>JGI25382J43887_10000405_pt1 | contig 14125 bp, 17 predicted proteins | sample GraSoi013_1_40cm_3_FD_43887 | JGI IMG/M metagenome (IMG submission 43887) | reverse complement strand
CACGATGAGAACCCGCCGCTTCATGGAATGGAGCTCCAGGCCGGCTTGAGCCGTGGGTGGCCTGTTCGAGGAGCGGCCTGGCTGCGTTCGCCAATCACGTCGCCTGTCCGAGGTGCACGAAGGTTCATCTATCGTTTCCGCTCCAGCCTCAGGTCGGTTTGCTTGATCGTCTCCAGATCGGCGCGCAGGCGATCGATCTCCTGCCGGAGCCGAGTCATCTCGTTCTCGCGTGCCGAGAGATCCGTGCGCAGCCGCGCGATTTCCTCACGCGCCGATCTGATCGCCGACGCGGTGTCCCGGCGGGCCTGCGCCGATCCAGCCAGCCGATCGTCGGGATACTTTTTCAAGAACTCGTCGTACGCCGCCACTGCCGATACGTAATCACCCTGCTCCAGCAGGGCATCGCCGCGATCGAGCAGCAGCACCCCTGGACGGAGCGGCAGGTTCACGCAGCCGGCGAGGACGAGGACGAGCATGGTCAGCACCAGGGCTCTCACGCCTCGGCCCTCCTTCGTGGGAGCAAGACTGTGAAGCGGCTCCCCTTGCCTTCTTGCGATTCCACGGTGACGCGGCCACCGTGAGCCTCGACGACACCGCGGACGATGGCCAGCCCGAGCCCGGTGCCTCCGCGCTGACCGTGCGCCTGCTGGTACATCTCGAAGATCCGCGGCAAGGCGACCGCCGGGATGCCGATGCCCGTGTCCTCGACGTGCAGCTCCACCTCGGGACCGGCGTCGACCACACGCACGATGACGCGCCCGCCGCCCGGCGTGAAGCGGATGGAATTGGCGACCAGGTTGATCACGACCTGCACCAGCTTATCCTCGTCGACCGCCGCCTCGAAATTCTGTCCGATGCGCTCGACCGCGACGGCCACGTGGCCCTCGGCCGCCTGCGGCCGCAGCTCGTTCACGCCGCGCTCGGCGACCTGGACGAGGTCCAGCGTGCGGCGGGCCAGCGGCAGCCGGCCGGCGCGCAGGCGGGAGAGGTCGAGGATCTGGTTGACGAGGCGTAGCAGGCGCTCGGTGCTCTCGCCGATGATGGCGACGAGGCGGGCCTGCTTGGGGTTGAGCGTCCCCGCCACCTCCTCGTGGAGCAGATGCGCGGCCTCGCGCATCGACGTCAGCGGCGAGCGTAGCTCGTGGGACACCGTGGCCAGGAACGACTCCTTGAGCTGATCGAGCTGGCGGAGCTTGGCCGCCATCGCATTGAAGCTGTGCGCGAGCGCGGCGACCTCGTCGACGCCACGCTCGGGAATCGGCTCCCGAAACGAGCCGGCCGCGACGGCCGCGGTGGCTTCGGAGAGCACGCGCAGGCGCCGGGTCAACCGTTGGGCCAGCACGGCGGTGGCGCCGAGCCCGAGCGCGAGCGCGCAGCCCAGCGCGACGAGCACGCCCGTCCACGTGCGCTGCTCCAGCTGGGCCGCGTCGGCTCGCGCCTCCTCGGCGCCGCGGTGCGTGGCCGCCATGAGGTCCTCGAGACTCTGCCCCACCTGATCGGCGAGAGTGCGCGCTTCGGTCTCGGCGAGCCGGATCGCCTCGGCGCGCTGGCGCTGCTTCAACAATCGTCGCTCTTCCCGGACCGCCGCCTCGTAGCGCGCGAAGGCGCCGGCCGCCACCTCGAGCACCGCCTGCTCGCGCGCCGTTCGCACCAGCGGGCGCAGCGCCGCGAGATCCTCGCGAACGCGGGCGGCGCGCTCGTCCCACAGCGCCGCGTAACGCGCATCGCCGAGCACGAGGAACCGCGTCTCGAGCCTGACCAGGCCGAGCACGGCATCGTGAGCCGCCGCGGCGCGACCGAGCGTGGGTAGCACCCGCATCGTGATGTCGCGGTTGACGGCGGCGAGATGCCCGACGGCCCTCAGGCTCAGGATGCCGACCCCGACGAGCACGAGCATCACGAGCGCCGAGCCGAGGAAGATCTTGGACGCGAGCTTCATGCCGCCCGCGGCGCCAGCAGCGTGGCGACGAGCTTCGCGACGAGCGCGCGATCGTCGTCGAACACCTGAACATCGACGACGAGAATCGTCCGCCCGCGGTGGGTGACCTCGGCTTCCGCCGTCAGCGTGCCGCGATTCGTGTTGCGAATGAGGTTGACCGAGAGCTGGAGCGACAGGGGGAAGAGGTCGGGGCGAAACTCGGCGGTCGGATTCGTCTCCCACATGGCGGCCGCGGTCGCCGTTTCATCGGCGAGCGCCACGATGGCGCCGGCGTGGAACCGACCGGTGAGCTGTGTGAGCTCGGGCTTGAAATCGACCTGGGCGACCGCGCGGCCTTTTCCGGCCGTGAGGAAACGCGTGCCATGGCGCTCGATCATCGTGCCGCGGCCCCATTCGTTGATCTTCTGGGCGAATGCTTCGGGCGTCATCGGCGTTCGGGTCCTTCAAAGATAGCCGAAACCGGGCCGCCTGTCGCCTCGATAACAGCGGCGGGCGCGCGATTGCAAAGGCCTGGAGCGTGGCCTACCATGGCGTCCGCCATGGAGTTCGGGGTCTCGCTTCCGAGTCGCGGGCCGCTCGCCAGACCGGACATCGTGCTGAAGATCGCGGCCAAGGCCGAGGCCCTTCGCTACGCGTCGCTGTTCGTGAGCGATCACATCGTGCTGCCCGTCTCGGCGGCGCGCTCGGTCTATCCGTACTCGCCGACCGGCCAGCTCCCCGGCGGCGCCAACCAGGATTACCTCGAGCCGCTGTCCCTGCTGGCCTACCTCGCCCAGGCGACGACGAAGGTGCGGCTCGGCACCAGCGTGCTGGTCGTGCCCTATCGGAACCCGCTCACGACCGCGAAGATGCTGGCGACGATCGACGTGCTCTCCGGCGGCCGCGTCATCCTGGGCGCCGGTGTGGGCTGGCTGCGCGAGGAGTTCGAGGCGCTGGGCGCGCCGCCGTTTGCGGAGCGCGGTCGCGTGACGGACGAGTATCTCTCGGTGATGCGGGCGACGTGGACCAAGGACCCGGTGACGTTCGCGGGACGGTTCTACACGGTCCGCGACGTCCACGCGCTGCCCAAGCCCGTCCAGCGTGGCGGCATCCCGATCTGGATCGGTGGGCACACCGATTCGGCGCTGAAGCGCACGGCCGTCCTCGGCGACGCCTGGCACCCGATCGGGCTGCGCCCGCCCGCGATGTTGCTGCCCGACGAATACGCGGCGAAGGTGAAGCAGCTCCAGAGCTACGCCCAGCAGGCCGGGCGCGATCACCGGACCATCAAGCTGACGTTCCGCGCGCCGATGGAGGTTCGGGGCGCCCGCGAGAAAGGGCCGGGCGGTGATCGCCCGCTCTTCCAGGGCACGGCCGCCGAGGTGATCGACGACATTCGCCGCTACCAGGCGCTCGGCGTCACCCACATCGTCTTCGATCCCGTGCGGCCGGACGTCAAGGCCGCGCTGGCGTCCCTCGAGCGCTTCGCGCACGACGTCCGCCCCAAAGTCCGGGTTTCAAGATGAATCGGGAATGCGAACGCAGCCACCGCGCACCCAGGACAGCCCACCCACGGCTCAAGCCGTCCTCGAGGCTCCTATGATCATCTCGCACGACGAAGCCTGCCGGTTGATCGAGACCCCGGCCGCCGGGCTCGACGATCTCCTCGCGCGCGCCGGAGACCTCCGCGATCGCGGCCGCGGGCGCACGGTGACGTTTTCGAAGAAGGTCTTCGTGCCGCTCACCACCCTCTGCCGCGACTACTGCGGGTACTGCACGTTCCGCCGCGATCCGGGCGAGCCTGGCGGTCACACGATGACGCCCGACGAGGTCGTCGCGCTCGTTCAGGCCGGCCAGCGTCTGGGGGCGAAGGAGGCGCTGTTCTCCCTGGGTGACAAGCCGGAGGCACGCTTTGCCGTGCAGCGCGAGTTCTTGCGCCGTCACGGCCACCGCACGACGCTTCAGTACCTGCGCGCGATCTGCGAGCTCACGTTGGCCGAGTCGTCGCTCCTTCCTCACGTCAATCCGGGCGTGATGGGCGAGCGCGATCTGGCCGCGCTGCGCGAGGTCAGCGTCAGCATGGGCCTGATGCTCGAGAGCGTGTCGGCGCGGCTGCTCGGCGCCGGCCTCGCCCACGACAACGCGCCCGACAAGGTGCCGGCCCGCCGCCTGCGCACGATCGAGCTGGCCGGCAAGCTCCAGATCCCCTTCACCACCGGGCTCCTCATCGGCATCGGTGAGACGCCGCGCGAGCGGGTCGACGCGCTGTGCGCGATCCGCGACCTCCACGAGCGGCACGGCCACGTGCAGGAGGTCATCATCCAGAACTTCCGGGCCAAGCCGCGCATCCCCATGCACGCGCAGCCCGAGCCGACGCTCGATGACCTCCTGCGCACCCTTGCGGTGGCCCGGCTCGTCCTCGGTCCCGACGTGAACATCCAGGCGCCGCCGAACCTCACGCCCGGCGTCTATCCGCGACTGATCGCCGCCGGGCTCAATGACTGGGGCGGCATCTCGCCGCTGACGATCGACCACATCAATCCCGAAGCGCCGTGGCCGCTGATCCCCGAGCTGCGGCGCGCCACCGAGAGCCTCGGCTACACGTTCCGCGAGCGCCTCGCCATCTACCCCGAGTACGCGACGCGCCCAGAGTTCCTGGCCGAGCGCCTGCGCCCACGCGTCGGTGCGCTCATCGACGCCGACGGCCTCGTAAAGGAAGCCTATGAGCACTGGCGCGACTGGTAACGGCAGCTTCCCCGGCTTCACGCTCGACTGGGCCTCGACCGACGTCCGGCGTGTTCTCGGTCGCGCTCTCGACGGCGACGACGTGTCGGTCGCCGACGCGATCCTGCTCGCCGAGTGCGGCGGCCGTGACGTCCACGCGCTGACCCTGGTGGCCGACGAGCTGCGCCGGCGCCAGGTGGGCGACGTCGCCACGTTCGTGGTGAACCGCAACATCAACTTCACGAACGTCTGCATCAAGCACTGCACCTTCTGCGCGTTCAGCCGCGATCACCGCGAGGAGCAGGGCTACTTCCTGCCCATGGAAGAAGTGGTCCGCCGCGCCGAGGAGGCATGGTCGCTCGGCGCCACCGAGGTCTGCATCCAGGCCGGGCTGCCGCCGAAACTCGACGGCCGCTACTATATCGACCTCTGCCATGCCATCAAGCGCGCGGTGCCCGACCTGCATCTGCACGCCTTCTCACCCGAGGAGATCCTCTACGGCTCCGTTCGGTCCGGCCTGCCGATCAAGGACTACCTGATCGAGCTCAAGGCGGCCGGGCTGGGGACGCTGCCGGGGACGTCGGCGGAAATCCTCGACCAGGAGATCCGCGACGTCATCGCGCGTGGCCGCATCACGGTGGAGCAGTGGATCGAGGTCATCACGACCGCCCACGCGCTGGGGATCCGCACCACCTCGACGATCATGTACGGTCACGTGGAGACGCCCGCACACTGGGTCCGGCACATGGCGCTGCTCCGCGCCATCCAGAAGGAAACCGGCGGCTTCACCGAATTCGTCCCCCTCTCGCTCATCCACTCCGAAGCGCCCATGTACGCCAAGCGTCTGGTGCCCGGCGTGCGTCCCGGCGCCACCGGCGTCGAGGTCGTCAAGATGCACGCGCTGGCCCGCGTGATGCTTGGGGGCTCGATCCCCAACATCCAGGCGTCGTGGGTGAAGGAAGGGCCGAAGCTGGCCCAGCTGCTCCTCGGCGCCGGCGCCAACGACCTCGGTGGAACGCTGATCAACGAGTCGATCTCGACGTCCGCCGGCGCCGGCTTCGGTCAGCTCGTCCCACCGGCCGAGCTCAAGCGCCTGGCGCGCGACGCCGGACGCGTTCCGGCCCAGCGCGACACGCTGTATGGTCTCCTCCACCGGTACGACTCGGCCGATGACGAGGCGTCGCCGCTCGACGCCATCGACAACGCCGAAGCGCGGTTCGGTTCATATCGCCGTCTCATCGCATCGGGTGAGTTTCGCTTCACGCGCGGGTAGCCGTGTGCGGAGGCCTGTGGTATTAATTCACGTCACGTTTACTCTCACCCCCGAACAGGAGGATGCCCGTGGCGAAGATGATGACGAAGTCTGCGACCCTTTCCTACCTTTCGCAGAAGACCAATCTCCCGAAGAAGCAAATCGCTGAACTCTTCGACGAGACGTTGGGTCTGGCGTGTAAGGAAGCGAAGAACGGGTGGGTGCTGCCCGGGTTCGGCAAGCTCGTGCTCGCCAATCGCAAGGCGCGCATCGGCCGCAATCCGCAAACGGGCGAGCCGATCAAGATCCCGGCCAAGCGCGTGTGCAAATTCCGTCTCGCCAAGAGCCTGAAGGACACGGTGCTTGGCAAGAAGTAGGCGGGGCGCCGCCCCGCCGTCGGGCTCTCCTCCTGCGGGGGTGGGACTGGCGCCCACCCCCTCGCTGACCTCCGCGACTCTGCCGCGCGTCTGGCAGGGCCTGGGTTATCGCCTCTTGCCGGAGGCCACCGCCGCGCGTGCGCTCTTCGACTTCGCGGCGGTACCCTGGCCCACGCCCGACATGATCGCCTTCGCGTGGGGAGCATTCACCGGCGCCGACCGCCTCCTCGGAGCCCTGGCTGCCGAGGCGGACGAACGGTCGGTCATGTTCCACGGGCCCGTCGTCGTGACCGAGGACGATCCGCTCGAGGTGGCCGCGCAGCTCGTCGCGGCGGCACTCGACCACACGGTAGCGCTCGGGATCGCGACCGTGTTCACCCGCCCGCTCGGCCTCGACCGCGTGTGGGTCCGTTTCGGTTTCATCCCGGTTCCGGAGAGCACGCTGCCGCGCCGGCTCGCCGGCCGGCCGGGCGCGGGTCTCTACGCCTGGCGTGGCGGCACCGCGCTCTGGACGCTGCGCGAGTCACCGCGCTCCTAGCATCGGCATGCGCGTCACGGCCCTCGCCGGGGGCACCGGTGCCGCCAAGCTCATCCGCGGTCTTGCCGCCATCCTGCCGCCGTCTCATCTCACCGTCGTCGTCAACACCGGCGACGACGCGAGGATCTGGGGTCTCCACGTGTCACCGGATCTCGACAGCGTCACGTACGCGCTGGCCGGCCGCCTCGACATCGCTCGCGGCTGGGGACTCCACGACGAGACCTTCAACTGTCTCGACGCCATGGCTCATCTCGGCGCCGAGACCTGGTTCAATCTCGGCGATCGCGATCTCGCCACGCACCTCTTCCGCACCGAACGCCTGACCGCCGGCGAGCCGCTGTCGGCGGTGACGGCGGAGCTGGCGCGCCGTCAGGGTGTCGCCGCGCTCATCTTGCCGATGAGCGATGATCCGGTCCGGACGAGAATCCTGACGTCGGATCTGCCCGGGGCGAGCGATGGCTGGCTCGACTTCCAGGAGTACTTCGTCCGCGAAAAAGCCAACGTCGCCGTAATCGACATCGCTTATGCCGGCGCCGGGAACGCGAGACCAGCGCCCGGTGTCGTCGATGCGATCGCCGGCGCCGACGCCGTGGTCGTGTGTCCGTCGAATCCCGTGACGTCGATCGGTCCCATCCTGGCCGTCCCGGGACTGGTCACGGCACTTCACGACACGAGGGCGCGCGTCATCGGCGTGAGCCCCATCGTCGGCGACGCGCCGGTGAGCGGCCCGGCCGGCGCGCTGATGCGCGCGCGCGGGCTGCCCGTCTCACCCCTCGGCGTCGCTCAGGCCTACGGTGGCTGGCTCGACTCGCTCGTCGTCGACACGCGCGACGCCACCCTGGCTCCGGCCCTGCGGGATCTCGGTATCGCGCCAGTGGTCGTCGACATCATCATGACCGACCACGTCCGCGAGGTCGCGCTCGCGAGCGTGGTGCTCGACGGGGCGGGCTCATGATCGTGTGCGCGGTGCCGGTCAAGGATCTCGTCAACGCCAAGCAGCGACTGATCAAGGCGCTGGCGCCCGACGAGCGGATGGCGCTGGCGCGGGCGATGCTGCGCGACGTGCTGCGCGCCGCCGCCGCCGCCCGGCTCGACGCCCTGTGGGTGATCACGCGGGATGACGAGGTGTCCGCCATCGTCCGCGCGCTCGGCGCCAAGGTCCTCGGCGAGCCGGAGAACCGGGGCCACACCGCCGCAGTGGCCCTGGCCCAGCAGCACGCGGCGCGGGCCGGCGCGCAGGTCTTCCTCACCATCCCCGGCGACGTGCCGCTCGTCACGGCGGAAGAGATCCAAGCCCTCGCGGCCGCAGCGGCTCGGCCGGCGTCGGCCGTCTTCACGCCCTCGCGCTCGCGCCTCGGCACCAACGGGGTGGCGCTCGCGCCACCGACCGTGATGCCGCTCGAGTTCGGCGAGCCGTCCTTCGACAACCACCTGGCCGTTGCGCGCCAACGCGGTCTGAAGCCCGAGGTGCTGGCGCTCCCCGGCCTCGGCGTGGACATCGACTGCCCCGAGGATCTGCCTGTCCTGCTCGCCGAGGGCGCCGCCACCGAGAGCCGACGGTTGCTCGCGCGGTGGGACGTCGGCGCGCGCCTGGCCGCGACGGCCATCCAACGATGAGCGTGCCCCGATACGAGGTCATCGGCGTGGAGGGCATCGGCGAAGTCCGGCCGGGCGACGACGTCGCGGGCCTGATCGTGGACGCGGCGGCGCAGCAGCGCACACCGCTCGCCACCGGCGACGTGGTCGTGATCAGCCAGAAGATCGTCTCCAAGTCGGAAGGCCGGCTCGTCCGTCTCACCGACGTGACGCCGAGCCCGGCGGCGCTCTCGATGGCGGCGCACCTCGACCGCGATCCTCGCCTGGTCGAGGTCATCTTGCGAGAATCGCGGCGGATCGTGCGTATGGACCGCGGCATCCTCATCTCCGAGACACACCATGGCTGGGTCTGCGCCAATGCGGGCGTCGACCAGTCGAACGTCGACCGCGAAGCGGTGGCGCTGTTGCCCGAGGATCCTGACCGCTCCGCCCGCATGCTGCGCGAGCGCCTGCGCGAGCGCGCCGGCGGAGACGTGGCCGTCATCGTCGCCGACACGTTCGGCCGCCCATGGCGGGAGGGGCTGACGAACATCGCGATCGGGGTGAGCGGCATCGCGCCGCTCCAGAGCTACCTCGGGCAGCGCGACCCGGCCGGCCGCGAGCTCCAGGCCACCATCCTCGCGGTGGCCGACGAGGTGGCGGGCGCCGCCGAGCTCGTCATGGGCAAGCTCGCTCGCATCCCCGTCGCTCTCGTGCGGGGCCTCGACCTTCCGGCCGGTGAGCATGGCTCCAAGCCGCTGCTGCGCGATCCCGCGCGTGATCTGTTCCGCTAGGAGATGACGATGGATCTTCCGCCGTCGATCGGTTTGCCGAACGGGCCGAGGATCGAGGCCCCGAAGGGGCGGCTCGTGAACATCGCCATCCTCGGCGGCACCGGCAAGGAGGGCGCAGGGCTCGCCATCCGCTGGGCGCTGGCCGGTCATTCCATCATCATCGGGTCGCGCGACGCCGAGCGCGCGCGGGCCAAGGCCGCCGAGCTGCGCGAGATCGCCAAGAAGCTGCCGATCGTCGGCCACACCAATGCGGAGGCCGCCGAGCTGGGCGACGTCGTCGTGGTGGCGCTGCCGGCGACGGGGTTGCAGGCGACGCTGCCCGAAGTGGCGAGCGCCTGTCGCGGCAAGATCGTGGTGAGCACCGTGGTGCCGCTGACCTTCGGCGGGCCGCGTCTCTTCACGCCTCCGCCCGCCGGCTCGGCGGCCGAGGAGGTGCAGGCGCTCCTGCCCGAAGCCACGGTGGTGGCGGCGTTCCACCACATCGCCGCCCACGAGCTGGCCGAGCTCGACGAACCGATCAACTGCGATCTCCTCGTCTGCGGTCACGACGCCGACGCCAAGGAGACCGTGGCCGAGTTGGGCCGCTCGATGGGGCTCCGGTCGATCGACGCCGGCCCGCTGTCCAATGCGGGGCCGGTCGAGGGCATCACCGCGGTGCTCGCCACGATCAATCGCCGCTACAAGATCAAGAACGCGGGCATCAAGATCACCGGACTCTAGACCGTCCGACCGAGGAGCCGCGCATGGCCGAGTCAGCGATCACCGTCAGCCATACCCGTCTGCAGGAGTTCATCGTCACCGCCCTCGTCGCCATGAAGATGCCGCGAGCCATCGCCGAGGTGACGGCCGGGCTCATGGTTCGCACCGACCTGCGCGGTGTCGACTCGCACGGGATCGGCATGCTGCCGCGCTATCACGAGCTGTGGCAGGCCGGCTACATCCGAATGGACGCCGAGCCGTCGGTGGTGCGCGATGAAGTGGCCACCGGTCTGCTGGACGGGCAGAAGGGCCTCGGCCACTACGTCTCGACCCAGGCGATGAAGAAGTGCATCGAGAAGGCGCGGACGTACGGCCTCGGCATGGTCGCCGTCCGCAACTCGGGCCACTACGGCGCGGCCGCCAACTACTCGATGATGGCGCTCGAGCACGACATGATTGGGCTGAGCATGACGAACTCACCCTACGTGGCCATGGTCCCGACGTTCGGCCGCAAGGCCATGCTCTCGACCAATCCGCTCTCGTTCGCCGCGCCGGCCGGGCGGCACGCGCCGTTCGTTCTCGACATGGCGACGACGACGGTGGCCATCGGCAAGCTCTCGGTCGCGTCGCGCTGGAACAAGCCGATCCCGTCAGGCTGGGCGCTCGACGATAGCGGCACGCCCACCACCGATCCCTTCGTCGCGCTGAAGCACCGCCTGGTGACGCCGCTCGGCGGCACGCGTGATCTCGGCAGCCACAAGGGCTACGGGCTCGGCGTGATGGTCGACATCCTCTCGGGCGTGATGAGCGGCGCCGTCTATGGCGACCTGTTCTACCGCAGCGACCGGCAGGAGCGCCGCGTCCAGGACGTCGGCCACTGCTTCGCCGCCATCGATCCGGTCCGCTTCCGCCCGCTGGGCGAGTTCAAGCACGACATGGACGACATGTTCGAGGCGCTCAAGAGCTCGGCCAAGGCCGACGGTCATACGCGGATCTGGATTGCCGGAGAACCCGAGGCGGAGTCGGAGCGGAAGCGGCGCCGGGACGGCATCCCGCTGGCGCCGGCACTGCTCGCTCAGTCCAACGAGATGGCGCGAGGGTTGGGGATCGCTCCGATGGTATAGGGAATTCCTTTCCGTCTTGACAGTGCTATAGGCGGCCCGTAGAAGTACGCCTGCGCCATGTCGTCGAAGAAAAGCCGTGCGGAGCTGTCGGGCATCCACGTGGTCGTCATCGACGACAATGAAGATGCGCGCACGATCATGAAGATGGTCCTGGAGGCCCACGGCGCCTTCGTGATTGTCGCGGCATCGGCGCGAGACGGTCTCGCCACGCTCGGACAGATCGCGCCCGATATCGTGGTCGTCGATCTCACCATGCCGACCGAAGACGGGTACTGGTTCATCGGCCAATTGAAGGCGCAGCGTCGCGACGGTGGCGGCTCGCCGCCTCCCGCCATCGCGGTCGGCGCGGTCGGCGAGGACGAGAGCAACACTGCGATGAGGGCGGGCTTCGACGCCTTCGTGCCCAAGCCGGTGGAGGTAGACCGTTTGTGTGAGGCCATCCAGCGGCTGGCCAGCAAGAAGTCGTGAGCCGAGCGCGACGTCCCCCCCCGGGCGGTCCGCTGAATCAGCTCCGGGAGATCGCCAGCCCCAGATATACGATGACGACGCCGAGCAGCAACGCGATGCGATCCAGCCATGCGATCGCGCCGAGCGCTGACGTGGGATCTCCGCCCGAGGCCACGAGGCGATTCAGTCGCGTCACCTCACCGAAATCTCGCCGCCCGGCCAGCGTGGCCAGCACGAGAACGAGACCGAACTTGCCGGCCAGCAGCAGCGCGGCGCCCGACTGCATGACGCGATCGAGCGGCCCCAGGCGCGTGACGTTGTAGAAGCCGGTCAGCACGACGATCGCCAACGCCGTCCACGCCACCGGCCGCCCGCGGCGCGCGGCCAGGGCGAACGCCGCCACGTCGCCTCGCCGCGCCATTGGCAGCAGCACGTGAGCCTGGTACATGACGCCGCCCATCCAGACGACCACGCCGAGGACGTGGAGCCAGACTGCGACCAGCGTCATCCGCGTGGCCGCCGGGACCGTTGATCGCCGTGGCCGTCGGCCCGGCCGCGGGTCGAGCCGCCGGCGCCCGACGGTGGGGCGAACAGTGCGTCGAGGACACGTGAGACGTCCGAGAAATCGCCGAAGAGCAGATCGGGCTCGCAGGCGGCCAGCTCGTCGCCGGAATGAAAGCCCGTGGCCACCGAAATGGCGCGGGCCCCGCACGCGCGCGCGCAGTCCACGTCGAGCGGCGTGTCGCCGATGATCGTCACGCGCTCGAACGGAAAGGGCCGGCCCGTCAGCGTCTGGGCCCGCGCGCAGGCGATCGCCGGCAACCGGCGTCGGTCCGCGTCGTCGGAGCCGAACGCACCCACGCGGAAGAGCGGCCACAATCCGGTGGCGCGCAGCTTCACGCGAGCGCCCGGCTCGATGTTGCCGGTGAGCAGGCCGACCAGGGCATCGTCCCGCCCACTGAGGCTCCGCACCACCTCGGGCATTCCTGGCATGATCTGCACGCGGCTCCCGTCGCCGATGATGGCTGCGAGTTCCCGCACGTAGGCAGCGAAGCACGCCTCGAGCCCCGCGCGGATCGTGTCGTCTGGCACGCCGGCGGCGCGCATGAGACCGAACACGATGTGGGGATCGGTGCGGCCGCGGAAGTCGAACGCGTCGAGCGGGCCCGTGGTCCCGTACACCTCGGTGAGCGCGTGCCCGACGGCCGTTCGGCCCGCACCATGCGCCGTCACCAGCGTGCCGTCGATGTCGAAAAGAAAAAGACGCACCGTCAGATCCCCGGCTCCGAGCGGCGAGCCTGACCAGGCACGTTCGGTGCGGATCGGTGTGGGCGGGCGCCGCCGCGGCGGCGTCGACGCGCCGGGCGAGCCGGCGTGGATTCGAGAGCGACGCCCGACAACGCGCCCCGGGAGCGCACTACGAGGCGAGGCGGCGGAGGCGGTCGATGACGCCCGGCACGACCTCGATGACGTAGTCGATCTCGGCGGCCGTCGTCCACCGGCCCAGCGTGAAGCACAGCGAGCCCTCCGCGGCCTCACGATCGCAGCCGATGGCGCGCAGCACGTGAGACGGCTCGCCGGTGAGCGCGGCGCACGCCGAACCCGAGGAAGCGGCGACGCCGCGCAGATCGAGCTCGAGCAGGACGCTGTCGGCCTTGACGCCTGGGACCACCAGGCTCATGTGATGAGGCAGGCGGTCGGCGCCGACCTTCCCCGTGACGCGCGATCCGCGCACGCGCTCGAGCAGCTCGGTGAGGAGGTGATCGCGCAGCACGGTGAGCCGTGTCGCTTCCGTCTGGAGCTCGGCTCGCGCCAGCTCGGCCGCCACCCCCATGCCCACGATCGCCGGCAGGTTCTCGGTGCCGGATCGGTAGCCACGCTCCTGCCCACCCCCGAGCACGATCGGTGACAGCTTCAACTCCGGGCGGATCCAGAGCGCCCCGGCCCCGGGCGGGCCGTAGAGGTCGTTGGACGAGACCGTCAGCAGGTCGATCCCCCACTCGTCCACCGCGATCGGCACGCGCCCGGCGGCGTTCACCGCGTCCACGTGGAACGGGACACCTCGCGAGCGCGTGATGCGCCCGATGTCGCGGAGCGGCTGGAGCGTGCCGATCTCGCCATTGGCGGCCATGATCGAGACGAGCGCAGTGTCCGGCCGCAGCGCCTCGGCCACCGCGGCGGGATCCACCCGGCCGTCGGCGGAGACGCCCACGTAGGTGACGCTCACCCCCTGCTTCTCGAGATCGCGACAGGCGTTGATGACCGAGATGTGCTCGACGGCCGAGGTGACGACGTGGCGACCGGGTCCACGGGACACCAGCCCCTTGACGGCGAGGTTATTGGCCTCGGTGGCGCCGGACGTGAAGATCACGCCGGTTGGCGTGGCGCCAACCAGACGGGCGAGCTTGGCGCGGGCGCCGTCCAGCGACGCGCGTGCTTCGAGTCCCAGCGAGTGGGATGCCGAGGGGTTGCCGACGCCGCCCTCGAAAAACGGGCGCATGACGGCAACGACACGTGGGTCGACAGGCGAAAACGCCGCGTAGTCGAGGTAGACCCGCGTCGCGGCGGTGGAGCCGCTATTTGGTCTTTCGGACGAGGAAGCGGAAGACCGCGCCATCCCTCTCGATCGCCAGGAGCTCGTGCCCCGTACGGGTGGTCCAGCTCTTCATGTCGGCCT
>JGI25382J43887_10000403_pt1 | contig 14135 bp, 7 predicted proteins | sample GraSoi013_1_40cm_3_FD_43887 | JGI IMG/M metagenome (IMG submission 43887) | reverse complement strand
GGCGGCCAGTGGCGACTCACCGCCGCCAACCCGGTGCTACAATAGTGGCTCGTTCATGAGCTCCCCGCCGGCGCCGATCGCGGACCGTTACGATCCGTCCGTCGTGGAGGCGCGCTGGTACCCCGAGTGGGAGAAGCGTGGCTACTTCCACGCCGATCCCGCCTCGCCGAAGAAGCCCTACTGCATCGTGATCCCTCCGCCGAACGTGACCGCATCGCTTCACATTGGCCACGCGCTGAACGACACGCTCCAGGACATCCTCGTCCGCATGAAGCGGATGGACGGCTTCAACACGCTCTGGGTGCCGGGGACGGACCACGCGGGGATCGCGACGCAGGTCGTCATCGAGCGCCAGCTCGCCGCCGAGGGCAAGACCAAGGAGGACCTGGGGCGCGAAGCGTTCGTCACGCGGGTCTGGCGGTGGAAGCAGGAGTTGGGTGGGACCATCATCCGCCAGCTCAAGCGCCTGGGCTGCTCGTGCGATTGGTCGCGCGAGCGCTTCACCATGGATCCGGGGCTCTCCCGTGCCGTCCGCGAGGTGTTCGTGCGGCTCTGGGAGGAGGGGTTGGTCTACCGCGATGACTACATCGTCAACTGGTGCCCCCGGTGTCAGACGGTGCTGTCCGACCTCGAGGTCGAGCGCGAGGAGCAGGACGCGGAGTTTGTTTACATCAAGTACGGCCCGCTGACGCTGGGGACCGTGCGCCCCGAGACCAAGCTCGGTGACACGGGCCTGGCCGTTCACCCCCGGGACAAGCGCTACGCGCAGTACGTCGGACAGGAGCTCGAGATCCCCTCGGTGGAGGGCACGATCCGGATGAAGGTCGTCGCCGACGAGGCGGTGGACCCCGGCTTCGGCACCGGCGTCATCAAGGTGACCCCGGGCCACGATCCCGTGGACTTCGAGATCGGGCGGAGGCACAACCTNNCGATCCGCACCGTCATCGGCTTCGACGGCAGGATGACGGCCGAGGCAGGGAAGTACGCCGGCCTCGACCGCTTCGAGTGCCGGAAGCGGATCGTGGAGGACATGAAGAAGCTCGGCCTCATCGAGCGGATCGAGCCCTATCGCCACGCGGTNGGGGTCTGCTATCGCTGTCGGACGATCGTCGAGCCCCTCGTGTCCAAGCAGTGGTACGTGAACGTGAAGCCGCTGGCCGAGCGGGCGATCAAGGCGGTGCGCGAAGGGCGGATCAAGATCGTGCCGCGCGCCTGGACCAAGACCTACGACCACTGGATGCAGAACATCCGCCCCTGGTGCATCTCGCGCCAGCTCTGGTGGGGCCATCGGATTCCCGCCTGGTACTGCGACGCCGACGGCTCCGTGCACGTCTCCCGCACCGACCTGACGGCCTGTCCCCGATGCCGGGGACCGTTGCGCCAGGACCCGGACGTGCTCGACACGTGGTTCTCGTCCGGCCTCTGGCCCTTCTCGACGCTCGGCTGGCCCGACGACACCGCCGAGCTCAAGACCTTCTATCCCACCTCGGTGCTCGTCACCGGCTTCGACATCCTCTTCTTCTGGGTTGCCCGCATGGCCATGCTAGGGCTGCACTTCATGGGTGACGTCCCGTTCCGCGACGTCTACATCCACGCGCTGGTGCGCGACGCCGAAGGCCAGAAGATGTCGAAGTCGAAGGGCAACGTCATCGATCCGCTGGTGATGATGGACCAGTACGGGACGGATGCCTTCCGCTTCACGCTGGCCGCGCTGGCCGCCCAGGGCCGGGACATCCGGCTGGCCGAGGAGCGCATCGAGGGGTACCGCAACTTCGCCAACAAGCTCTGGAACGCGGCGCGGTTCGTGCTGTCGAACCTCGACGGCTACGACCCCGGGCGCGCCGCCAAGCTCGCACCCGCGCTGGCCGACCGCTGGATCGCCAGCCGGCTCGCGGCCACCATCACGTCGGTCCGCGAGCACCTGCGGCGCTATCGCTTCAACGACGCGGCATCGGCGATCTACCAGTTCCTCTGGCACGAGCTGTGCGACTGGTACCTCGAAGTCGCCAAGATATCGCTTTACCGCCCGGCCGAACCCGCCGAGCGCCTGAGGACCCAGCACCGCCTCATCACGGTTCTGGAATNGACGCTCCGGCTCCTCCATCCCTTCATGCCGTTCATCACGGAGGAGATCTGGCAGCGACTTCCGGAGGGCGCCAGGCGAGGGGAGTCGATCATGGTGGCGCCCTACCCGCGGGCGACCCGCCGTCAGCTGGACGGCGATGCCGAGCGCGCCATGGGCGCCGTGATGGACGTGATCACCGCCGTGCGCAACATCCGCGGCGAGATGCGGATTGCGCCCGGCGTCACCCTGGAGGTCACGCTGCGTCCGGTGGGCAAGCAGGAGGCGCTCTTCACCGCCCAGGCCCCGCTCATCGAAGCTCTGGCGCGCGGCCGCCTGACGAGCGATCCCCGGGCGAGGCGGCCGGCCGGCTCGGCGCTCGCCGTGGTGGGCCCCTCCGAGATCTACGTGAAGCTAGCCGGCGTGGTGGACCTCACCGCCGAGCGGGCGCGGCTCGAAAAGGAGATCAAGCGCGCGGCCGACGCCGTCGCGTTCCTGGAGGCCAAGCTGGCCCGGCCCGAGTTCGTCGAGCGGGCGCCGGCGCCGGTGGTCGAGAAGGAGCGCCAGCGTCTCGCCGAGCAGCGCCAGCTCCAGGCCAAGCTGGAAGGCAGCCTGGCCTGGATCCGAGAAGAGCCCCGGTGAAGGGGGCCCGCCCTCCGACCGCGGCGGCGCCGGCGATCGTCAGGCTCGGCGCCGTGGAATCGACGCAGGCCGTGGCCTTCGAGCTNGCCGAGCGCGGCGCGGCCGATCGCACCGTCGTCCTCGCCGATCACCAGACCGCCGGGAGAGGGCGACGGGGCCGGGCGTGGAACGACGAGCCGGGTACGNGCCTTCTCGTCTCGATCGTGCTCCGCCCGCGCCTGGCGCTGCCGCGCCTGCCGCTGCTGTCGTACGCTACCGCGATCGCCGTGGCCGAGGCGCTGGACGGGGTCGCCGGGCTCCGGCCCACGCTCAAGTGGCCGAACGACGTCCTCGTCGGCGACCGCAAGATCGCCGGTATCCTGCTGGAGTCGCGCATCAGCGCGGTGGCCGCGACCGTCGTTGTCGGCATCGGCGTCAACCTGACCCAGCGGCGCTTCCCGGCCGAGCTCGAGGGGCGAGCGACATCGGTCGCGCTGGAGACCGGCCGGACGGTCGAACGTGAGCAGGTCCTGGCCGCGCTCCTCAGCGCGTTCGACCTCTGGCGGGCCCGCCTGGAGGCGGACGGTTTCGCGCCCGTCCGCGAGCGCTGGCTTGCGCTGAGCGGGACCATCGGACGGCGGGTCAGCGTCGACGGCGGAGCGGGCCTAGCGGTCGATGTCGACCTCGAGGGCGCGCTCCTGCTCCAGGACGGCGCGGGCCTCCGGCGCGTGCTCTCCGGCCCCATCGAAGGATAGCCGTGCTCCTGGTCGCCGACGTCGGCAACACGAATACCACGATCGGCGTCTTCGACGGCGGCCGCCTGCGCGTGTCGTGGCGACTCACCAGCCGCCGCGAGCAGACCGCGGACGAGTACGGCGTCTTCATCGAGACGCTGCTGCGCACACGGGGCATCCAGCCCCAGGACGTCACCGGCATCGCCATCTCGAACGTCGTGCCTCCGGTCCAGCAGACACTCGAGGGGATGTGCGAGAAGTATTTTGCGCGCACCGCGTTCTTCGTTGAGCCCGGCGTCAACACGGGCCTGGTGCTGGCGGTGGAGAATCCCCGCGAGGTCGGTCCGGACCGGATCCTCGGCGCCGTGGCGGGCGAGGCGCTCTACGGAGCGCCACTGATCGTCATCGATTTCGGAACGGCGACCACCTTCAACTGCGTCAACGCCCGCCGCGAGTTCATCGGCGGCGCCATCGCGCCGGGGCTCGGGATTTCGGTGGAGGCGCTGATCAGCCGGGCGGCCCGGCTCTTTCGCGTCGAGCTGGTGCAGCCGCCCCAGGCGATCGGCCGCGACACCATCACCAACATCCAGTCGGGGATCGTCTACGGCTGGGCGGGTCTCGTGGACGGGATTGTCGATCGGATGAAGCACGAGATGGGCGGCGCCCCCGCGGTGGTGGCCACCGGGGGTCTGGTCTCGCTGATTGCCGGCGTGACGCGCTCGATCCAGCACGTCAACCCCGACCTGAAGCTTGAGGGGCTCCGGCTCCTGTACGAGCGGGCCGGAGGCGCGCGTTGACAGGCTGGGCCGGCGCGTTTTATACTGCACTAAATCTAGTGGTAGGGATGAGCGGCGATCCCTATATACAGGGCGCNGCGATGGCTCCTTAACCCGCGGAGAAGGGGGGCTCTGATGGGGATGTGGGTCGGCCGAGGCCGTAAGGCGAGGGTGGCGTACGGGTTCGACGATATCGCGCTCGTCCCCGGGACCGTCACCGTCAATCCGAACGAGGTCGACATCTCCTGGGAGCTCTGTGGACGCCGGTTCGACCTGCCCATCATCGCAGCGGCCATGGATGGCGTCGTGGGGCCGCGCCTGGCCGTCGAGATGGGGCGCCTGGGCGGCCTGGCCGTGCTCAACCTGGAGGGCATCTTCGCCCGCTACGAGAATCCCGACGAGGTGCTCGAACGGATCGTCTCGGCCAGCCAGGAGGAAGCCACCAAGATCATCCAGTCGATCTATGGCGAGCCGATCAAGGAAGAACTGATCCACCGGCGGATCCAGGAGGTCAAAAAGGGGGGGGGACCCGCGGTCGTCTCCTCCATTCCTCAGCGCGCCGAGCGCTTCGCGCAGATCGCGCAAGAGGCGGGGGCCGACGTCTTCGTGGTGCAGTCCACCGTCACCACGGCGCGTCACCTCGCCACCGAGTACACGCCGCTCGATTTCCGTCGTCTCAAGAAGCAGCTCGCCATTCCCCTCATCATCGGCAACGTCGTCACCTACGAGGCATGCCTCGAGCTCATGGAGTGCGGCACCGACGCGCTGTTGATCGGCGTCGGGCCGGGCGCGGCCTGCACCAGCCGTGAAGTGCTGGGGCTGGGGGTGCCCCAGGTGACGGCGACGGTCGACGCGGCGGCCGCCCGCGACTTTTACTACAAGCAGACGGGGCGCTATGTTCCCATCGTCACCGATGGCGGCATGACGACGGGCGGTGATGTCTGCAAGGCCCTGGCCTCGGGTGCCGACGCCGTCATGATCGGCTCGGCCTTCGCCCGCGCCATCGAGGCCCCCGGGCGTGGCTACCACTGGGGCATGGCCACGCCGCACCAGAACCTGCCGCGCGGCACGCGCATCCGCGTCGGCATCGCCGGGCCGCTGGAGCAGATTCTCTTCGGGCCGGCGTTCACCGAGGAGGGCACGCTGAACCTCATCGGCGCCATCCGCACGTGCATGGGCTCGGTGGGAGCGCGCAACATCCGCGAACTCCAGTTGACGGAGCTGATCATCGCCCCGGCGATCAAGACCGAAGGCAAGGTCTTCCAGCAGGCTCAGAAGCTCGGGCGTCCCCGGTAGCTCGGCCGCGGATCGGGGCTGTGGACGCGGCTGACAAAATCGCAGTTCTCGATTTCGGAGGGCAATACACTCAGCTCATCGCCCGCCGGATCCGGGAGATGTCCGTCTACTCCGAGATCGTCCCATGCACCCATCCTCTCGACGCGCTCCTCGCCGACGCCTACCAGGGGATCATCCTGTCCGGTGGGCCCTCGAGCGTGTACGAGGAGGGCGCACCCCTGCCGCCGAAGGCGCTCTTCGAGACGGGGGTGCCGATCCTCGGGATCTGTTACGGAATGCAGGCGATGGGCTATCTCCTGGGCGGCCACGTCGCACCTGCTCAGCGGCGCGAGTATGGGGCTGCCGAAGTGACGCTCCACGGCTCGAGCCGGCTCTTCAAGGGGATCGAGCCCGAGCACGACGGGCGGCTCAGCGTCTGGATGAGCCACGGCGACACCGTACTGCGGCCTCCCAAGGGGTTCGAGATGCTCGGCTCCACGCCGAACTGTCCCGTCGCCGCCATGGCTGACGAGCATCGCCGTCTCTACGCAGTGCAGTTCCACCCCGAGGTGGCCCACACCCCCCAGGGGCGGAAGCTCCTTGAGAACTTCCTCGAGGTGTGCCAGGTCAAGCGCTCGTGGTCCATGACTTCCTTCATCGACACGACGGTCGAGTCGATCCGCAACCAGGTGGGGCGCGACCGCGTGCTGTGCGCCCTGTCCGGAGGCGTGGACTCCGCCGTCGCCGCGGTCCTGGTCCATCGCGCCGTCGGCGATCAGCTCACGTGCATGTTCGTGGACAACGGCCTGCTCCGGAAAGGGGAGCCCGAGTCCGTCGTCCACACCTTCCGTGACGCCTTCAAGATGAATCTCGTTCATGTCGAGGCCTCCCGGCGCTTCCTCGACGCGCTGCGCGGCGTCACGGATCCCGAGCTGAAGCGCAAGCGCATCGGCGCGGAGTTCATCGGGGTCTTCGAGGACGAGGCCCGGCGGCTCGGAGAGATCCCCTGGTTGGCCCAGGGTACGCTGTATCCCGATGTGATCGAATCGGTGTCCTTCAAGGGGCCGTCGGCCACGATCAAGACGCACCATAATGTGGGCGGGCTGCCGACGAAGATGACCTTCAAGTTGCTCGAACCTCTTCGAGAGCTGTTCAAAGACGAAGTTCGACGAGTCGGTGAACTTCTTGGTCTTCCATCCGAGATCGTCTGGCGCCAGCCGTTCCCCGGCCCGGGCCTGGCCATCCGGGTGCTCGGCGAAGTGACGCCCGACCGCCTCGACCTGCTGCGCGAGGCGGACGCCATCGTCCAAGACGAGGTGCGCGGGGCCGGGCTCGAGCGCGAGCTGTGGCAGGCCTTCGCGGTCCTGCTGCCGGTGCGCACGGTGGGTGTCATGGGAGACTTCCGCACGTACGCGCAGGTGATCGCGCTGCGGGCGGTGATGAGCCAGGACGCGATGACGGCGGACTGGGCGCGGCTGCCCTATGATCTGCTGGGCCGGATCTCCAACCGGATCATCAACGAGGTGAAGGGCATCAACCGGGTCGTCTTCGACGTCTCCTCCAAGCCGCCGAGCACGATCGAGTGGGAGTGACCCGATCTGACATGCAGCACAGCGAGTTCGTCCACCTCCACGTCCACTCCGAGTACAGTCTTCTCGATGGCGCCGCCCAGCTCGAAAAGCTCGTCCTCAAGGCGAAGGAGCTGCGCTTCCCGGCCCTCGCGCTCACCGACCACGGCAGCCTGTTCGGCGCCATCGACTTCTACCTGGCCGCCCAGAAGGCCGGCATCAAGCCCATCATCGGGTGCGAGCTCTATGTGGCGCCCGGCAGCCGCAAGGAGCGCGGGTCACAGGACGGAGGCTACGAGGGCGCCAACCACCTGACCGTCCTCGTCCGGAACCTCACGGGTTACAAGAACCTCATCAAGCTCGTCTCCCGGGCCTACCTGGAGGGGTTCTACTATAAGCCGCGCGTCGACCGGGAGCTGTTGGCCGCCCACGCCGACGGCCTACTCGTCCTCTCCGGCTGCCTCAACTCCGAGGTGTCGCGGCTCATCTCGGCGGGCGAGCTGGAGCGCGCCAGGGAGGCGGCGGGCTGGCACCGGGAGGTCTTCGGCAAGGACCACTACTTCATGGAGGTCCAGGCTCACGGCCTGGAGGAGCAGGCGAAGGTCACTGGAGAGACCCTCCGCATCGCCGGGGCCCTGGCCGCGCCCATCGTGGGCACCAACGACTCCCACTATCTCGAGGCCGGCCACGCCAAGGCCCACGAGGCACTGCTCTGTATCCAGACCGGGACGACCCTGCTCGACGCCAAGCGCTGGCGGTTCGCCACCAACGAGTTCTACCTGAAATCGGCCGAGGAGATGGCCGGCGTCTTCACCGAGCTGCCCGAGGCCTGCCGGAACACCCTGGCCGTGGCCGAGCGCTGTAATCTGACGCTCGAGTTCGGCAGCTTCCACCTGCCGCGCTACGTCGTCCGCGACGGCCACACGCTCGAGAGCTACCTCGAGCACCTGGCCCGGGAGGGACTCCGCCGGCGCTACGGGTCGACGCCGGGCGACGGCGTCGAGGCCCGGCTGGGCCATGAGCTCAGCATCATCGAGAAGATGGGCTTCGCCGGGTACTTCCTGGTCGTCTGGGACTTCATCCGCTACGCGCGCGAGCAGGGGATCGCCGTCGGCCCCGGGCGCGGTTCGTCGGCCGGCTCGCTCGTCGCCTATTGCCTCGGCATCACGAACATCGACCCCCTCCGGTACGGCCTGCTGTTCGAGCGGTTCTTGAATCCGGAACGGATCTCGATGCCGGACATGGACATCGACTTCGCCGACGACCGCCGGGACGAAGTCATCCGCTACGTGGCCGACCGCTACGGGCGGGACCGGGTCGCCCACATCATCACGTTCGGCACGCTGGGGGCGAAGGCGGCCATCCGGGACGTGGGCCGCGTCCTGGGGATGACGTACGCGGACGTCGATCGGATCGCCAAGTTGGTGCCGGCCTTCCCCTTGAACATCACGCTGGAGGAGGCGTACCAGAAATCGCCGCCCCTGGCCGAGATGGTGCGAACCCAGGGGAACGTGCGCGAGCTGTGGGAGGTCGCCCGCACGCTCGAGGGGTGCACGCGGCACGCCTCGGTCCACGCCTCGGCGGTGGTCATCGCCGACGAGCCGCTGGACGAGTACATTCCCCTCTACAAGGACCCCAAGCGGCCCGAGCTGATCACGGGCTACGCCATGGGGCCGATCGAGAAGCTCGGCCTCCTCAAGATGGATTTCCTGGGGCTGCGGACGCTCACCGTGCTCGCCAACACGGTAAGGCTCATCCACCAGTCGCGCGAGATCGAGATCGACCTCGACGCGCTGCCGCTCGACGACGCCAAGACCTACCTGATGCTCTCGGAGGCCAAGACTTTCGGTGTCTTCCAGCTGGAGTCGGCAGGCATGCGCGACGCTCTCCGCGGCCTCCGGCCTTCGAGTCTCGAAGATGTCATCGCGATGGTGTCGCTCTACCGGCCGGGACCGATGGAGCTGATCCCGGACTTCATCAACCGCAAGCATGGCCGGGCCAAGATCGCCTACGAGCACCCGGCCATGGAGAAGTTCACCCGCGAGACGTACGGCATCATGGTCTACCAGGAGCAGATCATGCAGATCGCCTCCGAGATGGCGGGCTTCACCATGGGCGAGGCGGACATGCTCCGCCGGGCCATGGGCAAGAAGGACCGCGATCTCATGGCGCAGCAGCGCGACAAGTTCATCGCCGGCTGCCGCGAGCGNGGCACTCCGGCCGCCAAGGCCGAGCACGTGTGGGAGTTGATGGAGAAGTTCGCGGGGTACGGNTTCAACAAGTCGCACGCGGCGGCCTACGCGCTGGTCGCCTACCAGACGGCCTACTTCAAGGCGACCTATCCCGTGGAGTTCATGGCGGCGCTGCTGACGTCGGAAATGGGCGACACCGACAAGATCGTCAAGTACATCGAAGAGTGCCGGGCAATGGGCATCCGGGTCGATCCGCCCGACGTCAACGTGTCGACCGTGAAGTTCAGCGTCTGCGGCGATGCCATCCGCTTCGGGCTGGCCGCGATCAAGAACGTGGGCGAAGCGGCGATGGAATCGATTCTGGCCACCCGCGACGAGGCCGGCCCCTTCAAGAGCCTCCAGGACTTCTGCGCGCGGGTCGATCTGAGGCTGGTGAATCGCCGCGTGCTGGACAGCCTCATCAAGGCCGGCGCCTTCGACTCTCTGGGCCTGCCGCGCGCCCACCTGATGGCCAGCGCCGACATCGCGCTCGAGGCCGGGCAGCGACAGCAGCGCGAACGCGCCGAGGGCCAGGCCTCGTTCTTCGACCTGCTGCCCTCGGCGCCGGCCCGGCCGCCCGACGAGGCCGTCGGCCCCGTCCCCGAATGGGACGCCGACCAGCGATTGGCGTTCGAGAAGGAGGTGCTGGGCTTCTACGTCTCCGGGCATCCGCTGGCCCGCTACCAGCCGCTGGTGGAGTCGCTCGGCATCACGCGCTCGGGGGAGCTGGTCGCCAAGAGCCCCGGCAGCCGCGTGCTCCTCTTCGGCCAGGTGGTCGCCCTCAAGGAGACGTCGACCAAGAGCGGCAATCGCATGGCCTTTCTCACCCTGGAGGACATGGACGGCACGGTGGAGGTGACCATCTTCCCCGAACCGTTCAAGGCCGCGGCGGAATCGCTCCACGCCAGCGAGCCGCTGCTCATCCGGGGACGGGTCGACGACAGTGACAAGGGACGCGTGGTGCTCGCCGAGGACGTCCGCCCGCTCGAGCGGGCGCTGGCCAACGGACCCGCGATGGCCGCCACCGGAGAGCCGACCACGCTCCGGGTCCGCATCGGCGTCCGGGAGGATCCCCAAGCCCTGCTCGCCGCCGTCAGGCAGCTCTGCGCCGAGCACCCGGGACGCGTTCCCGTCTTCGTCCACCTCCTCTTACCGTCCCAAGAGGTCGTCGTGAGGTCGCGCGGCCTCGCGGTCGATCCCAGCCCCGACCTGCTCGCCAAGCTGGGCGCGCTGCTCGGGCCCACCGCCGCTATCGTCGAGCATGCCGGAAGCGCTTGAGTTCGAGCAGCCGCTGCTGGAGCTGGAAGCCCGCATCGCGGAGCTCCAGGCCCAGGACGATCCCGCCCAGCGCGAGGAGATCGCCAAGCTCGAAGAGCGGCTCCAGCGCCTCCGCCAGAAGACCTTCGCCAGCCTCACGGCCTGGCAGACGACGCAGATGGCGCGCCACCAGCGTCGTCCCCATACCCGCGACTTCTACCGGCTGCTCTTGGAGGACTTCATCGAGCTCCATGGCGACCGGCTCTATGGCGACGACCCGGCCATCGTCGGGGGGCTCGCGCGCTTCGATGGCCACGGGATCGTGGTGATCGGTCACCAGAAGGGGCGGGAGACGCGAGAGAAGATCGCGCGCAATTTCGGGATGCCGCACCCGGAAGGCTACCGCAAGGCGCTCCGACTCATGCAATTGGCCGAAAAGTTCGGCAAGCCGGTCATCAGCTTCATCGATACGCCCGGCGCCTATCCCGGCGTCGGCGCCGAGGAGCGCGGCCAGGCCGAGGCNATTGCCCGGAATCTCCGTGAGATGGCCGCGCTCCGCATCCCCGTCGTCGCCGTCGTCACCGGCGAGGGGGGCAGTGGCGGCGCCCTGGCCATCAGCATCGCCAACCGCGTGCTCATGCTCGAGCACGCGGTCTACTCCGTCATCTCGCCCGAGGGCTGCGCGGCCATCCTCTGGGGCGACGCGGCCAAGGCGTCGGAGGCCGCAGAGATCATGAAGATCACCGCGCGCGACCTCTTCCGGCTCGGCGTCATCGATGCCATCGTGTCCGAGCCGCCGGGGGGCGCCCATCGGGACTGGGAGGGAGCGGCAGCGAATCTGCGCGCTGTGCTGACGGAGCACCTCCGAGAGCTGCGCACCAAGAGCCCCGAGACCCTGGTCACCGAGCGATACGACAAGTTCCGCCGTATCGGCGCCTTCGAAGAAGAATCCCTGCCGCGCTAGCTCATCGGAGGGGCCTCGACGGCCCCCTCCGAAACCTCCCCCAGGCCCGATGGCGCCGGCAAAGCCGGCGCTCGAATCGGATCGGCGCCGGCTGGGGCGCGACGCGCGAACGGGTCGGTGGACCCCGGCCCGCTGCCCGCTCACGTCCTACCGCTTCAGGACCGCCTGGGCGACGTCTTCGTCGGTGACGAGGACGTTCATGAACCGGCCCCGCAGCGCGCCGCGCACGGCTTCGATCTTCGACTTGCCGCCGGCGACGGCGATGACGTAGCGGTCGTCACGGCGCGACAGATCTTGCAAACGCTCGCCCCCCACCGACAGGACCCGCCGCATCAGCGCCCGCAGCTCGGGCTCGTCGACGATCCGGCCCTCGGCGTCGAAGGGCTGATAGTTGATCTCGCCCACGATCCCGAACTCCCGCAGCCGCTTGACGCTCACGCCGTAGGACTCGGCCAGGGAGCAGAAGCCGGGCGTCTGCTCGCCGATCTGGCCGACGCCGACCAGCGCGATGTCCACCGCCTGGGCCGCCTCGTAGATCTGCCGGACCTCGGGGTCGCGCAAGAGCCGCCGCCGCTCGCGCTCGATCTGCCGGAGGGAGACGAGGTGCTGCACCGGCAGGGCGTAGGCCGTCACGTGGGGACGGTACTTGGCCGCCATCATCCCCGCCAGCGTGTTGGGCGACAGATCCACGAGCTTGAGCGTGCTCTCTCCGGAGAGGGGATAGAGCGCCAGGTCGCGGACCCGGCGCTCCCGCAGGGCCCGGATGGTGTGGTAGAGCGTGAACCCACAGGATAGGCCCACCCGCATGCCGTTGGCGGCGACCTTCTCGAAGTAGGCCGCGGCGGCCACGCCCAGCTCCTCCTTGACGTCGCCGCGGCCGCCGGCGGCGATGACCACCACGTCGCGCAGGCCGAAGCGCTCGGCGAGGGCCGTCTCCAGCTCCTGGGTGCGGGGCAGGTCCAGCTCCACGCGGACCAGGCCCTCGTCGAAGGCGCGCTTGAGCAGCCGGGAGACGGTCGCCGCCGACACGCCCAGGGCGCTGGCGATGTCCTTCTGGCTGCGCCCCTGGCGGTAGTAGAGCTCCAGGCACTGGACCATCTGCCTCAGCTCGCCGGGGCGGTGAGAAATTAATTTCATGGTCGTAAAGATCTTGCTTGACGACGCCAGTGTACCCCCGTTATCCTCCGAATCGTCACGGGTTTCTTCAGCCCCCACACGTGCCACAGGAGAAGGAGGACGCGCATGGCGGCCAAGCGATACGGCCCGGCCGACGGCAAGCTGCAGCCCAAGATGGCCGACTACCACCAGTCCAAGGACGACCTGGCTGGCCTTCCCCAGACCGTGGCCGAAAAGATCCCCGTCACCAACTCGCCGAACATCTTCTCGTACAAGGCCTACGTCTTCGCCAAGAACCCGGCGCTCGTCCAGCGCTATATCAAGGCGACCAAGGCCGACGTGGGGGGTGTCGGTGGTCACGTCGTCGCCGCCGAGGAAGTGAAGTCGGTCGTGGCCAAGGTCGTCCTCGAGAACAACGCGTACCGGGGCGAACCGATCTTCACGTCGCTGATCGTCACGCACACGGGCGACGACGTCGCCGTCACCGGGATCATGGCCGAAACGGTGGACATGAGCGTGGTCGACGAGCTGATGTGGGACGCCCTCCAGGAGGGCGCACATAAGGCGGCCGAGCTGGGGCTGTACGGGCCGGGCCAGGACCTGATCGCCGATGCGTTCACGGGAAATCTGCGCGGCGCCGGCCCGGCGACGGTGGCGCTGCCGCTGCCGGTGCGCATGGACAACGCATCGCAGACGGTGCTCGTCTCCTTCGCCGACAAGACGGAGCCGATGGCATTCAACTACTACGCCACCGGCGCCTACCTGCTGCCCCGNTTCAACACCGGCCTCGTCATCGCCTCTTCGAAGATGAAGCGCGGCTACATCCTGGAGATCGTCGACCTCGACACCAAGGCCCAAGCCATCGAGGCGGGCGCGCATCCGCGTGATCAGCGCGCGCTGGACGGCAAGATGGAGGAGCTGGCCAAGGGGCTCCAGGAGAAGGTGATCCGGCTCCGCGCGCCCGAGGACCTCTACGACATCGAGGGCCTGTGCCGGTCGTCGCGCTTCGTGGTGGCNCGGATCTGGAGCCGCAACGACAAGGGCGAGGCGGACCAGCTGGGCTACGTCTGCTCGGCCGAGCGGCTGCACAACATCAAGACCAAGAAGGGCTTCACCTACGGCGGCAAGGACGACCCGGTGCTGCTGGCCTTCGCCCAGGGTGACTGGCCGGCGCCCGGCGAGATCACCTCGCCGTGGGCCGCCTGCCCGATGGTGGCCGGGGACTGCCGGGGCAGCCACTACCTGCACATCCTGCCGATGCCGATCAACTCGCAGACGTCCTTCTGGTCGGGGCCCATCATCTCGGCGGTCACGCTGTCCTGCAACATCCACACCGGCCGCATCGGTGCCATCTCCGACCAGTTCTCCCTGGGGACGCCCTGGGACGAGGTGCGGCGGCGCGCCTCCGAGCTGGCAATCCAGTTCCGCCTGGCCCACGGGATCAAGCAGCCAGCCACGCTGCCCGAGGACGAGCTGGAGTACCAGGAGGGCTGGAAGGAGCGGCGGGCCCGCCTGGAGCGGCAGTTCGAAG
>JGI25382J43887_10000402_pt1 | contig 14138 bp, 14 predicted proteins | sample GraSoi013_1_40cm_3_FD_43887 | JGI IMG/M metagenome (IMG submission 43887) | reverse complement strand
GGATGTCGTAACACTCACATCGACCACCCTCTCGTGTAGTTCACCTGTCGCCGTTGGCCAATCCAGCCTGTGTTCAGTGGTGGTAACTGACTCTTCACCGAGCGCAACTATCGCACCATCCGGCACTGTCAATGTCTCGAGTAATGGCTCCGGTTCTTTTACCGCTGCCTCTTGTACGCTCATCGGATCGACCGCCTCCGCCAGCTGCTCTGTCAGCTTCGTCCCCTCCGCAGTGGAAACTGTCACCATCGACAGTGAGTACCTAGGTGATGTTACCCATTCAACAAGCTCTGGCTCAACCTCAGTCCAAGCTACTCCTAGAACGACTTCCATCAACCTGACCTGTTCGCCTTCCACCGTTGTAATTGGACTGCCCAGTTCGTGCACTACCACGGTAACTGACACGTCCGTCGGCCAGCCAACACCGCCGTCAGGGTCCATGGGTTTCTCAAGCACTGGACCGGGGCTTCTCTCTCCAACCAACTGCCCCCTTTCAAGTGGTTCGAGCGACGCGGCTAGCTGTTCAGTCAGCTTTACTTTTTCCGAGCCTGGACGAGCAATAATCATCAGCAGCTATACGGGAGACGGCACACACATTGGGAACTCCGACACCACTTCGATAGTCGGCACGCTCAAAATACCGACTGCCACAACGATAACGTGCTCGAGTCCAGTGGTAATTCGCCAGCCAAGCGACTGTATTGCCACTGTCAGTGATAACTCGGGGGCAACAGCAACTGCCCCAACGGGTACGGTCACCTTCACGACCAACAGTTCCTTCCCTCAGTTAAGCTGCTCGCTTGCTGGAGCGGGGGGGACTTCAAATTGTTCCGTGCAATTTGCTCCTTCGGCTACGGGCATAGTTACAGTCTCAGGAAATTATGGAGGTGACCTGATTCACACCGGAGGCTCCGGGTCGGGAAACTTTGCCAGCACGGTGCGCGCGACTACCACAGAAATAACTTGTTCAGGCCCTGTTATTGTAGGCCAGACAAGTTCATGCACGATTACTGTATCAGACAAGTCACCGAGCTCAGCCGGAGCACCGACTGGAAATGCTACATTCACAAGCAACGGGGGCATCGGATCTTTTTCCGCTGACGCGTGCATGCTAGTTCAGGGCATTGACGCAGCCTCGAGCTGTTCTGTAAGTTTTGCTCCAACTGCCAAGGGAACTGCTGCAATCACGGGCAACTATGCTGGCGATGCGGCTCACGCCCCAAGCTTCGGAAGCGGGAGCATCGCTGTGAATCTTCCAGCCACTCCTCCATCATCGACTTCGCCCCAACATACTAGTCCGACATCATCGGAGCAAAGTCTTCTGTCTTTGCTGAGTGCGCTTGGGGGCCTGGTTGGGGGGAATATATTCGCAGCAGGGATAACTATCGTGGCGGTTTTTTCACTTTACCTCAGCAGGAAGAAATTGTCCTCCGAAACCGCTGAGAAGAACCAATGATGGGAGCAGTGCTGGTTAGCCGGGCTAGAAGATGACCCGGCTCACTATAGGCGTCTTATATTGGTTACACGTAACTTGAACTGTAGTGTCTTGCCTGCCATGGGATGATTCCCCGTTTTCCCGTAAGCCTTCTCTGGGGGAATTACGACTTCTTTCTCCTCATTGACCTTCATACCGATCAGAGCTTCGTCGAATCCTTGAATCACTTTTCCGGCTCCGAGAATTACCTGCAACGGCTTGTAGTCTCGGGCAGGACTGTAAAGTCCTGCGGATTTCGCTTCTTTCTCCATTGAGGTATCGAAGACCTTCCCGCCGGGGTATCGTCCGAGATAATGTACCGATACGGTGTCTCCCTTCTTGGCCTTCAGTTCTAGGGTACTCAATGTCGATTGCTTTCTCGCTACGGGCTGTGTAAATAGCTAACGGTCGTTTCGCTGCTCGATGTTCCGGCCGCGGCTCTTATCGATTCGAATTCCTGTTTGAGCAGGCCAAGTACAACCAAGTCATGGTACCTGTTGTCGAAGAAGACCGCATCTCTTAGGCGCGCTTCTTCTTTGAAGCCCAGTTTCTTGGCGAGTTGGACGCTGACGTTGTTCTCGGCGTAAGTCCACCATTCGGCTCGGTGCAGGTTCAATTGTCTAAACACTTCATCCAGCAGTAGTTTGGCTGTCTCTGTCCCGTATCCCTTGTTCCAAGCAGTCTTCTCTCCCAGTGCTAGACCGACATCAGCACCGGTCATCCTTCGTTGGAACTGGTGAATTCGAATTGTCGCCCAGCCGACCGGCTTGCGTGTGGATTTCTCTTCGATAATGTAGGCTCGCCTTCCCGTGTCTTCTCCCTTCAACTCTCTCGCAAATTCAGCCTCCAGCGCTTCCTTCGAGATCACATGGTCCGGAAAGGAACGAGCCAAGCGCATGATCTCTTCGTCGTTCTGCCACTTGTGCAGAACTGTTAGATCTTCACGCTCTAGCGCTCNGAGAGCGACTAGCGTTCCAGAGAGCAATGCTGTCGCTCAGTAATTCAGGCTTAGTCGAATAATAAGATACATACTTCGAGGAGGTATTTTACAGTCAAGAAAAGCGCATCTTAATACGCGATGAACGCTCTATAGCAGCCCCATGATGGCTGAGAGGCAGAAGTACAAAGCAAGGTTCACGAGCAAACTGCCGAATGGAGACTTTCTCGGCTTGACTGTATGGCCGGGAAAGAGCGACCCTAACGCCGAGGTGTTGACTATCCAGATCCGGCGTCAGGGAAGTGCCGGCTGGGAAACTGTCCATCGGGTGGCCATCTATCGGACATCCGATGGTAGATACTCTCTCCTGCCGGAGCGAACTCCAGCATCGCAACCAGCGAAGGCCGAGCCTTCCGGGGGCGACGAATCTAGCGAGTCGTTCGAGTAAGCAAACCCCAGAAGCGCTTAGGGTTATAACGCAGGGTCGGATAAGCTTCGGCATGTCGGGAAGCGTATTGGCTTCTAGTGAGGTTATTCTGGAAGAAACGCCTTACCTCAACCTGACTACCAAGGGTCGACGGACCAGCTTGTCTCGCACTGTCGAACTCTGGTTCGCTTTCGAAGATGGAAAGTTGTTCTTCCTAGCTCATGAGGACTCTGATTGGTGGAAAAACGTGAAGAAGACTCCCAGGGTGGAGATTGAAGTTGGAGAGATACTTTTCGAGGGAAATGGAAGTCTTGCTCAGGAGAAGCTGGATCATGTTTTCGGTCTCTTTCGACGGAAGTATGGCGACGTTCAAGTAAACAGGTGGTACGGCGGTCAGCGGTCCAACCGACGAGCTGTCTCTGTTGAGCTTGGAAGAGTCTTGGGCAAAAGGCCGTCTGAGAAGATGCGGCCTATTGAACTCGCAGCGTAGAAGCCCAAGAGAACGGAACGCTGGTTTTATCCCCGATAGTCATATAGCAGGTTCGCTCATCCTAGAAAGCAGTTGGATTTACGATGGCTTATGGTTTAGCCGAGGGTTTCAGAAAGACCGCAATAAGACTTGGTGGTAAGAAAAAGAACCGTGCAGTTATTGTCGCGACTTTTGGAAACCATTTCACGCTGAATGATGCCCTAGAGAAGTTTCGCAAGGAAGGTTTGCGCTTCGAGACCGAGAAGGGCCACATTGTCAAGATTTTCCTGGACAAGAATACAGAAGAGAGAGCTGAGAAAGTGCGCAAGATCATTCGAGAAGGCTTCGGCTACGTAGAACCCCTCTAGACCCCTTTCGTATGGTTTAGAAACTCGCCCAATTCAAGCCCAGATTAGGAATCCAAGCCCACGATTTCTAGAACGCTACTTTCCACGCCTATCCCTAGGGGAATACGCGGGGATCAAAAAGAACGAGACAAGTTGATTTTCCAAGCCTGTCTTCAGCAAAGAAGCCAGAATCACGCCCAGACAGAAACAAACTCGCAAGAAAAAATGGATCCCTTGGGCATCTCGTGTTGCATGAGTTGGTGCCCGCGGTACTNTGTGAAAGTCCAAGTTAGGGTTTTATGATAGCCCAGCCCAGTTCCCCGTTCGCCCCCGTCATGTCTCTTCCCAAGCCCGGCGACAACGTCAAAGTGACATTGACGAGCGGGGAGACAATCGAGGGTGTTGTCGAATGGATCGATGGAGCGGGCGCCTGGGTCAAAGGTACCCAGAAGAGCAGATGGGTGCCCCTGGAAGCATTCCAGCCGCAAACGCAGGCGGCCGATCCAAAAGACGACGAGTAAAATAGTCCTTTCAATTCTTCGTCGATGTAGGGACGAGGCTTATTTTACGAAGACAAGTCCTTTGTTGGAGTCTATCTCGAAAGTCTCTGTGTCAAGCTTTGACGCGGACCCGTTCAGCTTCCGGACCTTCAATTCTCGCCCGTTCGGGTCCGAATCGTCCTTGTCCAGATCGATAACACATGATGCAGTATCCTCCAACCACTTCACCACATCCTTAGGCGCCTTCGAGAGATCCACCGTCAAGACTAGTGTCACGTTCGAGTCTCTCAGCTTGTTCAAAGTCTCGCCTAATCGCTTGACAAGATCCTTGGAGGCAACCTTCGCAACAACCGGATCGATGGAGTCAAAGAGAATCTTTGTCTTCTCGCCAATAAACATGGAACTGTTCTTGACGAGGGCGTCTTGTATCGAATCAAAGTCAAAAGCCTTCTCAACATAGTAAGGCTCAAAACTGAACGAGTCGGACTGGGACGAAAACCCGTCCACCAGTAAGAACCTGTATTGGGACTCGGCGTCTGAAGGATCCGCGCCCATCTTCTTCATCTGCTCCCTGAGCGCAGTCGGCGCCTTATCGTAGGTAACGAACATGCACGGATTTCCCTGCTTCAGAAAACTGCTCGCGAGCCCGGAGCACAGAGTCGTCTTCCCAGAACCTGGACTGCCATTCACAACCACGAGACCGGGAGACTCTAGATTCCCTTGTGTCAGCTCGAAAATATGGTCGAAACCCTGGGACGGTTTCGGAAGACTAGGACGTTTAGGAGCCTCATCACGGACAGATTTCTCCGGTTTGTCCGTTGAGGGTGGAGGATAGAACTTGGGCTGGAGCGCTTCCTTTGCAGGCTGCTCCACAGGAGCAGGAGGTTTCACCGAACGGACAGGAGGCACTGGAGGCGGAGGCGCGGTAACGGCCGGCGGTTGTGGCGCCGGAGTTGGTTTGTCCGGCTCTTGGTCTTTCTTTCCGCCTGGACCTATCATCATAGGCCGACTTGTGGGCGTCGCCCTCGGTGGGACCCATTCAGGAGTGCTCTGCATCGAGAACGCTCCCGGTTGATCGCCGCCCATCGAGTTCGCGTCAGAGGGCAAATCTCTCAACAGAGATTGTAGCAGCCTACTCAGCGAACTATCCTCGTCTCCCTGCGGAGGACCTTGCCAGTTTCTCGGTGGTTGATAGGAAGTCGCCGTGTAAGCAGGTGCAGGGTTTGGAGGAGCGGGAGCACTTGCAGGAACGGGAGGAGCTTGGAGCGGAATAGATGCCATTGGAGGATTGGGGCTTGATGCGGACGATGATGTCGACGCTTCTGCAGTCTGTTCGTCTTCTCTCTCGCCTTTCTTTTTCTTTCCAAATAGGGTAAGTATTCCTATGACAATGAATAGGGTCCAGATGGGATCTAGACTGGTAAGTTGGACTAACATTTGTTCAACCCGCAGTTAGTGATCATTCACGCTCATCCAAGGATACTTGTCCTAGTAGTATCTCGAACAGGAGAACACAGCATGAGTTGTTCTTGGATAGGAATGATGTTACCCTAGTGAATAGTCACCGGAAACAAGTTGGAGGATTCATTCGATGCTGGACAAAGCAAGCCTTCCCTTACGAGAGCTACCTCTTTGTCTTCAGAATGTCCGACTTCGTCAGAATACCAACAAGGTTCTCTCCCTTCGAAACAAGGACGCCATAGTTGCTTTGCAATAATCCCAGGACCAGATCAAGTGGAGTATCACTATTCACCACTGGCAACGGCGAATCCATAATCTCGCGAACCCTGAGACCAAGAACTGACTCTAAGGACTCACCCCGAGCNGCCCGATCGAGGATCGTTTTCTCCGAAATGCTCCCAACAGATCTTCCGCTTTCGAAAACGGGGAGCTGCGAATAGCCCCTTCGTCTCATCAGGTCAACAGCATCCCGGACAAGCTGCGTTCTCGCCACAGAGACGACGGGACGACTGATGAGCTCATCCACCCGACGCGCAGGGCTCTCAACACCCGCTCTCTCTAAAGCGCTGAATAGTCTCTGGACAACCGAATAAGATGGGTCCACCGAACCGGCCTCTATCTTCGCGATTATCGACTGGCTTACTCCAGCGGACACTGCAAGTCGAGACTGCGTTAGCCCTAACTCTTTCCTCTTCTTTGGAATCTCACCCAAGGATGGAAGCATGCCTCAAGATGAGCTGGACGATGCTCTTATTCCTATCGGAATACAGCAAGCTCTATTCCCAACGGAATATGAGTACAACAGAACTTATATAATTAGAATAACTGAAACGACGACGAAAACATGTCGCCAGAAATCCAGCTTGCTGGGATTCACCCGCGGTCAGAAAAGCTAATTGAACTTACCCGCTCGTACGAGCGAGCAAAGACTAGCTGGAACCAGGTGGAAGCTCAACTCGAGCCGGAGACAAGAGAACTCATCAAACTACAAGAGAGCCTCGGATTCAAACACATATCCGACGGAGCCCTAGGTTGGCAAGATCAACTACGACCCACCGCGCTATCTCTCAAAGGAGTCGAGTCGGGCACCCGATACTCAAGATGGTTTGACACTAACACATTCTACCAAAAGCCCATTGTCACAGGCAAGATTTCAGCCGGCGAGATCGACCCCGAGAGGTTTCTTCGAACCGAACTCTTGACAGGAGAAAGGAATCGAAAAATCACCCTACCCGGCCCATACACCTTCTCCCAGCTCTCGGAAAACAAGCACTACGAAAATTATTCTGATCTGCTTTTCGATATTGCAGTTGCCCAGCGCGAGATTATCAAGAGACTTCGGAATGAAGGCGTTTCGCTCTTCCAACTATCAGAACCCTGCTTGGTCTATCAACCATACAGAGAGAGATTTAGGGACCAGGGGGAAGTCGAACTAGCTCTCAGAGCAATTCGGTCCGTGGTAGAAGACAACCCCGCAGAGTTTGTGGTCCAGACCTATTTCGGCGACGTTGCCCCGTTGCTTCCCAAACTTCTCGACCTACCCACCCATGGCATCGGAATCGACCTGTTCGAAACTGACATTTCCACGCTTGGCGAACAAGCCTCGAAAGGGCTCGTTTTGGGTGTTGTCGACTCGCGGGAATCCTACGTTGAGGACCCTCGCTGGATTGCTGACACAGCAAGGAAATTCTGCAAGCAAGTGGATATTCAAGACATAGTTTTTGCTCCCAATTCGGACCTGAAGTTCTTACCCCAAGAAATTGCAAACCAAAAGCTGGAAGCCCTATCGAAAGCATCTGAACTGTTCGAGCGGAGCCGATAGATGTCGAAGCTCTTTCCGGTTCAGGAGATCGGAAGTCTCGCTAAACCAAAATGGAGAACGAAAGGACTGCGACAACAACTCTCCGCACAAGACCTCTCCGAGGCCGAAGAGTGGGCGGAGAAGCTGGAGATTCAGGACTTCCATGACCGAGCCAAGAGCATTCTCAAGACTAGCGACGACAAGGAACGAGCAAAGGGGGTTCTGGAACTCTCCACCCTGTACGGCCTACGCCTCTTCGAGGCCGCTGGCGTAGACAACGACGGTGTAGGGGGAGAGCAGCAGCGAGTCGAGATGTACGAGCATGTAATCAAGGCCGTGCAGGGAATGAACCTTCTTGGCCATGTCCACTCGTTTGATTACAAGTACTTCAACAAAGGAGTCGCTGAATCAAAAGTCTCGAGAAAACGCCCTATCTACGCGCCAGAATTCTTGGACGTAAGGAAATACGCTCACCGAGCCGTGAAGGTTCCGATTACCGGTCCATACACACTGGTAGATTGGTCTTTCAGCGGATACTACATCCAGAAGCAACACGCCTCCTCTCCCAAGACTCGAAAGATCGAGGCAAAGCGAGAGTTCCTCCTCGATATCGTAGAGCAAGTCGTGCGACCTGAGATCCGAGACCTAGTCAACGCAGGAGCGTCTTGGATACAGATAGACGAGCCGGCGGTGACTACTCATCCAGAACCTCAAGAGATGGAGCTTTTTGTCGAGGCGTGGAATGAAACGGTCAAGGGGTTCAATTGCAAATTCAGTGACCACACTTGCTACCCATCCGAAATAGGGTACAAGGTTCTCGCCGAGTACGCACCGAAGCTGGACAAGTGCGACCAGCTCGCGTTAGAGTTCGCCAACCGGGACACTTCGCGTCTCGGAGTCGAGGAGAGCTCACGGGNAGGATACGGTGACCTNAAACATTTCGTCGACGCTGGTTTCAGCGGAGAATACGGGGTTGGTGTCGCTCACGTGCACGACTTCACGGGAAACGTGTCCCCTGGGGCGGGACAATCCGTGGGAAGAGACCTAATTGAGTCTCCCGAGCTAGTGCGGGACCGGCTTCTGTTCGCCACCAAGATTGTGGGGGATCCGGGGAAAGTCTGGGCGAACCCAGACTGTGGATTGCGGACTAGAACATGGGACGTAGCCTTTGCGAAGCTTGCAACTATCACGAAGGGAGCTGAACTCGCCAGGGAGACATACAAATGAGGCTGAGCGATCGGGCAAGACATCATAACCTCGTCACCGTTGAGCTTATTCCGGACAGAGTAGTTCCGAGCGATCTGGCCCTCCTGAAGGGGAGAGTAGACGCTATCACAGTTCCTGCCCTGCGGAATGGCCACAACGACCCGAGCTACCCGAAGTCTTTCCCGGTAACCCCGCAACGCAGAAGCCTCGCCTCAGCTTCTATCATCAATAGGGCCGGGATAACCGCGGTTCCCTCGCTAACGTGTCGCGATTGCCGCAGGTCCGATTTATCAACAATCTCGAACCAAGTGAAAGAGGGGCTTGGAAACGTACTGATCGTTTACGGAGACCCTTATCTGGAAGCTCGTCCTGGGACCTACGAGTTCACCAAAACGAACGAGCTAATTCGGGAAGTCTCCTTGCTGAACGATGGAAACGACCCCTGCATTGGGGCAGTGACAAACCAGCATGCTGACGACAAGGAAAGGGAAATCTCTCGAACGATATCGCGGGTCGATGCTGGCGCAGATTTCATTGTTACAAACGTCGCCTTCGACTCGGAGTGTGTACTTGGGCACAAAGATTCTCTGCTTGAAGCAGGGCTAAACGTGCCACTCTTCATTCAAGTCTCAATCCCGCTCAGCCTGCACAACGTATTATTTGTGAGCCAGAAATTCGACATTCCTGTCCCAGCCCACGTCAAGAAGAAACTGCTGAACGATCCGACAGGAGGAAGTCTCGCCGTTGCGGCCGAGGCTTACGAAGCTCTGCGAGGAGAAGCGAATGGTATCCACTTCTCATATCTGTTCAGACAACGAAATCCGATACCCGCTTATCGCCATTTGCTGGAGACAATTGGGATCGAACGCCCGACGCTGGCTCCACTGGCCGCTTCTGCTGTGAAAACATATCCTGTCGCGTAGCGTTCTTTGAAAAATCACTGCACGACTCGGATAGTTAGCTGTCTGGCTTGGCCGTTTCAACCGATAATGGAGCGTCTTCCCCGAGCTGGAGCACTTTTTTCAACTCCTTCTTCATGAGTGACGGGTCATGATTGAGGTTGAAGTAGTCCGCGAAAGTGCTAGTGGTCCTTAACATTCTAGTTCTACCGATCCTTTCGTCATTAATCAGGTCCATATCCTTGAGCTGTTTCACATGGACATAGGCCAATTTTCCACGGACGCGGACTACATAGGACTGGGTCACAGGCTGCTTCAGAGCTATGAAAGATAGCGTTCTGAGCGGTCCCGGGGTCAGAAGTGGCCTATTCGCCAGTTTTCGAACGTGCTTGGCAAACTCTCCCTTTAGTTGCATAACAAAGCGGCCGTCGGGAAGCTCCACGACTTGGATCGGGCTCCCGGCCAATCTGTACCGTTCCGAAACTGCCGCTGCGACTCCGCGGATCTTGTCCTCTGATCTGGCGCCTATAACAGACCCTATCATCTTCAGGTCTAGTGGCCTTCCCGAGACGTATAGTGCGGCCTCGCAGAGCTGCTGCTGTAAGTCAGCAGTTTTCGGCGGAGCTGTGTTAGTCGAAACTTGGGCTTCCATCGTTTCTCAGCTCGATTTCGATATCACCGAACTCGAATGGCTGGGCGAGGCCAACTCTTCCCTCCACCGCTAAGAATAGCAGCATGATGAACATTCTCACGGCCTCAAGAGGGTCCCCTTTTCCGAGAAGGGTTAGGAAGGACAGTTTTTCTCTTGTAGGGCCTGCTTCTGCGAGTAGTCTCTTGAGAAATGCTTTGATGTTCTCTTCTATCTTGACAAGGAAATCGTCAACTTGTTCGAACACCTCTGGCGTTCTTAGGACCATCTGGGCGCTTGCCGGAAGCATCCTCTCTGCCGTTAGTACCTCCAATAATCCTTTGATGACTTCCTCGACAGACGTGGTTGTAGATTCATAGCGCAGGGGAAAGGCCAAAGGTGGTGGGACGAAATCCGTGGGTCTCTCAAGCGGGGGCTTTGGCGGGTCCTCCATTTTGAGGATCAGTTCTGATTTCATCCGGAGTAGAATTGCAGAGGAGAGGAGGGCAGTGCCGGAGACAGAGAAATCGATGAATCCTCGACCCCTCATCTCATGGAGGAGCTCATCCAGCAGATTTGCAAGGTTTACGTCCCAAGGTTTGACGCGGTGAAGATGGATTAGGTCGAAGAGGACCGCATAAGGGGCCTTGAGCCAGTATGCATCTTCGTGAGCTGTCAATTGTTCTCACTCCTCGAGGGTAGGGACACTATCTGGCTGCTGCCTTTGTCAATGAAGACTCCGAACACTCTCTCCGCTCTCGATATTGTCGAGTCTTTGAGCGAGATTACTATGAACTGGGACAGACTGCTCCTCGACCTCAGAAGGGTTGCGAGGCGTTTTGCGTTTAGGACGTCCAAGTGTGCGTCGATCTCGTCCATTACGTAGAATGGCATTGGATGGATTTGTTGGAGTGCGAGGAGATAGCAGACTGTAGAGACGGATTTTTCTCCTCCACTAGCACTACCAATCGTGAGTTCGGTCTTTCCGGGGAACTGTAGAAGGACATCGAGTCCGCCTTCGAACGGGTTTTCGGGATTGTCTAGCACCATTCTTCCGTTTCCTTCACCTGTCATCTCGCGAAAAATGCTCTGGAATGTCTCGTTGACCTTGTTGTAAGCGCTCATGAAGGTGTCAAGCTTCTTCCTCTCTAGTTCGTTCATGAAGTCGAGGATAGCTAGTTTCTCCCGTTCGAGTTCTCCTATCCTGACCGAGAGGTGTTTGTATCCTTCCTTCTGTGATTCGTATTGTTGTGCAGCGAGTTGGTTGATAGCTCCTATCTCGTCCCTTTCCTGTTCGAGAACTCGTTTCATATCTTCAGCCTCTTTGATGAGGTCTGGGTGAGTCTCGAGTGGCCTCTCGAAGCCGAGGCTTCCAAGTTGTCCTTTGAAGATTGTTAGTTGAGCGCCAACCTCTCTGAGGCCCGCTTTTAGATCGGTCACGCTAGCATTGAGTGGGTCCATCATTTGCAGTAGTTTCCGTGTTGCTTTTTCGACTTCTACAAACTGTTCTTCGTACTTCTTTCTCTCATCTCCAACGCTGTCCAAATTTCCCACCAGACGCTGCTTCTCCTCGTTGAACTGTTTCATCTCATTCTCCAAAGTTTCGAGTCGCTCATGCCCTTCGCTGGCTCGGGCTTCTTCGCGATGAATCTCAGAGTCAAGCGAGCGCAGTTGTATTCGGATCTGGTCAATTCCCGGCCTCAGGGTCTCGAGAGTAGACTGCTGGGAGGAGAGACGTGTTTCTAGTTCGAGTTTCTCTCGAAGAACGAGTTGGTTTTCGGTGGTGGCTTGGTCTCGCTCAGTTTCGAATTGAGAGAGTGCTGACCTTCTGGAATCAATTCTGAGTCTCGTCCTTTCTTCTTCTATGACGGCGAGGCGCCTCTTCATCTCCGCTTGTTTCTCCGCAGTCTCCTCCAACAGGACGCGTTCTTTCGCCATGGAGTTCTGGAGACTGTCAATCCGTCGTGTTGTCTGTTGGAGGAAGGTTCTTGTTCTCTCGAAGCTCTTTTTGGCAAGTTCTACGTCTCTTGCCAAGGCCTCCCGAGTCTTGCTCGCCGAGACTCGGTCTTCCAAGAGCTCGTCCAGTTCTGTCTCGATCCGGTCGACATCGGACCGTGAGCGTTGCACAACCGTCTCCAGCGACTTTACTGTTTTCTCAAGGCTTTCAAGTGCGGTAGATCGAGGAATCAGGTTTGAGATCTCGAGCGGGGCTCTGTAATAGCCGCTCTCAAGGCCTCCTCCCGGCTCGTAAAGATCCCCGCTGGTCACGACGCACCTTTGTCCCTTGGACGCTGTCAGGAAGGCTGCTCTCTGCGTTGTGGCGAGTATGGTATCGCCGAAGACGAATTGGACAGCAGGAGTAATGGACTTGTCAGACCGAATTACCTTCGAAAGAGGACCAATTATTCCGGAGACGTTGTTAAACTCGAGCTGTTGATCTGAAAGCTCAAGATCGTCAAGGGGAACTATCTTGACGCGTCCCAGCTTGGTACGTTTCAGGCTCTCGACGCACCGGATTGCTACTTCCAGGTTTTTCACAACTAGCGCCTTCATCCAGCCGGCGCTGGCTGCCTGGACTGCCTTGCGGTATTCCTCAGGGAACTTGACCAGGTCTTCGAGGCGACCGTAGATGCCCTTCAGGGCGCCTTCATCGGCCATCTCTTCGATCTTCTCGATGGCTTTGTCTTCTGCCCCCATGCTGTCGGCCAGGGTCTTTTGGGTGTTGAATTCGACCACGGTGACCCTTGCCTTCTTTGCTACGTCGAGGGCTTCGTCGATCTCTTTTCTGCGCTGGTCCTTGAGTTCGCCGTACTCCTTTGTTTTCTGCTCGATTGATTCGAGCCTTTTTTCTTCTTCCTTCTGCAGTTTCTCCATTTCGCGAATTCTGCTCTTCAGCTCTTCTGAGAGCTGTGCGAATTCTTTCTGACGGGCTTCGAGGGTTTGCAGGTGGCTGGCGGTAAGGTCGAGTTTCGTCGAGCTGCCCTTGCTTTGGGCGGTTAGGTTTGCGAGTTCTTTTCCTAGACCGTCGATTTCGTCTTGAACCTCGCGCAGCTTCTTGGTGTCTTCGTCGAGGGACGCTCTGGTTGCTGTGAGCTTTTGGCTTATTTTTTCGACCTTTGATGTTGAATCCTCGAGCTTGTCTTCGAGGATTTTCTTGTGTGACTGGAGGCTTTTAATCGAGTTGGCTAGTGGTCTGATGGATGTTTCCATCTCTTCCGCTTGCTTTGTGAACGAGTCCCGTTGTCTTGTCCGGGTTGTAACTAGGTTCCTGGCAGTTTCTGCGGAGGATTTTGCTTCGACGATACCTTTGCTAGCTTCTGCGATGCGCCTTTCGAGGTCGAAGAGTTCCTGGTTTCCTCGGGTGACNGTCTTCTCTTCGAATCGGCGTCTTTCCTCTTCGATCTTTGCTCTTTGTTGTGTTAGCTCTTCTCTTTCATGTCTCACCTGATCAAGCTTGATCTGTTCCTGCTCGAGAGTCTGCAGCATTTCCCGATGCCGGTTTTCGAGCGCTAGAATCTGGGCAGAGAGAATCCGGGCTTGCTGACCGTTTATCTCGGTCTTGAGGAGATTGAATCGCAGGAGGTCGTTTCTTTCTCTCTCCAGCTGTTCTATCCTCTGTCTAACCTCGTCAACTCTCGCAGCGGCGACTTTGAGGTTGAGATCTGCCTCTTGCAACTGCACTCTTGCTTCGGCTTTCTTGGTCTCGAAGGTTCCGATTCCGATTAGGCTTTCCAAAATCTTTCTTCGTTCTTCCGTGCTGATCTCGGCGAGACGAGTGACCGCGTGTTGTGAGATGAGGTTGAAACCGGTAACCTGGATGTCTGCTGAACTCATTATGTCCTGGACTTGTTTTCTAGAGAGGCGTCGCCCGTTGAGCCGGTAGATTCCTTCGCCGCCCTTCGAGAATTCCCTAGATATTGTTACGAGGTCAGAGTCTACGGGTAGCTTTCGGTCACTGTTGTCGAACTGTACCGCTACGTAGGCAGATC
>JGI25382J43887_10000400_pt1 | contig 14182 bp, 15 predicted proteins | sample GraSoi013_1_40cm_3_FD_43887 | JGI IMG/M metagenome (IMG submission 43887) | reverse complement strand
GGTGCGCGCCGTGCGCTCGCGCCGAATGACGTCGAGCGCGCGGTTCTTCGCCGTCGTCATGAGCCACGCGGCCGGGTTCTCCGGAATGCCGCGAACCTTCCACACCTCCAGCGCTCGGCAGAAGGCATCCTGGACGACATCTTCGGCCAGCGCCAGGTTGTGCACGCCGAAGATTCGCGTGAGCGCGGCGATCATGCGCCCGGACTCGCGCCGGAAGAGATGCTCGTCCAGATCCACCGGAAGACTACAGGGTCAATTTCCCGATTTCCCTCACTGGGCGAATCTCCACCGATCCGCCGCCCTCGACTATCGGGCAACCCTTCGAGAGCTCCACCGCTTCCGACAGGTCCCGCGTCTCGATGACGATGAAGCCTAAGACGAGGTCCTTGGCTTCTGCGTACGGGCCGTCGGTGACCACCTTCTTCTTGCCGCGGACCACCTTACCGGTGGGCTCGAGCGGCTGCCCCCGATTCTTCAGGTGCCCCTTCGCTTCCAGGTCGCGTATCCAGGCCAGCCACGCCTGCAGGCTCCGCTGCGCGCGCTCCGGCGTGCCCATGGCTTCGCGCTGTTCCGCCTCGGTGGCCCGAAAAAGAAAAACGAACTCGCTCATCGATTGTCTCCGCCGCCGTTCGGCAGCATCACAGGGAACTATGGCGCGACCTCGCCGAAGCCCCGGCTGTGTGACGCCGGGGCGGCGGCGGGCCGGGTGCTTCAGCTCGTCGACGTTCGAGCCGACGGCCGCCGGACATTTTTTTCCGACCCGATGTCGAGAATCGGCCTTGAGCTCCGATTCGGGCTGTCGTGGCAGATCGTCCCGAACGCGCTGGGCCGGATGCTGAGCGACAAGGACGCCGCGAAATCGAAGCGGGTCATGAACGTCATGCTCCAGATGGACAAGCTCGATCTGAAGCGGTTGCAGCAGGCGTACGACGGCGAGTGACGGCCAGGGCGGCGGGCCGGCTCGCGGTTACCGCCGCTTTGACTCGGCTTTCTTCTTCGGTCTCGGTTTCCTCTTCGATGTGACGCGTGTCGCGTCGGCCCTCGAGGCCAGCACGTCAGGCAGCTCGTACGCCTCGTGAAGCCAGTCGGTGACGGGCGGTTCCACTTCGTCGCGATGCGTGATCTTCAGGATATTGGCAACCTTGGTCTTCGACTTGCGGTCGGCCCGGCGCACCTGCGGCGCCCTCAGCGCGCGGCCAAGGAACACGCAGACTTCGAGGAAGCTCCTCTTCGGACGGACGAAGAAGTAACACGACTCGCGCGAAAACATGATGCACGTGCCCGAGGCGTAGATCCGCTGGTCTCCAAAGGTGACGGCGGTCTCGCGCAGCCGCTCCCAGGCGTCCTGTAAATCCTCCGAGAGATCCTGCGTCAGCGCCGCTTCGGTCGTCGTCCAGCAGTCGTGCTCCTCTCCTTCCTCGACCCACTGCTTGCAGTGGTAGCACTCTCGACCGGCCATGCCCCAATTGTAGTGATGGACCCGCGCCGACGGCCCGCCATCGGAGCGACGCGCGAGGACTGGAANATTCTTGCTGTCAGTTTACGGGTTCANTGAGCTCGGCGCGCCGTCTCAGGAGTCTCAACAGAGGCGCCACATGAGCGGCGCACGACCAATTGCGTTTGCAGCAGAATGTCGCGGACAGGAGTTTCGGGGCGACTGACCCGATCGAGCATCGCGGCGAACGCGGCCGCACCAATCTCGCGTGTCGGTTGCCGCAACGTGGTGAGTGGGACGGGCAGAAGATTCGCGTAGTCCAGGTCGTCGATTCCGACCAGTCTCACGTCCGCGGGTATGGAATAACCGAGCTCGAGGATCGAGCGCATCAGACGCGCGGCTGTCCAGTCGTTGGCGCAGACGATGGCTTCTGGTTTGGACGCCATCAGCGTGCGGACGCTGTCCAGCTCGGTTGGATCGAGACGATGCACGAATTCACGGTTGATCGGTGAGTTCCACGCGTACAGCGCCTCGCGGTACCCCGCTTCACGAGCCTCCACGGTCGCCGCGGCATTCTGCACCGCGACGAATGCAATCTGCCGCGATCCCAGATGCAGCAGGTGTTCGGTGATGCGATAGCCGGCGCGGCGGTTGTCGATGCCGACCAGATCGTGCACACCGCGGTCAGGGTAGGGGACGACGGTGCGATCGAGCAGCACGAGAGGAATACCCGTATCGTCGAGTGCTTGCGCGATCCCGCGGTTGACGGCGTCTTTGCCCGGAGTCAATTCGAGAGGTGCGAAGAAGACGCCCGACACGCGACGATCGATATACTGCCGGCATAACTGCCAGGCGCGTTCTTCCTTGGACGCGGCCGCGCTCGGCAGGCTGCCCCACAGCAGCGCATGCTGTCGCGCGAGCGGCGACGCCATCATGCCCTGACAAATCGGCTCGAAGATTTCGGTCTCTCCCAGATCAGGTATCAGGAGTCCGAAGGAGAGTGCGTCGGTGACGCTCCGCGCTTTGACATAGGATCCGGATCCCGCCCGACGCTCGACCAGCCCCGCGAGTTGCAGGTCCCTGACGGCTCGTCCCACGGTAATTCTCGAGGCGCCGAACGTGCGCTCGAGCTCGGCCTCGCTTGGCAGCCGGTCGCCTGTTTTGAACCGGCCGGATTCGATTTCACTCGCCAGCGCGTCGAACACTTTCTGGTACTTGGGGGATTTTTCTATGGGAGCCACGCACAAATGATATAGCAGCTTAACCAGGCAGACAACGTTGTTGTAAACGCAAAATACGCGACATTTTTGTGCTTTTGTCTTTTGGTCGTTGACGCAGGCGTGCCCGGTTGTTATCGTGATCGTCGGTAGTTGATATAACAACAAAGGAACACGCAATGCCGCCTGCACCGTCCAAGCACTTCCTCGTGGTCTCAGACTTTGACCAGACCCTTAGCTTCAACGATTCGGGTCAGATACTCAGCGATCTGCTCGGCATTACCGACTTTCGCCAAAAGGTCGACGGCCTCGCGTCGAGCAACCTTGTCCAGCAGGGGGCCGAGCTCGCCTACCTGATTCGTCACGACCCCGCGTTTCGAGGCGTGCGTAAAGAGCACCTGGCCGAGGCCGGCCGGCTCGCACGCTTACGCAGCGATATTCCGGCACTCGTTGAGTTTCTCAAGCGAGGCCTCGACGGTTTTCAATTTTCCTTCTTCGTGATTTCAGCGGCGCCGCAAGAGGTGATTCAGTCGGCCCTCGCCGGAGCGGTTGCCGTCGATCACATCATCGGAACGGAATTCGACTACGACTCGGATTCCGGGGAGGTGCACGCGATTCGGCGCGTGCCGGCAGGGTACGGCAAAGTCGCCGTGCTCGAGCAGCTGGAGGAGCGGCTCGGGTCGCCGCCAGACCGCACGATTTACATCGGCGACGGGAGTTCGGATGTGCACGTGATGCTGCACGTGAACAGTCGCGATGGGTTCACCATTGCGGTCTCCGAAAACCGCCTGCTGGCCCGCATCGCACAGAGCACCGTCATCAGCGAGAACGCATTCAGCGTCTTGATCCCGATTCTCGAGCGCATCGTCGGTTGGCGTTCGGGCGAGATCCGTGAGTTTTTCGAAACGTACGCGTTACGCCTGCACGAATGGGAGAAGGCGCGGACCGACCGCGTCACGATCGTGGGTTCATCGGTGATTCCAGGCGATGCCGTCGCGTGATCAGAGGACTACCGCATGGTGGACTATCTCGGATGGGCCGCAACGGCCGTTTTCGTGTCGTCGTATTTCTGCGCCAGCGCTCACGCACTGCGACGGGCTCAAATGATCGGTGCAGTCATGTGGATGGCGTACGCGGTCGTGATGCACGCCGCTCCCGTGTTCGTCGCCAATCTGCTCGTGCTGGTCGCGGCAGCCTGGACGGCAGTGCGCTCATGTCGGAGCACCGGAGCTCGCTGTTGAAGGACATCTGTCGCGCTCATGGCGGCGGTCCAGCCTGTGAAACTGGCCCGCGCGACCAGCGCCACCGGCCGCTGATCGCACGGTCATCACGATCTGAAGTACTCGGGTTGCCGTTCGCGTCGGAACCGAGATTCGTGGTCGTCGGCTGCTGTGCGTAGACGACGAATGCGCTCGCGCCGAGGAGCGCCGCCGTCACGACGATTGATCGCGGTCGCATGATTTCTCGCTCACCGCACGCCGAGCAGTACGTCCATCGTCAACTGATCGAGGCGCTCGTACGCGAGTCCTCGTTTCGCCAGGCCGACGCGGTCGAAGCTCGAGCCGAGCAGAAGGTCGCGATGCCGGGGCGTATACGACACGAGCTCGGTCGCGCCGGTCTCGGACAACAATGCCTGGATTTCAGCATCGGCGTTCCAGCGCTTCGCACGCTCGCGAAGGATCAGGTACGTGCGCATGCAGCCGCGCGCAAAGTCTTTGACGCCTTCGTAGTCTTCCGTGCGGTACGCGTGGGCGTCGAAATGACGCGGACCCTGGTAGCCGACGTCCTCGAGGAACTTGACGAGCCAGAAGGCGGCTTTCACGTTCGCCGATCCGAAGCGGAAGTCCTGATCGTAGCGGCCGGGCGCCTGATCATTCAGATCGATGTGAAAGAGCTTGCCGGCTTCCCAGGCCTGCGCGACCGCGTGCAGGAAGTTGAGGCCGGCCATCTGCTCGTGCGCAACCTCCGGGTTGACGCCGACCATCTCGGGATGATCGAGCGTCGCGATGAATCCCAGATACGCACCGGTCGTCGCCATGTAGATGTCGCCGCGCGGCTCGTTCGGCTTCGCCTCGAGTGCGACCTTGAAACCGTACTGCCGATCGATCGAGTACTCGCACAGATAGTTGACCGCCTCGCGCAGCCGCTTGACCGCTTCATCGGGACGCCGGCACGCGTCGGTTTCAGCGCCCTCGCGCCCGCCCCACAAGACGAAGATCTTCGCGCCGAGCGCCGCGCCCAAATCCATCGCGCGCATCGTCTTCTGCAGCGCGTATGCGCGAACGCGCGCGTCGTTCGCCGTGAACGCGCCGTCGCGAAACACCGGGTCGAAGAACAGGTTCACCGTCGCCATCGGGACGACGATGCCGTGGCGCTCGCAGGCGCATGTGAATTCCTTGACGATGCGGTCGCGCTCGGAAGGGGTCGCGTCGATCGGCACCAGATCGTTGTCGTGCAGGTTGACGCCCCACGCGCCGACTTCCCCGAGCATCGCGACGGCGGCGGCCGGCGCGAGCGCGTCGCGCACGACATCGCCGAACGGATCGCGGCCCCGATTGCCGACGGTCCACAGCCCGAATGAAAACTTGTCTTCCGGTCGCGGCGTGTATGCGTCAGACATAAGCCTCGTTGCGCGCCCTGCTGTCGGCCATCGCTCGCAGCGCCGGATACACGCGTCGGTAGTGCGCGTACCGATCATTCATGGTGGCGACCGCATCGGCCTGTGGAGAAGTCGTCGCGCCGCGACGCACGGTGGCGTCAACAGCTTCGTCAACACTCGCCCAGACGCGCGCGCCCACTCCGGCCAGGATCGCCGCGCCGAGCGCTGCGCCCTCGTCGGCGACGATCGTTTCGACGGCCCGCCCGTACACGTTCGCCTGAATCTCGCGCCACAGCGCCGACCGCGCGCCGCCGCCGCCGACGACGATGCGCTCCACCGGTACGGCGAGCTCGGAGAAAATCGTGAACGTGTCGCGAAGACTGAACGCGACGCCTTCGAGCACCGCGCGCACGACGTGGCCGCGGCCGTGATTCGCCGCAAGGCCGACACACGCCGCGCGAATGTTCGGATCGCAGTGCGGCGTCCGTTCGCCCATCAGATACGGCGCCCAGAGCACGCCGTCGGCGCCCGGCGGCACGCGCGCGGCTTCGGCCGTCAGATCGTCGTAGGTGACGCCGCCGGTCGATATTGCCGGGGCGATCAGATCGCGCAGCCACCGCAGCGACAAACCGGCGGCCTGCGTCACGCCCATGACGTGCCACCGCCCCGGCACGGCGTGACAGAACGTGTGGATCCGCCCCCGCGGATCGGTCACCGGCCGATCGGTCGCCGCGAACACGACGCCTGAGGTCCCGATGGTCGCGCTGACCGCTCCCGGTCGCGTGATCCCCATGCCAACGGCGCCGGCCGCCTGATCGCCGGCACCGGCGACGATCGACGTTCCGACCGGGACGCCAAGAGCCGCGGCGGCGTCGCGAGAGACGCGAGCGCAGATCTCCGGCGATTCGAACACGCGCGGCAATAGTCCGACGTCGATCCCGACTTGGTCGAGAACGTCCGNCGACCAGCGCCGCCGCGCGACGTCGAGCATCAAGGTACCGGATGCGTCGGCGACGTCGATGGCGTGCTCGCCGCTCAGCCGCCACCGAACGTAATCCTTCGGCAGCAGCACGTGCCGCACGCGCGCCCATGTCTCCGGCTCGTGCGCCCGAACCCAGAGCAGCTTCGTCAGCGTGAAGTTGGTCAGCGCCGGGTTGGACGTGAGCTCGAGCAGCCGGCTCGCTCCGATCGTCGACTCGATCCAGCGGCATTCGGTTTCGGTCCGCTGATCGCACCAGATGATCGCCGGCCTGAGGACCGCGCCAGCCACATCCATCAGCACCGCACCGTGCATCTGACCCGACAGGCCAATCGCCTGAATCGCGGCGCCATCCGTCCCGCTCGCGTCGAGGGCGCGGCGCACTGCCGTCTGACAGGCGCGCCACCAATCATCCGGATCCTGCTCGGCCCATCCTGTCTGCGGCGACCGGAATGCCTCGTGCTCGGCGGACGCCGCCACGGTTCGGCCCGCCTCGTCGAGGACCAGCGCGCGCGATCCCGTGGTGCCGATGTCGATGCCCAGGAGAGCCATGTGGCGCCTCGTCCGGTGTTCGTTCACCGGCGCGCGAGGTTCGGATCCATGCGCAGCAGGTCGGCTCGNTAGACGACCGCGTCGCGGTGCATCGGAAACGCCGCCGGGATCTTCTGCGTGACGTGTCCCGTCGCCGCCCACTCGGTTCCGCGCTGCAGCGTGGTGACGAAATCGATTGAGCTCATCGCTGCGACATCGTGGCCCTCTGCGGTGTGAAAGATCCGGCCTTTGCCGTACGTCACGGCTATCAGAATCGGTTCGTCGCGCGCCGTCTGGTCCGAGTACGCGGTCGCGAGAATCGTCATGTTCTTCCCTGGTCCGCGCAGCGTCGCGTACAGNTCGTCGTTGTGATGCATCCACATCGGTGGCAGTCCGCTGATGATCGGATGGCTGCCGTTGCGCACCGCCACCTGGAATGGCAGGCGCGCGCCGTGCGTCCCCGCGCGCCCCGGCGACTCGTCCTTCACGAGCGTGTTGTTCTTGAAATACCAGAGCGGCCCGCTGCGCTCGTCGCGATTTCCCCAGCCGCCGACCGCAATCATCTCGTTGAACTCGGGCCACTTCGCAAACCCGTTGTCGGCGGCATGAACCGATACGAGGCCGCCGCCGCTCGACACATAGCGCTCGAACGACCGCTTCGTCTCGGGCAGCCACTCGGGCGCATCGGCGCCGATCCCGGTGTTGTAGTTCAAGACGACGACGTCGTAGCGCGACCAGTCCGGTTTGAAGGCATTCAGGTCGGCATTCTCAACGGTGACGGTCGTCGTGTTGAAGATCGCGGCCTCGTCCAGAATCTTCCCGATCACNGGAGAGGTCGACTTCCAATCGTGGTTGTTCGCGCCGTCGAGCAGCATCACGCGAATCGGCGCGGCCGCGCGGGGCGACAGCGGCGCGCTTGCGACGGCGACGGCGACGAGCGCCAGAATCATCTTCCGCATCGCGCCGCTTGTAGCATCCGTTGGTCGTCCTGTCAATCGGCGACGAGGTGCGCTTATACTCGCGCGAGGCGTTGATGAATCTCGAGCATGCGCTGGCGCTGATTGTCCTCCTCCCGGCGGTGCCTCTCGCCCAGGCGCCGGGCGGTCGAGAGGCCGAGCCGCCTGGCCAGTCCCTCTTCGCCGCTCGCTGCGGCTTCTGCCACGGCCGCGACGCCGCAGGCGGCGAAAGCGGTCCGGACCTGACGATCTCGCCGCTCGTCGCGAAGGACGTCGGCGGCGACACGCTCATTCCCGTCATCCGCGATGGGCGCGTCGACAAAGGCATGCCGGCGTTCGCGCTCGGCGCAAGCGACCTTGACGCGATCGTCGCGTTCATTCACGACCAGAAGAAGAAGGCGGACTTGAACCCGGGACGGCGGCGCAGCGTTGACCTCGCCGATCTGCAGACGGGAAACGCGGAAGCCGGAAAGGCGTACTTCAACGGCGCCGGCGGCTGTGCGCGCTGCCACGCGCCGGGCGGCGATCTCGCCGGCGTCGCCACAAGGCTGAAGGGGCTCGCGCTGATGCAGCGGATGCTCGACCCCGGTCGCAATCGCGGTCAAAAGCCGAATCCCGCCATCGTTGCGGTCACGACGCGGTCCGGTGAAACCGTCACCGGTCACCTTGCCTATCGTGACGAGTTCACGATCGCGCTGACCGACGATTCAGGATGGTACCGATCGTGGCCGACTGGACAGGTGAGGTTCAGCGTGGACGATCCGCTCGACGCGCACAGAGCGCAGCTCGGGAAGTACACCGACCGCGACATGCACGACGTGCTCGCGTATCTGCAGACGCTGCGGTGAGAGGAGCGACGAAGATGATGCGCCGACAGTCAGCCGCTCGTCTGTTTCTCGGCGCTGCGTCCGTGCTCGCGCGGTGCGTCGTCAGTGCGGGTCAGGGACTCGATCCCGCCGCACTCCTCAAACCTGCTGTTGATTCGTGGCCGACCTATCACGGCGACTATTCCGGTCAGCGCCACAGCCCGCTCACGCAGATCACTCCGGCGAACGTCGCGCAGCTGACCCTCGCCTGGGCGTTTCAAACCGGACAAAGCGCGCAGATCAAGGCGACGCCGATCCTCGTGAACGGCATCGTGTACATCAGCACGCCCGATCATCTCTGGGCGATTGATGCGCGGTCGGCGCGCCAGATCTGGCAGTACCGCTATCCGGACAACACGGGGTTTCACATCGGCCACCGCGGCGTCGCGGTCTATAAGGACTCGGTGTATCTGACCACACCGGATGCTCACCTGGTCGCGCTCGACGCGCGAACGGGTACGGTGAAGTGGAATGTCGAGATCGCCGACGCGAAGAAAGGCTACTGGTCGACGAACGCGCCGCTCCTCGTCCGCAATCACCTGCTCGTTGGGGTCGCGGGCGACTTCGACAATCTGCCCGGCATGCTGACGTCGATCGATCCCGAGACCGGCAAGACGCAGTGGATTTTCTACANCACTCCGCCTCCGGGCACGCCGGGCGCGACGAGCGGCGGCGCGACGGGCGGCCAGATGTGGATGACCGGCACGTACGATCCGGAGCTCGATCTCGTGTACGTCGGCACCGGCAATCCGACGCCGGTGCTGAACGGCGATGCGCGCCCCGGCGACAATCCCTGGACCTGCAGCATCGTCGCCATTCATCCCGAAACCGGAAAGCTCGAATGGGGATTTCAGGCGACCCCGCACGACACGCACGACTGGGATGCATCCGAGGTGCCGGTCCTCGTCGACGGCACATTCGACGGCGTGCCTCGGAAGATGCTGATGCAGGCGTCGCGCAACGGATATTTCTTCGTGCTCGATCGCGCGAACGGCACGAGCCTGCGGACGTTTCCGTTCGCCACCGTCAACTGGGCCAGCGGGATCGACAGGGCCGGCCGGCCGATTCCGAATCGCGACAAGGAGCCTGCGCGCGATGGACGGCTCGTCGCGCCGAACGAGGGCGGCGGGACCAACTATCGCTCGCCCAGCTTCGATCCGGCGACCGGCCTCTTCATCGTGAGCGCGCAGGACAGCTACGGGATCTACTTTTTCAAACCGGAGCACGGCGCTTACGGATGGGCGGGCGCTGATTACGGCGTCTTCGGCCGCGGTTTCCTGCGGGCGATCGACTATCGGACTGGTGCGATCCGGTGGACGCACGCCCTCGGTGAGGGCGCATCGCCCGCCGGCGTGCTGACCACCGCGTCGGGACTTGTCTTCAGCGGCGATTCCTCCGGGAATGTTCTCGCGCTACGGACCTCTGACGGCGCCACGTTGTGGCACTCTTCGATCGGCACCGTCGGCAACTCTCCAATCACGTACGAGCTCGATGGTCGTCAGTACGTCGTGGTAGCGGGCGGCGGCGTGCTGTTCGGGTTCGCTCTACCGGAGGGAACGCCCCCAAGCTAGCGTACACTCTCATTTGTGACCGCTCCCGCCAAAGCACGACCGGGGCGCAATGAGCCCTGTCATTGCGGCTCGGGCCGTAAATACAAACATTGCTGTCTCGAGAAGGACGATGCAAAGGCGGCTGCTGCACGGGCCAAAGCGGCAGCCGAAGCGCCGGCTCGAACATCCGAAGCACCCGCCTCGAAGCCGACACGGCCGCCAAAACCGCAAACGCATCAGCCTTGGAAGGCGACCGCGACTCGCGGCTTCGCGTTTCGCACGCGGACGCCACGTAAGGTGGGTGGCGGCTAGTCATGACCTGGCTCACATGGCTTGGCCTCGCAGTACTCATCGCCGCCGTTGCTGCCGTCACCGGCATCAAACCGAAGGGAACGCGACACGTCGCTCACACGCGCCTGATGGGCGTGGCGCGCCTCGCTCTCCTGGCGCTCGTCATCATCTTCGCCTACCTCGCGTTTCGGGCACGCTCCGGCGGTTGACACGGACGACAGGTTCAAGTCGAAGGAGGACGGAATGGCGCTCACCTTCCAACGAAACCTAGGAATGCTGATTCTCGCGGTTTGGCTGATTCTTTATGGGCTCGCTGGCATGATCGCTTTCGTGCTGCCGGCTCCAGTGATGGCCGTTCTGGCGTTGGTCGCCGGCATTCTGATTCTCGTCGGCCGGTAGAGCCGTCACTGCGGGGAAGTCGGCGAAAAAGAAGCGGACTCCGATTTCTCCTGATGACGTCGCGCGCATCCAGTCGCGCGTGACGCCGCGCCGCTTGCTGAATCGCCCCGAGCGTCATTCTCTCGCGATTCCAATTCCCAAGCCGATGCTTGCGTCGTCGGCCGACGAACGTTCTATCGGCCGCGCGTGCTCGGTCTTGCGCTCGCTTTGGTCTAGTGACGCGTGCTTCCTCCCATACTGAAACTTTGTTCACGTTTCGTGCCGGCATTTCTATGAAGTTCGCGACAGGGTGCCTGGCACCGGGGGCACCCTCGACATTCAACGGCTGGCCGCCTACACTTCCAGAAGCACTGCTGCAGGTCGGGCGGTCATCAATCGTCGCCACATCTGAGGGGCCAATGCGCATAGGCCTCGAACGACCGACAAGCGACCGGAATCTCGTCGACATCCTCGATCGCGTTCTCGACAAGGGCATGGTGATCGACGCGTCGCTTCGTCTCTTCTCCCTTGCCGGAATCAGCCTCGTGACCGTGGAAGCGCGAGTGCTCGTCACCTCGATCGAGACATACCTGCAACGCTCGGATGCCCTGAGCGAGGTCACGCCTGCGGCCTGGCCGCCGAGCCGCGCGACTCCGCAGTCTGTCCTGCTCGTCCGTGAGCCGCGTCGNGCGGAAACCACGACGACTAAAGCGACGTCGCCCGTGACCGGCCTTGCCCATCGGTTGGGAATGTTCAGTGTTCCGAGGCACTGACGGTAGCGGCTCTGCGAGGCAGCGCCTGCGCCTGATGCTCCGCCGCGGATCTTTGCCCCAGCTATTCGGATCGCAGCGCCTGAACAACGTCGACGCGCGACGCGCGCGACGCCGGCATCAGCGACGCGAGAATCGCCGCCGCGACCAGAAGCGTGGCGGCGCCGAGAAGCGGCAGTGCTCCGGGAAGGGACACGTCCTGCAGGAACAGGCCGACGACTCGTGCGAGCGCGATGCCCCCGACGACCCCTGCGGCAATGCCCGCGCAGGCAATCACCGCACCCTCGCCAAGAATCCGCGTCAGCAAGTGCCGAGGCGTCGATCCGATCGCAAGGCGGACCCCGAACTCGCGCGTGCGCGCGCTCACCGAGAATGCCAGCACGCCGGCGACGCCGACCACGGCAATCGTCAGCGCCACGCCGGCAAATCCGCCGAACACGAGCGCGTTCAGCCGATTCGGCGCAAGAACTTCCGCTCGCACATCCTCGAGCGTCGCGGCCCGCTCCACCGGTTGTTCGGCCGACAGGTCTCGAATGATCTTGGTGATCGGCGGAACCAGCGCGTACGGATCGATCCGCGCGTGCACGAAGAGACGGCCTCCGCCCATCTCCTGATCCATCGGGTGATACACCACCATCGCCGGACCCGGGACGACATTCTCATCGTCGATGTCGGCGGCGATGCCGATGATCCGCCGCGGTCCGGTGCTCACGTCGATGAACTTCATCACGGGATCGGTCCAGGTGAATCGGCGATTCACCGCATCCTGATTGGGAAACAGTCGCTGCGCCAGGCTTTGGCTGACGATGACGACCTTCTCGCTGTCGCGGCGATCGCCGGCGTTGAAGTCCCGTCCGGCGATGACCGGCACACCGAGCGCGGCAAAGAAGCCGGGCGACACCGTGCGGAACCGCCCGCGCGGATCTTCTTCGCCGTCCGCCTTGGCATAGCCCTCGACCATGAACTGCGCGTCGAACCACGCACCGGCCTCGCGCCACGGCACGACGGTGCCAACGGCGACCCGCTCGACGCCAGGCAACTCGCCGATGCGCCGGATCGCTTCCTTGTAGAGGGGAAGCGTCTGCTCCGGCGGCCGTTCATAGTTGACGGGCACGTGCAGCACAAGGACGTTGCGAGTGTTCATGCCCGTTTGGGCGCGCTGTAGCGCAAACAACGTCGTGATCAGCGTGCCGGCGCCCGCGAGAAGCACGAACGACGCGGCGATTTGCGTGACGGCGAACAGGCGCAGACGCCGGTTCGTGCCGGATGTGATCCGGACGCTGCCGTTCGACAAGCCGAAGCCGTTCGCCGCGTCGGCAGACGGCAGCCGGGGTCCCCACCACGCGTGTTTTGCGTGGTGGAGTGGTAGCCGCGGAACGAACGCCAGGAGCACCGAGGATACGAACGCCAGGCCCACGCCGACCCACAGGAGGCTGGCATCGACCGTGAGGTCCAGCGCGCGGACGGAAAAGCGCGACGCATAACGAGCCAGGACCGCGACCATCGGCCGGGCGATGATGACCCCGAGTGCCGCGCCGGCGCCGCAGAGCAGCAGGCTCTCCGCCAAGAGCGTCTGGCGCAGCGCGCCCGTGCCCGCGCCCAGCGCCGCGCGAATGGCCAGCTCGCCTTCGCGCCGCACTGATCGCGCCAGGATCAGGTTGGCCACGTTCGAGCACGCGATGACAAAGATCAAGCCGGATGCCGCGAGCAGTACGAGCAACACGGTCCTGGCCGGCGACGTGATCTGATCGCGCAGTCGCACCGCGTCGATGCGAAAATCATGTTTCGGAGGATANGCTTCGCGGTGCTCATCNACCATCGCCGCGTGAGCCACGCGCAGCTCGGCACGCGCCGTGTCGAGGTCGGCGCCCGGGGCGAGCCGGGCGAACAGATCGGTCATCCGGTGCACGCGGCCCTCCACCATCGTCGCCGACAGATGGTGGGGACTCGTCACGACGTTCGCGATGATCTCGGTTTGCGCCGGGTATGGGACCGACGGCTCGACAACGCCGACAATCGTCGCCGAGCGATCGCCCAGTCTGATTGTCTTTCCGATCAACGTCGGGTCGCTGCCCAGCGTAGTGGTCCAGAATCGATGGGTCAGCACCGCGGCGCCCGCGGCTTGTGGCCCGTCGTCGGTCGCGTCGAGCAGGCGGCCCCGCACCGGACGAAGTCCCATGACGTCGAAGTACGATCCGCCGACGACCCCGGCGCGCACCACGCGAGGCTCGCCGAGGCCAACCATCGTGAAGTCGATGGTGGAGAAGTCGCCAAAGGCGGTCAGCGTCTTGACTCGCGCGCGAAGGTCCCGAATCTCCGGGACCGAGAACTTGGCGTTCTCGGCGCCGATGCCGCGCGCGCTCTGGCGAATGTAGATCAGGCGATCTTCATCCTTGTTGACGAGCGGTCGCAGGAGGACGCCCCGGACGACGCTGAAGATTGCTGCGTTGGCGCCAATGCCAAGCGCCAGGGTGACGATGACCGTGATCGCCAGTCCTTTGACTCTGGCCAACGACCGCGCTGCAAACTTGAAATCGGTGATGAGGCTCATCGGCGTCCAGCTTGCGCGTGTGATGGCGTTTCAGCGATCGCCGTCAGGTTGGCAAGCCC
>JGI25382J43887_10000399_pt1 | contig 14221 bp, 16 predicted proteins | sample GraSoi013_1_40cm_3_FD_43887 | JGI IMG/M metagenome (IMG submission 43887) | reverse complement strand
ATGGAGAAGCCGACGAGGGCGAACACTGTGCTCATCAGATCCACGCCCGAGTTGCGCTTGACCGCCGAGACGATGCCCATCGGGATGGCGATGGCCAGCGACACCAGGAGCGCGGCGGCCAGCAACTCCAGCGTCACGGGCAGGCGCTGCAGGATCGCCTCGGCCACCGGCTGATTCGTGCGCAGCGAGCGGCCCAGATCGCCCTGCAGCGCGCGGCCCAGCCACTCGGCGTATTGGGCGGTGAGGGGCCGATCGAAGCCCAGGCGGGTCCGGAACTGGGCCAGCGTCTCCGGCATGGCCTCCTCGCCGAGGAAGAGGACGGCGGGATCGCCGGGCAGGACGTGGACGAACGAGAAGACCACCAGGCTCACGAAGAACAGCAGCGGGATCGTCGCCAGCAGCCGGCGGCCGATGAACGTCAGCACGCGTCAGCGCTTCTCGAGCCAGACTCCCTTGAGCCGGATCATGCCGTCGGAGATGTGCTCGAAGCCCTTCACGTGCTCGGCCCACACCTTCACCTCGGCGTCGTGGTGGAGCCAGATGTAGGGCGCGTCCTCGGCGGCCAGACGCGTGACCTGGGCGTAGAGCGCCTTGCGCTTGGCCTGGTCGGCCTCGCTGCGCGCCTGATCGAGCAGCTCGTCCATCCTGGCATTTCCGTAGCGGACGCGGTTGAGGCCGCCCTTGGAGTGGAGGAAGGCATGGGCGTTGCCGTCGGGGTCCGGCCGCCCCGACCAGCCCAGGCGCAGCGCGACGAAGTTGTGGCTGTTGAGATCGGCCAGCAGCTTGCCGAACTCGAGCAGCTCGATCTTCATGTCCACGCCGATCTCCTTGAGCTGGGCCTGGATGATCTGGAGCTCCTGGACCTGCGTGGGCTGGTTCCACCCCTTGATCGTGAACGAGAGACCGTTGGGCATCCCGCCCTCGGTCAGCTTGGCCCTGGCCTTGGCGGGGTCGCGCCGCCAGTCGGTGAAGTCACGATCCTGGGCCCACATGCTCGGCGGGAACGGGCTCCAGGCGGGCGCGCCCTGGTTGTAGTAGACGACGCGCTGGATGACGGTCCGGTCCACCGCGTACCAGACCGCCTGCCGCAGCGGTTTGACGTTGAACGGCGCCACCTGATTGTTGAGATGGACGGCCTCCCACCACAGGCTGGGGATCTCGCTGACCTTGAGGCCGCGCTCCGTCTTCGCCGCCGCCACGTCCTTGGGATGGATCTGGTGCATGAAGTCGATCTGGCCCGTGCGCATCGCGGTGAAGCGCACGGACGAGTCGGGGATCGGCCGGTACACCACCTCGTCGAGGTGGGGCAGGCCCTTTTCCCAGTAGCCGTCGAAGCGGCGGAGCGTGAGGTGATCGTCCTTCACCCACTCGACGAAGCGGAAGGGGCCGGTGCCCACCGGGTTGCGCGCGAAGTCGTCTTTGTACTTCTCGACCGCGTCCCGCGAGACCACCATGCCCGCGCGGTCGCTGAGCACCGACAGGAACGGCGTGAAGGGCGCGCTCAGGGTGACCTCGACCGTGTAGGGGTCGACGACCTTGACGTCCTTGACCGGGGCGATCTCGCTCCGGCGCGGCGAGGCCAGGGCCGGATCGCGCATCCGGTCGAAGTTCCACTTCACGCTCTCGGCGTTGAAGTCGGTGCCGTCGTGAAACGTGACGCCGCGGCGGAGCTTGAAGACGTAGGTGAGCCCGCCGTTTTTGATGTCCCAGGACCGGGCGAGCTGGGGCACGATGCCGAACCGGGTGTCGATGTCGACGAGCTTNCCGTAGAGGTTGTTGTAGACCTGCCGGTCGACCGCCGCGGTCGAGCGGTGCGGATCCATGGTGGTGTTGTCGGCGTCCATACCGATCCGGATCATCCCGCCGCGGCCCTGCCCCTCGGCGGCTGCGATCATCCGATCGGGCGCGGCGAGCGCGCCCAGAGCGAGCAGCATCGTCAGCGCCCGCCAAGCCTTCATCGTCGAACCTCCCTCAGAATTTGACCCGGTTGAAGAGGGTCGCCATGACACGGCCTCCTCGGCGCGCCCGCCGGCGGCGGCCTTCGCTCCACCGCGCCTTCGCCTAGCGGTTCGCCCAATCGAACTCGTAGTAGATCCAGTTGCTCTTGTCGGAGGCCACCGAGAGCCCGGCCGCCGCGGCTCGGAATGACCCCTGACCGCACTCGCCCTTCTTCCAGATGAAGCCATCGGGGAGGTGGACGTCCGCGCGATGCGCTTCCCCTGTCACCGGGTTCTTGAAGGTGTCCCCTCGCCCCTCACCGACACCCTCGGCGCGAAAGGTGCTCTGGCGGCCCTTGCCCTCGATCATGATCTTGGCTTTTACGACGCCCAGGACCGTATAGGTCGTGCCCAGAATTTCCCAGGGCAGGCCTCCGAGCTTCCCGGTGAAGATCTGGCCGAGAGCGTCCACCTGCTCGGCGCTCGCGGCGGGCTCGACCACGAAGACGGCTTGGCCATTCCCCTCGTGGATGGCTTTCGGCCAGGCCAAGATGCTGGCGCACTTGACGCGGGCCAGGCGCACCTTGCCGCAGGCGCCATCCTTGATGTTCAGTCCCACGAACGCCCGACAGCTGCCGTCCTTGGAGTTGGGGAAGCCTCCGAAGTTGCAGCCGCAGCCGAAGTCGCAGTTGCAGAACTCGTAGCCCTGGCCTTTCAGATACCAACGGGTCTTTTTCTCGGCGGTGACGGTCGGCATGGCCCACCCTCCTTGGTGAGTGAGAAGATCGCGCAATCGTTCACGAGCCTGGCCGGGGCGCGGGCCGGACTATAGGACCCCGGCCGACGCACTGTCAAGGAACCTCTCTGTCCGGTGTATCTTCGAGTGGCGTTGAGGAGGGACTCATGGAGCTGTACGACGTCATGCGCACCACCTTTGCCGCCCGGGAATTCACGGGCGACCCGCTGCCGGACGAAACGCTCTTCAAGATCCTGGACTACGCGCGTTTCGCGCCCAGCGGCGGCAACCGCCAGGGATGGCGCGTGNTGGTCGTCCGCGANCGCGCCACCCGGGAGGCCTTGGCCGCGCTGGCCACCCCNGCCGCCAAGCGCTACGCGGCGCAGGTGAAGGCCGGCGAGAATCCCTGGAACACCATCGACCCGACCTCGGTCGACGCCGCCGNCATCGAGCGGACNCCGGCGCCAGGCCGCTTGACGGAGCCGCTGCTGCGGGCGGCGGTGGTCCTCGTGCTCTGCGTCGATCTCAAGGTGGTGGCGTCCACAGACCAGGGCCTGAAGCGGATCGGGGTCGTGAGCGGGGCGTCGGTCTATCCCTTCGCGTGGAACATCCTGCTGGCCGCCCGTCACGAAGGGTTCGGCGGGACCATCACCACCCTGGCGGTGGCCCAGGAACCGACGCTGCAGGAGTTCCTGGGCATCCCCCGACACGTGGCCGTGTGCGCGGTNATGCCGCTGGGCCGGCCGGCCAAACAGCTCACCAAGCTCACGCGCAAGGGCGTGCCGGAGTTCACGATGCTCGAGCGCTGGGGCGGCCAGCCGCTGACGGCCCGGCGCCGGAACTGAGCCCGAGGCGCGGAATCCATCGCGGCACGGTCTGGCAATACTCGTCGTAGGCTCGTCCAAAACTCCGTCTCAGCGTCGGCTCTTCGTACCAGAGGACAAGGAGGTGGAGGCACAGCCANACGACGAGCGCATAGGNGAACAGAGCCACCGACTGGAAAACAATCGCCTCCCCAACGAGGACGAAGCCGACCCCCACGTACATGGGGTTCCGCACCATCCGGTACAATCCGCTCGACACCAGCATCCTCGGCGGATCGAGGGGCGCGGGGGTGCCGTGGCCGTCGAAGACGAAATCCCACGCGCACCGAAAGTAGGTGAAGGCGCCGAGCGCGATGGGAACAATCCCCACCAGCCAGAGGCTCTCGCTCTCGTATGCGTAGCGCCACCAGCCCGATGAGAGCAGCAGATAGGGTATGCCGACCGTCACCGATCCAGGCACCAGGATGATGAAGATCAGCGTCTTGATGATGACCATTGGGGCTGGCATAGTGTAGCCTCCTTCGGCCGGCGCCAGCCCGTCAAGAGTCTGGACCCGAGCCTGGATTGACCTGGTCCCTCCAATGGCTGTAGTGTCAAAAGGCCTTGCGCCACAGCGTTGTGGTCGATCCCGACGAGGTCGCCAAGATCCTGACCGCGTTCGTCAACACGACCATCATGGCCCGCGGCCGTTCGATCCAGCCGGACGACGCGTTCGAGGCGGCCGGCGTCGACTCCATGGGTCTGTTGAAGGTCCTCGTCTTCATCGAGACGAAGTTCGGGTTCTGGATGCCTGACGAGGATCTCGTAGAAGAGAACATCGCATCCCCCCGGGCCCTGGCAACCTATATCTGTCGGCATCTATCGGCCTAGCGCGCATCGTGGCCAGCCGTCGGCTCCCGTTGCGTGGCGCGGATCTCGTCCTCATTGCGATGCAGTCGCTCTGGAGGAACGCGGAGCCGAGCAACAACACGCTCCTGGTCGTTCAGTGCGACGGGCCTATCGCCCCTGAGCGGATCCGGCGTGCCNTCGACCGGTTCCTCGATGTGTGCCCCTGGCCCGCCGCGCGCCTCCGGCGTGCCTTCCCCTGGGGCCAGCTCGCCTGGGTCGCTGGCCCCCGCGGTTCGCTCTCACCCCCACCGGTGCGCCATCGCTCGGTCGAATCGCGCGAAGAGGTTCACCGCGAGCTGGAGGCGGAGCTCAACGCGTCGATCGATCCGCGGCGCGATCCGCCCCTCTGCGTCTTGATCGTCGACTGCGGGCGGGACCCCGCCACCGCGCAGGGCTTCCTGGTGTTGACGTGGTTCCATCCCCTCATGGACCCCCGCGGCGGGCAGAACCTCCTCNTGCACCTGGCCCACCTCGACCAGCACGAAGGCCCGGCACCCTGGGGAGACGCCCTTCCGCAGTTCGTTCCGAGCCCGGATGCCCGGCCACTCAGGCAGCGCGGGCGACTGGCCAGCAGGAGCGTCCGCTACATGCGGACCCTGGCGCCCGTCCCTCCGGTTTCCCCGGGAACGGCGCTCACCTCGCCCGGACGCGCCCGCTTCCGGCAAGAGAGCTTCCTCGGGGACGCCTCCTCCACGAACGGCACCCGCGCGACGCGGGAGATCTGCTGGCGGCTGGCCCTGGTGGGCAAGGCCATGGCCGAACTCTGGGGGCGACGACATCTGCCCGACGTCCCCTTTCTGCTCCCGATCGCGGTGGACTTGCGGCCCAAGGGCGATCCCGGGCCGACCTTCGGCAACTCGCTCGCCTTTCACTTTGCCCGGTTCAAGCCGTCCGAGACCGCCGATGTGTCCGGCCTGGCGAAGGCTCTGCGCCGCCAGATGGCGGACGCGCTCCGCGACGGACAGATCGAGGCCAACGCGGTGGCCATGGAGTTTTTGAAATACCGCCCGCTCTCGATGATGCTGCGCCGGCTGCCGTGGACCGCGGGCCGCGAGACCTTCTCCTTCAACTGTGCGGACATGACGGACTTCCCCCCGAGCCTCCAGACCCTCTTCGGCCGGCGCGTCGTGAACGCGTACCATGCCCCGGCCGTCCTCCCCCGGCCCGGGATCGGGGTATTCTTCAATCGCTGTGCGGCCCGGAACAATGTCGTCGCCTCGTGGATCGAGGGCGCGGTCGATGAGGACGAGGTGGCGCGGATCGTCGAGGTCATTCGCGAAGGGATGGGGTGGACCAGGGCCCGATGAACTACGATGTCGTGGTCGTGGGCGGCGGCGCCGCCGGACTGGCCGCCGCCGTGGCGGCGGCGAGCGGCGGCGCGCGTACCGCCCTCGTGGAGCGCTACGGTTTTCTGGGAGGCATGGCCACCGCTGGCATGGTCAGCACGATCTGCGGGCTCTACCGAACCTCTGAGTCCGGGCCCCCGGAGCCGCTCAACGAGGGCTTTCCCGAGCTGTTCGCCCAACGGCTCAGCGCGATGCCTGGCTGCGAGAAGCCGGCCCGCCGCGGGCCGACCTTCGTCCTCCCCTATTCCCCGTTCGCGTTCATGTGCCTGGCGGACGAGCTCACGGCCGCGGTCACCGGCCTCGACGTCTACCTTCACGCCTACCTCGTGACGGTGGAGACCGCGGAGGGCCGGATCGAATCCCTGCGCATCGCCAACTGGGACCGGACCATCGAGCTGACGGCGCCGGCGGTCGTCGACACGAGCGGCGACGGCGTGGTGGCCTACCGGGCGGGCGCGGCCACGGAGATATCACCGGTGTCCGAACGCCAGTTGCCTTCCCTGGTCTTCGCCCTCCAGCAGGTGGACAGCGCGGCCCTCGGACCGGGCGCCCGCCTGGCGCTGCTCCGGGCCCTGGTGGCCGCCGAGCGCGAGGGGCTTCTGCCAAAGGGCGCCTCGAATCTCGCCCTGCGGCCGTCGGCGCAGCCCGGGGAGGTCATCTGCAAGCTGGCCCTGGGAGGAATCGTGAACGAGCTCTCGGAGGGCCGCGACCTGATGACGGCGGCCGAGCAGGAAGGGCGGAAGCGCGCGCTGGCCGTCACCGCATTCCTCAGGACGATGCCCGCGTTCGCGCGAGCGTTCGTGTCCCACACGGCGCCCCAGGTCGGCGTTCGCGAGAGCCGCCGCGTGATCGGCCGCTATCAGCTCACCCGCGAGGACGTCCTGTCCGGACGTAAGTTCGAGGACGGTGTGGCCCGGGCGAGCTGGCCCATCGAGCTGTGGGCGGAGGGACAGCTCGGAGCGACCTACGAGTATCTGGAGGACGGGCAGACCTATGACATCCCGCGCCGCTGCCTGCAGGCGCGCGACTTCAGCAACCTCTTCGTGGCGGGCCGCTGCATGAGCGCTACGCATGAAGCCCTGGGCTCCGCACGCGTGATCGGAACCTGTCTGGCGATGGGCGAAGCGGTCGGGGTGATGGCTGCCCGCTCGGCCGAGGGGAGATAGCGGCACGATGAACCTGGCGGAGTTCCTCCATTTCTCCGCCGAGCGGTACCCGAACCGCCCGGCGGTGACCGATGTGCGCTCGGGCCGCTCGCTGAGTTATGGGGAGCTCGCTCGAGAGGCGGAGCGGGTGGCCGCGTTCCTCATCGCCCAGGGCATCGAGCCGGGCCAACGCATCGGACTCCTGGTCCCGAACGGTCTGGCCTACCTGCCCGCCGCCTTCGGCCTGCTGGCCACCGGCGCCTGCCTGACGCCGCTGGCCACCAATCTCACGCCCCCGGAGATGGCGCGGATCTTCCGCGAGGTCGAGGTGAACGGCTGCCTGTCCTGGCCCAAGGCGGATCCCCTCTCGGCTGCGCAAAGCCTGGCGATTCTGGCCGGCGGCGAGTGCGACGGGTTCACGTTCCAGTGGACCAATCGTGGCGCCGAGGGCGTTGCGGGGTTCCGGCAGCTGAATCCCGCGTTCGTACGGTTCACCTCCGGGACCACCGCCACCAGCAAAGGGGTCGTGCTGTCCCACGAGGCCACCGCTGCCCGGATCGAGGCCGCCGACCGTGTGCTCCGCATGAGCGAGGAGGACCGTATCCTCTGGGTGCTGCCCCTCGCCTATCACTTCGCGGTGACCATCGTGGCCTACGTGAGAGCCGGGGCCCATACGCTGATGTGCCCCGACACACTGCCGGGGGCGCTGGTCGACGCGATCCAGCGATTTCGGGCCAGTGTGTTCTATGCCTCCCCGCTCCACTTCGAGCGCCTGGGAAACCTGAAACCGGCGCCGCTCGCGAGCGTGCGCCTGGCCCTCTCCACCAGCGCCCCCATCACGGCCGCCGTGATGGAGCGCTTCGAATCGGTCTACGGCGTAGCGGTCGGCCAGGCCTACGGGATCATCGAGGCGGGTTTGCCCTGCATCAATCTGAGATCCGACGGGCTCCCGGCGACCTCGGTGGGCCGCCCCGTTCCCGGCTACGACGTCGCCGTCTTCTCGGATGAGGGCGAGCGNCTGGTCAGGGGGACGTTGGGGGAAATAGCCGTGCGTGGCGACGGCCTCTTCTCCGCGTACTACGCGCCCTGGCTGCTCCGCCAGCAGATCACCCGGGACGGTTGGTTCCTGACCGGCGACATCGGCTGGCTGGATGAGGCCGGCGCTCTCCACCTCAAGGGCCGCCAGAAGACCGTCATCTTCGTGGCGGGCTTGAAGTTCTTCCCCGAGGAGGTGGAGGAGTGCATCAACCAGTTCGCGGGGGTCAAGGAGTCCAGGGTATTCGGCCGCCCACACGCCCACCTGGGCGCGGTGCCCTGCGCGGAGGTCGTCCTGGACTCGCCTGGGTGCGATCTGGACGCGCTCAGTGCCCATTGCTCCCGCGCCCTCTCCTCGTACAAGGTGCCGCTCGAGTTCACGGTCGTCGAGGCTATCCCCAAGACGCCGGGAGGCAAGATCCTCCGAGGGCCGGCGATGCAGGACGCGGCCGCGCTGCGCGTCGAGCGCCCGTAGCCCGCGATGAGCAGTCCGGGGAATCCCGCGCGATCGACGGACGAGCCGGCAGCCCTGCGCGTGGCTATCGTCGGCGCCGGTCCGGCCGGATCCGCGCTGGCCATCCTCCTCGCGCGCCAAGGCGCCGCGGTCACGCTCTTCGACCACGGTCGGCCGCCGGCGTTGCTGGTGGGAGAGTCCCTCGTGCCGGCCGTGGTTCCGATCTTGAAGCGTCTCGACATCGAGCAGGAGACGGCGGAGCTCGGCCTCCTCAAGCCCGGCGTCTCCTTCGCGTGGTCGCCGGTTGATCGCTTCAGCTTCAGCTTCGCGCGCTTCGCTCCGGCGGTTCCGCCGTACGCCTACAACATCCCTCGCCCACGATTCGACGAGGCATTGCTCGCCAAAGCCGTCGCCTCCGGCGTTCACAGGGTCGTGGCTCACGCCCGGCTGGAGCCCGCCGGCAGCGATGGGACCGGCGCCGAGCTCGCGCTGNGCCGCGACGCCGTGGCCGCGGCGCCCTCGCTCCAGGGTCGACAGCCGGACCTCATCGTCGACGCCACCGGGCGCGCTCGGCAGGCCGCCCGGGCTCTGAAGATTCCGGCCCGGGTCGGCCCGCGCAACGACGTCGCGCACTTCGCCCACTTCGAGGGCTTCCGCTGGGACGAGGCGCCGGGTCAGGTACTGATTGCGCGCCTCCAGGCGGGCTGGAGCTGGCGCATCCCGCTCAAGGACCGGCTCTCGGTGGGAATCGTGCTGGGCCGAGAGGATGCCGCCGGCCTGGGCCGCACTCCGGAGGAGCGCCTCGAACGGGCCATCGTGGTCGATCCCTGGCTCTCCTCCACCGTCACAGGGGGCAAGCGAGTGACCTCCGTCGCCACCTACGCCAACTACCAGCTGATCTCGGAACGTGGTTCCGGTCCCGGATGGGTGATGGTGGGAGACGCCTTCGGCTTCGTGGATCCGATGCTCTCCCCCGGCGTCTTCCTCGCGCTACGCTCGGCGGAGCTGGTCGCCGAGGCCTTGACCCCCCTCCTGGGACGACGAGTAATCCCCTCTCCGGCCGAGCTGGCCTCCGCGCTCCGCTCGTATGTCAGTGTCCAGACCGCGATGCTGGCCGCCTGGATGGAGCTGGTCGCCTACCTCTACGACGGGCGCATGCTNGCCCTCCTCCGTTCCGGGCGCGGCCTGACGCAGGAGCGACCAGGCCGCCTCACGAGCGCGGCGCAGAACCACATCGAGCGCCACGTCGCGCTGCAGGCTTCCGGAGTGGGGACGACGTTCTCCTACAGCCGGAGGTTGCTTCGCTTTCTAGGGCGTTACGGGCTGCGAGGGAACGACCCGGCCGATCTGGCCATCCGGTGAAAGGTCTTGACACCTTCCGGCCTCCGGCGTAGCCTCCCCGCGTCGATGAGACGACGCCTGTTCCTGGTGGCTCAGNANCACGAGGCNCTCTACGACTGGGCGCTGCAGGAGTTGTCCGACAACGAGCAGCTCCAGGTGATCCGTGATCGCCGGGTTGGAGAGCGCCGCCGGCGCGAAAGTGCGCCGGCCTCCGAGCGCCGCCGCGGCGATCGGCGCCTCCGGCCTCACGTCGACGCCGAGCTGGCGTCACGCGGTCACGCGGTAGTCTTCCTCACCGGGTAGGGGCGTCCCGGCCCGCCTACTTGGCTCGCCTCCAGACCACCTGAGCGGTTCCCGTCCCGACGGACGGAGTAGGGTTGGTGAAGGTCAGGTTGTCTCGCTCCGCTTCGCTGACCGAGCACGTGCCGAAGTAGGCAATCGTCCCCTGCACGGCCGCTTTCTTTTCCTCCGGGGTTCCTGTGGCCATCGAACATCATGACGCCTTTCGGATTGGCACCAAACGGCTCGCTCTTGTTGCCGCCCTGGTCGACAGTGACCGCGACGAGCGTCCAGGATCCTACCAGCTGCTCCTTGGCCGTCTTGGTCGGTTGCTGACCGACCGCGTCGCCCGCGGATAGGGCCACGCCCAGGGCATCGTGCTCAGCGTGAGCGCTCGGAGTCGGGGCTGGTGGCAGGGGCGTGAACGCGTCTGCGCGACCGCGATTGGATCACGCGGGGGGCGAGGATAGCCGGGCGGTCCCGTTCTCCGAGTCCATCCTTGGTTGCGCGACGGCCCAGCCCAAGTCCCGAAGGTTTCGGGTGATGCTCAGACGCCGCCGATCGCCTCTCCGCAAATTCATGGGCTGAGGGATCTCGCGTTGTCGTCGTTCACCGTGTCGACGGTCGAGGATCACCTCCACATCGGCCTCGTCGACGAACGCTCGCCTGAGATCGACGTACAGGTGCGGGTCAGTGCGCGCGACGATGTAGAGAAGCTGTGGCATGTGTTGGCCCCGGTGTCCGCCTAGTGCCCGGGTGGGCGATAGTTGATCATCTTTTTGGCGGCCTGGTCCATTTCCTCGGGAGTCATGAGCACANCCGTCTTGACCTGGACCGCCCCGCTNGCACTCACGGCTAACGAGACGGCCGCCGCGCTGGCGTTATCGGGCACGTCAGCGACGGCGAAAACGTCGGTCTCGCCGAAGGCGAAGTAGAACGCTTCCAGCCTGCCGCCTACCCCCTTCAGCGCGGCTTCCGCCGCCGCCCGCCGTTGAGAGCCCCCATCTTTCATGAGGCCCCTAACGCCCTCCGCGGTATACGACGCTTGGATCAGATACTTTGGCATGCGACACCTCCCCACGAAGAGCATTGGCGGACTGTCCGAGAGACTCGATCCAGGGCCACCGCTGCCTCCCCGAGGACCAGACGGTCGAGGCGGTGGCGCGACTCTAGGCGGGGGCGGTGCTGTTGTCAACAGCGGGTCCCAACAACAGCGGGTCCCACTTGACGCCCTCCGCCTCTCGGCATAGGTTCGCGGGGTCCCACCCGTCGCGCCCGGGAGGCGTCATGACGCTCGCGCCGCCGCCCTCTCGCGTCCTCGCCACCGGGGTGGTCTCAACCTCTTTGTTTACGGAGGCCGATCATGGCTGTTGCGCGCGTCACCAAAATAACCGCTGCGTCTCCCAAGAGCTGGCAGGATGCGGTCACTGAAGGGCTCAGGCGTGCGAACAAGACNATCCGCGGACTCACTGGACTTGAAGTGGTGAGCATGAAGGCGCACATCGAAAAGGGGAAAATCACCGACTATCGGGTCACGATGGAGATCACGTTCATCCTTGAGGAGTGACGCCCGAGCACCCGTTTCCTCGCTCGGGACATCTTCTTCACCTGGATCTCGCGCTGGCTGGCTGACGACCGGTCTTGATGGGGTTCTGCATAGACCAACCTGACCGGGAGCCGTCCGCGCGTATACTTCGACGCCAGACCGCGGTTATGCATCGACAGCCGCCGATCGAGTGACGTGGTGATGCCGGTGTAGAGGGTCCCGTCGGCGCACTCGAGCACGTAGCAGAACCACCGTTCGATAGGTCCACCTCGATCGTGAGGAGGTTTCCCTCGACCGTCGTTCAGACTACGTCGGTGGAGTGCGAGTCGGCCCCTGCGCGACCGGCGTGCCGCAGCGGGGGCAGTGGCGCCAGTCGGCCTCGAGCGGGCTCCGGCAGTGCCCGCACGCGGNAGCGACGGGTTGGGGGTTGGGTGCATGCTCCTCCTCCGGTTCCGCCCCGATCCCCTTCTTGAACTCCTTCACCGACCTGCCCAGCGATTTCGCCAGGTCTGGAAGCTTGCTCCCCCCAAACAGCACCAGCACAATCACGAGGATGACCAGTAGCTCTTGGGCGCCTAGGCCGAACATGTCCTGTCTATCTCGCGGTGTCCCTCTGGCCGCTCAGTCTCGACGCCCGCCCTGGAAGCGAAGCAGCATGAGGAAGAGGTTGATGAAATTGAGATAGAGCGAGAGCGCTCCCACGATCGCATAGGACCCGCTCTGGCCGTCCGGGACCGTCAGCGCCATCTGCTTCAGCCGCTGCGCGTCCCACGCGGTCAGACCGGTGAAGACGAGCACGCCGACGACGGAAATCAGAAACTGCAGCGCATCGCTGTGCCAGAACATGCCGACGANCGACGCCAGGACGAGCCCGATCAATCCCATGAAGAAGAACTGGCCAGCNCCCGCCAGGCTCCGCTTCGTCGTCGAGCCGAACAGCGCGAGTNCGCCGAACATCCCNGCGGTGACGACAAATGTCGTCGCGATCGAGGNGCCCGTGTACATGAGTAACACCAGGGAAAGGGTGACTCCATTCAACGCAGAGTAGAGGACGAAGAGCCCGATCGCCGTGCTCGGGGCAAGCTGCGGCGCGCGAGCTGAGAGATAGAAGACGAGGCCAAGCTCCCCGAGGAGCAGACCGAGAAACAGCATCCGATTCGCCGCGATGGCCTGGATCATCGCGGGCGACCCTGCAACTGCGAATGCGACGAACGCAGTGATCCCCAGGCCGACAAACATCCACCCATAGACGTTCCGGAGGAAGGCTGCGGCTCGTTCGGACACAGCAACCGGAGTCGCGGGAAACGACGGGACCGGCGTGATCTTGAAGTCAGCCATCGTCTTGCCTCCCTGGGCGAGTTCCGCCCGGGTTATCCGGCGGCTCCGGATGGAGGGGCGCCATGAGTAGGGTACCCCTAGTAGGAGGAATTCGCACCCATCCAACGGCAGCTCGTTGAACCGCCGACACCAGGGGGTTGGNTTGGATGGCGGAGGGCGAGGGATTCGAACCCCCAAGGGGCGTGAGCCCCGGTGGATTTCAAGTCCACTGCCTTACCAGTTGAGGCTAGCCCTCCGGGCTCCAAATTATCGCATGCTTACTCCGCGCGACGTCTGGTAGCGTTCGCCGGCAGAATCGGTGCGCGGGATAGTTTCGGGATAGTTCCGCAGCGCTCAGGGAAAGCGTGGGCGCCGATGGCCCTTGGATGATCGTCCCGGAACTGACGAGAGTGACCGGCTCATCGCTTGGAGAGATAGTCCAGTACGTCGTCCACGCCCACGACATCACCGTACTTTCCCTCGATATCGAANAGGTTGGCCCAATGCGGCAGTTCGGCGCGGTCCCCTACCGCCTCCTGGGGGACGATCGTGTGAAATCCAAGCGAGCAGGAATCGACGGCAGTGGCCCGGACACATCCACTGGTTGTGCAACCGGTGATGATCAGCGTATCCACTCGTTTCGAGACGAGCCGGGAGGCCAGGTCCGTTCCGAAGAAGCACGAGGCATACTTCTTGACCAGGAGCGTCTCGTTCGATCGCTGTTCGAGCCGGGGATCCACCTTCACCCCCTCCGAGTCCTGCACGAGGACGTCCAGCGAATGGATCTTCCGGATCCACAGGCCAGCCTCCTGGAAACCCGGGTCATAGGCCACGGTGCTGAAAATTATCGTGACGCTCCTCTCGCGTCCTGCATCCAGTAGCCGCTTGATCTCCTTGAGCTGGCTGTCGAGCTGCCCCGACAGCGGTGAGCGGAGGTCGGTGAATGCGTTGATCATATCGACCACCAGGATGGCCGGCCGTTCGCCGAAGCCCATCCGTCCGGCCAATCCACGCGTGACGTAGAACTTGAATGTCTCTCGATACTGATCCGGTATCTGCATAGACGTGTCCTCCTTATCCGTTAGGCCGGCTGACCTGTGTGCGAACGCGCTGTGAGCGCCACGCCTCCTGGCTCACTGCCCCATCATGCCATCGAACACCGCCGGTATCGCTCCGCCGTCCCCTCATGTCTTCCAGTAGATGAGCTTTCTCTCCGCCAGGGCGATGCCGCCGAACAGCAAGAGACCAATGGCCGCCAAGACCGTCAGAATCGCGAAGGTGAAGGCCATGTCGAGCTTGGACGAGGCGAAGAGGAGGAGATAGCCGAGGCCGCTCCTTCCGGCCACGAGTTCCGCGACGACCACGCCGATCAC
>JGI25382J43887_10000398_pt1 | contig 14228 bp, 13 predicted proteins | sample GraSoi013_1_40cm_3_FD_43887 | JGI IMG/M metagenome (IMG submission 43887) | reverse complement strand
CGGTTGAAGTCGAGCGCGAAGCGGCCACCGCCCTGAGCCTCGGCCTCGACATAACGGCCGGCGCCGTAAGTCTCTTTCCCACTCGTCCCGTCGCGGAACGGAATGAACAGCTCGTCGCCCTGCTCGTAGGCGACGAGCGAAAGCCGCTCGCCGGCGAGGTCAAAACGCACCGTGCCAAGGCGATGCAGCCGGCTGGTCGAGCCGTCGCTCATCTCGACGTCCTCGGCGTCGGCGCCTTCAGCGGGATCGACCGTGACCGTGAACCGATACGCCGCGTCCTCAGGGAAGTAGCGCAGGCCGCTGAATCCCGCGCGCTGCTCGACGGTGAGCGGCGAATCGTGCTCCCGCGCGAAGTATTCGTCCTTCGCACGACGAAGACTCGCGACGTCCATCACGTGCGAGAACGCGCGCGATGGAGCGCGCATTCCGCGCCTAAAATCCGCCGGTGATCCGCGCGTGACGGGCGTGTCGGGGATCCTTCTCGCCGGCGGCGCGTCGACGCGCTTCGGGCGCGAGAAGGTCATCGAGCCGGTCGACGGCGCTCCGCTCTTCCATCATCCGCTGCGCGCCCTTCTCGGCGCGTGCGACGAGGTCGTGATCGTGATCGCGCCCGGCGCCGTGGACCTCCCGCTGCCCGCGGAAGCGTCCGCGGCGCGGTTCGTCCGCGACGATGTCGCCCACGGCGGGCCACTCGTCGGCGTTCGCACCGGCCTCGCGCAGGTGCGCGCGCCTCTGGCGGCGATCGCCGGAGCGGACATGCTCGGCCTCCGCACAGGATTGATCGCCCTCATGGTCCGGCACGCGCTCACGTCGGGACGGAACGCGGTCGTCCTCGGCGATTCAGATTGGTCGCGCCCGCTCCCGGCGGTCGTGAGCGCGAAGGCGGCGTTCGACCTCGCCGAGCAGCTCCTCGGTGGCGGCGAGCGTCGCCTGCGCGCGCTCGTGGGAGCCCTCGACGCCCTGGTTCTCCCGGAGCGCACCTGGGCAAAGGTCGATCCCCGCGGCGAGTGGCGCAGGGACGTCGACGTGCCCGGAGATCTCCCGACCGAAGGGCGCCGTTAGCTCGCGGGGCTCGGCTCCAGCTTGTCGAACGCTGCGTCGATGTCGCGGAGGATCTCGGCGTTCAGGTCCGCGGCCAGGCGATACCGGACGACGTTGCCATTGCGGCTGGGCTGCACGACCTCGGCTTCGCGCAGCACGCGGAGGTGCTGGCTCGTCGCCGAGCGGCTCCGGCCCAGGATCCGCGCGAGATCGCTCGCCGCGAGCTGGTTATCTCGCAGCGCGCGCACGATCTTCAGGCGGGTCGGGTCGCAGAGGACATCGAGGAGCCGGCGCATGCGCCGCTCCGACGGCGGCGAAAGCTTCGTCGCCTCCGCGACCGCAACGGCCGCGGGGTCTATCGGCTCTGGGTTAGTCGCGTCTGGGGTGGTCGGTTCCATGGCAGGACCTCGAGTAAGCAACTTGTTCGTAAGACGTTTCCCGTGCAGAGGCCGTGCCCGATCGCCGCTCGCCCCTGCTTTCGCGACAGTTGCGCTTTCGTTACATGATGGAATATGAACCTAAGCATGGCGACCATCGTCGCGCTCGACGACGACCCCATCGTCCTAGATCTCTTGCGCACGGTGCTCGAGGACGGCGGATACACACCGATCACCGCGGCTCGGCTCGGGGACGTCCCCGCTGGGACGCGCTCCGATCTCGTCGTGAGCGATCTCATCCCGCTCAAGGCGTATCGCCGCGACACCGCACTCGAGTGGGTGTCGACGCTGCGCGAACGCTTCGGGCCGGCGCCGATCCAGGTCGTGACCGCCCACCGCGCTGCGCTGGCCGAACCGGATCGACTAGGAGCGGCCGGGATCCTGGCCAAGCCGTTCGACGTCGAGGCGCTCCTGGTGAAGATCGGGGAGCTCTTGGGGGCCGGGGGGCAGCGCCCCCCGACTGTTACATCCTGAAGACGCCGTAGCGGACGTCCTCAATCGGGGCATGCTGCGCCGCCGCGAGGCCGAGCGCGAGGACCGTCCGCGTGTCGAGTGGATCGATGATGCCGTCGTCCCAGAGGCGCGCGGTCGAGTAGTAGGGCGACCCCTGCCGCTCGTAGCGCTCGCGCGTCGCGCGCTTGAACTCCTCGCGCTCGGTGTCGCTCCCGAAATCGCGCACCATCGAGAGCACGGTCGCGGCCTGCTCGCCGCCCATGACGCTGATGCGAGCGTTCGGCCACATCCAGAGCTGCCGCGGCGAGTACGCGCGCCCGGCCATGCCGTAGTTCCCCGCGCCGAAGCTGCCCCCGATGACGACCGTGAACTTGGGGACGGTGCTGCACGCTACCGCGGTCACCATCTTCGCCCCGTCCTTGGCGATGCCACCCGCCTCGTAGTCCTTCCCGACCATGAACCCGGAGATGTTCTGGAGGAAGACGAGCGGCACTCGGCGCTGGTTGCACAGCTCGATGAAGTGCGCGGCCTTCAGGGCGGACTCGCTGAAGAGCACGCCGTTGTTCGCCACGATCCCGACGCGGTAGCCCTCGATACGCGCGAAGCCACAGACCACGGTCGTCCCGTAGAGCGCTTTGAACTCATGAAACCGCGAGCCGTCGACGATCCGCGCGATGACCTCGCGCACGTCGTATTGCGTTCGGATATCACGCGGGATGATCGCGTAGAGCTCCTGCGGATCGTGCGCCGGCGGGTCCGCCTCGCCGCGATCCTCGTTACCCCAGTACGTGGGCCGCTCGAGCTGCGCGACGATGTCGCGCGCGATCGCGATCGCATGAGGATCGTCGAGGGCGAGATGGTCGGCGACGCCGGAGACGCGGGTGTGCAGGTCGGCACCGCCCAGCTCCTCGGCCGAGACGTCGACGCCCGTCGCGGCCTTCACCAGCGGTGGGCCGCCGATGAAGATCGTGCCCTCGCCCTTCACGATGACCGTCTCGTCGCTCATCGCCGGAACGTACGCTCCACCCGCCGTGGACGATCCCATCACCAGCGCGAGCTGGGGAATATCGAGCGCCGAGAGGCGGGCCTGGTTGTAGAAGATGCGGCCGAAGTGCTCGCGGTCAGGAAAGACGTCGTCCTGAAGGTCGAGGTTCGCTCCGCCCGAGTCGACGAGGTAGAGGCAGGGAAGCCGGTTCTCGAACGCGATCTCCTGCGCGCGCAGGTGCTTCTTCACGGTCATGGGGTAGTACGCGCCGCCCTTGACCGTCGCGTCGTTCGCGACGATGACACACTCGTTCCCGCTGACGCGGCCGATCCCGGTGATGATCCCCGCACCTGCCGGATCGTCATACATGCCGAACGCCGCAAGAGGCGAGAGCTCGAGGAACGCTGTGCCCGGATCGAGGAGACGCTCGACGCGCTCGCGAGGAAGCAGCTTGCCCGCTTTGGTGTGCCGCTCTCGCGCTCGCTCCGAGCCACCCTGCCGCGCTTTCGCGAGACGNGCGCGCAGCTCGGCGACGAGTGACTCCATCGCTTCGCGATTCGCCCGCGCCGCATCGTCCTGCGCGGCGACCGTGGTCCGGAGAACGCTCACGAGCGTAGTATCGGCGCGAGGCATACGTGGGAGGGGTGAAGTGACACCAGAGCTCGATCGACGCAGGTTCCTGAAGCTCGCCGGCGCGACGGCCATCGTCGCGGCATGCGGAGGAGCCAGCACCGCGCCAACGGCCGCACCATCGGCGGCGCCCTCGGCCAGCGTGGCGCCGAAGGCGACCGGCACGATCTCGATCTACTCGGCGCTCAACGAGTCGACGAACAACGCGCTCTTCGACGCGTTTACCAAGGCGACCGGCGTCAAGACGCAGGTGTTGCCGCTGGCCGCCGCGGGCGACCTGCAGACGCGGATCACCGCCGAGAAGAACAACCCGCAGGCGGACATCTTCGTCGGCGGCTCGAGTGAGTTCCACGATCCGCTCGGGAAGCAGGGTCTCCTCGAGGCGTACCTGTCGCCGAACGCCAAGGACGTCGCCTCCCAGTTCAAGGAGGCGACCGGGCTCTGGACCGGTTGGTACACCGGGATCTTCGGATTCATCTCGAACACGAGCCGCCTCACCAAGGATCTCGGCGGGAAGAAGCCCGCGACGTGGGACGACCTGCTCGATCCGGCATGGAAGGGCAAGCTCATCCTGCCCGACCCGATCAAGACGGGCGGCGGTTACATCTTCATCGCGACGCAGATCTTCCGCTTCAATCGCAACGAGACCGCCGCAATGGACTACATGAAAAAGCTGCACGTCAACATCGTCCAGTACGGCCCGACGTCTCCCGGAGTCATCGTCTCGGTCTCCAACGGAGAGGCCGCGGGCGCTCCCAACTGGAGCCACGACATCCTCACCGAGAAGGCCAAGGATCCCACGCGGGTCGATCTCTCCATCCCCAAGGACACCGGCTTCGAGGTCGGTGCGGTCAGTATCGTCAAGGGAACGAAGAATCTCCTCGGGGCCCAGGCCTTCGTCGACTGGGTGCTCACGAAGGAGGCCGGCGACCTCAACGTCAAGCTCAGCAACCGCGGATCGGTGCGGAAGGACGTCGCGCCGGCGCCAGGTGCGCCGACCCTCGACCAGGTGAGCCTCGTGAACTACGACCGGCAGTGGGCGACCGACAACAAGACGCGGATCCAGAAGCTCTGGCAGAGCACCGTAGGCATCCAATAACCACGGACTAGACGATGCGCAGCCTGCGGCGCGAGCCATCGCTGTTGCTCGCGCTGCTGGCTGTCGTCGGGCTCGCTCTCGTCTTCATCGTCTATCCGCAGCTGCAGGTCATCCTGACGCCGGGGGCAGACGGCTACGTCCAGTTCCTCGCCGAGGGCACCTGGTTCATCCCGCTGCGGAACTCGGTACAGCTCACCGCCCTCTCGACGACGACGGCCGTGGTCCTGGGCTTCGTCTACGCGTACGCGATGGTCTATTCGGACATGCGCTGGAAGCCGTTCTTCCGGCTTATCGGGATCCTGCCCCTCCTCTCCCCGCCCTTCGTGGTGGCGGCCGCGTACACGCTGTTGTTCGGGGCGCGCGGGATCATCACCTACGGCGTCTTCGGGCAGTCGCCGAACATCCTCGGGCTCGGCGGCATATGGGGCGTCCAAACGATCGCGTTCTTTCCGTTCGCGTACCAGCTCATCGCCGATGTGCTCTCGCGCAGTGACGCGCGGATCGAGCAGGCNGCACGCAATCTGGGCGCTGGCGCGTGGCGTGTTTTCTGGACCGTGACCCTGCCACTNTCTCGCCCGGGCCTGGGGGCGGCGATCCTCACGACNGCGATATACATCCTCGAGGACTTCGGAAACCCGCAGCTGGTCGGCGGGCTGTACTACGTGCTGCCCACCCAGGCCTACAGCCTGGTCTCCGGATTCGGCGACTACNCGAGCGCCGCGGCGGTCAGCACCATCCTGCTGCTGCTCGCGCTGGGCCTGTATCTCGCGAAGGCGAGGCTCGACGGCGGACGGTCGTTCGTGACCGTGTCGGGACGGGCCTCGTCGATACCCCGTCCACCCATCTCGCCCAAGGTCACCTGGGCGTGTTTTGCGGCCTGCCTGATGCTCGCGGGATTGATCCTCCTGGTATACGGCACGCTGCTGGTCAGCGCGATCACCCTTCGCTTTCCGACCAATCTGCGCGTGACCGCCGAGCATTTCGAGTACGTGGCGAGCGGGTCGAACGGCGACGCCCTGCGGAACACGCTGGTATTCGCCGGGACCGCCGCGGCTTTCTCAGCCGTGTTCGCGCTCTTCGCCGGCTGGCTCGTGCAGCGTGGCGAGTGGCCCGGTCGGCGGCTTCTCGATTTCCTTCTGATCCTGCCGGCGGCGATCCCCGGGATCTTCTTCGGGATCGGCTATCTGACGGCGTTCAACCAGCGCTGGCTGGACTGGCTCGACCGTGGCTGGCTGATCATTCTCTCGATGATCTTCTGGAACATCCCGGTCGGCTATCAGGCCGCCGTCGCGGGTCTGCGCCAGATCGATCGTTCGATCGACGAGGCCGCAACGAGCCTCGGCGCGTCCAAACTAAGAGGCTTTCGCGAGGTGCTCCTGCCGATGCTCGGCGGCTCGCTGAGAGTGGGGTTCGTCACGACGTTCGTGCGCGCTTGCACGACCCTGTCCGTGGTCATCTTCCTCTTCACCCCAGCGACGACAGTCGCGACCATTCGCATCTATCAGCTGATCGGCGACCTCAACTGGGGCGGCGCGACCGCGTTCACCGTCGCGGACATCGGCATGGCCATCGTCGCGCTCTCGGTGATCGCTTTCCTCGCTCGCGGCCGCATCGCGCTCGGGGCCGCGAGAGCCTGAATAGGAACCTATTTCTCTCGGACGACACCAAAGGTGAGCCCGGCGACGACGTAGCGGCGTGCGAGGATCATGAGGACGAGCGGCAAGGCGAGCGCGATCGTGCCTGCCGCGGCCATGTCGTTCCAGATGACCTCGAACTGGGTGACGAGACCCTGCACGCCCACCGGGAACGTCTGCGCGTTCGGCGTGCTCGTGAGAATGAGCGCGAACAGGAACTCGCTCCAGGTGAAAGTGAAGACGATCACGGCCGCCGCGAACAAGCCCGGCCAGGCGAGCGGAAGGAGCACGAGCCGAAAGGCGGTCCAGCGGCTCGCCCCGTCCGTAAAAGCCGCCTCCTCGATCTCCCGAGGGATCTCCGATAGGAACCCCTTCAGCATCCAGATCGTGAAAGGCAGGTTGAAGAGCGAGTAGATGAAGATGAGCGCCTGCGGCTGGTCATAGAGGCCGAGCGTTCGCACGACGGCGAAGTAGGGGACGACGATAGCGATCGGAGGGAGGAAGCGGAGCGAGAGCGCCCAGTTGAGTATGCCGACGCGGACGCGCGGCGAAACCTCGAGACGCGTGATCGGATACGTGATCAGGAGACCAAGGACGAGCGCGACCAGCACGCTCAGTCCGCAGACGACGACGCTGTTGCGCAGCAGCACCCAGAAGCCGCGCTCCACGAGCACACTGACGTAGGGCTGCAGCGTCGGCGCTTCGGGAAACAGCGTCAGCGTGGTCTGGTACAGCTCGGCCTTGCTCTTGAGGGATGTCGCCAGGAGCCAGTAGAGCGGGAACGCGTACAGGATCGCGATGACCGCGAAGACCGGGGTCGCCAGGACCGCTCGCCACGAACGGCTTCGCCGCACGTCAGCGCCTTTCCACCGGCAGCGCTCGTGTGACCAGCGAATACGCGATGCTCACGGCGACGAGCACCATCACCGCGAGCGCCGCCGCCTGGCCGCTGTCGAAATACTTGAACTCGATCCGATAGAGATAGAGGCTGAGCAGCTGCGTCGTGTTCCCCGGCCCTCCGCCGGTGAGTACGAAGACGTGGTCGAAAACGCGCAGGACATCGGCAAGGCGGAAAAAGACGATGAGCAGGACCAAGGGCCGCAGATAGTTCAGCTCGATGTGCCAGAACTGCTGCCAGCCGGACGCGCCGTCGACCTGCGCCGCCTCGATCTCCTCCCGCGGCACGGTCAGCAGGCCGGAGAAGAGCACGAGATACACGAAGGGCGTCCATTGCCAGATGTCGACGCTCGCCACCGCCGGCATGGCGGTGGTCGGCTGGCCCAGCCAGTTGATCTCGTCCCGCACGATGCCGGTGACGATCAGCAGGTGGTTGAGGACGCCGTACCCGGGCGCATAGATGAGGCGGGCGATGACGCCCACGGCGATCGGGGGCAACACCAGCGGTATGGTCGCCAGCACGAAGAGGAGCGCACGCACGCCGGTGCTGCGCACGACGCGGTGCACGAGGAGCGCGAGGCCCAGGCCGAGCACGATCTCCGTCGGCATCACGAGCGCCGCGTACGTGCCGGTCGCCCCGAGCGCCTCGTAGAGGAGCGGGTTCGCGAGCGCGTTCGCGTAGTTGCTCGCTCCGACGAACTCGCGGCCGGCCGCGTCCTGCACGGATTGAACGACGGCCAGAAGGAACGGATACGTGACGATCACGAGGATCGTCCCGAACACCGGCGCGAGCATCGTGTAGGCGAGGCGCTCCTGCCGAGTGAAGCGGCCGGCCCCCACTCGTGAAAGGGCCGGCCGCGCCGTCACATTCGCCATCGATCCGCGAAAGGCTAGCCCTAGTACCCGGCTCCCTTCATGAGCGTGCGGATCTGGTCGGCGGCTTTCTTCGTGGCATCCTCCGGGGTCGCAAGCCCGGCAAGCGCCGCGTTGAGGTTCGTCCCGAGGATCGTCTCGACCGCGTTCCATTGATCGGTGCGCGGACGCCAGTTCGGGACAGCCTCGAGCGACTTCGCGAGCGCCGCGAAGTAGGGATTCTTCTGATTCAGCGACGCGTCGTTGAGGATGCTCTTGCGGGCGGGGATGCCGCCCTTCTCCACATACGTCTTCTGCGTGTCGGACGAGGTGAGCCAGGTGATGAAGTCGGCCGCAGCCTGTCCGTTGGACGAGGCCTTGGGGACTCCGAGCAACCAGTTACCCATCATTCCGATGCCCTTCCCACTGGGCCCTGCCGGCATCGGGATGTAGCTGACCTTCCCCTTCACCTGTGAGACGGTCGAGTTCTCGACGATCTCGGTGATCTCTCCGGGCCACACTGTCGATTGGTACGCCTGGCCGATGGCCATGAGTCGCGAACGGTCTGCCGCATCGATGCTCTCCGAGCCTGGCGGGGCCGCCGCCTTCAGGTCCTGGACCAGGAATTTGACCGCCTTGAGGGACGCGGCGTTGTCGATCGTGACGTTCCAGTTCTGATCGAACACGTCCCCACCGAAAGACCACAGGATCGGCAGGAAATCCGCGACGATCGGGTTCGTCGCCTTGCCACGGACCACGTAGCCCCAGAAGTTCGGTTTCTTGTTCTTGTCCGCGTTGGCCTTGACCTCGTCCCAGGTCTTCGGGGCCGGGCCCATATCCGACCGGTACATGAACATCTCGACGTTGCCGACGATGGTGACGCCGATGAGGTGCGCCGCCTTGCCCTTGGCCTTAGGCGGAACGGGTCCGCGTGGCGGCGGCCATGTGCCGACGTCGTAGACGACATCGGGGATGTCGGAGTCGCGCTTGATGCCGTACGTCGAGTCGAGCGGCTGCAGCGACTCGTCTGTGCCGAACTTCGGCATCCACGGGTCGTCCATCATGACCAGGTCGTAGGTCGGCGAGTTCGCTTTGAACGTCGTCACCAGCTTCTCGAAGAGCTGGTCGTAGGGGAACTCGACGATTTCGATCTTGATCCCTGTTTTCTGCTCGTACAGCGGGGCGACGGCCTTGAGGGCCGCGTCCTCGTTGCCTTGGACCGCGGCGATCGTCAGCTTCGCGGGCTTTTGTCCGATGTTGCCGCCTGGCGTCGCCGGCTGGCATGCGCCGATCAGGAGCGCCGCGACCACCAACGCGGGCGCCCATTGCAGTCTTCTCATGTGTGCCTCCAGTTGTCGATGGGAATCGCGGGAAGGACCGAAGTCGTGCGGCGCCACCTCCCTTCTTTTGGACGCGACCTATTCCACCTGGGCCGGGCGTCATCGTACGCTCGGAAGCGCGGCCGAGCCGAACACTGGAGGTCGACGTGGCGAACGATCCGCACCTGCGCGTGTCGCATGTGACGAAGCGCTTTGGCGGCGTCACCGCGGTGGACGACGTGTCGTTCGATGTGCCGAAAGGCGCGTTCGCGACGCTCCTTGGGCCGTCCGGCTGCGGCAAAACGACGACGCTGCGCATGATCGCGGGCTTTTACGACCCGGATGTGGGCGACATCGAGATCGGCGGGCGACGCGTCAACGAGCTGCCGGCGCACCGCCGCGGCACGGCGATGGTCTTCCAGGATTACGCGCTCTTCCCGCACATGACCGTGCGCGACAACGTCGCCTACGGTCTGCGCGTCGCGCACGTCTCGACGGACGAGCGCGAGCGACGCGTGAAGGACACGCTCGCGTTCGTCGGCCTCGGGGGCCTCGATGACCGCTGGCCGAGCCAGCTCTCCGGCGGGCAGCAGCAGCGCGTCGCGGTGGCGCGCGCACTCGTGATCGAGCCTCAAGTGCTCCTGCTCGACGAGCCGCTATCCAACCTAGACGCGAAACTTCGCGAGCAGCTGCGGGTCGAGCTTCGTGTTCTCCAGCGACGGCTCGGCATGACCTTCGTGTACGTGACCCACGACCAGGAGGAGGCGCTCTCGCTCTCGGACTGGATCGCGGTCATGAACGCTGGCAAGGTCGAGCAGGCCGGCGCGCCGTGGGAGATCTATTACCACCCCAAGACCGCGTTCCTCGCGGACTTCGTCGGTGCGGTGAATCTCGTGCCAGCTCGCGTGTCCGAGGTCGGTGATGGAACCGTGACCGTCTCGTTCGGCCCGCATCGTGCGGCGGTGCGTCGTCCAGCGGACGTTGCCATCTCTTCAGGACAGGATGTGAGCTTGTGCGTCCGGCCGGAGAGCTTCACGATCGCGCCCGCGACCGCCGCGGCCGGGGGCGACGGGATCATCCTCGCCGGTACGATCGCGCGCCGCGCGTTCCTCGGGGACACCATGCGTTACTGGGTCAGGGTCGGCGACCGGGAGTGGATCGTGGACCAGCCCGACCCCGGCGCGACGGCCCCGCTCGACGGCCCGGTGGCGCTTTCAGTCCGAGCCGAACGCGTCCACGTCATCGCGGGGTGATGGCNGCCTAGGGCGTCGGCGCGGCCTCCCGCGCCTCGAGCGTCCAGCGGTAGCGATGCTCGGGCCGTCCCGACGATCCGTAGCGCATCGAAATGGCCACCATGCCGGACCGCGCGAGATGCTCGAGATAGCGGCGTGAGGTGACGCGGCTGATCCCGGTGGCCCGGGCGATATCGACGGCCGACACATCCTCGGTCGCCGAGCGGACGGCCCGGACGACGAGGGCGAGCGTCGTCGGCGAGAGACCTTTCGGCAGGGATGTGCTCGGCTCCGATCGCAGCAGCCGGTAGATGCGATCGACCTCGTCCTGGTCGAGCTCCTGGACCTGCGCGAGCCGCGCGCGCATCGCGACGTAGCTCTCGAGCTTCTCGCGGAACGCGCTGAACTGGAATGGCTTCACGAGGTAGTGGATGACGCCGCCCTGGAGCGCTTCGCGCAGCGTCTCGACGTCCTTGTCGGCGGTAATCGCGATGACGTCGACGTGATGGCGTCCCGGAGCGTGCAGGGTACGTAGGACCTCCAGTCCGGATCGGTCCGGTAAGTAGACATCGAGAAGCACCAGGTCGGGCCGGCTCTCCTCCGCCAGCCGCAGCGCCTCGAGCGCCGTGTGCGCCTCGGCAACGACCGTGAAGCCGTCGATGCGCTGCACGTACGCGCGATGGATCTCGGCGACGCGGAAGTCGTCTTCGACAATCAGGACGCGGATCATCGCGAGGCCGCCGCATCGGAGGGGAGAAGCGCGGTGAAGACGGCGCCACCCTCGTTGCTGACGCGGAGCCACCCACCGCGGCGCTGCGCGACCTGGCGCGCGAGGGCAAGGCCGAGCCCCTGGTGCGAGGTGCCCTTCTTGGTGGTGAAGCCCTCTTCGAAGATGTCGCTCGCCACCCCGGCCCCGATGCCCGGGCCTGAGTCGCGGACGCGCACGCCCACTCCTTCCGGCCCGGCCTGGACCGCCACCTCGACCCAGCCTCCCGCCGCGGAGCTCGCGACCGCTTCCACCGCGTTGTCGACGAGGTTGCCCACGACGGTGACGAGATCGCGCGCGTCCGCCGCGTCGGCCGGAAGGCGCGTCTCGCCCGCCAGGCGGAATTCGACGCCTCGCTCGTTCGCGATCGCGGCCTTCGCCAAAAGCAGCGCCGCGAGCGCGGGATCGCCGATCCGCTCGTGGACCAGGTCGACGAGCTCCTGGTGGACCATCGCCGTTCGAGCGATGAAGCGGACCGCCTCGTCCGCCCGGCCGAGCTCGATCAGGCCCGCGACCGTATGCAGCTTGTTCGAAAACTCATGCGCCTGCGCGCGCAGGGCATGCGCGAGACTGCGCACGCCGTCGAGCTCACGAAGGACTCCCTCGAGCTCGGTCCGATCGCGGAGCGTCACGACGGCTCCGACGCTTTCACCTCGGACGACCGCGGGCATGCGGTTGGCGACGAGCACGCGGTCCCGCGCGAGGAGCATCTGGTCGGGNCCCTCGCGCTGCCCCGTGAGCACNTCACGCATCCGGCCTTCCGGAATGCAGTCTTCGATCCGCCGCCCCTCGACCGGTCCTTCGAGGCCGAGCAGGCGCCGGGCTTCGTCGTTGACCAGCGTGATGCGACCGTCGCGGTCGGTCGCGACGACCCCCTCCCGTATGCCGTGGAGCATCGACTCGCGCTGTTCGAGCAGCGCGGCGATATCGCTCGGCTGGAGTCCGAACGTCTGACGCTTGAGCCGACGNGAGAGGAGCAGCGAACCCGCGATCCCGAGGCCGAGCGCGAGCGCGATGTTCGCGACGATCACCGGCATCCANTGCAGNAGCGAGGCTTGCACCTGGTCTTCGAGGAATCCGACCGACACGATGCCGATCACGTGACCTTGCGGGTCGAAGATCGGCACCTTCGCGCGGACCGACCGCCCGAGGGTGCCTTGTTCGGTCCCGACCCACGATTGACCCGAAAGCGCCGGCGACGGATCGGTCGATACCCGTTGCCCGATGAGCTCGGGATTCGGGTGCGAGTAGCGGATCCCGTCCGTATTCGCGACGACGACGAACGAGGCCGCTTCGCTCCTGCGGATCGCCTCCGCGATCGGTTGGATCACCGCGGAGGGCGTCGGATCGTCGAACGCCTCGATCACGTCGGGCATGGCGGCAACCGAGTGACCGATGGCCAGCGAGCGCTTTTCGTACTCCTCGGTGACCTGCTGGCTCACGAGCAGGTACGAGATCAGTCCGCTCGCGAGCACGATCGCGGCGATCACCGCGACTTGGAGGAGAAGGATCTGGGAAGCAAGCTGCCGTGGCCGCACGACCACATGTTGCGCTCAGGTGGTCGCCCGCGCAGCACGAGCGAAATGACCAGAACGACCGGAAGGACCGAATGGCTAGGCGGCAGGCACGGGCACTCTCAGGCTGTCGTGGATGCCGACACCGGCCATCGAGCTGCGGCACGTCACCAAGCGCTTTCTCACCCCTTCCGGTACCGCGTACACGGCGCTGAGCGATCTCGACCTCGCGGTTCACGAGGGCGAGTTCTGCGCCGTCGTCGGACCGACCGGCTGCGGGAAATCGACGACGCTCGCGCTCATCTCCGGTCTCGAGCCTCCGAGCGAGGGCGAGGTACGGGTTCGAGACGAGATCGTCCGGAGCGTCGGGCGCGATGTCGGCTACGTCTTCCAGGTCGACGCCGTCTTCCCGTGGAAGAGCGTGCTGGACAACGTGGCGACCGGTCCGCGATTCCGCGGTGTCGACCGGCACGCCGCCGAGGACCGCGCGCGCGACTGGATCAAGCGCGTCGGCCTCGCGGGGTTCGAGCGCTATTACCCCCACCAGCTCTCCGGGGGGATGCGCAAGCGCGCCGCGCTCGCACAGACCCTCATCAACGAGCCGCGCATCCTACTCATGGACGAGCCGTTCAGCGCGCTCGACGTGCAGACGCGGACGCTCATGGAGAACGAGCTCCTGCAGCTGTGGTCCACCACCCGCTCGACAGTCGTGTTCGTGACGCACGATCTCGAGGAGGCGATCGCGCTCGCCGATCGCGTGGTGGTCATCACGGCCGGGCCCGGCACAGTGAAAGGCACGTACCGCGTCGATCTGCCGCGCCCGCGGAACGTCGCCGAGATCCGCTTCCAGCCGGAGTTCTCGCGCATCTATCAGGAGATCTGGAACGATCTGAGAGACGAGGTGCTCGTGAGCTATGAGCGCTCTAAGCGCAGCGTCTCGTAACGATCCCGCGCAGGCAGCTCTGGCCAGCGACGAGGCCGCTCGTGCGCGAACGCGCGCACGCGCCAACCGGCGGCTGCTCGTCAACGGCCTGCGGATCTCATTCGCCGCCGTCGTTCTTGGCTTCTGGGAGATCGGCACGACCATCGATGCGAGTCACCGCGAGGGTCTATGGATCGACCCGTTCTTCTACGGCCGGCCCTCCGGCATCGCGGGCCAGCTGTGGACGTGGATCACGAACGGCACCGCGCAGGGGCCGCTATGGCTCCAGGTCGCGACGACTCTCGAGGAGGCGTTCCTCGGGTTCCTCATCGGCGTGGCTCTCGGAGTCGTCTTCGGAGTCGCGCTGGGCAGGGTGCGCCTGCTCTCGGACGTGTTCGCTCCGTACATCAAGGCCCTGAACGCCATGCCCCGCGTCGTGCTTGGCTC
>JGI25382J43887_10000397_pt1 | contig 14249 bp, 17 predicted proteins | sample GraSoi013_1_40cm_3_FD_43887 | JGI IMG/M metagenome (IMG submission 43887) | reverse complement strand
GCACGCGCTCGAGCGTATCCTGGTCAACCTTGTGTCCAACGCCCTGAAATATTCGCCGACACACACCACGGTGACGGTGCGAGCCCGCGCGACGTCCGGCACCGTCGTGATCTCCGTGGAAGATGCAGGCCGCGGGATCGCGCCGGAGGCGTTGCCGCGAGTGTTCGAGCCGTACTTTCGTGCACCGGACGCCGTGGGCCGTGCGCCAGGCAGCGGGCTCGGGCTCGCCATGGTGAAAGCGTTGGTCGAGGCACACGATGGCCACGTTCACGTCGAGAGCACGCTCGGAATCGGCACGCGCGTGACGCTGCAATTGCCCGCGGTTCCTTGACACTTTTCCTCGGCGGCGTGTAGTCTTATCGGGCATGTCCAGACGCGATGAGGTCGCCGAGCGAATGGCGGACGCGGTGCTGAAGCGCCTCATCGCGCGGAAGATCGTCGACGTCAAGGACGAGCCGAGCGCGCGCGCCGCTATCCGCCACGTCCTCCTCGACAATCTCCACGCCGAAGAGCGTCTGGAGGCCGACGCACGGCAGATTCTTCTCGAGCACGCCAAGGCCATCAAAGACTCGGCGGCCGACTACCGCCAGCTCTTTCCGAAAGTGAAGGAGAAGCTGGCACGAGACCGAGGATTCATCCTGTGATGCGAATGAGTCGCGAGCGCGTGTTTCATCTCGCCGATCTCATCATGAAGGGATTGGGGACCACGCCAGGGGTCACGATCAAGGCGCCCGACGATCTTCGGGTGGAGATCGTTCGTGTCCTCAGCGACGAAACGAAGCTCGAGGAGTCGATCGACGGCGAAGTGCGAAAGATCCTCGCCTCCTACGCGCGCCCGGCGCCCGAGGGCAGCCCGCAGTGGGATGTTCTCTACCACAAGACTCGCGAAGAAGTCCGGCGTCGCCGGTTCCGGCTGTGACGCGTCTCGTCGTCGCCATCACTGGCGCCACNGGGTCCGTCTTCGGCATCCGCCTCCTCGAAGTCCTCCGGGGCTATCGAGAAGTCGAGACTCATCTGGTCATGTCGCGGCCGGGCAAACGCACGATCGTAGAGGAAACGGAGTGGACGGTTGCCGACGTGGAAGCGCTGGCGGACCACCGGTACGACAACAACGACATCGGCGCCGCCATCGCGTCGGGGTCGTTCCGTACGGCCGGCATGATCATCGCGCCGTGCTCCGTGAAGACGGCAGCGGCCGTCGCGGCCTGCCACTCAGAAAATCTCATTGCGCGGGCCGCCGACGTGACCCTCAAGGAAGGCCGCCCCTTGATCATGCTCGTGCGGGAAACACCGTTGCACGTCGGCCACCTGAAGGTGATGCTGGCGCTCGCGGAAATGGGCGCCGTCGTGTTGCCTCCCATGCCGGCCTTCTACAACCGCCCCAAGGAGCTCGACGACATCGTCAATCACACGGTGGCGCGGGTCCTGGATCGCCTGAATCTGCCCCAGACGCTCGTGGCCGAATGGAAGGGGACGCATCGCCGGGTTCCGACCGGCCCGCTTGGTGGTTGATCCAAGATCATTACCGGGACGCCCTCGTCCGTGACTGAGTCGCTGGACATTCTCCTCGTCGGACTGGGCCGTTGGGGAGAGAAGCACTTGCGCGTGCTCCGCGAGATCGGCGCCACCGTCTGGGTGGCCGACGTCTCGGCCTCACGGCGTGAGTGGGCCGTGCAGCACGGAGTCGCGGCCTCGCGCGCCGTCGATGATTACCGCTCCGTCCTCGACCGCGTGGACGCGGTGGACATCGTCACTCCCGCCGACAGCCATCTGGCAATCGCCGATACGTGCCTGCGCGCAGGGCGCCCCTGCTTCGTCGAGAAGCCCCTCACCGTGACGGCCGCCGACGGTCGCCGGCTGGCCGCGGTCGCGCGTGAGACCGGCCGGGCGCTTCAGGTTGGACACATCTTCCGCTTCCATCCGGTGACGGCCGCCATGCGGACGGCCCTGATGGCGGGCCGCCTGGGCCAGCTACGCTTTGCGACCGGCCGCTTCTCCGGGTTCAAGCGTCCGCGCACCGATGTCGGCGTGACCCACACCGACGCCATCCATTATTTCGATCTTTTCGCGTATCTGTTCGGGCAACCGGCGACGCGCGTGAGTGCCGTACAGCGCGACTACCTCGGCCGCGGCCTCGATGACCTGTCGGTGACGGCGGTGGAATACGGGGACATCCCGGCGATCGTCGAGGCGAACTACTTCGTGCCCGGCACGTGGCGCGAATGCGTCATCGTGGGCGAGCGCGGGAGCCTGGTTGCCGATTACAGCAGCGGCGGAGTGATGCTCTACGAGAGTGAGTTCCGCCACCACGGGGGCCTCTGGGAAGCCGTCGATATCGGCAAGGAGACCCTGGCGACGACCGATGCCGAGCCGCTGCGCTTGGAGCTGTCGGCGTTTCTCGATGTCTGCGCGGGGAGGGCGCCGGTGTCCGTGACCGCGGACGACGGCGTCCGAGCCGTGCAGGTCGTCGAGGCGGCGGCGAGCGCAGCCCGGCTCGGTCGGGCCGTCACGATCGAAGAGATCCGCTAGGCCTTCACTGGTGCCGAAGGGGGGACTCGAACCCCCACACCCTTGCGGGCACATGACCCTGAATCATGCGCGTCTGCCAATTCCGCCACTTCGGCCCGAGCAGCGTCGTTCATAATACCGACCACCGATGAGCAGTCAAGGGGACGGCGATCGCAACGTTGCCAGCAACCGGCGCGCGCGGCACGAGTACGAGATCCTCGAGACGATCGAGACCGGGTTGGTGTTGCGGGGCACCGAGGTCAAGGCACTCCGTACGGGTCAGGTCAACTTCAAGGACGCGTACGCGACGGTGCGGAACGACGAGGTCTGGCTCCTGGGCTGTCACATCAGTCCGTACAGCCATGGCACCGACGCGAACCACGACCCTGAGCGCGACCGCAAGCTGTTGCTTCACCGCCGCGAGATCAACCGGCTGACCGGAAAGATCGCCGAGCGCGGACTGACGCTGATCCCCCTCCGCATCTATTTCAAGTCGGGGCGCGCCAAGCTGGAGATCGGGCTCGCCCGGGGGAAAAAGCTTCACGACAAGCGGTCCACGCTGCGCGAGCGCGAGACACGACGCGAGATGGACCGAGCCGTCCGGATCGTCCGTCGGGGGCAGTGGTGACGCCGGTGGTAAACTGGGTCGAGACCACATGAGTGAAGGGGGCGACAGGCTTCGACGGGGATCAGTGAGGTCCAGGCTGCGTCTCGAGGTTTCTCTCCCCTCGTTAAAAAGAGAGAACCTTCTAGCTGCCAACACACAGCTAGCCCTGGCGGCCTAACAACCGCTAGCGTCGGCCACGTCGCGCCCTCAGGGCGTGGGAACCGGCGTCATATTCTGAAGGCTGGCTCCGAACCTGGCCTCAGGGGAAGAGCGAGATAAATGAGGCTGGTCCCGAGCGCCTCCTGCCGGCCGGAGGTTCAGGGGACGAGAGAGCAGCAAGATAAACCGGCTATCGACGTAGACGCCTGCGGCTGAGGATTTCCGGACGTGGGTTCAATTCCCACCGCCTCCACCATTACTCTAAGTCCGCTATTTTGCTGATCAGGAGCGCCCTGACACGGTAACTTGACTTTCCCGATCGGCAATAGTACTTTATGGAGCGATGTCAACGGCGGCCGAAATTCACTACGAGCAGTTCTCTTCGAGCAGCAACTCGTCCGTCGACCACGTCTCGATTTCGACAATCGCAGACCAACGCGATTACGAATTCTGCCCCCGGTGCGCCCTCGTTCTCAGGTCTGGTCAGCTGAGCGCACATCTCACCGCTTGCTCGGGAGTTACGTAGAGTCCCTGGATACGCGCCAACGCCGCTGGACGTCCGGATTTTGCGTTTTCGGTAAACGTTTTGCGTGCCGCGGTCGGTTGTTAGAATGGGCGCCACCGATGCGCCTCGCTCGTCTTGGCCTCGTCTTTCTCCTCTTGGTGGCGACGACACCGGCGATGGCCGGGCTGCCGACCGTCCTTTACGACGGCCAATCCTATGTCGAGCTCGAGCGCATCGCCCAGATCCTGGGCACCCGGCTCGACGCCGGGGCCGACGCGACGCGCACGAGCATCCGCACGCCGCGCAACGTCGTGACCTTCACCCGGAACTGGTCGCAGATCGTCGTGGATGGACGCCCGGTCGTGCTGGACGGCCCGGTGCGGATCAAAGCTGGCGTGTGGCTCGTGCCGGAGAGCTTTCTTACCGCGGTGCTGCCGCGTCTCACGCCGGCGCCTGCCGCACTTCCCCGGGCCGCAACGCCGGTAACGCTGGATGAGCTGCGCTTGCGCTCGTACCCTTCGTTCACGCGCGTGGTGCTGGAGACCTCCGGTCCTGTCACGTATCGAGTCGAGCCGACCGGGTCCGGGGAGGCCCGTATTCGTCTCGTTGGGCTCGTCGGAGACGCTCGCGCCGAGGCGCTGAGCGACGGCTTGATCGGTCAGGTCCGTCTCGAACGGGCCGGTGCCGATGCCATCCTCCGTGTGACCTTCGACGGCACACCGGGCGACATGCGGATGAGCGCGCTGACCGACCCGCCGCGACTCGTCCTCGATTTCCATCGCCCGACGACGGAAGCCATCGGCGAACGCACGGAGCGGGCGACTCCGCTACGCATCATCGTGCTCGACGCCGGCCACGGCGGCCATGACGCGGGAGCAACCGGCCCCACCGGGCTCGCCGAAAAGGATCTGGTCCTCGACGTGACACGTCGGGTCGCGAAGCTCGTGGAAGCGGACCTCGGCGTGCGCGTCCTGCTGACGAGGTCCGACGACACGTTCATCACGCTGCGCGACCGGACGAGCATCGCCAATCGCGAGCGGGCCGACCTGTTCGTCTCCATCCATGGCAACGCCCACCGGCAGATCGATTCGGCTGGTGTGGAGACGTACTTTCTGTCGTCGGAGGCGACCGACTCCGGTGCCCGTCAGGCGGCGGCCGTCGAGAACAGCGTCGTGCAGCTCGAAAGTCCCGGGGGCGGGCGTGGGCGAGCCGACATCGTCAAGGCGATTCTGTGGGATCTCGCCCAGTCCGAGTTCCAGGCGGAGTCGTCGCGGCTGGCCGAGATCGTCCAGGACTCGATGACGCGCTCGCTTCGAATCCCGAATCGCGGTGTCAAGCAGGCGGGGTTCTACGTGCTGGGGGGCGCCGCCATGCCCGCGATCCTCGTGGAAATCGGCTTCGTGACGAACCCCCGGGAGGAACGCCGCCTGCGTGAGTCCAAGTATCGCGACGAGATCGCGCGTGCGATCCTGGCCGGGCTCGCCGAGTACAAGCGGTATTGGGACCAGCGTATGCGGACGACAGCCGACCGCGCCCGCTGACGTCATGCCCCGTCCCGACGGTCGTGCGGCCGATCAGCTTCGCCCCGTGCTCCTCACCCGGGACTACCTCCTGCATCCCGAGGGCTCGGTGCTCGTCGAGTTCGGCGTGACCAAGGTCATCTGCACGGCGTCGGTCGAAGATCGGGTACCGCCGTTTCTCAAAGGCCAGGGCCTCGGCTGGGTGACCGCCGAATACGCGATGCTGCCGCGAGCGACGAATACGCGCACGCCGCGCGAGAACCGGGGCCCCAGCGGGCGGTCGCAGGAGATCCAGCGTCTCATCGGCCGGGCGCTGCGAGCCGTCATCGATCGCGGGAAGATGGGCGAGCGAACGATCTGGGTGGACTGTGACGTGATTCAGGCCGACGGCGGGACTCGCACGGCCGCCATCAGCGGGTCTTTCGTCGCTGTGGCTGATGCGCTCGCGAAGATGCCGGGCGTGGATCCGGCGGCCGCCATTCGGGACTGCGTGGCTGCCATCAGCGTCGGCATCGTGGATGGCCAGGCTGTGCTGGACCTCAACTACGCCGAAGACTCAGCGGCCGAAGTGGACATGAACNTCGTCATGACCGGTGCAGGCGCGTTCGTCGAGGTGCAGGGTACCGCCGAGCGCACGGCGTTCCCGCGCGAGCGGCTCGACGAGATGCTGGCGGTTGCCGGTATCGGCATTCGGCGCCTGGTGGCCTTGCAGCGCCGGGCCCTCGAGAAGCGAGACGAGCGCGTCTTCCGGCTCTAGACGACCGCTCATCGTCGCCAGCCTCAATCGAGCCAAAGCGCGCGAGCTCATGGCCCTCCTCGCCGACCTGCCGTTCGACGTCCGGCCGCTCGCTGAGATTCCCGGAGCCTGCCTCCCGGAGGAGACGGAGGAAACGTATCAGGGCAATGCGCTGTTGAAAGCACGGGCGGTCGCCAAGCTTAGCGGGTTGCTGGCACTCGCCGACGACTCGGGCATCGAGGTCGATGCCCTGGGAGGCTTGCCCGGAGTTCGTTCCGCGCGCTTCGGTGGTGCCGGGCTCGACGATCTGGGAAGATGTGAGCGGCTGTTGGAGGCGCTGCGCCAAGTCCCCGCTGAGCGGCGCACGGCGTGCTTCCGCTGTGTCATCGCCCTCGTGGAGCCCGGCGGGCGTGAACATGTCGTCGCCGGCGCCGTCGAGGGCGTCATCCTCGACGCACCGCGTGGAACGAAAGGGTTCGGCTACGACCCGCTGTTCTTCTATCCGCCGCTCGGCCGCAGCTTCGCCGAGCTGACGGACGGAGAGAAAGCAGCGGTGAGCCATCGCGGCCGCGCGCTGGCTGCAGCCCGGCGGCTGTTGCGCGAATGCTATACTGCCCAGCCGGACAAATGACTCGGGGTGTGGCGCAGCCTGGTAGCGCACCTGCTTTGGGAGCAGGGGGCCGGAGGTTCAAATCCTCTCACCCCGACCAGCGCATCGAAGGGAGCGGCCAGGGCATGACGAAACTCGTTGCCGTGATGCTGATGGCAGTGCTCGTCGCGCTCACCGGGGCGGCGTGGGGCTTCAACTGTCCGGTCGTGATCAAACAGGCCGAGGACATGCTTAAGAAGGCTGAAGCAAAACCCAACGCCGACACGAAGCCGTTCATCGACGAGTCCAAGAAATATCTGGCGGAAGCCAGGGCCCACCACGAGAATGCCAAGACCAAGCGTGATCACGGCGACGCTGTTCGCAAGGCCAAGTTCGCGCTCGCCCTTGCCGAGGAAGCGGTAACGCTGCAGACGCCGTAGAAAAAGTCAGGCGGATCGACCGGAGTTGACGTCCACCGGATAGGTCACTCGCTTGTCGCACACGCGCGCACTAGCCGCCAGGCGGTGCGGCTGCGCTCGGTCGGTGGTGATGATGTGCTGGACGTCGATGCCCCTCACCGTCAGCGCATCGGCGATCAGGGAACGATGGCATCGCCAGGGCACCGTTTCCGCACACATGATCGCAGTCGGCGCGCCAGCGGCTTGCCGCACGAGCGCGTCGAGATTGGATTGGAATTCCAGCGTTTGCATGTAGTCGGCATACCCCCGGAAGCCGCTGTTGCGCCACCCGACGTTCACGGAATCTGGTCGCGGGCGCCGGAGACCGCCCAGGCCCGGCATGTGGACGTAGCCGATTCCCGCGCGCGTGAGATCGTCGGGCAGCCGATCGCGATTGAACTGGGGATTGTGGCGGGAGCGAGGGACGGTACGAACGTCGACGAGCCGCCCGATGCTTTGGGCGGCGAGCAGGTGGATCAGCTCGTCGACGCTCCGCGTACCGTGGCCGATCGTCCACACGATCATCGCTGAGTCAGTCTCTCTTTTGCCAGCGTACCCCTCCCAGTTGTGAACCGGGAGCCCTCGCCGGGCTTGGGCGGGCGGAACGAGTACGTCGGCTTGCGTTGCCGTCGAGGCTCATTTAATCTCGCGCCGTGATTCTGCGGCGCCTCGTTGGTCTTTTTCTCGCTGCGGCAATCCTGGCGCTCGCGCCGGCCGCCCACGCGAGCCCGCCCGACCAGTCGTGGATCAGTGGTCTCTACGACAATGCCGATTTCGACGATGTCGTCCTTCTGATTACCGGTAACCTCGGTGCGATCGAGCTCGGTATCGTATGGTCGTTACGCCCGGTGGCTTCCGTCGTCGGGTTCGTCACGTCGATGGACAGCGAACCCCAGGCACTGTGCCCGCTGTCATCTGTTCTCGGTCGCGCGCCTCCACTCGCCTGAAACCCGCCCCGATAACGTAGGTCGACCGATTCGCGGCCAGCACCGCACCAATCGCCGCGCATCCGACGTGTTTTCGACGTGGGGCAAGGCATCAGCGTTGAGGCGCCATGGATATGAACGCCGACATTCAGAAGTTCAAGGAAGCGGTTGCGGCCGTCGTCGCGTTGCTTCGCCAGAACAAACGCCTTACCTCGGACGAGGAAGACACCATAACGACCGAAACAGGCCGCGTGCGGTCAGAACTGAGCCTTTGGCGCCAACGCCGGCCCAAGCTGAAGCCGCCCGGTTCGTGGTGACTTCGGCGCCAACCACGCGCCGGCTCGTCGGGTGCGGTATCAGTTGAACCAGCCGGCACGCCGAATCTGACGTCGCAGCTCGAGTGCCTTCGCCATCTCGGCCTTGGTGATCGGCCAGGTCTTGGCATCCCACCGCGTGTTCAGAAGCGAGCGGAATGCGCGAGTGATCCTGACCCAGGGGTGCCACATGCGGGGGGCGTTGGGGGAGGCGTCGGTGCGGTCGACGCGTTCGACGGGGTACGCCCGACGCGCCGCAGGCTCATGGCGCCGGAGATATGCCGCGACAGCGCCAGCCAGAATCCCACCGGCGGCCATAGCACACATCCAGCTTGAGCGGGATTTCATCGCGCCCAGGCTAGCGCGGTGAGCCTCGGCGGCCGTCAATATTTTGATGGTCGTGCGAATCCGGAGGCGCCCACTCGGTAGGTGACGTCGGCTATGATCGGGCCAAGCTCGGGGCAGAGGGGGACGGCGTCAATGACCATGGTGCTTTGGGCTTTCGGGCTCGTGCTCCTGTGCGTGTTGCCGTTAACCACCTCGGCCGCCGCCGAGTGCGCTTGGGTGTTGTGGGAACGGACCTGGACTGATCGCTCACGGTGGACATGGTTGATATCGTCACGTGAATACTGGACTCCTCTCGCAGCGGTCGCGACGCTTCAACAATGCGAGAAGGAGCAGGCCGACCAGACCCGTGCGTACGGCAAACTCGCCGAGGTCCTTGCGACCACCAATTCTCCGCTGGACGATCCATCCGAGCACACGGCCTGGATTTGCCTGCCCGACACCGTCGACCCGCGTGGGCCGAAAGGAAAGTGAGGCGACGGACGAGCACGCCACGATGATCGTCGACTCGCACGCGCACATCTTCCAGCACTGGGCGGGAGCTTGCGGCCACCCATCCCGCGAGATGCACCGGAAGTTCATCCAGAAGGTTCAGACGCGACCGGCCGCGAAGGTGTTCCGCGCGCACGACGGCGAGGAAGTCACGAAACGACTGCTCTTCCGCGAGGGCGACAACTCCTGGGCCGGCCTCGAAGACGTCGAGTTCCGAGTCGGTCTCTACGGCCAGCTCGACTTCACGCTGGACGGCGAGGATGACTACGTCCAGTACATGCCCGTCGGGATGCAGCAAATCGTCGCGCCTCCCGAGCTGATGCTCGCGCAGATGACCTACGCGCGCATCGATCACTGCATCCTGCAGGCGGGCGGCGGTTATGGGGCGATGAACGACTACAACGCCTTCGGCCAGCACCAGTACCCGAGCAAGTTCACGGGCCTGCTCAATATCGACGAGCCGCGGGCCGACACCGACGGTGTGCTGGCGGAGCTGGACCGAGCATACCGACACCTCGGTCTGCGCGGCGTGTACTACGGTCTCGACACCTTTGCGCAGTACGGCTTCGATGTCGAATTCGACGATCGTCGCTTCGACGTGTTCTGGTCGACGCTCGACCGGTGGCGGCTGCCGGTGTTCATCGAAACACCTTCGATCCCGAACTATGACGAGCCGAGCTACCGCAAGAATATGGTCCGGCTGAAGGACCTGATGGACCGGTTCGCCCACATCCGCTGGGTGCTCGTCATGGGACCACCGGTGCAATACTTCGCCCGCGAAGGCCGATGGAACTTTCCCAGCGACGTGGTGGCGACGTACCAGCACGACAATCTGTGGCTCGAGGTGATGTTCCCGATCGCGTGGGGCGGCCTCTGGGAGTATCCCTATCCCGAGGCGCAAGCCCTCATCCAAGACGCGCGCGACACGTTCGGCGCCGCGAAGCTCATCTGGGGCTCGAACATGCCAAACGTCGAGCGGTTCTGTATCTACACTCAGTGCGTCGATTACGTCCGTCGGCACTGCAACTTTCTGACGGCGCACGAAAAGGACCAGATCCTCGGCGGCAACCTGAACCGCATGTTCGGGCTGAGTGAGCGATTGACGACGAACACGGCTCGCACCCGATGAAGCCAATTCCCGTCGAGCGTCCGAATCGCCCGACCGGTCGGAACGTCCGGCCGCCCGTGCGCGAGCGCGGTTGATCATCGCCGTCTCCGCGTCCGTCACCAGTCGAGTTACACTCCCCGCGTGGCGCCCGAGCTGATCGGCTCCTCTCCTCTCCGCAAGGAAGACCGCCGCCTGCTGGTGGGCGCCGGCCGTTATCTGGACGACCTGCACCGGGACGGTATGGTGCATCTGGGCGTGGTCCGCAGCAGCGAAGCCCACGCGCGGATCGTAAAGGTGAGAACGCCGGACGCGCTCGCGACGCCGGGCGTGCTCGGCGTCTGGGGCGCCGGGGAGCTTCCCGAGGTCGCGCGTCCGCTCGTCAGCGCCGGCGCCGACCGTCGGAGGCCGTACGCCATGCCCGTTCTCGCCAGAGACGTTGCGCGCTACGTCGGGGAGCCGATCGCGGTGGTGGTCGCGGACACGGTCCCGCACCTGGCCGACGCGCTTGCCCTCGTCAGCGTCGAATATGAGCCGCTACAGCCCGTCACGTCTGCGGAGGGCGGGATGGCGACGGGCGCGCGTGTGCACGGCGAGTGGCCCGACAACGCGGCGCTCGTCGCCCGCGGCACGGTCGGCGACCCGAAGACGGCGCTCGCGGGCGCCGACGTCGTGGTCCACGCCACCATCCGCCACGCGCGTCTGGCCGCGGCGCCGATCGAGCCTCGAGGCGTGCTGGCCTACAGCGATCCGGACTCTGGCGTGCTCGTCGTGGTGTCGTCGACGCAGAATCCCTACCGCGTCCGTGAGGCGATCGCCACCGTCCTTCAACTACCGGCCGAGCAGGTCCGGATCGTCGTCCCCGATGTCGGGGGCGGGTTCGGACCCAAGGGCGCCGTGTATCCCGAAGACGTCCTCGTCGCGGCGGCGGCATTGAGGCTTGGGCGGCCGGTGAAGTGGGTGGAGACGCGTCGCGAGGACTTGACGGCGCTGGGCCAGGACCGCGAGCAGGTCCATGACGTCACGATCGGCTTTGCGCGCGACGGCCGCATCGTCGGCGTCGACGCGACCTTCCTCGCCGACGTCGGCGCCTATCCGCTCCAGGGCGACGGGCTCACGCTCAACACCGTGAATCATCTCCCTGGTCCGTACCGCGTGCCCGCGTACCGCAACGCGGGAACGAGCGTCGTCACGACCAAGGCGCCCAACGCCGCGTACCGCGCGGCTGGCCGTCCGGAAGCGGTGCTGGTCATGGAGCGTCTCATGGACATCGGCGCGCGGCGCCTCGGCCTCGACCCTGCCGACGTCCGCCGTCGCAATCTCGTGCGTCCCGACGAGATGCCGTACCGCCCCGGGCTCACGTACAAGGATGGCGTCTCCATCGCCTACGATCCCGGCGATTTTCCCGCCGCCTTCGAGCGAACGCTGGCGCTCTTCGGCTACGACGACTGGCGTCGTCGCCAGAAGGCGCAGACGCAGAGCGTGCAGCGCCTTGGTATCGGGCTTGGATGCTACGCCCAGGGCACAGGGCTTGGGCCCTTCGAGGGCGCTACCGTTCGTGTCGATCCGAGCGGCAAGGTCTATGTCTTCATCGGGGTGAGCGCTCAGGGCCAGGGCCACGCGACGACGCTCGCGCAGATCGCGGCGGACGAGTTGGGCGCGCCGCTCGACGACGTCCAGGTCGTCAGCGGCGATACCACCCTCTTTCCCTTCGGCATGGGCACCGGCGGCAGCCGGGTCGCGGCCAACGCGGGCCCTGCGGTGGCGCGCACCGCGCGCGAGGTCCGGCAGCGCGCGTCCCGGGTTGCCGCCGAGCTGCTCGAGTGTGCCGCCGCCGACGTGCGCATCGAGCTTGGGCGCGTCCACGTGGCCGGCATGCCCGATCGCTTCGTCAGCCTCGGGCGCGTCGCGCAGGCCGCGGTCAAGTCGAAGGCCCTCCGCGGCGTCGGCGAGCCGGGGCTCAACGTTTGCACGTACTTCTATCCCGATACCGTCACGTGGGCGTTTGGCATGCAGGCCGCGGTCGTCGAGGTCGATGTCGAGACGTTCGCCGTGCGGTTGTTGAAGTACCTCGTGGTGCACGATCCGGGGCGCGCCATCAATCCGATGATCGTCGAGGGCCAGCTCCAGGGCGGCGCCGCCCAGGGTATCGGCGCCGGCCTCATGGAGGCCGTGGTCTACGACGACGGAGGCCAGCTCCTGACCGGCACCTTCATGGACTACGCGATTCCGCGCGCCGACGACCTGCCGCCAATCGAGGTCCACTTGATCGAGCACCGCTCGATGATCAACGAGCTCGGGATCAAGGGCGTCGGTGAGAGCGGCCCCATCCCGAGCGCCCCCGCCATCGCCAACGCCATCGAGGACGCGCTCGCGGATCTGGACGTCTCGATTCGCGAGGTGCCGGTGACGCCGGCGGCGCTATTTCGGCTGGCGCAAGGGGAACGCTGAGGGACCCGGCGCGGTGCGACGTCAGCGTCGCTGCGGCACTACGAGCGGCTTGGCCGGCGCTCTCGTATCCGACAGAATGACGCCAATCGCCTGGAACTTGGACTCACCAGGCGTGCCGTAGACAGAGATGGGCAACCCCGGCGTGAACGATCCCGCCATCGAGCGCACAGCAGAGAGATCCACGAGCACGAGCTGTCCCTCGTCCGTTCGCACCGCGACCCAGTAGTCAGCGACGGCGTCCACCGTGCCCTGGAGCTCTGCCCAGCGCGGTGTCCCCGTCGGCCACGCCCAAACGCGCGCGGCTGTTCGCAACTGACCGGTCGGTTCCGACGGCGCGGCGCCCATCACTGTAGAGGCCTTGCGGGTGGTCGGCGAAGTAACCTTGGGACTGGCTGGCGCCGCTGAGCCTGGCGCCGGTGGTGGCTGTGGAGTCGCCGGCGGGGCCGGTGCCGCGGCCTGTTCTGGCTTGCCAGCGGTCTTCGCCGTCGACGCTGATTCTGTCTCCCTTGGCTTCGACGGGCTCTGCGACTCAGGTGTTGCCGCAGATGGAGTCCCCGATGCGACCGTGATGGGGTTGACGTAAGGCACGAGCGCCAGCGCCAGCGCGGCGACGTCCCCCGAACCGACCGCGACCGCCTTGATCTCGTGTGGCCTCTTGGCCTCGGTGCCGAGAACGGTCACGGGAGCGCCGGCGGTCAGCGGGCCAGACTCCAGACGCTTTGCGGCCTTGATCTCTGTGTAGAGCCACTCCCCGTCGNGGGTGCGGATCACCAGAAACGGTTCGACGGTCAGCTTGGCTGGCCACTCCAGGATCCCTTGGACGAGGCGCGGATCACNAGGAGCGGCATGGACGGGAAAAGGGAACGCGAGGGCGACGCTCAGGATGACGATCCCTCGTCTCATGGGGATCACCTCCGGCGCGACGTGGCCGCAAGCAAAATGCCACGCACGCCCAGCGCGGAGAATGGCCATCGACCGTCGAGCGTGGAGGGAAGCGCCTTACCATTCTCGGCGCATTCTTTTCCCGGGCTGGGTTCTGAGCGTCTCCATGTACCGAGCTCGAATGAAGTCATGCGGGCAGCGCGGCGGTGAAACGCGAACGGAATGGAACCGTGGCCACCCTGGGGTCGGCGAGAGATACGTTGACCGGCGCCCTGGCTACATCACAGTGCCGGCATCAGGCACGCCCAGGCACGCGGCGCGTCCGGTCCTGGACGATCCAGCCGGCGGCGATGAGGGCGGCATCGATCTGGACCCGGGCGTTCTGCTCGGGTGCGGACGGGCTCAAGCTGCCCTCGGTTTCACGGGGCCAAAATGTGACACTACCGCGGTGTGTTCCGCAAACCGGGGACGGAGCAAGTTGACCCGACCGAGGCTGCGGCCGTAGTGCTTCTACCCCCGAACCTCGAATCGAAATTCGATAGCAGGTCGCTGCTACGGGATGGACGGCGTAACAGATTGGGACAACGGACGGCGTAGGGCTACGGCTTAGTTAGCAGTTCGCTTCGTCGGCAGCGTGTCCAGATACATCGTC
>JGI25382J43887_10000394_pt1 | contig 14290 bp, 8 predicted proteins | sample GraSoi013_1_40cm_3_FD_43887 | JGI IMG/M metagenome (IMG submission 43887) | reverse complement strand
CCGAGGGACCACAGGTGACGCCGGTAGGCGAGGGTGGCTTCCCAGTCGAGTGGCGCGCCGCCCAACGGATCGGCGTCGGCGAGGGGGTCGGACACGACGTGCGCCGCGGCGTAGGCGACGCGGCAGCGGATCGGTCCCGTGGGTGGGCGCCATGCGACCGGTTCACGCATGGTGTAGCGCGCGGTCGTGCCGTCGGCGAGGGGCAGCCTCAGCGTGCGTAGCATCGCGTCGCACCTGTGTAGGGGCGCAGCATGCTGCGCCCCTACAACCCGCGTGGGCAACCCTTCCAGCCGAGGCACCTCGACCCACCGCCGCTCGGCCCACGACCGGAGCGCCAGGTCCGCGAGCTGCACCCCCTTCGCCCCCTCGCGGAAGTCGTGGGGGAACGGCGCGTCCGTCGCGACGTGCAGCAGAAACCGCTCCCACTGCACCTTGAAGGCGTTGTCGAACGGTTCCTCGTCGGGAACGTCCTGCCACGGTGCGTAGAAGTCGGCGGGGTTGGGTACGTCGGGGTTCCACACGGCGCGCGGCGTCTGGGCGCGCCGCTGGGTCTTGCAGCCGCGCAAGGTCGCGACCGCGCTCCCGTGCGTTCCGTCCACTTGGATCTGTAGCAGGTCATCGCGGTACACGCGAACCGCCCAGGACGAATTGAATTGCGCGAGGATCTCACCTTTGGCACCCTGAACGACGAACGTGGCGTACGCGGCGTCGTCCGCCGTGGCGGCATAGCGCCGGCCCTGCTCGTCCACGCGCTCCGCAATATGCGTCGCGCCGGTACACTGCACGGCGGTGACGGGCCCGAAGGTGTGGTCGAGCAGGTAGCGCCAGTGCGCGAACATGTCGAGGATGATTCCGCCGCCATCCTCCTTGCGATAGTTCCACGAGGGACGCTGCGCGGGCCCCGCTTCCCCGTCGCCCTCGAATACCCAGTAGCCGAATTCCCCGTGCACGCTCAGGATGCGGCCGAAGAAGCCGGCGTCCACCAACCGCTTGAGCTTGCGGATGCCGGGAAGGAAGAGCTTGTCCTGAACCACTCCATGCTTCACGCCGCGACGGCTCGCCGAGCTCGCGAGCTCGAGCGCCTCGGCCGTGGTGGCGGCGACCGGCTTCTCGCAGTAGACATGCTTCCCCGCCGCGATCGCCAGCCCCACGTGGGCTACCCGGAGGCTCGTCACCGTGGCGTCGAAGTAGATCTCGTCCGCCGGGTTTGCAAGGCAGGCGTCCAGATCGGTCGAGACGCGCGTCAGGCCGTGGGCGGCCGCGATTTCCCGCAACTTCGTCTCGCTGCGGCCGACGAGGATCGGGTCCGGGACGAGCCGGTCGCCGTTGGAGAGCCGCACGCCGCCCTGCTCACGGATGGCGAGGATCGATCGCACGAGATGCTGGTTCAGCCCCATGCGCCCAGTGACACCGTTCATGATGATTCCGATGCGCTTCACGTCCTCACCTCCGGTCCACCGTCCCCCCTCTCCGGAACGGAGAGGGGGACAGGGGGTGAGGACACAAAGGCGGGCACAGGAGGTGAGGGCCGCGGCAGGAACAGGATCGCCACCGCCCCCGCGAGCGCGAACGCGATGACCGCCCGGAAGCCGGTGGCGTAGCTCCCCGACACGTCGTGCATGCGGCCGACGAGCACCGGCGCGACTGCCTCGGCGACGCCGTCCGCCGTCAGCACGACGCCCATGGCGCGTCCCAAGACGCGCACACCGAACAGCTCGGCGGCCATGAGCGGAATGACCATGTATTCCCCACCCAGCCCGATGCCGAAGACTAGGGCGAAGAGATAGATCGCCCCCGGCGTGCCCACCAGGAACAAGAGCGGGATCGCCGACGCGACCAGCACATAGATCAGCAGCATGACGTACTTCTTCGGGAACCGGTCGGCCAGCCATCCCATCCCCAGCCGGCCGACCAGGCTCGAGGCGAGCACCAGCGAGGCAACCTGTGCGGCCGCGGCCTGCGGGAAGCCGTGATCGAGACTCAAGAAGAGCTTCAAGTGCTGGTTCGTGCCGCCCACGGCGGCAATCGAGCACATGCTGCCCGCGAGCAAGAGATAGAACGCCGGAGCACGGAAGACGGCACCGACCGGAGGATGGTGCAGGTTGGTGGAGGTTGTGGAGGCGGATGCGCTGGGCGATTCCCGAACGAACAGCGCCATCGGGAGGGCGACGAGGACAATCAGCGCGCCGAGCACCTGCAGCGCCCCCTGCCACCCCACCGCCCGGGTCAGCCATACCGCCAGGAACGGCACCAACGCGCCGCCGACGCCGATCCCGACATAAGCGAACCCCATCGCACGACCACGCGCCGCCGTGAACCAGCGCGACAGAAGCACCTGGTTCGGGAGCGGGCCGCCGCACACGTTGCCCAAGGCGTTGAAGAAGTAAAAGAGATAGAAGCCGGCCAGCGTGCGGATCATCCCGAGCCCGACGAGCGCAACGCCGGCCATGAGGATCCCCGCGACCATGAGGCGCCGNGGGCCGAAGCGGTCCACCAGCCAGCCNGCGAAGAAGCCGAACAGCGGCCCCACAATGAGCTTCGAGATCGCGTTGCCCGACGTGACCTGGGCGCGCGACCATCCGAAGTCGCGCACCATCGAGTCATAGAAGAACGGCAGGCCGTACAGCGCGATCCCGACGATGGAGAAGAGCGCCAGGAACGANGTCGCAACTACCCGCGCCTGAGCGGCGCGCTCGCTCACAGGTTCCCGCGCTTGAGCTCGCTCACCGCGTAGTCCACCGCCCGCGCGGTGAGGGCCATGTAGGTGAGCGATGGATTCACACAGGACGAGCTCGTCATGCACGCGCCGTCGGTGACGAACAGGTTGGGCACGTCGTGCGTCTGATTGTGGGCATTCAGCACGGACGTCTTGGGGTCCCGGCCCATACGCGCGGTCCCCATCTCGTGCACGCTGAATCCCGGCGGACCGTCGTGATCGTACGTCTCGACGTCTTTGCACCCGGCGGCCTCGAGCATCTCGGCCGACTGGGTCTTCACGTCTTCCCGGATGGCGCGCTCGTTCTCGCTCCACGCGCTCTGCACGCGCAACAGCGGGATGTCCCACTGGTCGGTGCGCGCCGGGTCGAGATCGACGTAGTTCTCGTGACGCGGCAAACACTCGCCGTATCCCTGGAGCGTCATCTGCCATGGCCCGGGCTGCCGCAGCTGCCGTTTCAGCTCCGCTCCCATCCCGGGCAGCGACGCGCCGCGTATCCACCCGTCGCGTCCCGCTCCCCCCTGAATCCCATAACCCCTGAGGAAGCCGAGTCTCGCCTCCCGCTTCCCTTCCAAATTGCGGAAGCGCGGGATGTACGTCCCCGTCGGCCGGCGGCCGTACACGTACTTGTCCTCGAGGCCGGGTACGGTGCCGCTGGCGCCGGCCTTGGAGATGTGATCCATCAGATTGTGGCCCACTTCGCCGCTCGAGTTGGCGAGCCCGGTCGGGAAACGCGTGGTTTTCGAGTTCAAGAGGATCTGGGCTGTNCCCAGCGTCGAGGCGCAAAGAAAGATCAGCCGTCCGGCGTACTCGCGCGTGTGCTTCGTATTCCGGTCGATCGCCCGCACGCCTACCGCCCGGTCCTTGCGCTCGTCGTAGATCACGCTGTGGACGATCGCGTCGGTGACGACGGTCAGCTTCCCGGTCTGCNGTGCCGCCGGGAGCGTCGCGCTCAGGCTGGAGAAGTAGCCGCCGTAGCTGCAGCCGCGGGCACACTGGTTGCGCGCCTGGCAGCGCCCGCGTCCGTTGTGCGGCTCGGTCAGATTCGCGACCCGCGTGATGGTCATGTGACGACCGGGAAAAGCGCGCTCGATCCCCTGCTTCACAACGTGCTCGGCGCAGTTCATCTCCCACGGCGAGAGGAACTCACCGTCCGGCAAGTGCCCCAGGCCTAACCGCTCACCGCTCACGCCCACGAACCGTTCGACGTGAGCGTACCACGGCGCGAGGTCCCTGTAGCGGATCGGCCAGTCGACGCCGTGGCCGTCGTGCGCGTTGGCTTCGAAGTCGAGATCGCTCCAGCGCCAGCACAACCGTCCCCAGATGAGGCTGCGCCCGCCCAGCTGGTAGCCCCGGATCCAGCGGAACGGTTGGTCGTCGGGAGTCATGTAGGGGTGCTCCCGATCGCTGACGAAAAAGTGCCGGGTCGCCTCGCCGAACGCGTAGTTCTGGCTCTGGATCGGGTAGTCACGCTCATACAGCTCCTGCTCGCCACGGCCTCGGTGCGCGAGCTGCCAGGGCTGCAGCCATTCCGTCACATAGTCCTTGCCGTGCTCCACATGCCGGCCGCGCTCGAGCACGAGCGTCCTGAGCCCCTTCTCGCACAGCTCCTTGGCAGCCCAGCCGCCCGTGATACCGGAGCCGACGACGATGGCGTCGTAGGACTCGTCGCGGGTCACACCGCCCACGTCCGGCCAACCTGCGCGAGAGGGACGCACCCGTCGTATCGGCCCGGGACCGGGGCGTGGTGCAGCTCGCGCGTGGCGCCGATCTCGGACGTGTAATAGCCGACCAGCGTCAGCTCCTTCATCGTGCGGAAGAAGGGCACGGCGGGCTCTTCGGGCCTTCCCCCTCTCCGCACCGGAGGCCGGTCAGGGGGTGAGGCCAACGCCTCACGGTCCAGCTGCTCGAGCAGCGCCCCTTGCTCCGACGGAGCGCATTGCAGGAACGGGCGACCCGAAGCCCGGGCAGCGCGGGCATCGAGCTCGGCCAGGCCGGCGAGGAAACGGGTCCGCTCAGGCGGAGGATAGGACTCCGCCAGCATGGCGTCGATGAAGCGGTGCACGCCCGCGGCGCGGGCGCCCGGCGTGTCGGTTTCAGGGAGAATGTGCTCGGCGATGGCGGCCACGAGCTCCGCTTGCGCTCGCGTCAGCGCGCGGGGCACCCACNCGCCCTCGGGCGCGCGCGACGCCTGACAGCCAGCCAGGACGCCCGCCACGGAGGGCGCGGCGAGCGCGCCTCCAAGCAGGAGGGCGGCGCGCCGTAACGCCTCGCGCCGATCGATGGTCTCCCGCGCGCCTCGCCTGGTCCGTGTCATCTCAGCCGTGCCCACCGGCGACGTTGCAAGACGTGCGCCTCTCTTCGAGGGAGTCGCGGAGCGGGTGGAAAATGGGAACCTCGCTCGGATCCGTTGCGCCGCGCAAGCGCGACAGGTCCCGTCTCGGGCCTGTGGCGCTGAAACCCGATGATTGCTTCGCAGGCACCCGTTCGCGTCGCGTCCGCGCTACAACCGTAGGAGTCGAGCATCGCGGGCACGCCCGGAGTGACGAGCCCGACGCCCGTCGGGACCTCATCTCAGATTCACTTGCCCAGCCGTCGTCCGCGTGATCGACATCACGGAGAGGGCACGACGTTTGCGGTCGCAACCGGGACCGGGATTCCGTCGACCGGGAGGATCGATGTGAAGCGCCCCACCGCCGTCACTCCGAGAGGCCTCTGCCTCTCGCTTTTCATGCCGCTGTGCACGCTGCTGCCGCTGCAAGCGGCGCGCGCCCAGCAGACAGACGCGACCGCGCCCTCGGCCTCCCCTGAAGCCGGCACCATCGCGGGGGTGGTGACGGCCCAGGAGACGGGAGCGGCCCTGCCCGAGGTNCGCGTGACCGTGTCCGGCACCGCGCTCGGTGCCACGAGCGGCCCCGACGGCCGCTACACGATCGGGCTCGTCCTGCCTGGCACCTACCGGCTCCAAGCCCGCCTCATCGGACACGCCCCCATCGAGATCCCGGGCGTCGTCGTGACCGCCGGCGAGACGACCACTCTCGACCTGCAGCTACAGCCCCTACCCGTGGCCCTCGAGCAGGTTGTCGTCGTGGGTTACGGGACGCAGGCGCGGCGGGACGTGACAGGATCGGTCGCCTCGGTCTCGAGCGCCGACATGCAGCGCGCCGGAACGGTGAACGCCGTCGACGCGCTGAAGGGCCGCGTCGCGGGCGTGGACATCGCCATCAGCGGCAACAAGCCGGGAGACGGGTTCCGCGTCCGGGTCCGCGGCGACCGCTCCTTCCAAGCGTCCAACGATCCGCTCTACGTGCTCGACGGGATCCCGATGTCCGGAGGGATTGGGGACATCAATCCCAACGACATCGAGTCGGTCGAAGTCCTGAAGGATGCGTCGGCCACGGCGATCTACGGCTCGCGCGGCGCCAACGGTGTGGTGTTGATCACCACGCGCCTGGGAAAGGCCGGGGTGACGACGATCACCTACGACACGTACGCGGGGGTGCAGGAGCCGGTGCGTCTCGTCTCGGTGATGAACGGACCACAGTTCGCGGAGTTCAAGCGCGAAGCGAACCGCGCCCGTGGACAGTACAAGTGCAACAACGGTGCGGCCGTGTGCGATTCCGCCGATCAGGTGTTGTTCGGACGCGACGGCACGCTTGGAGCGCTCCAAGCCGGGCGATGGACCGACTGGCAGGGCCTCATACTGCACGAGGCCCCGCAGATGAGCCACGANGTACGGATCACGGGAGGCGACGAGAAAACGCGGTTCTCGCTNAGCGCTGGCCTGCTGAACCAGCAGGGCATCCTCCGGGGCCAGGACTTCCAGCGCCGGTCGATGCGGCTCAACTTCGAGCACCGGCCGAGTCCGCGTTTCATGGTGGGTAGCTCCACCTCAGTGATCCGGACCGAACAGAACCTCGGCAGAGGTGATGGCCTGTACAGCGAGTCGCTTCAGGACAACCCCCTGGGAATGGCGTACGACAGCGCCGGGCAGATCCTCTTCAAGCCCACGCCAGACGGACAGCGCGTCAACCCCCTCTCAGACATCCAGAACTGGACGGACGAGCGGGTGCGCACCCGGGTATTCGGCATCATGTATGCGGATTACCATCTGACGGACGCGCTCGACTGGCGGGTGAACTTCGGAGCCGACCTGAGCTTTTATCGCCGGGGCCAGTTCCGCGGCGCCCAGACGCAGCAGAACCAAGGGAGCAGCGCCGACGCTGGGCTGTGGCAGAATCGCACCTTCGCGTACACGCTCGATAACATCCTGACCTATCGGAGCGCCCTCGGCACGAACCACCGCCTGGATGCCACGCTGCTGTACAGCATACAGCAGGAGCGCTACGAGGGAGACACCACGTCGGTGCTGGGCCTCCCCTACGAGGAGCAGCAGTTCTACGACTTGGGGTCGGCCGTGAACATCACGGGCGTGGCCGACACGCTGGGCGAATGGGCGCTGCAGTCGGTCATGGGCCGGGTCAACTATGCGTTCAAGGACCGCTACCTCCTGACGGTGACGAGCCGCCTGGACGGCTCGTCCCGACTGGCCCAGGGGCAGAAATACGGCGTCTTCCCTTCCGTAGCGCTCGCCTGGCGTCTGAGCGAGGAGGGGTTCATCCAGCGGACCAACCTGTTTTCCGATTTGAAGCTCCGGCTGAGCTATGGGCGGACTGGCAACACCGCGATCGCCCCATATCAGACGCTGGGGTCGCTCAATCGGACGATATACTCGTTCGGCGACAAGGCGGCGGTCGGGTACCGCGGCAGCACGCTGCCGAATCCCGACCTCAAGTGGGAGAAGACCGGCCAGGTCGACGTGGGACTCGAATTCACGTCGCGCAGCGGCCGCATCGCGGGCACCGTGGACTACTATCAGTCGCACACCAGGGACCTGTTGATGCTGCGGCAGATCCCGACCACGACCGGCTACGCGTCCATCTTGCAGAACGTCGGGGCGACGCACAACAGCGGCATCGAGGTGGCCCTCTCCGCGTCGCTCCTCAAGGATTGGCACGGGCTCGGGTGGAGCACCCAGGTCACGTGGGCCAGGAGCCGGAATCGGATCGTGAGCCTGTCGAGCGGCCTGCAGGCCGACGCCGGCAACGCGTGGTTCGTCGGTTCTCCCATCCAGGTCTACTACGACTACAAATTCGCCGGCATCTGGCAGCTCCAGGACTCTCTCGAGGCGAAGAAATACAAGCAGGCCCCCGGCCAGATCCGGGTCGTGGACGTCAACGGCGACGGCCTGATCAACCAGGACGACAAGGTCATTCTCGGTAGCTACTTCCCTGCCTGGACGGGGAGCTTGACGAATCGCTTCGATTGGGGGCGGTTCGATTTCTCGGTCATGGCGGTCGCGCGCTGGGGTTTCATGGTCAAAGACCAGTTCCGCACGGACTTCAGCACCATGGCCGGCCGTTACAACAACATCGCCGTGAACTACTGGACGCCGACCAACCCTTCGAACACCGATCCGCGCCCCAATGCCGCCCAGGAAAACCCGACGTACGGGGACGCCCGCGGCTACGAAGAGGGATCGTTCATCCGCGTCCGCAGCATCACCCTCGGGTACACGCTGTCCGGTGCGCGGCTGGGGCCGTTCCACGGTCGCTCCCTGCGCATCTACGCCACGGCGCTCAATCCCTTCCTGTACACGCGCTTTCGCGGCCTCGACCCCGAGGCGCGCACGACTGAGGGGAGCGTGTCGGCGCGCAACTTCCGAGAGGTCGGGAGCGCCCGTACACCGAGCTATCGGACGGTGATGATGGGCGCCACGGTGGGTCTATGAGCACCGGAGCGGGCATGCGCAACCGGCCGGTCGCCCTGGTGACGGCCGTGCTGCTGGCAGGTCTCGCCGCCTGCGTGGATTTGAACGAGCATCTCGTCAGCGGGCTGGCCAACGAGCCCTACAACAGCCCCCAGGTATTCGATGCGCTGGTGAACGCCACCTACGAGCCGCTGCGCAGCTTCTGGGCGCAGGAGCGGGGCTTCACCGTGACGGAGTTCGGCACCGACATCTTCACTAAGGGCGCCGACGGGAGCCACAAGTATATCAACGACTACACGACCCAGCTCAACGCCGACGAGTCCTTCTTCCGCGACACCTGGGACGACTTCTACCGGGCGATCAACACCGCCAACGCGGTGGTCGGGCGGGCGCCGGTCGTGGACATGGACTCGAGCCGCAAGGCACAGCGCGTCGCGGAAGCCCGCTTCCTGCGAGCACTCTATTACTTCGTCCTGGTGCAGATGTACGGGCCCGTGACCCTGACGCTGCAAGAAACCGATGTCGTGAGCACACGAACCACGCGTGCACCGGTCGACTCGGTCTACGACGCCATTATCGACGACCTGCGCTATGCGGAGGCGACGCTCGACTACGTGAGCCCCGACTACGGACGGGTGACCAAAGGCGCCGCGCAGGATCTGCTGGCCAAGGTTTATCTCACGCGCCTGCGCAGCGACGACTCAACCGCCGATGCGGCCCTGAAGCAGCAGGCGGGAGACTTCGCCAACGCTGCCGACTACGCGCAGCGGGTGATCGCTTCCGGCCGCTACCAGCTGCTGCCGCGGTTCGCGGANGTGTTCGACTTCAATAACGAGCGGAATGCGGAAGTCATCTGGTCGGTGCAGTTCACCACCGACCCNCTGACCACCGGCAACGGCAACCAGGGGCACCTCTTCTTCCTGATGGAATACGATGTCATGCCCGGCATGAAGCGGGACATCGCCAACGGGCGACCGTTCAAGCGCTTCCGGCCGACGCCGTTCCTGCTTGGCCTGTACGACCGCACCAAGGATTCGCGCTACGACGCACAGTTCCGGCGCGTCTGGTACGCCAACAACACGGCGACCATTCCGAAGGATGCGTCAGGGGTGCCGAAGTTCCAGCTCGGCGACACCGCCATCTACGTCTCGGCCACGGACTCGGACAGTGTACTGGTAAAACTCAAGCCGTACCGGTTCTACACGCCACGGACGTACGCGGACAACATCTTTCCGTCGCTCAACAAGTTCCACGACGGGTTCCGGCTCAGCATCAACGAGGTGCGCGGCTCGCGGGACTACCTCTTGCTCCGGCTGGCCGAGACCTACTTGATCGCCGCCGAGGCATTGCTGCGCGACGGCCGGGGGGCGGAAGCACTCCCGTACATCAACGCGGTGCGGCGACGGGCGGCCATCCCCGGGCACGAGGCCGAAATGGAGCTGACGTTGGCCCAGCTCACCCTCGACGAGATCCTGAACGAGCGCGCGCGGGAGTTCGCGGGCGAGACGATGCGCTGGTTCGACCTGGTCCGCACCCACACACTGGTGTCGCGCGTGAGGGCCTACAACCCCGACGGCGCCCCGAACGTTCAGCCGTATCACGCGCTGCGGCCAATTCCGTCCACCCAGCTCCAGCGCACGACCTGCTGCTACACCCAGAACCCGGGCTACTGAGGATGTCGGACGGTCGCGTCCCACGCCGGACGTTCCTAGTCGCGAGCGTCGCGGGCGTGGCGGGAGCCGCGCTTGGGTCCTCACCGCCCGCCCAGAGGTCCCCCTCTCCCTTCGGGAGAGGGGGACCGGGGGTGAGGACCCTAAGGCTCGGCGTCGCCAGCTACTCGCTCCGTAAGTTCCCCCGCGACAAGGCGATCGAGATGGTGAAGGCGCTCGGCACACCCTTCATCAACCTCAAGTCCGTGCACCTTCCGTACGAGCTGTCGCCGGAAGCGCTGGCCGGGGCGCGGCGCGACATCGAGGGCGCGGGTCTGGAGATCGTAGGCGGCGGTGTGATCACCTTCGAGCAGGACATTGATGAGGACGTAGAGAAATACTTCGCGTACGCCAAAGCCGCCGGCATGCCGCTCATCACCGCGCACGCCGACGCGCGCATCCTGCCGCGGCTCGAGCGGTTCGCTAAGCACTATGACATCAAGGTCGCCATCCACAACCACGGCCCGGAGGACAAGCGGTTCCCTTCTCCGTACGACGCGCTCAAGTACGTACGCAACCTGGATCGCCGGATGGGGCTGTGCATCGACATCGGGCATACCGTCCGCACCGGTACCGACGTCGTGCGCGCGATCGCCGATGCGGGCCCGCGACTGCTCGACATGCACGCCAAGGACCTGCGCGATTTGACGGCCAAGGGGAGTCAGTGCATCGTCGGCGAGGGCGCGATCCCCATCGCCGCGATCCTCGAGCAGCTCGAGGCCGTCCGATATCAGGGCTACGTCAACCTGGAGTACGAGATCGACGAGGACGACCCCTTGCCGGGGATGAAACAGTCCTTCGCTTACATGCGCGGCGCGCTCGCCGGGCTCGACGCCGCCCGCCGCCGCCCACATTCTTGACGCCAGGAGGGGAGATGTCCACGCACAGGAAGAAAATGCCGCGCCGCGAGTTCGTGAAAGTCGCCGCCGCGACCGTGGCCGCGCTGCCCGCGGCGCGCTACGCGAAGATCCTCGGCGCGAACGACCGCGTGCGGGTCGGGATCGTCGGGTTCTCCGATCGCTTTCGCCAGGCCCTCCTCCCCGCGTTCGGCAAGGTCGGCAAGGAGCTCAACTTCGAGATCGTCGCCGTCTCGGACATCTGGAACCGGCGGCGCGACGAGGGCGTGGCGGGGATCGAGAAGGTGATGGGGGCGAAGCCGCGGCCGTTCCGCAACAACGAGGAGATGTACGACGCCAAGGTGACGGACGCGGTGATGATCTCGACCCCCGACTTCCTGCACGCCCACCACGGCGTCGACGCCATCCGGGCGGGGCAGGATGCCTACATCGAGAAGCCGCTTGCGCACACGATGGAGAAGGCCGTCGAGATCCGCGACGCGGTGAAGCAGTCGAGCCGCATCGTGCAGATCGGCACCCAGCGGCGCAGCGCCAAGAACTACCAGATCGCCAACGAGTTCATCCGGTCGGGGAAGTTCGGCGACATCGTCATGGCCGAGATGACCTGGAACGTGAACCAGCCCGGCCGCTGGCGCCGGCCCGAGCTCGTCGCGACCATCAAGGAGCAGGACACGGACTGGAAGCGCTTTCTCGCCTACCTCCCGTATGAAGCCTGGAATCCCCGCAAGTACCTCGAGTACCGCCTGTTCTGGCCGTACTCGTCGGGCATCCCCGACCAGTGGATGGTGCATCAGATCGACACGGTCCACTGGTTCACCGGTCTGGCGCACCCGCGCTCGGTGGTCGCGAACGGCGGCGTCTATCTCTGGAAGGACGGTCGCCAGAACTGGGATACCGCCACGATCGTGTTCGAGTACGGGCCGCTCGACGATCCGTCCAAGGGCTTCCAGGTCGTCTACTCGTCCCGCATGACGAACTCGGCCGGTGGCACGAAGGAGCTCTATTACTCGAACGCCGGCATGCTCAACCTCGACACCAACGAGATTACGCCCACGGGTGGGCTCGACGAGAAAGCGGCGGCCGAGATGGGGATGAAGCCCAACCGGCTGGGCGCCGCGAAGCTGTCGGACCTGGCGCCGACAGAGACCGCGGCGAACACGGGCGGCGACGCGTCCACCACGGCCAACGTGCGCAACTGGATGGAGTGCGTGCGCTCGCGCAAGCAGCCCAACGCGGACGTCGAGGCCGGCTACAACCACTCGGTGGCGCTGTGCATGACGGTCGCCGCGATGCACAGCGGCCGGAAGGTCATGTTCGACGACGCCAAGCGCGACATCGTGATGGGTTGACACATGCGCACGTCGTGGCTGCGGCTGGGGCTGGCATTGTCGTTCCCCCTCTCCACGCAGTGGAGAGGGGGTCAGGGGGTGAGGGTGGACGTCGTGCCTCACGAAGATCTGCGCCGTGTCGACGTCCTCGTCGACGGCAAGCCCTTCACGTCGTACATCTATCCCACTACGCTCAAGAAGCCGACGCTCTACCCGGTGCGGTCCGCGTCGGGCACCGTAGTGACGCGCGGCTGGCCCCTCGAGCCGCGCCCGGGCGAGCGGGTGGACCATCCGCATCAGGTCGGCCTGTGGTTCGATCACGGGGACGTGAACGGGCTCGACTTCTGGAACAACTCGGACGCAATCCCGGCGGCGCGCGCGGCGAAGATGGGCACGATCCTGCACCGCGCCGTGCGCCACACAGAGAGCGGTTCGGGCGCGGGTACGCTCGACGTCACCGCCGAGTGGGTCGATTACACCGGGGCGCCCTTGCTGCGCGAGGACACGCGGTTCGTATTCCGGGCAGCGGACGGCCTCCGGTCCGTCGACCGGATCACCACCCTCACCGCGCTCGGGCGTCCCGTGACGTTTGTCGACAATAAGGAGGGGCTGGTGGGCATACGGGTGGCGCGTGCTCTCGAGCAGCCGTCCACCACGGCGGAGGTNTTCACTGACGCGAATGGCCATGCGACCACCGTCCCGGTGCTCAACAACGAGGGCGTCACCGGCCACTATCGGAGCTCGGAAGGCCTCGAGGGAGACGCCGTGTGGGGCACGCGGGGCCGCTGGACGATGTTGTCCGGCAGCGTGGCTGGCGAGCCGGTCACGCTGGCGATCCTGGACCATCCGAAAAACCCCGGCTTCCCGACATACTGGCACGCCCGGGGCTACGGCCTGTTCGCCGCCAACCCGCTCGGCCAGAAGGCGTTCACCAATGGCAAGGAGTCGCTGAATTTCGGCCTCGCGCCGCAGGAGACCGCGACATTCCGGTACCGCATCCTGATCCTGTCCGGCTTCGCGACCCCAGAGCAGATCGAGACGCACTACCGGGACTTCACCCGGTGAGCGAGGCTGTGCTGGCGGTGAGAATCCACCCGGCTGACAACGTCGCGGTGGCGGTTCGGCCGCTTTCCGCGGGCTGCGAGATCGCGATCGAGGGCGATCGCGTCGCCCTGCGCGACAACGTGGCCGCGGGCCACAAGATCGCTTTGCGCGCGCTCGAGCCCGGCGAGGCGGTCGTGAAATACGGCTTCCCCATCGGAGCGGTAACCGCGCCGATCGCGCGCGGCGCCTGGGTCCACTCGCACAACTTGAAGACGTGCCTCGAGGGAACGGTCGAGTACCGATACGAGCCCGTGGACCGGCGGGCGCTCCTTGCGCGACAAAAAGACGCAGTCGCGTCGGGAGCGCCCGCCCGTTCACGGGTGACGCCCACCTTCGCCGGCTACCGGCGGCGCAACGGGTGCGTCGGGACGCGCAACGAGGTGTGGATCCTGAATACCGTCGGATGTGTGAACCACGCGGCTGAGCGGATCGCGCGGCTCGCGACGNAGCGGNTCGCGGGAAAGATCGACGGCGTATACGCCTTCTCGCACCCCTACGGGTGCAGCCAGCTCGGCGACGACCTCCGGAACACCCGCCGTGTCCTGGCCGGGTTGATGCGGCATCCCAATGCAGGCGGCGTGCTGGTGCTCGGCCTTGGCTGCGAGAGCAACCAGATGGATGGTCTCCTGGACCTGGCTGGAGACGTCGACCCCGAGCGGCTGCGGTTCTTCAATTCGCAAGAGGTCCCCGACGAGATCGAGGCGGGCTTGGAGCATGTCGCGGCGCTCGTCGCGCGCATGGAGCCCGACGCGCGCGTCGCGTGTCCGGCGTCGGACCTGGTGCTCGGTCACAAGTGCGGCGGCTCG
>JGI25382J43887_10000392_pt1 | contig 14297 bp, 23 predicted proteins | sample GraSoi013_1_40cm_3_FD_43887 | JGI IMG/M metagenome (IMG submission 43887) | reverse complement strand
TATAAGGAAGCGATCAAGAAGCCGGCGCACGGTGTGGGTCGCTTCGTGCGCCAGTCGGGAGGCAAGGGCCAGTTCGGCCACGCCGAGGTCGACGTGCGCCCGGGCGAGCGGGGCAGCGGCTTCATCTTCGAGGACAAGATCACGCAGGGACGCATCCCGCGCGAGTTCATCCCCGCGGTCGAAAAGGGCGTGCGCGAAGCGCTCCAGACGGGTGTTGTCGCCGGCTACCCCGTGATCGACATCACCGTCACGCTGGTCGACGGCTCGTACCACGCGGTCGACTCGAGCGAGATGGCCTTTCAGGTCGCGGGCTCGATGGCGGTCAAGGATGCGATGCACAAGGCAAGCCCNTACCTGCTGGAGCCGATCATGAAAGTCGACGTCGTGATGCCCGAGGAGCACCTCGGCGACGTCATGGGCGATCTCGCTTCGCGGCGAGGACACATCCTAGGCATGGAGGGACGCGGAACGTCGCAGAACGTTCGGGCCCACGTGCCGCTGGCGGAGATGTTCGGGTACGCTACCGAGCTTCGGTCGATGACCTCGGGCCGGGCGACCTATTCGATGGAGTTCAGTCACTACGCGGAAATGCCGGGGAACTTGGCGGAGGCTGTGGGCCGCCGTACAACGTCGCGGAGTTAGTTAGGAGGAAACAGTGGCGAAGAAGAAGTTCGTGCGGACCAAGCCGCACCTCAACGTCGGGACCATCGGTCACATCGACCACGGCAAGACGACGTTGACGGCTGCGATCACGAAGGTGCTCTCCGAGAAGGGACTGGCGGAGTACACGCCCTTCGACCGGATCGACAAGGCGCCCGAAGAGAAGGCCCGCGGTATCACGATCTCGATCACGCATGTGGAGTACGAGACGGAGAAGCGCCACTACGCGCACGTCGACTGCCCGGGACACCAGGACTACATCAAGAACATGATCACCGGCGCTGCCCAGATGGACGGCGCGATCCTCGTCGTGGCCGCCAATGACGGCGCTATGCCGCAGACCCGCGAGCACATCATCCTGGCGCGTCAGGTCAACGTGCCATCCCTCGTAGTCGCGCTCAACAAGTGCGACATGGTCGACGACAAGGAGTTCATCGAGCTCGTCGAGCTCGACCTCCGCGAGCTCCTCAGCCGGTACGAGTACCCCGGCGACGACATCCCCATCGTGCGCATTTCGGCGCTCAAGGCGCTCGAGGGCGACCCCGAGTGGTCATCGAAGATCCTCGACCTGATGAACGCGGTCGACACCTACATTCCCGAGCCCGAGCGCCCCGTCGACAAGCCCTTCCTTATGCCGATCGAGGACGTGTTCACGATCGAGGGTCGCGGCACGGTGACCACAGGACGGGTCGAGCGCGGCAAGCTCAAGAGGAACGAGGAAGTCGAGATCGTAGGCATCCACCCGCAGAGCACCAAGACCGTCGTCACGGCCATCGAGATGTTCCACAAGGACATGGACGAGTGCCAGGCCGGCGACAACGTCGGTACGCTGATTCGCGGCATCAAGCGCGAGGACGTCGTGCGCGGACAGGTGCTCGCAAAGCCCGGCTCGATCAAGCCGCACACCAATTTCAAGGCTCAGGTTTACGTCCTGACCAAGGAAGAGGGTGGGCGCCACACGCCCTTCCTCACCGGCTACCGCCCGCAGTTCTACATGCGCACCACCGACGTCACGGGCGAGGTCAAGCTGCCCGACGGCGTCGAGATGGTGATGCCCGGCGACAACGTCGAGATGGAGATCACCCTCGGTGAGCCCATCGCGATCGAGCCCGGGCTCCGGTTCGCCATCCGTGAAGGCGGTAAGACCGTAGGCGCCGGCGTCGCCACGGAAGTCATCAAGTAAAGAAGTAGGGGAGGGGGCTCGCAGCAGTGGCGCAAAAGATTCGGATCCGGCTCAAGGCCTACGACCACAGAGTGCTGGATCAGGCGGCGGACAAGATCATCGACACCGCTCGGCGTGCCAACGCGCGCACAGCGGGACCGATTCCGTTACCCACCGAGATCGCCAAGCTGACCGTCATCCGCTCCCCGTTCATCGACAAGGACTCCCGCGAGCAGTTCGAGATGCGAACGCACAAGCGGGTGGTCGACATCCTCGACTTCAACCCGCGCGTCGTAGATGCGCTGCAGCGACTCAGCCTGCCGGCCGGCGTCAGCATCGAGATCAAGTCATGAAAGGATTGCTGGCGAGGAAGCTGGGCATGACCCAGCTCTTCAACGCCGACGGCACGACCTCTGCGGTGACCGTGCTCGAAGCGGGCCCATGTCGCGTCCTCGGACTTCGGACCACGGAGAAGGACGGCTATTCGGCCGCCCGCATCGCGTACGAAGCGACCAAAGAAAACAAACTGACGAAGCCGGCTTACGGCGAGTTCAAAAAGGCCAACATCGAGCCACACCGCCACGTCGTCGAGATTCGTGGCTATGACGGCCTCCAAGCCGGCCAGGAGCTCAAAGCGGAAATCTTCGCCGCGGGCGAGCTCGTCGACGTCACCTCGACGTCGAAAGGCAAGGGATTCCAGGGCCTCGTCAAGCGCCACAAGTTCAGCCGCGGACCCGAATCGCACGGCTCCATGAACGTCCGCCAGCCCGGCGCCATCGGCGCCACCGACGCCGCGCGGGTGTTCAAGGGCGTGCGGATGTCGGGACAGATGGGCAACGAGCGCACCACGTCCCGCGCTTACAAGGTCGTCCGCATCGACGCCGAGCGAAACCTGATCCTCGTCAAAGGCGGCGTGCCGGGAGCGAAGGGCGCACTCGTGCTCGTCCGGCAGTCGACCAAGAAGCAGAAGGTGAAGGGCCCCGCGGGCAAGCCGACCGGGAGGAAGGTCTGAATGACCCCAAAAAATCTCCGATTTTTCGGGGGCCCCTTCTGATGCCCGAGCGTAAGACAGCTCCGCGGAAGGCCGCGCCAGCTCGCAAGGAGGCCGATCCGCTTGACGCCCCTCTGTTTGACTCCGCCGGCGCGCGCCAGGGCGAGGTCAGGCTGCCAAAGGTGATCTTCGGCGAGGAGCTGAACACGCCCGTGATGCACCAGGCGTACGTCCGCCAGCTCGCCAACGCTCGCCAGGGCACGGCCTCGACCAAGACCCGGGCGACAATCTCGGGCGGCGGCGCAAAGCCATACCGCCAGAAGGGAACGGGGCGCGCGCGGCACGGATCGACCAGGGAGCCGTCGATGAAGGGCGGCGCGGTGGTGTTCGGACCGCATCCGCGNAGCTATGCCAAGCGCATGCCGAAGCAGATGCGCCGCCTGGCCTTGCGCAGCGCGCTCAGCCAGAAGGCGACGGAGGGCCGGGTCAGGGTCATCGACGGGTTCGCCATCGAAGAGCCNAAAACGAGCGAAGCCGCCAATCTGATGGACCTCATCGGTTTCGACGACTCGACGCTCGTCGTCCTGCCGGCCCCGAACTTCGTCGTGAGCCGCTCATTCGAGAACCTGACCGGCGTCAAGATCATCCTCGCCCGCAACCTCAACATCCGCGACCTCTTCTCACATACCTATCTATTGCTGGCGAAGGACTGCCTGGAGCTGCTCAAGGAGAGTTTCAGCCGGCCGCAGCGCCCCAAGGTGGGCCACGAGGACCACGACCACGGAGACCACGACCACNGAGACCACGAGGCAGAATGACCACCCGCGCCGCCTCCGAGATCGTGATCGGCCCGGTCATCACCGAGCGCACCTACCAGCTCTACACGCAGGGCCGTTACACGTTCAGGGTCGCCAAGACGGCCAACAAGACCGACATCAAGAAAGCGCTCGAGGAGCAGTACGAGGCTCAGGGCATCAAGGTCAGGGACGTCAACACGGTGACCATGCGCGGCAAGAACCGGCGCAGCCTGCGCCGAATCGGCTCGATCGGCCATACCTCGGGTTGGAAGAAAGCGATCGTCACCCTCGGCGAGGGTCAGAAAATCGAAGGCTTGTTCGGGAGCGTGTAGAGAGCAACAAATGCCACTGAGAAAGTTCAAGCCCACCAGCCCCGGACGGCGCTTCATGACCATCAGTGGTTTCGACGAGGTCACGGCCCAAGAGCCCGAGAAGAGCCTCGTCGAGTCGCTGCCCACGCACGCCGGCCGCAACAACCAGGGCCGGATCACCACCCGACACCAGGGCGGCGGCTACCGGAAGCTTTACCGGAAGATCGACTTCAAGCGCGACAAGTTCGGCGTCGCGGGCAAGGTCGCGACCATCGAGTACGACCCCAACCGCAGCTCCCGCATCGCGCTCGTCCATTACAAGGACGGCGAGAAGCGATACATCCTCGCGCCGCTGGGCCTGAAAGTCGGCGATCCCATCGAAAGCGGGGAGGAGGCGCCAGTGCGCATCGGCAACGCGCTTCCTCTCGCCAGGATCCCTGTCGGTTCGACCGTGCACAACATCGAGCTGACCCTAGGAAGAGGCGGCCAGCTTGCAAGGTCAGCAGGCACGTCGGCGCAGCTGCTAGCCAAGGAAGGCGACTACGCCGTCATCCGAATGCCCTCAGGAGAGCTGCGAAGGATCCACGTGCGCTGCCAGGCCACGATCGGCCAGGTCGGTAATATCGAGCACGAGAACCAGTCGGGCGGCAAGGCCGGCCGCAGCCGCTGGATGGGCGTGCGGCCAACGGTCAGAGGCTCGACGATGAACCCCGTCGACCACCCACACGGTGGTGGTGAGGGCAAGACCGGACCGGGCGGCAACCCGAAGACCCCATGGGGCAAGCCCGCGCTCGGCTACCGCACGCGCAAGCCGAAGAAGGCCTCGAACAAGCTGATCATCCGGCGCAGAGAAAAGAAAGGACGCAGTAAGTAAGTAGATGAGCAGATCGACGAAGAAGGGGCCCTACATCAGTGAATCGTTGAAGGCCAAGATCGACAAGATGAACCAGGCGCGCGAGAAAAAGGTGCTTCGCACCTGGGCGCGCTCATCGGTCATCTATCCCGACATGGTCGGCCACACCATCGGCGTCCACGACGGCCGCAAGCACGTGCCGGTTTTCATCAGCGAGAACATGGTCGGCCACCGGCTCGGCGAGTTTGCGCCGACTCGCCACTTCCGCGGCCACGGCACCCATACCGAAAAGTCGACGGCGTTGAAGTAAGAAGTTGGCGACGATGGAAGTTTCCGCAGTTCAAAAGTACGTCCGCCGCACGCCGCGCAAAGCGCGGCTCGTGGCCGACTCGGTCAAGGGCATGAAGGTCACGGACGCGCTCGCGTACCTCGAGTTCTCGCCGAAGCATGCCGCGCGCGACGTCGCCAAGGCGATCAAGTCGGCTGCCGCCAACGCCGAGCACAACTTCAACCTCAACCGAGACGACCTCGTGCTCAAGCAGCTCTTGATCGACGAAGGCCCGACCTACAAGCGTCGAAGGCCGGTCAGCCGCAGCATGGCGCACGAGTTCTTCCACCGCACCTGCCACATCACCGCGGTCGTCGAAGACCGCCCAGAGGAAAAAAAGTAGTTGGGTCATAAAGTCCATCCGAACGCATTCCGGCTTGGAGTCTTCCGCCCCTGGGAGGCGAACTGGTTCGCCAACCCCAAGGACTACACGAAGATGCTCCACGAGGATCTCGAGATGCGGAGCGCCATCCTGGCGCGCCTGCGCAACGCCGGCATCGCGAAGATCGAGACCGAGCGGTCTTCCAACGCCCAGCTCACCGTCACGATCCACACTGCCAAGCCCGGCATCGTCATCGGCAAGGGCGGATCGTCGGTGGACCAGCTGCGGGAAGACCTCGAGAAGCGGTTCGGGAATCGTGTACGCATCTCCATCCAGGAGATCAAGCAGCCCGAGCTCGATGCCCAGCTCGTGGCCGAGAACATCGCCTCCCAGATCGAGCGCCGCATCAGCTACAAGCGCGCGATGAAGCAGGCGATCCTGCGCACCATGCGCTCGGGTGCCAAGGGCGTCCGCATCTACTGCGGCGGTCGCCTGCGCGGAGCCGAGATGGCGCGCCGTGAGTGGGACCGCGAGGGCCGCGTGCCTCTGCACACCTTGCGCGCCGACATCGATTTCGGCCGCGCCACCGCCAAGACCACGTTCGGCGCGATCGGCGTCAAATGCTGGATCTACAAGGACCAGATCACCCCGAAGGCCCGGCTGCCCATTGCCGACGGCGCTCCCATCGGAGAGGCTATAGCTCCCCAACCCGAAGCGCCGGTCGAAATCGCTCCTCAGCCGGTGGTCGAGGCCGCGCCGCCGGAGCCGGTGACGGCGGAAGTCGCCGCTCCCGCCGCTCCTGCCGCCGAGCCGAAGCGCGCTCGCGCGACAGCTGCCACAGCCAAGCCGAAAGCCACGACTGCCAAAGCCAAGCCTGCCGCAAAGGCCAAGGCAGCCGAGCCCAAAGGCGAGAAAGCCCCGGCACCAAAGAAGGCTCCTGAAAGCTCCCGCGCTAAGCGCGCGGGGACCCCAAAGGACAAGAGCTAGATGCTGATCCCGAAGAGAGTCAAGTACCGCAAGATGCACCGCGGCCGCCGCACGGGCATCGCCACGCGCGGCGCCACGGTCGCGTTCGGCGACTACGGCCTGCAGGCCGTCGAGGCGTGCTGGATGAGCAACCGCCAGATCGAAGCTGCCCGCCGGGCGATGACCCGCCACGTCAAGCGCGGCGGTCAGATCTGGATCCGCGTCTTCCCCGACAAGTCGATCACCAAGAAGCCGGCTGAGACGCGAATGGGCTCAGGCAAGGGCAACCCCGAAGGCTGGGTGGCCGTGGTCAAGCCCGGACGCATCCTTTTCGAGATGGGCGGCGTCACGCCCCAGGTCGCCAAGGAGGCCATGAAGCTGGCCGCGTCCAAGCTTCCCATCAAGACCAGGTTCGTCAGCTCCGAGTCGGTCACCACCGGAGGTGCTGGATGAAGGTCGACGAGCTGAGGGAGCTAGAGGAGGACCAGCTGGAGGACCGCATGCGCGCGGCGCGGCGTGAGCTCTACGAGCTCCGCTTCAAGCACGCGGTCGGCCAGCTCGAGAACTCGAGCCAGATTTCCAAGGTGCGCCACGACATCGCCCGGATCATGACGGTGCTGAGCGAACGCGAGCTGGGGATCGTCACCTCCCCACCCCGTGGGGAGGCCGACGCGCAAGCGCCGGGTAGGGAGGCACAACCCGCGAAGGCGGTGGATGAGGGATTCGAGCCTGACGCCCCAGTGATCGAGGTTCCCAAGCCGAAGCGCGCCCGCAAGGCGAAGACNGAGGAGCCGTCTTGATGGCGACCGATCAGAAAGCCATCGAGANCCCGGNGNCCACCCGCGGGCAGCGCAAGGTCCGCCTGGGCACCGTGATCTCGGACAAGATGAACAAGACGGTCATCGTCCAGGTGGGCACGTCGAAGGCCCACCGTCTCTATCGCAAGACCGTGCAGCAGCGGACGCGGTTCAAAGTCCACGACGAGAAGAACGAGTGCGGCGTGGGCGACCTCGTCCGAATCACGGAAACGCGTCCCATCTCCAAAGAGAAACGATGGCGCGTACTTGAGATCGTGGAGAAGGCCAAGTAACGAAATGGTCCAGCAAGAGACACGGCTCAAGGTCGCGGACAACTCAGGAGCGAAAGAGATCCTGTGCATCCGCGTGGCCGGCGGGCACTACCGAAAGTACGCTTCGGTGGGCGACATCATCACCGCCACCGTCAAGTCCGCGCAGCCTGGCGGCCAGGTCAAGAAGGGCGAGGTCGTGAAGGCTGTCGTGGTCCGNGTCAACAAGGAATATCGCCGCCCCGACGGCTCGCTCATCCGCTTCGACGAAAACGCCGCCGTGCTGCTCGCGCAGGCGAACAACCCCCGAGGCACGCGCATCTTCGGCCCGGTTGCCCGCGAGCTGCGTGAGCGTAACTTCATGAAGATCATCAGCTTGGCTCCCGAGGTTCTGTAGAGATGCTTAGAAACAAACCCCAGCCCGCCCGCCATTGGCTCGACCTTGCTCCGGGCGACCCCGTGGTCGTCATCGCCGGCAAGGACAAGGGCAAGACCGGTGAGGTTCTGCGAACAATCCCGGAAAAGCACAAGATCGTCGTCAAGGGCGTCAACATCCTCAAGCGGCACACGAAGGCCGGCCGTTCGCGCGGCGGCGTCAGCGTCGCGCAGGGTGGCGTCGTCGACTTCGAGGCGCCGCTCGACTACTCGAACGTCATGCTCGTCTGCCCGTCCTGCTCGCGGCCGACCAGGACCAAGCACATCATCCTCGAGTCGGGCGCGCGCGCACTCGTCTGCAGACACTGCGACGAGCCGTACGAGCGAGTCAGGAAGACGGAGGCTCAGTGAGCAAAGCCAAGGTCCAGCCTAAGAAGAAGCAAGACGCGAAGCCGGCAGCGCCGAAGGCCCCCGGCACGAAGTCGGAGGCTCCCCCGCGCCTGCTGACGGCCTACCGCGAAAAGATCGTCCCTCAGATGACGAAGGAGTTCGAATACGAGAACGTCATGGAGGTCCCGCGGGTCGCCAAGGTCGTGGTCAACGTAGGCATTGGTGAGGCGAAGGACAACGACAAGGCGCTCGACGCCGCTGTCGGCGACGTGGTCACCATCACCGGCCAGAAGCCCGCGCTCATCAAGGCTCGGAAGTCGGTGGCCGCGTTCAAGCTCCGGGAGGGCCAGACAGTCGGCATCAAGACCACCCTTCGCGGCCGCCGCATGTGGTACTTCCTCGACAAGCTCCTCAACGTCGCGCTGCCCCGGATTCGCGACTTTCGCGGCGTGAACCCCGACGGCTTCGACGGCCGCGGCAACTATTCGTTGGGCCTGCGCGAGCAGGTCGTATTCCCGGAGATCGACTACGACAAGATCGACAAGCTGCGGGGACTCGAGGTGGCGATCGTGACCACGGCCCGCAACGACGATGAGGCGCGCAGCCTGCTGACCCGGCTGGGTATGCCTTTNAGGAAGAGATAAAGGAAGAGGTAGAGAGTTTGGCCAAGAAGTCTTCGCTCGAGCGCTGGAAGAGGGACATGGTGCACCCTAAGTTCAAGGTTCGGTTCCACAATCGCTGCCGCATCTGCGGGCGCCCACGCGCTTACCTGCGCAAGTTCGGCATGTGCCGCATCTGTTTCCGGACACTGGCAGCCGAGGGACGCATCCCCGGCATTACGAAGTCGAGCTGGTGATGGCAGCAAGCACCGCCACCACCGCGGCCAAGACCGTCAAGCGGGCGCCGGCCGGGATAGTGTCCGATCCCATAGCCGACATGCTGACGCGCGTTCGCAACGCCAACACNGCGCGCCACCCCGAGGTGCGAGTGCCGGCGTCCAAGCTGAAGCTCGAGATCGCGCGNGTCCTGAAGGACGAGGGCTACATCGCCGGGTACGAGATCGAATCGGACGGTACCGCTCAGTCGATGCGTATCATCTTCAAGTCCCGCCCCGATCGCACCCGCGTGATCTCGGGAGTGAAGAGGATCAGCCGCCCTGGACTGCGGGTCTACGCCAGAAAGACGGAGATCCCGCGGGTTCTCGGTGGGCTCGGAATCGCAGTCCTGAGCACTGCCGAAGGAGTCATGAGCGGGCGCCAGGCGCTNCGCCAGGGACTCGGGGGCGAGGTGCTCTGTTATGTCTGGTAGATCAAGGAAGGATTAGTTGTCGCGCATTGGTAAGCTGCCGATCCCGGTTCCCAGCGCCGTCAAGGTCGCTGTGGAACCTGGGCATGTAAAGGTGGAAGGGCCGAAAGGCAAGCTCGAGCGCACCCTGCCGGCGGATATCACCGTAGAGCTGGCGGACGGTCACATCGTGTGCAAGCGTCCATCAGACGACTACAAGCACCGCGCCCTGCATGGCCTGGTCCGCAGCCTGGTCGCGAACATGGTCATCGGCGTCAACGAGGGCTTCACCAAGCAGCTCGAGCTGGTCGGGGTCGGCTACCGCGTCGCGAAGCAAGGCGACGAGATCGTGCTGAGCCTTGGCTACTCCCACCCAATCAAGTTCAAGCCCCCACCGGGCATCACGATCGACGTGCAGGACCAGACCAAGTTCACGGTCTCTGGCATCGAGAAGGAAACCGTCGGCCAGGTGGCCGCGGACATCCGTGCCTTCCGCCCGCCCGAGCCGTACAAGGGCAAAGGTGTCATGTATCGCGGTGAGAAGGTGCGCCGCAAGGCCGGCAAGGCCGGCAAGGGTGCCAAAACCACCGCATGATCAAGCGCACCGATCGCAAGGAAGGCCGCAGCAAGCGGCACCGCCGTGTGCGGGTGAACGTGAGCGGAACCTCGGAGAGGCCGCGGCTCGCGGTCTACCGGAGCCTCAACCACCTGTACGCACAGGTCATCGACGACGGCGCCAGCAAGACGGTGGCCGCCGCGTCGACGGTCGAGCTCAAGGCCAAAGGCAACGGCATGTCAGAAGCCGCGCAGGTCGGCAAGCAGATCGCCGCGAAGGCCAAGGCGGCAGGCGTCAACCGCGTCGTCTTCGATCGCGGCGGGTTCCTCTACCACGGCAGAATCAAGGCTCTGGCAGACGCCGCGCGCGAAGCCGGATTGGAGTTTTAGGCACTTATGGGATCTCGATACCCACACTCGAGCGGTGAGCGATCGGAGCTCGCCGACCGCGTCGTCCGCGTCAATCGCGTCGCCAAGGTCGTCAAGGGCGGACGCAAGTTCTCGTTCAGCGCGCTGATCGTTGTCGGCGACATGAACGGTCGCGTCGGCGCGGGCATCGGCAAGGCGCGCGAGGTGACCGAGGCGATTCGCAAGGGCATGGAAGTCGCCAAGCGCAACATGATCACGGTCCCGATGGTCGGGACCACGATCCCGCACGAGGTGAGGCTCAAGCTCGGGTCCGCTCGGATCATGCTCAAGCCGGCCGCACCCGGAACCGGCGTGATCTCGGGTGGCGCGATGCGAGCCGTCATCGAGACCGCGGGCATCAAGGACATCCTCACCAAGTCACATGGCACCAACAATCCCATCAACACCGTGCGCGCGACCCTGGCGGCATTGCAGCAGCTGCGCACCGCTCAGCAGGTGGCTGAGCTGCGAGGCAAGGAGGTCGACCAGATCGTCGGCCGCCGGCTCGCAAACGCTTACAAGCGCGCCGATGGCGCCGGGCGCGCGCAGGGCGCACCTTCAGACCAGCTCGCGAACGGTGCTGCTGCCGAGCCGGCCGCGACCCCCAAGGAGACCAAGTGACCGCTCGCAAAGCAGCCGCGACCGCAGACAAGACACTCAAGGCGACGTTGAAGAAAAGCACCATCGGCGCCAAGCCGGTGCTCAAGGCCACCGTCGAGTCGCTCGGGTTCCGCCGGCTCAACCAGACACGCGAGCTGCCCGACAACCCGGCGGTCAGGGGCATGCTGAAGGCGGTGGCGTTCCTCATCGCGGTTGATGGCGAGCCGTACGTGCGGCCCAAGCGCGGCCGGTACAAGATCTGGCGCAAGCGCTCCGACAAGAAGCACCAGCGAGGAAACTGAGNGAGATGCAGCTCCACGANCTGAAACCCGCCGCGGGCGCGCACCGCAANGCCCGGCGCATCGGCCGCGGCACCGGCTCGGGCCGCGGCAAGACATCAGGGCGCGGACAGAAAGGACAGAACGCGCGCAGCGAAGGCTTCCGCCCGGGGTTCGAAGGTGGACAGATGCCGCTGTCGCAGCGCATACCCAAGCTGCCGGGTTTCAAGAATCCGTTCAAGAAGATCTACTCGGTGGTGAACATCTCGAAGCTCAGCCGGTTCCCCGACGGAGCCAAGGTCGATGCCGCCTCGCTCGCGGAGGCCGGCCTTGTGCGCGCCGGCTTCGAGGTCAAAGTCCTCGGCACCGGATCCCTCGACCGCAAGCTCACAGTGGAGGCACACGCTTTCAGCTCGAGCGCGCGCGAGGCGATCGAGGCGCGCGGCGGCTCCGTCACGGTGATCGGCGAGCCTCGGAAGATCGGCCCGAAGCGACTGGCGGCCAAGACCGCAAAACGAACGCCCAAGGCCGAGGAACCAGAAACCTCCCCACGAAGTGGGGAGGAAGTCGCGCCCGCGCAGCGGGCCCGACAGGTGGGGGGTTCCGAGGAACCCAAGACCGAGCAAAGCAGACCTACAACCGAGGAATAGCCAATGAACCTGCTCGAGGCCTTGGTCAACGCCATCCGGCTGCCCGAGCTGCGGAACAAGATCCTCTTCACGGGCGGGATCCTGGTCATCTTCAGGCTCTTTGCCAACGTCGCGGTGCCGGGTGCGAGCCAGGCCGCGCTCGCACAGCTCTTCAACTCCCAGGCGCTCCTTGGACTGCTCGACCTGTTCTCGGGCGGTGGACTGTCGCGCTTCAGCGTCGTGGCCATGGGCATGAACCCGTACATCAACGCNACGATCATCATGCAGCTGATGACGGTGATCTCCGAGCGCATCAAGGAGATCCAGAAGGAGGGTGAAGCGGGTCGGCGCCGCATTCAGCGTTGGAGCCGCTACCTCACCGTCGCGCTGGGCGCCGGCCAGGCATATGGCTTCACGGTGCTGTTCCAGAACACGAGCCCGGCCATCCTGCCCCCGCTCGACTGGTTCCAACGCCTGGAGATCGTCGTAGTCCTCACCGCCGGCACCGTGATGCTGATGTGGTTCGGTGAGCTCATCACCGAGTACGGCATCGGCAACGGCGTCTCGCTGATCATCTTCGCCGGCATCATCGGCCGGGGGCCGCAGGGCATCGCCTCCGTGTTCACCGCCCACTCCACAGGCGGCGGACTGGCCGACTACGTGCCCTTCATCCTCTTCGGGATCATCGCGCTCGTCATGACCGCGGTCATCATCGAGGTCCAGCAGGCGGTGCGGAAGATTCCCATCCAGTCGGCGCAGCGCACTGTCGGCCTCAAGCAGGTNCAGAGCCGCGCCAGCTTCCTGCCGCTGCGTGTGAACCACGCGGGCGTGATCCCGATCATCTTCGCGATCTCGGTGATGTTCTTACCGACCATCGTCTCCAACTACTTCCAGGGCGCCCCGGTCGACACCTGGTACTACAAGGCGGCTTCCTGGATACGGGGCAACTTCACGCCCGACACCGCCAACGTCCCGATGGCCGTGACCTACAACGCGCTCTATTTCATCCTCACTTTCGGCTTCACCTACTTCTACACCGCGATCACGTTCGAGGTGAACGACGTCGCCGACAACCTCAAGCGCTACTCGAGCTTCATCCCCGGAATCCGTCCCGGGCGTCCCACCGCGGACTACCTGGCGGCGGTCATGAACCGGGTCACCTTCGCCGGCGCCACCTTCCTCGGCTTCATCACCGTGATCCTGCCCGTCGCCACGGCCAAGATCTCGGGCATCCCCCACCAGCAGATGTACCTGGGCGGGACGGCGATCCTGATCGTCGTCGGCGTCGCTCTGGACACCATGAAACAGCTGCAGACGCAGCTCGTCATGCGCCAGTACCGCGGCTTTATCCGTTGATGACCTCCCCACTCGTGGGGAGGGTGGCCCGACTCGCGCAGCGAGTCCGGCCGGGTGGGGAGGCCCAACCGTGAACTTACTTCTGTATGGCGCGCCCGGCAGCGGCAAGGGGACGCAGGCGAACATGCTGCGCTCGCGCTTCGGGATCCCGCACATAGCCACCGGCGACATGCTGCGCGCGGAGATCCAGGCGGGCACGCCCCTCGGCCGTCAGGCCCAACCGATCCTGGCCAAAGGCCAGTACGTCCCCGACGACATCATGATCGGCATGATCCGGAACCGGCTCCACAAGCCCGATGCCGGAGGCGGGTTCATCATCGACGGGTTCCCGCGAACGGTTCCTCAGGCGGAGGCGCTCGACGTCCTGATGGGGGAGCTCGGGAGAAGCCTCGACCGCGTGCTCTACCTCAAGGTCGAGATGGCCGAGCTGCTCGAGCGGCTGTCGGGGAGGCTGGTCTGCCCGGCCTGCCAGCGAACGTATCCGCCTGGAACGACTGCTTGCGCGGCCGACGGCACCGCGCTCGTCCAGCGCGAAGACGACAACGTCGAGGCCGTGAAGCCCCGAATCGAGATCTATCTGTCCAAGACCGTTCCCGTCCTCGAGCACTACCGGGGCACAGGCATTGTTTCCGAGATCGACGGACGGGGGACAATCGATGAGATAACCGGACGCGTTCTTAACGCGATCGGCGAGAATGGTCGCTTTAATTCAATGAGTTTTTTGCCATGATCAACCTGAAGACCGCACACGAGATCGACCTCATGGCCCGTGCGGGTGGGCTGCTCGCGTCGGTGCTGCCTCCCCTGAAGGAGGCCTGCAAGCCGGGCGTTCGCACTGACGAGCTGGATCGGATCGCAGACAAGCTCATCAGGGCCGGCGGCGCAACCCCCGGCTTCCTGGGTTATCACGGGTTCCCCAAGTCGATCTGCGTGTCCATCAATGACGAGGCGGTGCACGGGATCCCG
>JGI25382J43887_10000389_pt1 | contig 14302 bp, 13 predicted proteins | sample GraSoi013_1_40cm_3_FD_43887 | JGI IMG/M metagenome (IMG submission 43887) | reverse complement strand
AAAGCGTTTGATATATCTGGCAATTCAGCCTCATCACAGATTACAATCAACATTAGTAATGTTGTCACTGCATCCCCATTAGTTTCAATAACAAATCCTGCAGCAGGTTCAACGGTTACGGGTAAGGTAACAATATCAGTGTCTGCATCGTCCAGCTCTGGTATCGGTAACGTGAAGATGTACATAGATAATGTACTAGTCAGGCAAATCATCAGTGGACCGTATACTTACAAGTGGAGTACTAGCAACATTGCAAGTGGCATGCATACAATAACCGCGAAAGCTTATGACGTTTCTGGAAANAATGCGGTTACAAGTGAAACTGTGAATGTGTCTAAAAGAAAATAATTTATTGAATCTCACATTCGTCTAAACGTTGTAGGCCTCAGGCAATATTCAATTAAAAAATAATGGGGTTGGTCAGTGTCTGTGGAAGGATTCCACATTATCCACAACCCTGTGCGTTCGTAAGGTACACACAATTTACCCCTACCTATGTAAGATTTCGTAAGCCTACTTTAGAAGTTATCGGAAAAGAACTCCGTCATTTTGAATCCCCAGGTTACTTCGAGTCCTATATCAGATTACGAAGATTCTGGCTCAGAAAAATGGGGAGTATTGATTGTGATATCATAAATGATTCAATCCCTGTTACAATGAATTATCACAAAAAATTTAGTTGAGGGGATAACATCTATGGACAGCCAGAAAGTCCCCNAGANAACTAGATTCCATAATACAGAGTGAAGATGCCAGAAAATTGGATGTTGATGTTCTGCCGCATATTGCCACCAACCTTTTCCTCAAATATTTTCATATCTAGCAATCAGGTTATTGTTCTCTTCCTCTTCCTTTGTGGATTTTGTTCTGCCTGGGGTATTTGATTAAGAAAATATTGCCAGTTATCAGATTGAGGTTTCATGCACATGAGCGGGTTAGTATAAATTATTGACCATTGGTTGTTATCCGATGCTTAACAACTTCCGAGAAGGTCTCGAACCCACACTACAAAGTATTGGAAAAACGTTTGCGTCTACTGGTCTATCTGCTAATTTCTGGACTTCAGTAGGCTTGGGTTTTGCTTTTGCTTCTGCAATAATTTATGCCATTCATTTAGAATATTCCTTTGTAATAGGGGGAGTTTTTTTACTTATTTCTGGATTTTTTGATATAGCGGACGGTCAAGTTGCACGTATTACAGGAAAAACATCGAANAAAGGTGCCTTTCTTGATTCAGTTTTTGACAAGATTGCTGAAGTTACAATATTTCTAGGTATATTGCTTGGGGGTTATTCAGAAGGATATTTAGTACTTTTAGCTATCACACTATCNCTTCTTGTCAGTTATACGAGGGCAAGAGCTGAATCGTTAGGTGTTCAACTTCGAGGAATTGGAATAGGTGAAAGAGCAGAAAGATTACTTGTAATTGCAATAATTGGCATGGCAGGATTTCTCAAGTATGCAATTATAATTGTGGCCATAATTGCTGGAATTACACTAATTCAAAGAATAGTGGCTACAGCCAGTGGCATAAAGGATTGACTATCGCAGTCTGCCAGTCTGACGTCTAGAATCTGCTGACCTAATCTTTAGAATGCCAAAATGAATTGCGCAGGAAATACAGTACCATTTTAGAACAGTAGGGGCTGCAATGTACGCGCCTTGTGCTCTTAATTCCTTTGCCAAGCTGTGTTCGACCAAGTTTAGTCTCGAAGTTACTTTCTTTGCCTTGTCACGTGGAACAGTTGCACCACAATTAGAACACTGGATACGAACAGAGGAACCTTTACCTCCCTTCTTTCGGCCACGACTTGCACGCTTTAATGGCATAGGGGTATGTGTGATCCGCCTCTTTATATCTTGTATCACGGATTGATTAACGAATTTAAACTAGGACTCTATTACATGACTTATGCGGGGCATGTGCCACATGTGCCTATCTTCTAATGTAGANCTGACCATTAAGAAGGGTCAGATAATCTGTCAACTGTGTCTTCAAAAACAGAAAAAGAACTAAATGGAAAGATATTGGCAAGGAATCGATGAAACTTGCAATATTTTCTCACTGTACAATAGATGAGATATCAAGAAATGATTCTCTAGTTGAAACAGCGGGGGGGCCTGCATGTTACTGTGGAATTACAGCAAAAAACATGAAATTTGATGCTGANCTTCACACAAAAGCGGGTCAGGATTTTACCTTTACGTCTGTATTGGAAAGCAAAGGAATCTTTCTTTCCAAGAACTTGATTTCAAGTAATCCAACTACCAGATTTTTGTTAAAAATCTCTGGTACCGAGAGAGAATTATATCTTAAAGCATTATGTGATCCAATAGAATTTAGAAACTCTGATGCCGATGGTATCCTAATAAGTCCAGTCTTCAATGAGGTATCAGAAGAAACTCTTGAACAGATAAAGGAGTTTTCTGATTTTACTTTGCTTGATCCACAAGGATACCTTCGACGCATTAACAGCGATAAAAAAGTGTATTTAGAAAAAACACCGCTTGAACTTTCCAAAATAAGTGCCATCAAAACCGACCCAGATGAGGCTTTCTATCTTACAGGACTAAAAGACAAGGAATCTATGATTGCTTTGCAGAAAAAAGGAGTTAAACACGTTCTTTATACAAACAAGCAAGACATTACAATGCTTACAAATGATAGACTTTATCATCTACAAATTCCTACCATGACAATCGCTGACACAACTGGTGTAGGAGACATATTCTGTGCGGCATTTGCATGCGCGTATTTAAAAGAGAGTGATCCACTTTGGGCATTATGTTTTGCAGTAGGAGCTGCACAGGCGGCTCTTGAAACCCGAGCAACTGGACTTTCTAAAGTGCCATATGGTGGAGATATAGAACGAAACGCGGCTTATCTGTATAATCTTGTAAAGTTTTCACAGGTCTAGCAAACATCAGATTAAGGTTGACTAGATTACTAAGCTGCTTTTTTGATACTTGCTTATATCATATATCGGATAATTTGAAAGCATGTCTGAACTTGACGACTTGACAAAGGCAAAGATAGTTCAGATGATTTTGAACGGGAAGACTGAGGATGCTCTTGAAAAGCTAAGCGAGTTTTATCGAGTTGAGACCCCGCAAATAGTGGTAGGGACAATCAAGAAAAAACGAAGAACAGTGTACGCGGTATATGTACCTGCAGAAAAGAAGATCTACGCATTAAACTCTGACATATTTTACAATCCATTTGTTATCTTGCATGAGTATTACCATCATATTCGTTCAAAGCTAGGAACGCATAGAGGCTCGGAAAGACATGCCAACATGTATGCAAAAGGCTTCATAGATTCATATAATAAAATAGCAGAGCTGTTAAATCATAGGCATTAGCGCAAAACCCTTGATTGACTCTACACGCCTATTTTGTTGAATCATTTTTGGAAAGTGAGGATTTAGACTTCCATTTTACTCGTGTACGGGAAATTAACAATAATGGTATCATGGTTATATCAGCTGCAATAGTCAAAGACGATATGGCGTAATTTGTCTGCGTATTGACAAGTGCTGATGAGAAATTATTTGCAAAATTCAAATACAAAGTAAAGGCAGAGGGAAAAACGATTAGAGTCATAAATATGGCAGCAAGCGAGATCCAAAACCCACCTTTCTGTAATAGAAATAATTTGACTGAACCTATTATGGAGAGTATAGACCAGATTATCAATATGCCAATCATTGGAATAAAATAGAATCCTACAAGTCCAGCCCTGGTAGCTACATCTGGTAAGGTTGTGCCCCAAGTTTGATAGATATCTATTGCTAATAAAATTACAATTGCTTTAGAGACTAGCAGATACAAACCCACAATTCTGATAAACAGATATGGCCTAAACCATCGAGGATCTTGCCTTGGACACTCTGATTTCATATTTTGTGATTTGATTTGAAGATTAATACAGTGAGTATGTTCTAATCTCATACAAACTTGGTATCTCTTAGAGAAACAGATAATCCGTAGCCTGAGAGGAATTTAACGTTGTAATGGTTCTTTTTACCTGCAAGAGATGATCTTTTTAGGTTATCTGAAACTAGAAACCACTTTTTCATATGTNGGCAAGAATTGTGCGTNAATATCTTGATCGCAATTATCAAAACTGATTACTGTAACAAAATCACCANATTTATGAGATAATCCTCATCATTACAAAGAGCGGACCCAATTGTTATTGTATAGCGCACTCCTTTGTTTTTGGCTTCTTTAGCCTCTTGGTTCATAATGCCAATCACAGTTGCATCCTTTCTTGCAATTAATTCTATTACAATCTTCACAGCGTTTTCGTCTATAATACTCAATTCTTTCACCAATTCATAATATCTTGACTTTTTTAGTTCTACCTCTATCAGCTTAAAAAATTCCATTAACAAAGCAACTATTGGCGACTAGCTCACTATAATGACTTCACGCGCTCTAATTCAAGTATGAAAAAGCGATCACATGCATCTTATGTAGCAGCAGGCAAGAAAGGTGCAAGAACTAGAAAAAGAAACGGTAACTAAAGGATCTTATACAGAAATTAGCTAAGATTCTGAACATAAATCTTAGCAATAGTAATCTCTTGCTTACTTTTCTAATCTTATTATTTACGACAACAGCATGTTTCTAGGTTCAAAGGAGGGTAACCATTTTTATTCTTTGTCTATGAACTCGTTGCACTCTTCATGATTTTGTAGGCACGATTGTAAAACCGTATTAATGATAATTTATTATTGTACAAGACCTGAATCACATTTGTGAAAGTCGCAATATACAGCCAAGACCAAGAACAGACGGTAAAATCAGTCAGGCTGTCTTTAGAAAATCAAGGAATAGACGCAGTATATCTAGGAAACAAACAACTGACAAAGGACGTTGACTATGTAATTGTAACTGGTGGCGATCGTGGAGTAAGAACCTACTTTCATAGATTCACAAATTCAACCATCCCAGTTTTAGGAATAAATGAGTTTGAATCAAGCGGATATCTGGCGCAGACTGATCTTAAAGAGTTCGTAGCTTACCTAAACAGACTAAAAAAAGGCGATTTTACGATAGAACATCTCACTCGGATTGGTGTTAAAATAGATGGAAAAAATGTCTATCCAACACTAAATGATATCGCAATCTTTTCTTCTAAAAGTGCTACATTGGTNGAACATGTNTTGCGTGTAAATGGAGAAGAGATTTGGCATGATAGTAGTGATGGCCTGATTGTATCTACCCCAATTGGNTCTTCTGCATATTCAATGTCTGCAGGAGGGCCAGCAATTTACCAAAATTCCAAGGTATTTTGTATTGTTTCNGTAAACTCACTTGACATCACAAGGCGTCCACTTATAGTACCGGAGGATAGCTTCGTAGAAATCGATGATATATCATCAAGTCTACGCTGTGAGGTTGTAATGGATGGTAAAGACAGATTCAAAGTAGACAAAATTGTGACTTGTACCAAGTTTCCTCAGACAGCAAATGTTATTCGCATGAAAAAAGATTCTACTACAGTTTCAGCACTTGCAAAAAAGGTTAAACTGGCAGACGAACTTCTTAACATGCCTCCAAGCTCAAAATTGCTATTAAAAACTCTAGAGTACGAAGGCTCGCTTACACAAAAAGAACTGGCTGCAAAGACTCTTCTTCCTGATAGGACAGTCCGGCTTGCTTTGCGACACTTGCTTGACAAAGGCTATGTAAAAAGGAGAGTTTCCTTACGCGATACTCGCCAAAGAATTTACGAAGTTCCAAAATGATTTATGCACTAGCAGCTTTTACAAAGGCTTCAAATGATTCCTCAGGATACCCAGGTCTGCTGCTAAATTCAGGATGGAATTGAACCCCCAAATAGAATTTGTGAGAAGGAATCTCAAGTATTTCCATACGTTTTTTGTTATCGCTATATCCAGAAAATTGTAGTCCCTTTTTAGTAAATAATTCAAGATATTTTTGATTAAACTCGTATCTGTGTCTATGCCTTTTGTGTATGGTATTTGATTTGTAAAGTTTGAACGCAAGCGTATTGTCTTCCAATTTAATTTCGTTTGCACCCAATCGCAAAGATCCTCCTTTGGCTTCAATCAATTTTTGTTCCGGTAGGAGATCAATGATGGGATTTTCTGTGTTTGGAACAATTTCAGTAGAGTTGGCATTTGACAGACCGCAAACGTACCGGCCAAACGCTACTGCTGCCAGCTGAAAACCAAAACATATGCCAAGATACGGAATGTTTCTTTCTCTGGCATAATTTGCTGTTTTTATTATTCCTTCAGAGCCTCGCTCACCGAATCCTCCAGGAACAATAATTCCATTATATTGTGAAAGGTTCTCTAAATTTCCATTCAATTCTTCTGAATCAATCCAGTCTATTATGACATTCTTGCCGAGTTTAGCTCCTGCGTGTTTTAGTGAATGATTTACACTGACATAGCTGTCAGCAAGTTTTACATATTTGCCAACCATAGCTATCTTTACCTTTTCTTTAGAATCCAAAAATGAATTCACAATGATATTCCACTTGTCCCAATTTGCAGAAGTGTTTACCAATCCAACTTTGCCAAATTTCTTGAATATGACATCAACTATTCCCTGGTCGTACAGCGTTTGTGGTACAGTCAAAATAGATTCAGCATCATGNCATGAAAATACGTCTTTGGCAGAAACGTTAGAGAATAATGAAATTTTCTTTTTAGCGGNGATTTCAAGTGGCCTACTACACCTTACAGCTAAAAGATCCGGTTGGATACCAATTCGTCTAAGCTCTTGCACACTGTGTTGAGTGGGTTTTGTTTTTTGCTCTCCTACAACATCTAGGGAAGGAGCTAATGTAACATGCACAAAAAGGACATTCTCTGATCCGTCTTCTAGTCTCAATTGCCTTAGGGCTTCAAGAAACGGTAGGCTCTCTATGTCTCCTACAGTCCCTCCACATTCAACTACTAGCATATCCAAGTTCTCACTCTTTGCAATTTTCCTAATTCTTTCCTTTATGGCATCGGTAACATGAGGTATTATCTGCACACACGCACCTAGATATTCACCGCGTCTCTCGGCTTCTATTACACTTGAGTAGATCTGCGCTGTAGTGATATTGTGCGTTCTTGGTACGTTTTGATTAAGAAATCTCTCATAATTTCCAATATCCATGTCACATTCTCCACCATCTTCTGTAACAAAGACCTCGCCATGTGCAATGGGATTCATTGTTCCGGCATCGTAATTCAGATAGGGATCAATTTTTACACAAGAGACTTTCTGATTTGAGAGCTGCAAAAGCTTTGCAATCGAAGATGATATTACGCCCTTTCCAAGGCCAGACATGACTCCGCCTGTCACAAAAATATGCTTTGTAGATTCTGTCTGCATATCTATGATGGAAAAATGCTATTTTTATTCCTTTATTTTGAAATTGTGGCTTTCTTTAGATTCTTTGCAAATGACATGATTTTTGCTTCGATCTTTTCGTGAGGCGTCTTTTCTAGTATGCGTAAAAAAGCACTTCCTACAATTATTGCGTCTGCACCATTTTGTAAAATAACTCTTGCTTGATCTGGATTGCTAACTCCAAAACCCACACCTAGTGGTATTTTTCCGTTTATGACCTTCTTTGCATTTTTAATGGCGTNAGAAGTATATCGCTGGAATTGCTGTTGCATTCCTGTGGTACCAAACACTGATACGAGATATAGNAAACCTGAAGATATGTCAGCTATTTTTCTTATTCTTTGAGGCGAGGTGTTTGGAGAAATTAAAAAGATCGTATCAATACCGTTGCGATGAGCTGCATCCACAAAATCTTTGGATTCTTCTAATGCCATGTCTGGCAGAATCAGTCCATCAATTCCAGCCTCTTTGACCATTGAGACAAATTTATCGTATCCATGTCTGTACAACAGATTTGAATAGGTCATCAAAACCAGTGGAATTTGTGTCTCCTTTCGAATTCTTTGCACTTGACTAACAAATTTCTCAAAATTCATACCTTTTCTTAAGGCAAGGTAGCTTGCATTTTGGATAACCGGTCCATCTGCTAATGGATCCGAAAAAGGAAGTCCAAGCTCAATAATGTCTGCGCCTCCCTTTACTAGACCACGCACCGCAGAAATTGTTCCTTTTTCGTTGGGATATCCTGCAACAAGATAGGCTATGAGTGCCTTCTGTTTCTTGCGTTTTAGCTCTTGAAACTTATCCTTTATTCTTGACATTTTCACTCAAATATTTCTCTACTACTTCAACATCCTTGTCTCCTCGTCCGGACAAGGTGATAACAATCGTTTTGCTTTTTGGCATCTTCTTTGCTATCTTCATCGCATATGCAACAGCATGTGCTGATTCAAGAGCAGGTATGATGCCCTCTTGTTTTGCAAGCATTAGAAATCCTTGAACCGCATCGTTATCGCTTACGGTATCATACTTTACCCTCCCGGCGTCCTTTAGGTACGCATGCTCTGGCCCCACTCCTGGATAATCTAAACCAGCTGCAATGCTGTGTGTATCACTTATCTGTCCTTCCTTATCTTGTAGCAGATATGTTAGCATGCCATGAAGAATTCCTTTTGATCCTACTGCAAGTGTGGCTGAATGATGTTCAGTTTTGATTCCCTTTCCGCCAGCCTCAATTCCAAACATATCTGTATCCTCATCGATGAGAGGATAAAACGTACCTATTGCGTTAGATCCACCTCCAACACATGCAACTACCGAGTCAGGGGATTTCTTTTCTAATTCCTTCATTTGTGTTAAAATTTCTTTTCCTATAACTGACTGAAAATCTCTTACCATTACAGGATAGGGATGTGGGCCTACTGCAGAACCTAAAAGATAATAGGTTGTTTTGACATTCGTTATCCAATCACGTATTGCTTCGTTGATTGCATCTTTGAGAGTCTGTGTTCCTTCTTTAACTGGATGAACAGCTGTGCCAAGTAATTTCATTCTAAAAACATTCAGTTTTTGCCTCTGCGTGTCTTTGTAACCCATGTAAACTTCTGATTGTAGTCCAAGAACAGCACAAGCCATGGCAGTTGCAACCCCGTGCTGACCTGCACCTGTTTCTGCTATGATTCTCTTTTTTTTCATTCGTTTTGCAAGAAGCGCTTGGCCAAGCGTATTGTTAATTTTATGCGCTCCCCCATGAAGCAAATCTTCTCTTTTAAGATAGATCTTGGCACCTCCTACGGCTTTTGAAAGATTCTTGGCAAAATAAAGCGGTGTTGGCCTTCCTGCATAATGAGTCAAGTAATAATCTAATTCACTCGTAAAATCACTATCATCTTTGAATTTTAGATATGCCTCTTCGAGTTCCTCAACAGCAGGTACTAGGGTTTCTGGTATGAACCTGCCTCCAAACTCTCCAAATTTGCCGTTTTTTGGGTATGCTAATTTCATATTGCTAATACCAGCCTTGAGACTAATCCCTTCATATCTTTACTCTTCATTATGCTGCTTCCTACAAGAAAAGCATCAGCGCCACACTTGCGAAGAAATCTAATGTCGTCAGGAGTTTCTATTCCGCTCTCTGAAATTATGATTCTGTTTTCTTTTCCATAGTCCAGAATATGTTGGGTTGTTTTCAAATCAATCTCCAAAGTATCTAGATCACGGTTATTTATCCCGAGTAAATCCGCATCTGTTTTAACAGAATTGAGAAACTCTCTTTCTGTGTGAGCTTCTAGTAAGACCATGAGTTTTTTTTTGTGCGCGTATGAAACAAACTCATCAATTTCTTTTGCAAATTTTTTGTCAAAGATTCCTTGTATGAGTAGAATAATGTCTGCGCCTAACTTTTCTGCCGCGTCAATTTGAGTCATGTCAACTATTACATCTTTCATTAAAAGTGGAACTTTCATCTGCTTTCTAATTTCAGAAAAATACTCTGGTGAACCATTAAACAAATATGGTTGAGTTAACACAGAAAGCCCAACGGCGCCTCCTTCTATCATTGATTTGGCTATCTCTACAGGATCTGATATTTGACGAATGTTTCCAAGTGATGGTGATGAAAATTTGACTTCGGTAATTAATGATGCGTGAATATTTTTTTTGATTTCTGATATGATGTTTTTATCAGATTTTGTTAATTTCTGCTCTATTTCATAAACGCCTTCCACAATTGCTTTCTGAGAGTTTTGCGCCAACTTCTCTAACATGTTTTTCAATTCTTTTCAAACTCCTCCACTTTTTCTATATTGCCACAATATCTAATTAAATTCTTGAAAAGATCATATGATTTGCCACTTTTGATTGCTTCAAGCGAAATTTGTAGTGCATCATTGAACGTGTTTGAAATTCCTGCTATTATCAGCCCAGCCGCAGCGTTCAATGCAGCAATCTCAATCATTGGCTTACTAGCTTTTCCATTGAGAACAGAAATGAAGGCACTTAACGCTTCATTCTTTGTAGATACTTGGATTTCTTTAAGACTTGCTTTTGTCAAACCTAATTCCATGGGATCTAATACATAGGTAACAAATTTGGCATTGTCAAGATGGCATATGTGATTTTTTGATGTTGTTGATAATTCATCAAGACCATCATCGGAAATTACAGTCATGACATTTTCTGCACCTCTTGATCTAAGCAAGGTTACAACACGCTTGAGATATTGTTGTGAAAATACTCCTACTAGCTGATTTTTTACACCAGCCGGATTGCTAAGAGGTCCAAGCAGATTAAAGGCTGTTCTCATGCCCAAAAGTTTTCTTGCTTCCGCCACATTTTTCATTGCTGGATGGAATTTTTGTGCAAACATAAATCCAATTCCAAATTTTTCAATAATCTCTTTGACCTTAGGCGGTTCCATGTTAAGGTCATATCCAAAATATTCAAAAATATCAGCACTGCCGTTTATTCCTGAAACTGATCTGTTTCCATGTTTTGCTACAGTGCATCCGCTGGCTGCTATAACAAAAGCAGCAGTGGTTGAAATGTTGAATGTGTGCATTTTGTCTCCTCCAGTTCCACATACATCAATAATTCTGCCTTGTCTTTTTGGTTCTATGTGGATGGCATACTCCTGCATTTTGTCAAGCATTGCAAGTAATTCATCATCTGTTTCTCCTTTTTCTGTAAGATTTTTAAGAAACTTTGCAGTCTGCTGTACCGAACTTTGTCCTTCTAATATCTCATCCATACTGTAACACATTTCATCATAACTAAGATCGTGCTTTGATGAAAGCTTCGTTGTAATCTCTGTAATCATTTTTTCACCAAATTCAAAAAGTTGTTTAGAATCTTCTTACCTTCTCCAGTCATTACAGATTCTGGATGGAATTGTACTCCTTCGATAAGATATTTTTTATGGCTTACTGCCATTATCTCTCTATCATCTAGAGCAACTGCATTCACTCTTAGAACGTCAGGAATTACTGTTTTATCGCCTACAAGTGAATGATATCGAGTAGCTCTGAATGGGTTTTGCACTCCTTCAAACAATGGAGACTGATAATGCTCTATGGGGCTTGTCTTTCCATGCCTTACGTTTCCTGCATTGACAACTTTTCCTCCAAATGCGTGTATGATGCCTTGATGACCAAGACAGACTCCAAGAATTGGTTTTGTTGGACCTATCTCCGTTATGACCTTATTACATATTCCAAAGTATTTCTCATCTTCCGGTGTTCCAGGTCCGGGCGAAATAACTATGGCATCGTAGTTTCTTTTTTCAATCTCGTCTAATGTTATCTCGTCATTTCTAATTACATCTGAAGTTACGTTTAGCTGTCCAAGTAGCTGTGCAATGTTGTAGACAAACGAATCGTAATTATCTATTATTAGAAATTTCATTTTGCCGCCTCCTTAAGAGCTGATATCATCGCATTTGCCTTGTGTTGTGTTTCCATCCATTCATTTTCAGCTATTGAATCTGAAACGATGCCAGCTCCAGTTTGCACAAATCCCTCCTTTCCATCCACGAAGATTGTTCTAATTGCTATTGCAAAATCACAGCAACCATTAAAAGAAAAATATCCAATTGCTCCAGCATAAGGTCCTCTTGCGTCTGGTTCTTGTTCATCTATTATATCCATGGCTCGAATTTTAGGTGCACCCGAAACCGTTCCTGCAGGAAAAACTGCTTTCATTGCATCAAACATGTTGTATTTTTTATCCAACGTGCCCACAACATGCGTGACCATATGTTGAACGTGACTGAATCTTTTTACTGCCATCAATTCCTTAACGTGTACGGAACCATATTTGCAAACCCGTCCAATATCATTGCGCCCTAGGTCTACCAACATGGTGTGTTCAGCTAGCTCCTTCTCATCGTGCAACATTTCTTCTCTTAATATTTCATTTCTTTCTTCGTCATGTGTGATTGGTCTGGTTCCAGCTATCGGGAATGTCTCAACGGTGCTTCCTGTTATTCGTAGTAACATCTCTGGGCTGGAACCAATTATGATCTTGCTTCCTAGTTTCATATGATAAAGATACGGAGATGGATTGATCTGTCTGAGTATCTTATACACTTTTAAGAAATCGCCCTCTGCTGTGAAATTAAATTTTCTTGAAAGTACTACTTGGAAGATATCGCCATCGTGTATGTATTTTTTGGCACGCATAACCATGTCATCAAATCTGTTTCTGTCGAGGTTTTCAGATATATTTGAAAGTGTAAATGTGCCAAAAGCCACATCAGTATAAGACAATTTTTCTACTCTATTTTTGTCGTAGTAAAAATAGAATGATTTTCTTTCTATGTTGTCATAAAGAATTCCGTCTGTATAGATTCCAAATTCCATTAAAGGGGATTCATTTTTTTTGTGGGAATTTGGAATTTTCTCCCACAATCTAATTGCGTCATAATTGATTACTCCTACAGCACCCCCAACGTATCTGTACTTCTGGTCTGGAACCTGGTACAGAAGTTTCTTTATTTCAGATAATGGATCTGTTGTTTGGATTGTGATAGTCGATCCATTTTTATAATGAAGTACAATTTTATCAGCAAAACCTTTCACTATTATGGAAGGATCAAAGCCAATAATCGACGTCTCTGCCAACTCTTCTGGTCCGGTTAATGACTCAAACAAGAAAGTATATTCGAAATCTCTTGAAATCTTGTTGTACAGATCAAATTGGGAGCCAGTATACTCTAGGGGTACTACCTTGAGATTCGAATGTCCAAATGTGGCCACCCATATGGAGGCTCCCCTCAGACTCTATTTAAAATTAAGTTATCAAATTAGACTAGTTACGGTATAGTACGGTACCTTTATATGCGATTGCGCCTAATATCCATCATGTCGCAACTCTTGGTGCCAAGAGTAGATAGAAGTAAGATCTTACTCTTTCAGGAATTATACTTTGGAAAAAAGAAAGCACCAATCAAATCTACGGTGAAGGAAGCTGTTTGTACTATATGTGAAAAAGGACTAGAAGAAGGTGTTTCTGTAACAGGAAAGCAGATTGGACAAAAAATGCGATTTTTTTGCCAGTATCATTTACCAAAGGACATTTAACATTAACAAATTGTGTGAGTATTCTTAGAATAATGGTTTTGTGATTGCGCCTTCTGAAGCAGATGTTACAAGGGACGCATATTTGGCAAGAGCGCCTCTTTCATAATTTGGTTTTCTTGGCTTCCATTCTTTTCTTCTCTGTATGAGCTCGTTTTCCGATATCATAAGATCAACGTTGTTTTTTTCTAGATTAATTTTAATTTCGTCTCCTTCTTTTACTAAAGCAATGTTTCCACCTACTGCAGCTTCAGGTGATACATGTCCTATCATTAGTCCACGAGTTGCTCCTGAGAATCTTCCATCAGTTATTAGTGCAACTTTTTCACCAAGCTTTTGACCTACGAGGGCCGCGGTAACCCCAAGCATTTCACGCATTCCTGGTCCGCCCCTAGGTCCCTCATATCTTATTATTACAACATCATTTTCTTTTATCGCACGTTTTGATATTGCATCAAACGCGTCTTCCTCTCTATCAAATACACGTGCTCTGCCTTTGAACTCCTTTGTATTGACTCCAGCTATTTTTACGACAGCGCCATCTGGGGCAAGTGTTCCTCTAAGTATGGTGAGCGTTCCTATCTCATGAATTGGTGATTCTATAGGCTTCAAAACCTTTTGATTGGAATCAAATGATAATGGCATAGAGTCTAGATTCTGTTTTAGTGTTTTACCAGTTACTGTCATGACACCTTCATGTAAAAGATTTTTTTTCTGAAGGCTTTTCATTAGTAATGGAATTCCACCTATCTTATCTAGATCCAACATCACGTAATATCCACCAGGTCTCATATCTGCAATATGCGGTGTTTTTTTTCTAATTTTTTCAAAATCGTCAAGCACA
>JGI25382J43887_10000387_pt1 | contig 14316 bp, 10 predicted proteins | sample GraSoi013_1_40cm_3_FD_43887 | JGI IMG/M metagenome (IMG submission 43887) | reverse complement strand
CGCCATAACGTCACCGAACAGGCTTATTGGACACCGGTGTTGGAAGAATTGCAATCCCGATTCAGACAGGTGCTTCCAGCTCTCAGTAGTCGTCCATCGTTCTGACGGTCGCCCGTTCCGTTCGAATCTCCTTCCGAAGCACCTCCTTGCGTCGAGCCATCTCAGCCGCCTCATCCTCGCCAATCTGCCACTTGATCCACTTGTCTCGGAGGGATTCCTCGAGGACGTCGCGTCTCAGTCCCCTGGCGATGACTCGGTATTCATCGGCAACCATCGTGTGCTCGAGAAAGCCCATCGTGACACCAGAACCAAGGATTCCTCGTGCAAGATCCTTCCTAATGGCCTCTGGCAAATAGAAGAGGTCCCTCTCCAAGACACCATCTAGACTTCCGGTTCGGACGACCATGCCTCTCTCGACGGTATGCGCGGCTGGTATGAGCGCGCCCATTTGAATCAGGGTATGGCTCTTCGGCCAGACATCGAAAGCGCGTCTCACACTTGGGAGCCGGTTCATCAGACTGTTGAGACGAGAATCTGCATGCAGGTACCTCTCGCGCCGAGTAGTTGAGCTTGGTGGCACTGCTATCGAAATGCTCTCAGGTCCCGTTGCCGGGCCATGCCATACTTTGATGTCGGTTCCAGCTTCCACAACAGCGTTCATCATGGTGTTGGCGTCGACAGAATCAACCGCGATTATCGGTTCAATCATATAGTCGCGATTGCGAGGTTGACCCAGGTATGTCTCGAGGACGTGCTCTATGTTCGCCTCAAGGACCATGTGTTTCTTTTTGACCTCGTTGACGGTTTGGATTGGCGAACCAACAATTGACTTTCCTTCTCCGGCGAGAAGGATTGCCGGTTTGTCCGCCGGAAGGAGGCGCGCAATGAGAAAGTCGAACGGGGGCTTGTCCAGCTCAGACAACGGGGATCCATACAGGAAACGATAACCAAGCTCTTGGCTCCCCCGCCCGGTCTCGGTGAAAGGATAGACACATAGATTGAGCAAGTCCCGATGGGCTTTTTCTCGCTCCAACCCGGCGAGTTTCAGGCGCCTTAATCCGTCAAATTGCTGTAGATAGTCGCGAGAGACCGCATCTTCGATCTCGCGCCCTTGTTCCCGATACTTCCTGATGAGTGGGGCGTAACCAAGCTCGGTCTCGAATTCGTCGTCCGAGACCAAGGCGTCAACCGTCCACCAATCCCCACACTCTTAGGGACGCTCGCTCATCCAATTGGTCTCTCACGGTCTTGAGGAAAGTTATGAACGATTCAAATGTGGTGTTGAACTTCGGAATCATCGTGATTTCTGTTTCACTCATGCTGACATCAAAGACCGACCCTTTGCTCTCGTCAACGACGGTGGCGGAGAACGCCAGTGACCCCTCTTTTGTGTATTGGTCCAAGAAGGAGAAGTCTTCGGCGTTGGTCACAAATTCCTCGACAACAGAGGCCGTGAGAGGCCGACCGCTAAGGCTGATCTGACCGGCTGTCAACGACGCGACACGTGGAAGCGTCGTGTTGCCCAGCATGTTGACGATTTCGAACCCAAGACGCTCTGAGGTCTTTTTCGTCAGGAGGAGCTCATCGGACACGACGTCGAGGACATGGAATAGAATCTGGATCGCGGTGTGAGAGATTTCCCGTGCAGAGAAGAAGCAGGAGTTCGTAATCTGAACGATCAATGCGGGATCAACCCGGATGTACATAGAATCAGGAGTTACTCCATAAGCATCCTGGAGCTCTTTTACGACCTGGCTTCCGTCGTCCCCCGTGTAGTTGAAGCGTCGCTGATACGTCGGCCGGATTTTCGCAGGCGTATTGTCCAGAGCGGCTCTACGACTTGTAAAACGGTATACGAATCCGCCGAATCGATCTATGATAGACTGCCAAACCTGCTGGAAACGTTCCGGCGAAATCCATGCTTGGGTGACTCCCCGCGTTCTGCGAATTCGATCGTCAAGCGTGGCCTTATAGCTCTCTTGAATTGCAGATGTGAAAAAGAGCAGGAGACCACGTTTGTATTCGATCGCGTAGTAGAACTCCTCCTCGCCCCCATCGAGTGCTGTCGTTTTGGGAATCCTGATTTCGGTCACTTCACCGAGACGTCGGGTCTCGGTCGGGGAGAAAAGCTTACCCTGCCAATCGGATAAGCTATGAAGTACGCCATAGACCTTCAGCCACTTCTTCCTTTCCTCTTCATCGAATACGCTATCGTGATTGTCCCTCAAGAACTGAAGAAAGCTCTCAAGCGTGTAGTCTTGAGGCGGCAGTTTCACAGGCTACCCTCCGAAGACAGAGCTCTCGGCTTGCTTAAAAGCCTTGCACCAAGATGTGCAACCGGCCCTTAGCGTTGCGCCGAGGACGTTACTAAACTGGATTGTCATCGCGACGGGAGTCCGGGTCGGTGAGACATTCGACCGTGTTAGGTTGTCGGGCCCTCGCTGGCCTGTTTGATGTATCCTTTGGCGGTCAGGCCCTCTGAGATCAAACTCTTCGCCGCAAGGGCGACCCGATCGCCGAGGTTGTTGTCCAGCGCGAACTGTCTCAGCGGCGTGTAGAGCGCGTTCTCCACACGGACTGGAATTGTCATCAGTACCGGCTGCGAGGTCGCCGGCGCCAAGACTTCGCGCTTGATTTCCGCTGCCGGCCGTAGCGGATCCTTCTCAAACAACTTGAGGAACTCCTTGCGCCTGGGTCCTTTCAAAGCTACGGCCTCCCGGATGACTTCCGCCTCGAACTTCTTACGCTCGTCTTTCGGAAGCCCACCGAGGACCTCTCTCACGTTCGAGACCTTGAGTGTCTTCATCAGCGTCTTGGCCGCCGAGGTCGGGACAATGGTTCTCCCAAGGGTTTCCCCGCGTCGTGGCGCCCGGACGGCGATGTTGTGCGGCTCCAGCGTCTCTGCCCACTCGCCTACCTCAATCGCTTCTTTCAGCTGTGCCATGGAGATGTTCAAGGATGTCGCCGTCTTGCGTCGGTTGCTCGGTGTGTCGCCTCCATTCATGTGGAGAAGCTTTTCGATTCCCCGTTTCTTTTCCGCCGCGGTGAGATCGCCTCGGCGCATGTTCTCCTTGAGGCTCGTGAGGACTGCGCGTCGATCGTCCATTTCTTCCGCCACGTTGCATGGAATGACTTTCATCCCGATCAGCTTGCACGCTTCGTATCGCCGGCGTCCTGCAACAATCTCGTACTGATCTCCGTAAGGCCGAACCGTTAACGGATGCAGGAGACCATCGTCCCGGATCGATTCCGCCAAGGACTGAATGTCTCCGATGTCTTCTCTCACGTTCAACGGGCTCACGACAAGCTCTCCGACAGCGATGTTCTTCGGTCGCAACTGACTTTCCCCCTTACTGACGGCTTAGTTTGCCACTATATAAGCGTAGCACGGACTTGAGTGAACGCAGTGAATTTCCTGCAAAATGACGACCCTCGCTTGGAATCAATTCCAGGGCCCCAAGGTGAGGGAATTCAACGACCGCGTCACATTTGCCCACCAGAGATGTGTTCGCCGCTTCCCGCCGAAGTGTGATTGCCCGCAGTTGGGGAAGTTTCTATTTGAATTCTTGGGCCGATCAGTTTGTGGCATCCCTTGAAAAGGATTTAGCCTCTGGCGACAATACAATTTCTTGTGAGCCAATCTTTCGCAAATCCATTTGATTTCGAAAAGCCGATTAGAGACCCGCAGTTATTTGCGGGCAGAAGCAAGGAGCTCAAGGAGATAGACTACTATCTCGAACTTTGCCGAGGGGACAAACCGGTCTTTCACAATCTCGCGATGATCGGGACGAGAGCGTCGGGAAAGACCAGCCTCTTGAACATGACTGAACAGATGGCCAAGGAAAAGGGAATCCTTAGCGTCAAAGTCTCGCTCAACGCGGAATCGTCAACTAGCGAAGTAATACTTTTCAAAGAAGTTTTCGACGGGATCATGACCAAAGGCGCAGAGTTGGGCATGTTTGGCGGGATTGGCGGCAAGATATACCGATCGTTCAGGAAGATTATCGATATGCTTGATGTTGAGGCGAACGTTGAGATTCCCCTTCTCTTTGGCACGGCCTACATAGGCGTGAAGAAGGGCGGAGTTTCTGGTGGTCTGTCGCAACAGGTTCTTGTTCACGATCTAAAGAAACTGTCGGAAGAGGCCAAGAAGAATAGCGTGCCGGCCATCGCACTTCTGTTCGATGAATGCGACCTTCTCGCGAAGAGTGAGATTCTGTTGCAAAAACTAAGAAATATTTTCAGTGACATCGATGGCTACATAATGATCTTTGCCGGGACGGAGAGCATGTTCCCGGCAATTAGCGAAGTCTTCTCTCCAATACCCAGATTCTTCAAGAAGATAGACGTTGGTAACTTCGTCAGCCTCGAAGAGACAAAGGAGTGTATTCTGAAGCCCCTATCCGAACAAGAGAAGCCCCTCGTGAGCCTGGGGAGCGTTACCGAGATCCACGTGATAACCGGGGGAAATCCGTACGAAGTCCAGCTCATTTCACATTATATGTACAGGAAACACAAGGAGGCGGCAACGCCGCAGATTGCCCTCGACATAGAGGTCCTGAACAATGTGCTGGTTGAGTTGGAGCGTCTCAGAGAAGGAGGCGGTCATGAGGTCGCCGACGTCGTGCGACGGTGTTATCCGGACCAGCTAAGGGCTCTCCTGGCAACTTTGGAATGTCCATCGGCAACTGCGGAGCAACTATCACGCTTCATGGTGCTCTCTGAGGTTGATCGTCGTTCCTTGGAGGAGCTAAGCAACCAGGTGTCATTTTACAATCTCATTCTTCAGGAACTTGTGGGAAAGGGAATAACCAAGAACGAAGAAGGAAAATTACGGTTTTCGGGTAGCCAGTTCGACGTTCTCCATCTGAAGTATTTCGCCTTGTCAAAGGGCATTTCGGAATTCCAGTTTGGGATCCCGGACCAATTAGACTTGAATGTCGAGAACAAGCTCGGTAATCTGCTTCTAAGAGACCTGTCTGAGTACGAAACCAACGTCAGGTTCGATGCAGAGGTCTTGTTGGACAACTCGAAGGGGTACAGAGGGCGAAGAGCGGTGTTCGGCGCGAAGGTTGCCCCAAAGGGGGCGAAGCCAGGCGAGTGGGTTACAGTCATCTCTTTCACGCCAGCTGAAATGGAGAACCGATTCTACTTTGGTGACCCCAGTTCCATAAGGTTTAGGGTTAACGTGGATTGGCTGAAGACCGGTTTCGTCATGCAGACCACAGTCAAGGACCAGGCGCAATTGTCCGCGATCGGCCAGAGGATCGAGTCGCTCAGGACCAAACTACTTGTGCTCGGTGTCGAAATCCTTCTACGGGACGAAGTTCAGATAACCACAGAAGCGAACGCGCTGAAGGAAAAAGGCGATTTTAAAGGTGCGCAGGCTCTGTACGACGAAGCTCTGCGGCTCAATCCGGACTCTGAGATCACATGGGCCAACAAGGGATTGGCGCATTTTCAAAGCCAGGACTTTGGTAGCGCGTTGAAATGTTTCGAGAAATGGACAGAGATTAGGCCTCGATTGGCCACGGCCTGGGAGCAAAGCGCCAGAGCCCTCCTCAATCTGAAGGAGTTCGCGCAAGCTGCTGAATGTCTGCAGAAGGCCGTAGACTTAGCGCCTGAGGTTTGGAGCGCGTGGGACAATCGAGGTCGAGCTCTTCTGAATGTTGGAAAATACGAGGAAGCTGTAGCGTCCTTTGACAAAGCCATCGCCCTAAAACCTGACGACCTCGACGCCATCGTGCTAAAAGGTGTGTGCTATGTCAGGCTTGACAGGCCGGCGGAGAGTCTCAGTTGCTTCGATCAAGTTATCAGCAGGGATTCGGGGAATCGACAGGCCCATGCCAACAAGGCAGTGGCACTTTTCGAACTAGGCCGTCTGGAAGCCTCGATCTCCATAATCGAGAAGCTTCTGGGCGAGAACGCAAACGACCTCGGACTGTTGAACCTAAAATCTGTAGTGCTCGATAAGCAGGGGAAGGAGAAAGAGGCGATTGGCATTTGCGGCAAGATTCTCGAGATCGAACCGCGGGCGGCAGTTGCGTATTACAATCGCGCGTGTTTCAAGGCCAAGTCAGGAAAACGAGAGGAAGCGCTAATTGACTTGGAGAAAGCTCTCCAGCTCGAGCCCTTCTTCATGAGCGAGGCCCTGGGAGAACCTGACCTTAAGGGCCTGGTTGAGGATCCGAAGATAAGGCGGCTACTCGAACCTCAGGGCGGAGGTGCATGAGTTTAGAGCGATGTCCTTTGAGACAAGCATGAGCGACGCCTAAACTCTGAAACAACCAATCATCCTCTAAATTCGCGCGCGAGACGGAGGGATTGCTGTGAGCGGTCATGGTAGTGTTGGTTTGAGAAAGGATAACGAATGCCTATTGCTCCATCGTGGATCCGAGGAGATCCCATCTGTCCTTGTACAGGAGGACTTTGACACGATCGACCCACTGCCAAAGGCTATTCTTTCTGGCTCTCCTCATCGTTTCCTTTCTTATCACCTCCGCAGGAACGACGTAGTATTCGATCTCTTTAGGCCTGATGTTCACTAGAGCATAGAATTGATTTGATGATCGCGAACCCTTCTTGGTGGTGGCACCGAGGAGCCAGAAGCTGAATGTTCGTCGATTGGTTTGACCTGGATCGACGAAGTCGTGCCATCATTTGGATTCTCTACCAGGATGTCGATGCCTTTCATGTTACGGCTCGTTACGACGGGATTAAACCCCTTCAGAGTAAGTTGCGCTGCCACCAAGGGTGTACCGGCCAACCCCGTCAATTGTCCCTTTGTCATAGACGGAGGTATCCACACGTCGCCTGAAGACTCTCGCCTTCTTTTTGAGCCAGCTACCGAATCCTTCAAGAAAGGCCCACATGCAGGCTGGCGTCGATCGGCCAGCGTATAGCGATCTGTTGATGTCGTCGCTTGGAGGCTCGCTTACGTGGTCTTTCGCTCCACAACCTCCCGAGACGGGGGGAGAGAGAGATTCAAGCGCTTGCCATCTCGCTGATCTTGACCCATCGGCAAGATTATTTTTCAATGCCAAAAACAGCCGTCATCGCGGCACGGCCGTCCTGAGGTCTCCGGATTCAGCCGCCCGAGAGTTGGATTCCTTTGTAAGAACGAACCGAAAGTTCGTCCACACCTCGCCGCCGGACGTCTGGACGTTCTCGCGCTGTTCTTGGCAGGAGTAGAGGCATCTCGTGCAGATAGCCGCTAGCCTTTTCCGATATTTCGTGCAATCGAAGTCGTTCCCGAACCTGACCACGATGACATTACCTCCATCCCTCTCGATCCACTCGATGGTCTGCTTGATTCTGAGGCAGTAGCCGTTGAAAGAGTCGCTCTGGGAGTCCGTGTCGTTGAAATCCACATAGTTGTGGGTGTCCCACATGGTTATCTCGCTGATAGTGGGCTTCGTCATGATTTCACCCACATTGTTCGTGCCCGACGTTGGTTTCCTCCTGTTGCAGAGCCGAGCGATCTCTCTTTCAGCAACTGCGATGTCCGGGGCATACGACGCGGAAGGACCGTATGTCAGGATGAGGAGATGGACTACGAGTAGCGTACGGTGTAGCGGCCGCCGTCGCATGTCGCCAGCCGAGTCCGACGAAAGTTAAGGGAATATCCAAGCTCGACGACAAAATGAGAAACACAAACGACGAGGCTAGCATGAGGTCGACACCTACTTCCAATAGCTTGCGGGTAATGCAGCTAAGTCGGGAAAACCAATACGGAAGATTTACAATGCTTACGAGGAGATCGTCAGGAAGGGACGGGAAGCACTATTTCTTGAGGGGGTAAAGAAATTCGAGGAACACCACATCGACGAGCCCAATTTCATCTACCAAAGAAACAAACTAATCATAAAGAAGCGGCTTGCCGTAGTCGGATTTGTAAATGGTTCGGAACTAATCTTGAAGGCGATCATGATTCGGAACGGCTACTCAAGCTACAGAACAGAAGCCCGGCAGATATACCAGCTCGACGACAAAGTGAGATACAACTGACGAAGGGCGAACCATCGAGCTCGACCAAGTAGTCGGATTCTTCCGCGCGCGCCACTCAAGGCTACCGTTTTCAGCTGTCGACGAGCTCAGGAAACTCAGGAACCAGACAGTTCACAAGGGGACAGGAATTGGCAAAAAGAACCGGACGTACTTCATCGATGCGATAGACCGCCTAGCAGGCGTCTATCTTTCCGAAAAGTTGAATCACAGAACCCTTTTAAAGAGTATCCAAGCCGCTAAGACGCGCTTCTGAGCTCTCCTCTGAAAGCCTTCTCCATCAGCGAATGGAAGAGTTCGTTGATTTCTTGTGCGCTTTCTTTCTGTATAACCGAGAGTTTCCGCATGGAGGAGACAAACGCAGAAAAACGCTCTTGAAGCTCATACGGAGGGGCCGGCGCTTCAAACCTCTCGATCTCTCGTGGCGATATCCTGGGGAGATTCGCACCTGTCGATTTCTCAGTCGCATAGGTGACGAAATATGGATGTTTAATGAGATGGGCGAGGTATTCTCTTGTTGCCTTGCCCTTTTTTGGCAACATTGGCAGAATGTCGGTACTGCAAACTCCTGCGAACTCAGGAAGAGCAACCTTGTTTAGGTATGGACGAAGTTTTCCGTAGAGGACATGGGTTGAGGTAAACGCAAACTTGTTGCTTTTGAGCTCTCCGGGCATCGCCCAAACAAAGCCGGCAATCTCACCTGTGCCCTTCTCGATGTGTTCCAGTCCAACATACTTGGTTCCCTTCACGATTTCCCCCGCCGCGACGCCTCTTCTATCAATAGTGGCTAGTTCCTCGAACGCGACTCTCTCCCATTTCATCGGATTGGTCTTAGGGTCCCCAAACGTTTTGAGAAATAGCGACTGGATTGCCTTGCTAGCGAGTTCCGCCGCCTGTTGTCGCATTTTTCTAAGTGCCGTCACTCGGTCCAAAATAGAGGAGATTCGCTGCTGCTCCGCTAGTGAAGGGACGGCCACCATGATCCGTTCAAGATTTCTCCTGCTAATTCGCTTTCTTGTGGTGCCTGTGCTGAAACGGAGACCCTGTGTTCTCACGACTTCAGAATTGAAGAGATAGTTGACGAACCTGCGGTCGAACCTGCTTTCATCAACCCGAACAATCGTGCAATCCACTGCAGTAATGCACGGATAAGGGAAATCTGGTACGATGCAAGCCCGTGCAATTGGATCTGCCATTCGCGAAACCAAAATGTCTCCTGCCTTTACAACGGTACATCCTAGCCTCTCAAGGGTTTGCTCCGAAATCCACCGACGTGAATCATCAATGAAGTCCCCCTTTCCAATATTACCTAGCTGAATGAGCCTGACACCGTTCGGGGATTGCGAAAGGTCTTCCGTAAGAATCCAGTCGCCGTCCATAAATGTGTTATTTAGTGCGACTTCTACGATCGGCCGGACGTTCCATCTATCTTCTTGTTTCGTCTCAGACATTCAAATCATCGTCTTCAAGTCGGCCAAACCTCGGGATATTTCGTCCTCTAACCTCGAGAGATTTTCAATTAGGACTTCGGGCTCCTCGTAATCTTCTTCCTTGTGTTCCACCTTCTTATACCGTGCAATAGAGAAATTGTACTCATTCTCCTTTATCGTTTCGACCGGAACAAGAAGGCTCTGAGTGGACTCTATCCGACCGTGCCTGAACTTGTTAATCGCATCTGGGATGTCTCCCTTAGCATCAATGAAGTCACGTCTCAGGTCGAGGCTGTATCCATCGGCCCTCAGGTCGTAGAACCACACTTTCTCGGTCGTTCCACCCTTTACGAAAACGAGCACCGCAGTGCCGACACCGGAATACGGCTGAAAGAATCCGGGAGCCATGGAGATAACGGCCTGAAGCTCACACTTCTCCACCAGCATCTTTCTCGCTTTGATGTGTGCGTTAGAAGAACCGAACAGGACTCCGTTTGGAACGATCACGGCTGCGCGTCCGCCGACGTTCAACAAGTTGTAAAACAGCTCAAGGAAAAGGAGCTCGGTCTTCGTCGTGTCGAGAGAAAAAGCGTCGTTGATGTCGCCCTTGTCAATGTAGCCGGCAAATGGCGGATTAGCCAGAATTACGTCATATGCTGGCTTTTGACTGAACTGCTTCGAGACGGTGTCCCTCTGCTCGATGTTCGGCTGGGTGATTCCGTGCAGAATCATGTTCATAAGCGCAATTCGAATCATCGTGACTTCGAAGTCGTAGCCGTAGAAAGTTTCGTCCCAGAGAAACTTCCAATGTTCCTTCTTGACGATCTTGTTTCCGATTAGATTGTGCGGTGTCCCGTCCGGATCCTCCTTCACCATGTCCGCAGATGTGTATTTCCTCAGGATGTGCTGGTATGCTGCTATCAGAAATCCGCCTGTCCCGCACGCGGGATCGCATATCTTTTGGCCAATGTCCGGGTCAACTAGTTCGACCATCATCCGAATGATGTGCCTCGGCGTCCTGAACTGGCCATTCTTCCCTGCAGTCTTCAGCTCACTTAGCAAGTGCTCGTAGATATCCCCCTGGATGTCCGGCCTTTCGCCGATTTCGATTTCATCAATGATTGAAACCGCCTCCTGAACGAGGGAAGCCTTTGGAATCATGAAAGTCGCATCGCGCAGGTAACGGGAGTAAAGCACTTCCTCGCCGTTATGCAGGCTCTTGATAAACGGGAACACGACTTCGCCAACGTGCTTGTACATTGCCTCGGCATTCATGTGTTTCCAGTTGGACCACTTGCAATCTTCATGCTCGGCAAAGATGGACTCGTGTTTCTCTTTCCTCGCTTCCGACCTCATGCGATTCAAGGTGTCGAGGTCCTCTAACCGTTTCATGAAGATGAGGTAAGACATTTGTTCAATGGCGGTTAGCGGGTTGGACAGTCCGCCGGACCAGAACATGTTCCAAAGCTTGTCGATTTTCGCCTTCATCTGCGGCTCAAGCACGGTTGAATACCTCCATCTCAAGCTGACCGCATAGCCCGACAACCTGCTTCAGATCCTCCTCCTGAAAGAGGGGCACCGGTGCCTTGGGTCCGAAGCTGGTGAATGGCGGCTCGAACAGGTCGCTGTACTCAATGTGATGCTTGCGCTCGAAAACCGACTCGACGGTCCTCAGGAAATTGACTTGGTCGGCGTTAAGATAGTTCTTCTCGATCATGAACGTCTTGAAGGCCTCTTCTATCTCCGTTTCTGGGGTCGGGAATTCATAAAGACCTAGCACCTTTTTGATGAACTCGACCAGCGTGCCGCTCGCCTGCTTATAAGCTCTCTGGAGGTTCTCCTCGGTTATGAAGAGCTCCGGAGAGTTGAGCGCATCCTCGAGTTTGAGCAGATCCTTCTCGTTCAGTGCTTCGTCACGTTTGATTTTCAGAATGGTGGGATGTTCCGAAGCGAGCTGTTTGATTCGTTTTTCCACTTTCGCTTTGTAGTCCCTTACATACTCGGATTTGAGTGAGGTGAATGGACCGTACTCGATGAGCTGGCGCTGCTCGGTCACATCGTCGATGTCCAGGATGATCGTAGGTCTTGGCTCAGCCCTCTTGTACTTCATCAGGGGAGCGAGCTCGTCGAGAAGCATCTGCGCATCGTCGATCGATGGCGTCGTCCAGAAAGACTTGTCCAAGGCCTTGTCGAGCAGCTCCTTCTTGTCGTCCACAGCCTGGATCGTCGGGGGCAAACAGTTCAGAGTTTCGGCGATATCGTCCTTCAGACGCTCGATCTCCTCCTCTTTCTTGTTGAGGATTGCAAGGGTCAGCTGCTCGCACTTCTGAGTAAAGGAAGCCTCATTCGGCTCGACGCCTGTCTTGTACCTCATCAGAGGGGTCATCTTGGTCTTTAGGAATTCGATCGGCTCGATTCCCAGCCTGGACCAAAGTTTGGGCGAGAGTGCGAGTTCAACGTCTTTGATTTTCTCTCTGACGACTATCGAATCTTTTGGCAGTGCGTTGATGTCAGCGTAGATCTTCCCTTTCACGAGCGCGGCGTTCTTCTCGTCACCTTTCTTTTGGAACTGTGCCAATTGCTGAAGGCGCAGCAAAAAGATCTTCGCGGGGACGGCCTCGGAAGGCTTTGCTTCTCTTCCCTCGGGATGCATATTGAACCAATCAAAGACATTCCAGCAGTCGAAGACGAGAAACTCCTCCTTCCTCCCGTTGGGCAGCCAGTCTTTGTGCTTGCATGTCGTATCGTTCCTCGTTCCTCTCCCGAGCATCTGCCAGAAGCGAATCTTTGAGAAGACCGGCTTGGCAAAGACAAGATTGCCAGCTTCGGGGATGTCGACTCCCGTGTCAAGCATGTCTACGGAAATAGCGACTCGCGGCCAGCTCTCGGTCTTGAACTCCTTCAGGATCTCCTGGGCCCTTTGGTCTTCAGATACGATAATGCGGGCAAGCTTTCCTTTGTATTCGGGATAGAGCTTCTCGAACGCCTCCCAGATTCGTTTCGCATGACGCTTTGTGACTGCGAAAAAGATCGACTTCGCTGGCAGCGTCCCGGTCGAGTCCATGATGCAGTTGTCCATGAACTCCTTGACGATCGCCTCGTTGGTTCCGACGACCACGACCTTCTTCTCAATGTCCATCCCGTCAAAGTTGACATCCTCGGGTTCCACGCCTTTCTCCATGAGCTCTTTCATCACTTCGCTGGGAACGTCGCCCGGCTTCACGCCTGCAATTTGGAAGTGGGTTTGGGTCTTGTAGACTTTGTAGGGGACCAGGCATCCGTCCTCCACAGCTTCGTCATACGTGTAGAGCGTGGTCGGCGTGTTGTCCTCGCAGTCGAAGAACCTGAACGTGTCCCTCTCGATAATGTCGGCAGGTGTCGCGGTCAGCCCGATCTCGACGGCATCAAAGTATGTGAAAACGTCTTTCCACTTGTTGTAGATGGAGCGGTGGCATTCATCCGAAATGATTACATCGAAGTCGCCCACCGAAAACTCCTGATAGCAGTCCATGAACGTCTGAATCGTTGAAGCAAAGAGTCGGCTGTTCTTGTCTAGGCTCCCAGAGAACACCTTAGACTTGGACTCGTTAGGAAAGAAAACTTTGAAGCCATCGCTGTAGGCCTGGTCCCTCAATGCCCTCCTGTCAGCAAGAAACAGGATCTTTTGAGCCCTGTTCGCTCGGAGCAATACGTCAATCAGGGCCATTGCGACCCTCGTCTTGCCGGTGCCGGTCGCCTGGACTACGAGGAACTTGCGCCTCCCTTCTTCGATTCCCTCGAGCACCCGCTTGACCGATTCAATGTTAGGGGGACGGTCGATGATTTCCTTTCTGATGGGCACGTCAACAAAGTCCTTTTTCGATCTGTTCTGGAAGAGGATCCTGCCAAGGGCGTCACGACTGTGGAAGCCCTTCACCATGCGCGGGTTTTCGTTCGGCCTGTTCCAGAACCAAATCTCGAAGCCGTTCGAAAGGAAGATGAAGAGGTCCTTGCCCGTCTGCTTCTTAATGTCGTCGGAATAATCCTCAGCCTGCTTCTGTCCGAGTATAGGATCTTTCGAGGTCTTCTTGGCCTCGACCACTGCAAACGGCTCGCCATTCGAATCAAGCAGCAAGTAGTCGGCATATGCGTGTTGGCCCGGCGTGCCACGGGTCTCGTTGAAAGTCTTGTAGCGCCGCGCTTTGAAGTCCGATTGTTTCGTATCGACCTCCTGCACGACCTTAGTTCTGTCCTCAGGATCCCAGCCAGCCTCCTTCAGGAGGACATCAATCTTCCCCTTACGGGTCTCCCACTCGGTCGCATCCCTCATCGCCACAAGGCCACCCTTCGGACTGCCCAGTTTCTTGTCTGCCATCAACCGTATGGATAAAAAAGCCTATCCTCCGATGTTCGTTGGTATGACTTTCCCGGGAGACCTTCGTCCTTCAGTATCTTTTCATAACCTTGCCAGTTCAGCCTCGCACCTTCCGACTAGGCAATCCCGGGTCCTCCAATCTTCGGCGCTGACCATGTCTCGTGAGATTCCATTCAGATTGTCACTCTACGGTTCTTCCGACTATCGATATTATGTGACGCCCCCTTCCTGCCAGAGTCACGAAATACCGCAGTCGTGTTCCGGCCCCAAGGCACATGGGAGGTCGAGGCAGTGGCCGGTCCCCCGCGGGGCTTCAGGATTCGGGTCGTGTCCTCGCGATCGCTCACGCCAACCACCCACGCGATTGAGGTGGAGAAACCGAACACCTTCACGTTCGGTCCAACGCAGTTCACGTTCCTCCAGCTGGAGACCGAGGAGGGCATGGACGCGCGCCCCATGTCGCTCGCGACGAGTCCCACGCGCCCGCACCTCGAATACGCGGTCCGCCTCTCGGACTCCGCCTACAAG
>JGI25382J43887_10000386_pt1 | contig 14319 bp, 13 predicted proteins | sample GraSoi013_1_40cm_3_FD_43887 | JGI IMG/M metagenome (IMG submission 43887) | reverse complement strand
TCCACAGCTTTCCTAACCTGGGTAAGAGAATCGCTGATCTGCCCGAGTGCCATGTAATGAGTAGCACGCCAGAAATGCGCAGTGGCGTAACTGGGGTTCAGTTCTAGGGCACGGTCGAGTTCCGAACCTGCTCTCTTCCAGTCAAAGTAGTACTGCATCAGAACCTGGCCTAGAGAAGCATGTGGTTCAGCGATTGTCTCCTTGAGCGACAAGGCCTTCTCCGCTAGCTCCTTGGCTCTCGGGAATACGGCTGTGGCACGTCGAAATCCGTAGTATCCTAGTATGCTGTAGCAATCGGCGAGGCCGGCGTATGCAAGGGCGTAGCGTGGATCTCTTCCTATTGCCTCTTCGAAGTATTTGATAGCCCGGTTTATCTCGCTCTCAGATCTCAAGTTCCAGCGGTTTCGTCCCTTGAGGTAGAGAGAATACGCTTCTGGATTCTGAGTCTGCTGTTGTCGCAAGGCTGAGCTTTCTCGAACTCCGAGCCGCAGTTCTAGGGCGTTTGCTACCTGTTGGGCAATGTCGCTCTGGACGGAGAAAATGTCTTGGAGATCTCGGTCGTACGTCTCGGTCCAGAGTTGTTCCTCGCTCTGGGTATCGACCAGCTGGACTGTGATTCGGACCCGATTCTTGGACTTTCTTACGCTTCCTTCGATTAGTGAACCTACTTTCAGCTCCTGCCCTATCCGATTTGCAGTGGCCTTCTCTCCCTTGAATCGCATAGCAGAGGTCCTTGCGACAACCCTGAGACCGCTTATCTTGGACAGAACTCCAATCAGCTCATCCGTCATCCCATCTGAAAAGTACTCGTCCGCTATGTCAGGGCTAATGTTGGCAAACGGCAGAATGGCTATTCTTCTGGCGTCGTGTTCACCTGACGAGACCGTTCCCGTCGCATCCCAGGGCATCACCATCTTGTACACCTCCATTGACGAGCTCACGTTCTTCAACGACTTGGGTCCGAGGCTTGTCAGTGGCAACTCAAACTTGTTCTGCACATGATCGTAGACTTGACGAGTGAGACAGACTCCTCCATCTTCGGCCAACGGCTCTATCCTCGACGCGATGTTCACCGCATCTCCAGAGATGTCGCCCTGAGATTCCACGACATCACCAAGGTGAACACCAATTCGGAGGTGAAGCTTCTGCTCTGTGGGTGCTGAGAGATTGAATTCTCTAGTAGTCCTCTGGATATCATACGAGCATCTTACAGCATCCATAGCGCTCGAAAACTCGACAAGGAATCCATCACCGATAGTTTTGACTTCCCTTCCGTTGTGCTTGTTGAGAATTTGCCTGATGAGCTTTCTCTGTTCGTCAACAAGGGCGAGCGAAAGGGATTCGTTTCTTTGTCCGAGAGCGGTGTAGCCTACCATATCTGTGAACATTATTGCTGCGAGTCTGCGCTCGCCTGGTGACAACTGGGTCCTCAGTATTCGCCCGATTCCGAGGTTAAAACCGTTTACGAATTTGAACGCAAAAAGTCCTTTGTTCGCCGAATTATTCAGATATTTCCGGCGTGCTAGTTTTTTGCTATCTCTTTGACAGCCCCATCTTTCGCTCTATCTCCAACCATCTAGGGTCGGTGCGATATTCCGCGCACCAAGGAAATTCTCTGAAATAGAGCAGGAATCCGTCGTGTTCTTCATATGCCCTCTGAAGCCAGCCGAACGCTTCATCATTCTCCCTCACCCCAAACTTCACCATGCCGACAAATGTCGGTGATTTGTAGTCTCCTGAAGTGTCGGATTGGATTTCCTCAAGCAGTTGGACAGCCCGCTCTCTTTTTCCTGCCCACGCGTAAATCGATGCTAGGTTCAGCTTGCCGAGACCCACGTTTTCCTGCGTTTTGGCAGCTTTCTCTGCATCTTCAATTGCCTGGTCGAAATTTCCGACACGCTCATTCGCCCAGGCCTTCCAGATGTAGACGGATGCAAAGCCAGGATCTATTTCCAACGTCTTTTCGAATTGGGCTATCGCTTCTCGGGTTCTTCCCATAAGGAGTAGGTGTATTCCGATTCCTTGGCCAAAGATGCTCGAATACGGATCGAGTTCCAAGGCACGCTTCTCGAACTCAACAGCTTCCTCATACCTTCCCATGCCACCCAGCACGTTTGAGTACCAGTGATAGGCCGTAGCATAATTTGGCTTGAGTGCGATGNCCCGCTTCAACTCCTTTTCAGCACCAGTGAGGTCCCATTGCTCATCGAGAGCCAGACCGAGTGACGCATGTGCTTCAGCTAGGTCCGCGTTGAGTTCTAGCGCCTTCTCAGCATATCCTCTTGTNAGAGGTCCGGCCTNGGAATGCGATGCCCCACCCACGATCTTCCTCGATAAGGTAGCNGTCCGCGAGCCCCGAATATGCTAGNGCAAAGTTTGGGTCCAGTCGCACCGCTTCTTCAAAATATCGGATAGCCTTCTTTACGCCCTCNCTCGTCCTTTCATTCCAGAAATAGCGTCCTTTTAGATACAGCGAATATGATTCAGGGCTGCCTGTCGGTTTTTGATCCAGTGCATCTTTTTCTTTCGAGAGTAGTTTCACTTTCAGGGCTGCAGCTACTCGTTCTGCTATGTCACCCTGGACAGCGAAAATATCGGTCAGGTCCCGATCATAACTCTGCACCCATAGGTGCTTGTCGTCCTTGGCGTCTATCAGTTGCGTGGTTATCCTGACCTTGTTACCCGCCTTCCTAACGCTTCCTTCAACANCGTCCCAGCTGATAGTTCTCTGCTGATGTCCGCAATCGGCATCACCGTATCCTTGTAACGCATTACGGAGGTGCGGGAAATGACGCTGAGTTCGCCGATTCTTGAAACTGTGGAGATTAGCTCTTCAGTCATTCCATCTGCGAAGTACTTGTCGTTAGGGTCTGCACTCAGGTTTGCGAATGGCAGGATTGCTATCCGACGCGGGTCGAGAGAGGGTTCTTCGGACTCTGTCAGCCCTTTGGGCACTTCCACTGTATAGAGTTCGACCGGGTGCCGGATGTTCTTAAGCTCGCGGACACCTTGCTTAGCCATTTTGTAGCGCACCCTCCCTTGTACTTGGTCGACAACCTGCCTCGTAACGCATATTCCACCAGCCGACGCCATTGGCTGGAGCCTAGCGGCGACATTGACCGCATCTCCCAAGATATCGCCGCCGGAGTGAACCACGTCGCCTACATGGATTCCAATCCTGACCAGGACCTTTTCATTTTGCCCGCGCCGCTCGTTGGCCTGCCGCATCGAGTCTTGGGCTTGGACCGCGCAGTTCACAGCTTCCACCGCGCTAGCGAACTCGACTAAGAAACCATCTCCCATCGTCTTGACCACTGTCCCCTGATACTTTTGGAAGATAGGCCGTAGGAGACTCTTGTGATCGTCGAGTAACTTCAANGCCTGCCCTTCGTCTAGCGAGGTCATCGAAGAATACCCGACTAGATCGGTGAACATGATTGCAGCGAGTCTACGTGCGCCCTCTGGCAATTAGGCCCTGTTCCCCTGGCTTCGAGCAACGATAAAATCGTTAGTCCGCAAGAACCGAGCGTTGGTCATCTTAAGGTCGAGCCGTGGGCTGTGCTCGAAGAACCAGATCTTTCGAAGTATACTTTCGCCCCCTTCCATGTTCATATAAGCGCGAAAAATAGGAGCAAGATGGTTGGATCCTCGGATGGATTTTGATCGGTTCACGATTGGGCTATTGATACTGCGTGCGGACGCGCCGAAACTAAGTGAAGATGAGGAGAATGCTCTTCAGGATTCTCACATGGCGCATCTCGCTAAGCTGCACGACGAAGGGCTTCTGCTGGCCGCAGGTCCGCTCCTCGGCCCNTCCGACCGTGATCTTCGAGGGCTGGAGATCTACAGAGGCTCGCCAGATCAGGTGAAAGCGGTCGCCGACCAGGATCCTGGGGTCCAGGCAGGACGATATACGCACCGTTTTCTTCCGTGGATGGTCCCGGGAGGAGCTGTGAGCTTTGCTCACACTCGATTTCCTCGGTCAATGGCCGAGGTTTAGGCTAGAATATCAGCTGCGCCTAGGATTCGTAGAGTCTCTGGACTATCTCCTGCGCTTCTGGTTTTGTGAATATCTCGTTGAGAGATCTTGGCACCTTGTCCTCGAAGACTTCCTTAGCATACCATTTCGAGCCGAATGCCATCAACCGCGTGAGGATCGGGAGGGTATCTTCTCCCTTCTCTGTGAGAGTCCATCTTACGATCAAATCCTTATCTTCGGTCTTCTGTATGATCCCATCCTTTTCCAGTTCTTTCAGACGCATGGAGAGGACCCGTGGTGTTAGGCCCGGGATGGATTCNAGGAGATTGTTGAAGCGGTCTATCTTCCTAAATCCGATGTCTCTGAGGAGGAGTGTAGTCCATTTTCTTCCGAGGACCCCCATGCTTGCCTTTATGGGGCATTGACAGAAGTGGACGTCGGGTCGGAGAACTCCCTTCGTGATTATCGGTGACTGTTTCTTCTGAACGAGCTGTGTTTTTTGCAAGTATTCGTCCACTATACTTTTCTTCCCCTAGCCGCTTATAAGCTGTCCTATACTAAGTATATTGAGAACCTATACTATGTATATTTATGAGTATACAAAGTATACTGCAATCCATGATCGCATCCGACCGTGCCAAGGTGTCGACTAGGCTAATGGAAAACCTTCAGCAGGCGAACCGACCGTCTAACCCGGAATCATCAAAAATCGAGACCAGACNGCTACTCACCCTAGTCGTGTGTTGTCTTGCAATCTCGGTCATAGTCATCGACTTTACAATAGTAATTAATGCTCTACCATCCATTCAGGCCACGTTCTCAGGAGTCTCCGTCAAGGACCTTGAATGGATAACCTCCCTCTACGGTCTCATCTTCGGAGCTTTTCTCTTAACATGGGGAAAGCTCGGAGATGAGTTTGGAAGAAAACGCATCCTGATGGCCGGCGTCGCGATATTTGTATTGGGATCTATTATTGACGGGCTCTCAGCCAACCTCTCGCAGATGCTTGTAGGCCGATCAATCCAGGGATTCGGCGGGGCGATGGCTTCTCCCTCTACCCTCTCAATCCTGTCAACGACGTTTACCGGGAAGGCCCGTAGCGTGGCCTTCGGCATGTGGGGCGCTGTAGCAGGAGCTGCGGGCATTATCGGACCCTTGATGGGAGGTTACTTCACAACTTACGTTACATGGCGCTGGTCGTTTCTCATCAATGTCCCACTCGGAGCCGTTACACTGATTGTGGCGCTGTATGCGATAAAAGAATCCCGATTCAGCGATCCAAAATACTCGACAGACTATCTCGGGGTAACTCTAATCACCCTCGGACTCGCGAGTCTCTTGTTCGGGTTCATCGAGGCGCAGACGTACGGCTGGGTGACGCCAAGGGAGATCTTCACTCTTGGAAGCTTTTCATGGCCTCAGTCAAACATCTCACTTCCGGCCGCCTGCTTCATCGCAGGAGCCTTCCTGATGGCAGGGTTCACCCTGGCGGAACTTCGGNGCGCCAAAGTTGGAAAAGTTCCGCTCTTCGACTTCAGCCTCTTAAAGTACAGAGCATTCCGGTACGGTCTGTTCACTGTCGGAATCGTAGCGGTTGGCGAGTTCGCGACGATATTCATCTACTCTATCTACTTCCAGATCGGTAGAGGATTATCCGCTATCAACAGCGCCCTGAACCTCGCACCATTTGCCATTGCAATATTCATCTTCTCACCGATTGCTGGCCGACTCTCCAACAGATACGGCGCTCGGCGGGTAGTCACGACTGGGATGGTGCTGGAGACGATAGCGCTCTTCACTCTATTCCTAGTTACCGGCGACTCTACTCCATTCTACTACTTCTACCCGGTCTTCCTCCTATTCGGAGCCGGATTCGGTCTATCACTGCCACAGCTTACGAACACCGTTCTCGCCAGCGTTCCATTCCAGAAGGCGGGCGTAGCCTCCGCGGCGAACAACACGATCAGACAGGTCAGTGCAGCATTCGGAGTCGCCGTTCTGGGAGCGATTATGGTGGCCCAAATCTCGACGGTGGGACAAGCAGATCTCTCTGTTACCAACTTGCCTCTTGCGATGAAGGAGAGTATCGGGAACCTACTCACCTCGGGACTCACAGGAGGCGTCGTACCTGCACTACCACCTGGCATCAGCCCTGTGACGATTGGAACAATTCATTCTGTAATCACCGATGCGATCACCCAGGGAGTCCGATGGGCAGCACTCACCGCAGGCATCTTCGTCTCCTTCGGCGCTCTAAGCTCTCTACTGATTCCAAATCCGAAAGCTTCGGTGATAAAAGAGGCCCAGGCTCCGGCTATGGCGAGATCTCTTAGGGCGAGCCAGATTGCAGTGGTGGGGCAGTTTGTTGTTATCGAAATTCTGCTCTTCGGCCTCTCCTCCCAATACTCCGCGAATCCATTTATGCAAGACTGGTTCTCACAGAATGCTTGGCCGATAGGAGACCTACTCGGCAACTATGTTGCACCACTTCTTGGAATCGCAATCGGGCTCGCAGGTTTAACGGTGCAGAATCTGCTGAAACGTGGAGCCCGGACAAGAAAGGCGGTCGAGACGATCGTCCCGATCGCTGAGACGACCTAGACGCATCTAAGCTTCGACGAAAGGAATTTTTGATCCACGGCGGCGCAATCTAGGCAAAAGTCTCGGCTGTTTCTACGAGTCACTGTTCTTCTATCGAAGAAGCCTGACGTTCGTTCCGCGGGGATTTTCCTCGACGAGCCGTGAGAAAGGTATGCAGCGTCCTCCCGCCTTCTCGACTTTGACGAGTGCTCGCGGTGAGAATTTGAAGGCAGCTATGGTCAGTTTTTCCTTTGGCTCGCCTGAGCCCAGGACCTTGCCGGGGACGGCAATGACCTCGCCTCCCTTGAGGTTTTTCGAAACCTGGCCGAGGTTCAGGACGATTCTTGTTCTTCGGGATTTGCCTAGGAAGCTTGCGATTGTGATCCAGAGCGGCGTCTGGTACTGTTTTCCCGCCTTCATGAGGTAGCCTATCGCGCTGAGCAGTTCAGGGTTTGTTGGCCGACGCTGCTTCATTTTTCGATCTTCTTGGCGGAGCGACGCGGTACCTCGACGGCTACCAATAAAGCCTTTCGAGTGGATTTGTCCAGGAACCGTTCATTGAAGCTTGGTTAGACTGAGATGGTTGTCTTGTCGTAAAAGTTGCTGCTTCGATTGCACTGACCCTAGTGACTGAGGGTCTATGTTGCTGAGTAGTTCTGCTTCTGGTTCTTATCCGCGATAAGGGGGGATCTTAAGGGCGATCTCATACTCGACGCGAGTATGGACCGGTTCCCCGTGGGAGACGATGACGTGTTCGAACGGAAGCTTGAGAAGCTCACGTAACGCTGGCAAGGCTCGCTCCTCGTGCCAAGGCGAGGCCCAGACACGTAATTCACCTGCGGGTGCGGTTAGTGCGTCAGCGAAAACGAGGGCACGTTGCTCAGGGAGCCAGAGTGGCGTCTCTTCGCGGCCCCGTCCATCGTAGAGTGCTACGACGCCTCCTGGAAGCTGGCTACCTGGCTGGATAGGCTCGAGCTTCGTTTCGGGTATGTCGTCGCGAAAGAATAGCCTTGGTCCAAATGCGCGGACCCTATAGCGGCGTACGAACAGATCCACGTCCCGAACGTGATCCGGCTTGAGAACAACGACCGCTGTCGGAGGGTGCGCGTCGAGCCGCTCCCACATATCAGTCGCGGTGTCGGGTGGAGCCAGAGGATCCAGAACCAGCCTCTCCCCTTTTGACTCGACAACCGTCGATGTCACGATTGGCTCCCAACCCTGATCCCGCGTCCACTTGGGATGTTTCACGCGCCATATCCAAAGGCCTTCGGCTACATCTCGAAGCTCGACCTCACGAGCTACAGATTGCATGATACGTCCTCCATCATCGCTCGTCGAGTTAAGATTTGCTGAAAGGATGACCCTAGGCGTGTCGATTATCGCGAATTCTCTCTGGGTTGAAGCTGAGTCTATCTTACTCTCTGGATCTTCAAGAGGTCGGTTCGTCCCATGGGGCCCTTCGGGTCTCCTGACACGATTACTATCGTGTTGCCTTTCCGCGCGAGCTTGAGTCTCTTGACAGTTTTCTCCGCCTCGGTGAATATGGACTCCGTTGACTCCATCTCTCTCCTCACTGTCTGCACGCCCCATGAGAGTAAGAGTTGTTTTTCGACTTCTGCCTGGGATGTGAGTGCAACTATGGGCAGGGGTGGTCTGTATTTTGAGACTCGGCGGGCGGTTTTGCCTGTGCGGGTTGGGGTTACNATAGCTGCTGCGGATATCTGAAGCGCGGTTTCGCAGGCGGCGAAGGCGATTGCGTCCTCCTGACTATTCTCGTGCCATTCGCGTCTCTGCTGTGTAATCTGTTTAGGTAGGTAGCGTTCTGTTTCCTGAGCAACTTTCTGGAGTGTCTTGACGGCCTCGACTGGATAGCTTCCGATAGCTGTCTCCTCTGAGAGCATTAGGGCGTCTGAGCCGTCGAGGATCGCGTTGGCAACATCCGTCACTTCAGCCCTGGTTGGTGTCGGTGCGGAGATCATCGACTCTAACATCTGAGTTGCCGTCATCACCGGTTTTGCTTGGCGGTTGGCTTCGAATATGATCCTCTTCTGGACGATCGGTATGCGCTCCAGGCTAAGCTCGACTCCAAGATCTCCCCGTGCTACCATGACCGCGTCCGCTTCTTTGACAATCTCCTCTAGATTCTGAACCGCTTCTTTCTTCTCGATCTTGGCGACTAGGAATATTTCTCGTCCCTTCTCGCGCGCTACCTTCCGTGCCATCCGTATGTCGTCGGCCCTCTGGACAAACGACACAGCGACCATGTCGAGATTATTCTCAAACCCGAAGTGCAGATGTTCCCGGTCCTCCCGCGTTATCGCAGGCACCCGCGCCCGTAGCCTGGGAAGGTTCAGCCCCTTACCAGAAATGAGATCCCCGCCAACCAGCACACGCCCTTCCACCTCGTCCCGTGTAGTACGGAGGACTTCGAGCCTGATGGAACCGTCCGCCAGGTAGATCGTATCCCCTTTCCTGACTGTCTTCGGCAAGTCAGGATACGCGACAGGAATCTTGCCCTTGGCCCTGGAGGGTTTGGTTGTCAGCGTTACATTGTCGAGCCTTTTCAGATGCATGGGCTCGGACGCGAGTTTTCCGACTCTGAGCTTCGGACCCGGCAGATCCTGAAGGATAGCCACTGGACGGCGTAAACTGTGGCTGACTTTCCGGATTGACTTGACATTTTTCAGATGTTCTTCGTAGGTTCCGTGTGAGAAGTTGATCCTGGCAACATCCATGCCGGCACGGATCATATGACCTAGAACGCTGGGAGAGCTTGACGCTGGACCGATCGTGCAGACTATTTTTGTAGCTATTCTGGCGGGCACTGGACGCACTTCTCTCCCGATATCTTGGCTTCAACAAGGTGGATTGCTGATAAGCCTCGCGGAGACCCGGAAGATGGCTACCAGTCACCGCAAGTCTGAACCTGACCTAGGTCAAATTGTCCCTCACTAGCTAGGTCCGTCGGGAACTGGCTTGACGGATTATTCAGTTTTCTGGTTTCTTAGAGCCTGAAGAAGAGTCTCCTACATTTCCTGGGTGTGTAGCAGGTACTAAGAAACGCTTACTTCCGAGAATGTTCGAAACCTAATCTACACTATAAAAAAAGGGGGGTTTTCGATAGAGGTGCCTTTCTGCTATGTGTGGATTTCCAAGTTGCCGCCGGCAAGCGTGCCGGACGAGCTGTACCCCTGTAGTTGGATGCTGAACTGGTCGTTGCCTGCTCCTGGTTCACCATTGTCGACCACTGTGACAGTATAGGAGATGTCTGATTGGCCGTTCACGGTAGCTTTGCCAGAGAAAGTTCTCGTGTTGCCGCTGGGAGCACCATAGGAGTCTATGCTAGTAGCTTTGACCTCCACGCCGGCCGCATGGTTATGGTAGACCATGTTCACGCGAGGTGTGGTGTCGTGTGGCTTGAATCCAGCCACCAATCCGAAGGTTGCTTTGCCCTCGTTGGCGGGGATCCAGCCTCCTCCAGTTACAAAGTCCTTGGTTACGGGTGGAGGTGGCGTCGCTGGTGGGCAGCTAATGTCACTGCTGGCACTCGATACGATCACTTGTATTCCGTCAATTGTGGTAAGGTGGAGGGCGTTTACCGTTATGCTGCCGGGGGTTACTATCTGCTCGTTTATTACGAGTGTTAGCACGCTAGGCACAGTAACAGTTTGATTGGCCTGGGTAGAAACGGTGACGCTTCTCCCCGCAAGCTGGAGGTTTGCAATGTCGCTGAAGCCGGAGACGCCGGTGCATGTGGCGATCGACTCAGATATCAAAAAGTCTGCAGTAATCTGATTCGCACTGCCAGGGAGCAATGTCAGATCAGCTATAGCCGCTTGGCTTTCCGCGGTGCTGTCAGAACCCATGGTAGTGGCAAGTAAGACGTTAGCGGTCGCGACTGATGTCTGTACCGATAATAGAGTAGCGTCTATCTCTCCTCCACTCGGAGGTAGTTGTCCCGTGTCGGCAAATGTCAACGTGTTAGTTACAGGCGTTTGAACAGAAACTGCAAATGCTCTTCCGCTGAAACTTGTTGTTTCGGTTGCAGAGGCTAAGGGTGCGACCAAGGCTGTTGCAACGAACAGCAAACAGGCGATTGTTAGAGACGTACGTTCTGTTGTTTTCATCAACGTTTTCAAGAACTAGCTTACGCGCAGATTTTGTTCATAACTTCTCTGAGTACATTAGACACAGGATGTAGACGCTTCAACATTCCTCGGGCACATTAGACATAGCATGTGGACTTCGTCATCATTCTGTGACAATGTTCTGCGACAATCTTCTGTGGCAGAGCTCTGTCATCTTCTGCGGCCACCTGCGTGACTCTACTGTCGCGTTTGTCTGAGAAAGCTCATCAACGAGTGGGCAAGTCGACGGTTGGCCATTCAATAGTGCGATGGAGTTTCGATAGCATTTCAGAACTGTTATCCCGCGCTTTGTGGTACGGATGAGCCTCTTCCTGCCATCCTGCCTACGCTCCAATAGTCTTCTTGGGAGAAGAGAGTTCACGTAAGATTGAAGAATCTTATGAGAAAGATTCTGTGAAGCCATGACCTGGCTTACAGTGAGACTTTTCCTTGCACATGCTCTTAGTAATCCAACGGTGATCTGCTCCCTCGTCCTTCTCATCAATAACTCCTTTGGTGCACGTAATCTAAAGCGCACCTCGGTTTTTCGCGTAAAAAGGTAGAAAAGACGCAATCGACTCGGTGACTACAAGATTAACAGATAAGCCAATCTCGATTTATCGGGCGCGGGAAGTCGGCCTCAAGACAGCCTTCGGGCTCCCATGATTTGAAGGAGGTCAGGTTTGTTTTGCAACCGTTAGGGGGTGAAGTGCTCTCAAGAGGACGAGCCCGTGCGTTCACGGATCTGCACGCGAAGAATCTTTCGTCGACGAGGTGTCATTCTGAGTTGCTTGGCGTAGACGCGATGCTTTCACCACGTCTCTGATGAAGTCCTTGTAGCCACTGGTCATTTCGACGTAGGCCTTCTCCACCTCTTTCATATCCGGAACGAGTGATCGAAGCTCCTTCGGGAGTTTGGTCTCCCTTTGAGGCCGACGAACCTTGCCTCGAACCTTACCAAGCCCGGAAGCGAGTTTGTCGGTCCAGTCCTCCTTCTCAAGGATCCGAGCGAACAGTTTCTTGAGGTCTAAGTCCTCTGCGGTTGTTTCAGGCTCATCTGTAAACAAGTTCGGAGCCATGAGCCGTGATTGTCTCTGTACCTCCTCTCCTGAGTCGCGCCTGCTCTGGTTCAAGTAACACCGATTCCTAATTTCAGCTACGACACCTTACCTAGAATATCGGCTTCTAGGAATGAGGTGGAGAAGAGACAACGTCAATTGTTTTGGACTCTCTGCGAAGTGAGTTCTAAGTTGAAAAAGCAAAGCAAATTGGTGTTGTTACCCTGGCCCACGAAAGCTCCTCAGGTTCCTATGATCGATCCTAACGTTTCGGTTAGCGAGACCTACTCGTACACTAGTTTTCTAACGCCCACTGACCCAGGCTTTCTTGGACGTTAACTTTTCATCGCCAGGAGTCCATAGTCGCGTCAAGGAGGCTTCTCGGGCCAATCGCGACGTTAACGCCAACTGCTGGGTTAGACTTCCAAACATCTGCTACTATTCAGGTCTTTGACCGGGAACATCATGATTAGATTGTCCCAATGCGATTGCTCCTCGATCGAGAAATGTCCAAAGTACAGGAAAAAGATGCGACCTTACTCAACAACCTATCGGACACGGAAATAGCTAACGAGCTGGATTCTCGGCTGAGGGATCTTGAGAAGAACATTGCAGTTGCGCGTGAATTCATCAAGTTGGCTGACGAGAGCTACTCCGAGCTACGTCACAATTGGAATCTTCTGCATGAGGAAGTCCGCAATAAGCCTCAGACACACGCAGCAGAGCCGGCGACTGTAACAGGCAAGAAGACGGAGACTCGGCCTCGCAACAAGGAACACTCCAAGACCAGAGCGAAGGAGGTGACTGAACCGGATGAGCCGAAGAGTCCCATTAATGCGAACACATCAACAAAACCGGAGGGTCATGCGAAACGCGTCAAGACTGTGAATCGATCCAGGAAAGATCCAGAGAATTCCAGCGAAAAAACGGATTCTATCGTTTCAGGGAAGCCCTCTGAACCCTATCGAGATCCGGGCCGAAGACGAGGAAAGACCAGCGGGCACAATTAGAAGCTCCCCTTCCAGCATCCGTCTCAAAGCGCCGTACAGATCTGAGGCCGACCGCCTGAACCCAGCAATCTCGGACAGGTCTTCAGATCGATAATCTGGACCCGGACCCGAAAACTCTACCTGAAACCAGCACTCAAAACGGTTCCTGGAACAAGTCCCCAAACTGCATTGAAGACGGGTTCTTGAAATCGTACTCTGAAACGCGTTCCAGACCCACTTCCTGAAACAGGAGCCTGAAACAGAAACTATGATTTTTCCCATCCCCCGGGGCTATCCTGATCTCCAGACGTAGACGACCCCGCGTTTGAAACATGAAATAGTCTATCCTTCTAGACCCGCTTTCCGGGCCGGTAGTCCAGCCTGGTATGCACGAAGCGCACGGAACGGACGTCGCCCTCACACGGCGAAGGTCGTGGGTTCAAATCCCTCCCGGCCCACCACACAACAGACGAAGAGAGATGAGTAGATGAGTCCGGACCCAGTAATCGACCTCGTCAGAGCCACCGTCGCCCTATTCATCATAGTCGACCCCATTGGCCTGGTCCCCATCTTCTCAAACGTCACCAGCAACATGAACCCGCCCGACCGGACCAAGATGTACCGGGTCGTAATCTACACCGGAGCAAGCCTACTCACAATCTTCGCCCTCGTAGGCCAAGAACTACTCGCCCTCTTCGGCATCAGCCTCCCAAGCTTCGAAATGGCCGGCGGACTACTACTCCTACTCCTCGCCCTCGACATACTCTTCCGCGGAGAAAGATTCGCCAAACCAGGCTCACACGAAGACTCAGGAATCGTCCCCATCGCCTTCCCCCTACTCGTCGGACCCGGAGCCATAACCACGACCATGATAGCCCTAGGAGCCTACGGAATACTTGTCACACTAGGCTCGGTCCTGATCGTGATGCTGCTCAGCTGGATAGTCATGAAACAAACCCCGAGAATCCACTCTCTACTCGGAAAAACCGGATCCTCAGTTGTCGCTCAGGTAATGGCCGTCTTCATTGCAGCTATAGCAATACAATTCATCATCACTGGCATCCGGACCTACCCCTGAGAGTCAATCACAAGACAGGCCCAGCGTTTTCACATTTTTGCGAGCCCGACTCGCTTAAGTTGCTTGTACATGATGAAGACAACTAAGGCGATTATGACGAAGTATATGATCTGGGAGATGAAATCCCCGTAGAGAAACACCGACGGCTTCCCTGAGACCGGGGAAGTAACGGTGGCGTTCAATGATGACAGGTTTCCGGTGGGGAGGACCAGACCAACGATGGGGTTTACGAGATCCTTGACTAGCGAGTTGACGACGGCCGAAGAGGCGACCCCGATGACGAAGCCGATGGCGAGACCTATGACGCCGAATGTCTGAAGGAAGTCTACGAACTCTTTAACGAAGCCCTTCCTCTTCTCACTAGACTTCTCCAATTTGTCCATGGTGTGCGAGAGGGAGTTTGGACAGATGATAAGACAATCGGTTGCGCAAAAAGAAGTGCGGGCTAGTTGTGAGCGGCGTTGCTTTGCTTCTCTCGGATGGAATAGACGAGTCGTTGACCGTGTGG
>JGI25382J43887_10000382_pt1 | contig 14363 bp, 14 predicted proteins | sample GraSoi013_1_40cm_3_FD_43887 | JGI IMG/M metagenome (IMG submission 43887) | reverse complement strand
GGAGGAAAACACCGGAGGGCGACATAGCGTCGCCCCTTTTTGTTGGCGTCACGGGGCCGGGAGGATGAGGCCGCCGAGATAATCCCTATGAACGATCTGCAGGGGAAGGTGCGGCGCACAATTGAGACCCATGGGCTGCTGCGGCCCAGGGATACCGTGGTGATCGCTGTCTCAGGGGGACCGGACTCGGTTGCCTTGCTGCACCTCCTGACGGCGATGCGCACCGAGTACGATCTGACCCTGCACGTCGCGCATCTGAACCACCAATTGCGCCCGGACGCTGCCGAGGATGCTGAATTCGTGCGGGGGTTGGTGTCCCAATTGGACCTGCCCGTACATATCGCATCCGTCGACATCCGCGCGCTGGCGACCGACAAGAGGCTTTCGCTCGAGGAAGCGGGCCGGGAGGCCCGGTACGCACTATTCGCGCGCGTGGCTACGGCCACGGGCGCATCTCGGGTGGCCACTGGGCACACCCGGGACGATCAGGTCGAAACGGTGGCGATGCGCTTGCTGCAAAACGCCCCCTGGGGCGTGCTTGCGGGCATTCCCGTCGCACGCCCCTTGGGGTCGGTGATGGTCGTCCGCCCGCTGCTTGAGGCGCTCCGGGCGCAGATCGTCGAGTACCTGCATGCCCGGCGCCTAATCTGGCGAGTGGATCCAAGCAACCGCGACCAGCGGTTTGTGCGCAACTGGGTGCGGGAAACTTGGCTACCCTCTCTTGACACCCGGGTTCCCCAAGGCCGGCGGCTGCTGTGGGAGATGGGCGCCGCGGCGCAGGATGCAGACCGGCTGCTCTGGGCGGCGGCCGCGCGGGTGGTCGGGGGGGCGAAGCAGACGCGATCCACGATCACACTGACCCTCGAGGCCCTGCACGGTCTGCCGCCAGAGATGGTCCGGCGGGCGATGCGGCTCGCGATCCGACAAATTGGGGGAACAGAACTTCTCCCTCGCGACGTTAGTGCAGTAGGACGATTGGACATCGCCTCCCGCCGGGTCGGCCAGGAAATCAGGGTGGGACGGTGTGCAGTGCGGCGGGGGTACGAAACGGTGGAAGTCACTGTGGCTGGGTCAGACATTATGAGTACGTATGAACTGCCGGTTCCTGGGCGAGTTGATGCGCGCGACTTCGGTGTTGTCGTCACGGCGGAGGTGCTTGATCGGGCGGTGCTGCCGCAAGTGGCGTCTGGCCGATCCGATGCCGTGTACCTGGACGCGCACGCGGTCGGCGCCGCCGTCGGGGTGCGATCCTGGCGCCCCGGGGACAGGGTGGCGCCCTTGGGTCTGCGGGGGAGTAAGAAAGTGCATGACATCTTTGTAGATGGCAAAGTTCCGCGGTGGCAGCGGTCGCGCGTTCCGCTTGTGACCGATGCCCGCGGCCAGATCCTGTGGATCGTAGGCCATACGATTGCCGACTCGGCCAAGATCACCTCGGCCAGCACGAAAGTCGTCCATCTCCGGGTTGGTCCGTAGGGGTACCACTGACTTGATTGCCGGGGCCAGCGGGTGTATGGTGGCGCAAACGCCTATCAGGGGCGAGGGGCAATAGTTCCGAAGCGAGGGTAGTATAACGCCTCCGATGAGGTGTTACGGTGGGCAGGGGGTTTAACGCGTGATTAACCGGTACGTGCGGAACCTGGTGCTGTGGGCCATCTTGTTGGCGGTCGTGCTCTACTTCTTCTTGCCGCAGCTGCGCACTCCCAAGGCGCGCGAGGAAATCACATACAGCCAGTTCCTGACCTCCGCGCAAGCCGGGCGCATCGCCGATGTCACGATCGGCGACGAGGCGATTACCGGTCATTTCAAGGACGGGCAGACGTTCCGCACGTTTGCGCCGCCGAACGACTCCTCGTACCTCGAAACTTTGCGCTCACGCAACGCCCAGATCACCGTAGAACCGAANTCCAAGAGTGCCTTGTGGCCCAGCTTACTGTCCACAATGCTGCCGTTCTTCCTCTTGATCGGCCTGTGGTTGTTGATGCTCCGCCAGGCCCAGAGTGGCAGCAANCAGGCTTTGTCCTTTGGCAAGAGCCGCGCCCGCTTGCACACGGAGAACCGGCCCAAGGTCACGTTCGATGATGTCGCGGGCGTCGACGAGGCCAAAGAAGAATTGCAGGAGGTCATCGAGTTCCTCAAGCACCCCAAGAAGTTCCAGGCGTTGGGCGCGAAAATCCCGCGGGGAGTCTTGCTGGTCGGCCCGCCGGGCAGCGGCAAGACGTTGCTGGCCAAGGCCGTGGCCGGGGAAGCCGGCGTTCCGTTCTTCTCCATCTCGGGATCCGAGTTTGTGGAGATGTTTGTAGGTGTGGGCGCCTCGGTGCCGGGTGACACGCCAGTACTCATTCGGAGTGCCGAAGGGATCCGGCTCACCCCGATCAGTGAAGTCGTCGATCGGTTCTTTAAGGAAGGCCAGGACGGGTTCGTCATCGCCGTGCAGGGCGTTGAGGCCTTGGGCTTTCGGCCGCGCAGGTCGGGGTTCAGAGGGTTGTTCGGATTCGAGTCGAGCGCGTGGTCACGCGTCCGCGGGGTGTACCGGCACCGCGTCGANGAGATCTATGAACTGCACTACCTCGGCGGAATCGTGCGCGCCACCGGCGATCACAGCGTCTTCGTACGCGGGCACGGTGGCATCAAGCCCAAGGCCGTCCGTGATCTTAAGCCCGGCGACGTGCTCGTGGACCTCCCCGTCAAGGTGCGGCGGACTTTCCACGAGGTGCTGGGCACGCTGCACGAGGTGCGCGCCCACCGCTTCGAGTCGGCGGCGCCCATGCGGTTGCCGCTTGCTGAGGAGGACCCGGTTGCTGCTGGCGCCCTTGCGTTTACACTCGCGAACGGGAGTCGCCTGTCCCAACGCGCGATCGCGCAGCAGGTGGGCGTGTCGCAGGCCACAGTCGGTCACTGGTTGTCGGGCAAGCATCGGCCGCGGAACCTTTCGACCCGATATCCAAGAACTCTGATCCCGAACGAGGTTGCCCTCACCCCGGCCCTCTGCAAGTTACTGGGGTATTACACGGCGGAAGGACGGGCGAACGGGAGCTTAGAGTTTTGCTTTGGCTCACACGAAACCGACCTGATCGACGATTGCACGCGGCTCATGCGCGAGACTTTTAGCCTCGAGCCTCAGGTCCAGNATACTCCNGACCATGCCACGCGGCTNGTCTATTACTCCGCCGTGCTTGGTCGGTTCTTTATGAGGTTCTGCGGCACCGGGAGCCNCCACAAGCAGGTCCCCCCGCAGCTGTGGACCCTCTCCTATCCGTATTTCCTCGCCTATCTCGAAGGTTTGGCGAGCGGCGACGGCTACACGACGGCCGAGGGCAAACTGCAGATCACCTCGGTAAGCCAGCGTCTGATTCGAGAGCTGGCATGGCTATGTGCGATGCACGGTATCAAAGCCGGAATTGGGCATGGGCAGCAGCGGGGCGGTCGGATCATTAAGTCCAAACCCCTGCCCGACGGGGCCTACTGGCGCCTCACAATCGGGCGAACGAGTAATCCCTTGCGGGGCGGCATTGGCACGCGGGAACACAAGAAGGCCGTCGTGCAGCAGGTCGTGCGAAAGCCCTTCGACGGGTACGTGTACGACCTCGTCGGGTGCGACCATGAGGCGTTCTTCGGCGGGGAGAAGCCGGTGCTGCTGCACAACAGCCGTGTGCGCGATCTGTTTGAGCAGGCCAAGAAGAGTGCACCGTGCTTGGTGTTTATCGATGAGATCGACGCTGTCGGCCGCCAACGCGGCGCGGGGCTGGGCGGCGGGCATGATGAGCGCGAGCAGACCCTCAACCAATTGCTGGTCGAGATGGACGGATTCGATCCCAACGCCGGGATCATCCTCATTGCCGCCACCAACCGGCCGGATATCCTTGACCCGGCACTCCTGCGGCCGGGCCGTTTTGACCGACGCATCGTTGTCGACAACCCCGACAGCAAAGGGCGGCGGGAGATCCTGAATGTNCACGTGCGCGGGAAGCCGCTCGGGGAGGGCGTCAACCTCGACGTGCTCGCCAAGCACACGCCGGGTTTCTCCGGAGCCGACTTAGCCAACCTCGTCAACGAGGCCGCACTGTTAGCAGCACGGCGCAATAAGAAGAAAATCACGATGGCCGAAATGGACGAGGCCATCGAGCGCGTCATTGCCGGGCCGCAGCGGCGCAGTCGTATCCTCGGCCCGAAGGAGCGCGAGATCGCCGCCTTCCACGAGGGAGGCCACGCCCTGCTGGGGAAGTTGCTGCCCAACGCCGATCCCCCGCACAAGGTGACCATCCTGCCGCGTGGCATGGCGCTGGGGTACGTGATCTCCGCTCCACCGGAGGACAAGTATACCTACACGAGGACGGAGTTGCTGGATCGGATCACCGCGATGCTGGGCGGCCGGGTAGCTGAAGAACTCGTTTTCCACGAGGTGACCACCGGTGCGCAAAACGATTTCGAGCAGGCCACGGATCTGACCCGCCGGATGGTGACCGATTTTGGCATGAGCGAGAAGCTCGGTCCCCTGTCGCTGGGCAAGCGCCACGGCCCGGTGTTTCTCGGGCGGGANCTGGTCGAGACCCGTAACTACAGCGAGGAGATCGCCTACGAGATTGACAAAGAAGTCCGCCGCATCACCGACGAGTGCTACATCCGCGCGCGGGAAATCCTGATTGCGAATCGCGAGAAGCTGGACCGGGTGGCCAAGGCGTTGCTGGAGCGGGAAAGCCTGGAAGGCGAAGAGATCAGCAAGGCGATGGCCGGCGAACCACTGCCTGAACTTCAGACGGCGCCCGCGGCCGAGGTCAAGGCAGAGCCGGCGCGTCCGGAACCCCAGATGCCTGCGTTGAAGCCGAAGCCAGAAGCGTCGTAGTCGAGATTTTAGAGCACACGAGGGGGGCTGCCTGCCTAGGCAGCCTCCTGGCATTTGGGAAAGGAGTGCTCTCCCCCCCCGCGAACACAGGGGAAGAGCGATCACGAGAGACGAGGTCAAGCTCGAGCAGGTTCCTCCCGCTGGCCTCCGCGTGGTCCGTTCGTCGTTTTGGGAAAGATTGCCAACGCTGGTCATCGAGACACTCAACACCGCTCAGCACGCTTTGTAGCGCGAATCCGACTCGGAGTCGGTCTGACCGACGCGACTCGATCTCGCGGGCCTCGGTGTCGGCAATGAGGGACACAGGGACTTCGTCGAGCAGGAGGTGGAAGGTGGCACGTGCAGACCGATTGGCGAAAAAGACCGGCCTCAGCTGGGTTCCGGTGGCCATCTATGTGGCGGTGGTGGTCGTCGCGGGTGCGGGGTTGTTCACCTGGGATTACCTGTACCGCCGGAGGCAGGAGGAGGCGATGCGACCGCCTGCGCCCGACGTCCTGGCCAAAAACCTGGTGGAGAACATCATCGGCCGGGGGACCGTGAAGGAGATCAAGGTCGATGAAGCGGCGGGGACCGTGGATGTGAAATGGGAGTCGGCGACGTATCCCCCCGCGGCGCGGTCCACCGTCATCGGCGAGGTCGTGGCGAAGAATTTGGATCAGGTCATGGCCGGTTTGCGCGTGGTCAAGGGCGACCCGCTGGTCTACGTGCGGACGACCACCGGGGAAGTCAAGCTAGCTGCCTCGGCTGAGCGCACAGGCCGAGTGGTCCAGGTGCTCGTGAAGCCGGGAGACAAGGTGGTCGATAATCAGGCCATGGTGCTCATCGAGCCGGAGGACAAGGTCGAGGCGCGAAAGGATTTAGAGACCGAGGGATTGTTGGCCTCTCAGATGATCATGTCCCAAATGAATGCAATCAAGACGGTGAATGCGAAGATTACGTACAAGGATATTACACTTGCGACCGTGGTCGGCAAGCGTGGCGAAAAGAACGTGACCGCCACGTATCACCCAAGCCTGGAGTGACACCAGAAGCCTGTAAAAAATGACGGTGTGAGGAACAGACCGTGTGAGTGAGGGGGCCACCGTGTTTGCACTCAACTTCTATTCCGCGTTGTTCGCCGAGCAGTTGCGAGATGGTCGCAAGACAGCTACCATCCGGCTGGGCGACAAGACGGACAAGTACCAGCCCGGGCAGATCGTGTGGCTCACGGTCGGCCGGCGTTTTGGCACCCGGAAGAAGGTGGGAGCCGCCATCATTGATGGGGTGGAGGTGAAATCGCTGCGCGACGTTACCCCGCGTGAAATCCAGCGCGATAATCCCGAGTTGCGTCGGCATGAAGAACTCATCGAATTCCTCACCAATATCTATGGCCGGGAGCGGGAAATCTCTCCTGAGGATACCGTGACCGTGATTCAGTTCTCGCGTGTCGATGAATAAGCGGACGAGCGGTCGGGGACGCGCAGGGGGCCGCACCGCGCGGGGTCCAGCCCGGCGCCCTCGGGAAAAGGCGATGCGGACTGCGGTCCACCGGCTCATCGAGCTGCTGACCGAGGTGTTCGAGGAAGAGAGCTGGCAAGCGCCGCTGACCGCGTCCCTCGAGGGGCTCACGGCCAGCCAGGCGACGTGGAAACCTGAACGGGCCACGAACTCAATCTGGATGATTGTGAACCACTTGTCGCTGTGGAAGGAGTACCAAGTGGCGCGCTTAGCCGGCGAGGCTCCGCGGCCATCCGGGTGGGCCGAGAAACTCGACTGGCTCGAGATTCGTGACACGGGNNAGNCGNCCTGGCAGGCCGCGGTCGAGCGCCTGCGGATGGCGCAGAAGCAGCTGGTGATCGGACTCGCGACACGGACTGACGCGGACCTAGCCCGGCCCTTGCCAGGGGGCAAGTCCCCGCTGTACAAGATCTATAGTATGGCACCACATGACGCCTATCACTGCGGGCAGATCCGTTTGCTGCGTGCCTTGCACGGCGTCCCTGCGAAGCCCTTCTGACGGGTCACCCGAGGAAGGCGGACATTGTCGCTGCGGGGTGCCCCTTTTAGCGGGCGCGACCGAGAAAGAAGCTTCGTCCGACATTGCCTTGCATCCCCAGGTCTTGTGCGGCGTCAAAAGCGGCGAGTTCGGTGAACCCCGCCGCGCGCAGGGCACGGGTGATTTCTTCCTCCGGGTAGCAGCGCTGGTGCAGCGTCAGATCAGTCCGCCGCCACGCGTTGTGCTGCAGACGGAACATCGTCACAGCGGCGCGTCCGATTCGGCTTCCCGCATCGAAGGAAGATCGGTAGACAAGCGCGTGGTCGTCGGCCGCAAGACCGAATGACCCCCGCCAGCGCGCCTCGAACCCGGCCAGCATGTTGAAGTCGCAGAGGAACCGTCCGCCCCGTTTGAGAGCGCCTTGAACATTCGTGAACGTGGCGTCGAGGTCGGTGGCTTGCATCAAGTGGTTGAGACTGTCGTACAGAGACACGGCTGCATCGAACTGGGGAGGCAAAGAGAACGCCCGCGCGTCTGCGTGAATAAACTCGACAGTCGGCGCACGGGCGCGGGCGTATTTGAGAATCTCTGCCGACCCGTCGACCCCGGTGACGGTGTAGCCCCGGGCGGTCAGCTCTTGGGCCAGTTGCCCCGTTCCACAACAGAGGTCGAGGATGGAGCCTCCCTGCCGCACGTGCGGCAGAAGGAGGTGTTCCAGGACCGGCACCACGCGAGTGGAAAACGACGTCGGCCCAGTACCCCAGTACGTGTCGTAAAACCAGGCAAAATCATCGTACTGGGATGGGACGGTCTCGAGGTCCATTCCCTCCCTCGCCTCAGGTGCCACGCGCGAATTCCCTACGGGACGCGCAAGAACGTCGGTGGCACTTCCCGCACGAGGTAAACCGTGGGCGAGGCCTGGTAGAACAGAATCCCGGTGTGGTGCGCCTCCCGGGCCTGGACGGTCACGACGACAGCGTCGGGGCTGTGGCGCTGGCCTATCGTCAACGCATCTTGACGTGTCACGGAGAGGTGAACGAACTGCCGTCCCTGAGGCTGTAGTCCCTGCTGCCGGAGCGCATCCAGCGCACCAGGCGCCGTGCCGTGGTACAGCCACTCCGGGGGGACGACCGTTTTTCCCGGCGTGGCGATGGGGACGCTGTGGCCATATCGCGCCCGCACACGGTCGCCGGAAATTTCGTATCGTTTGGCGTCTTTCTGTGTGGCCGCCCGGATCGCATCGCCAGTCACGGAGGACCAGCCAGGCTGGGCGGCGATCGCCTGGGCTAAGACCTCGACCTCGACAAACCCCGCTGGGTCCAGAGTAATGCCGACGCTATCGGGTTTGTGCCGTAAGACCAGCGCGAGAAACCGGCCCAACCGGTCCGTGCTCTCGTCGGTCCTAGCGGGACGACCTCTCATCTCCTGCATGAGCTGGTGCCGTGCGTGTTCGCTGCTGCGACAGGTGCTTCCTCCGGCCGGACGCCCCNTCGNGCGTGCGCACAGGCCACCCGAGGAGAAGATTCTAGACACACAGAAATTAGGGGGGCACTTCTCTCGGAGACATGCGTGAGCCATCCACTGGTGGAGTGTATTCCGAATTTCAGTGAGGGGCGGCGTCAGGANGTGATCGCCGCCATCGCGGATGAAGTGCGTCGCACTTCCGGTGCGCGGCTGCTCGACGTGCAGGCCGATGGAAGTCACAATCGGTGCGTCATCACCTTCGTGGGCAGCCTGACCGCCGTCAAAGCCGCCGCCCTCGGTGCCGCCCGCCGCGCAGTCGAGTTGATTAATATGACGACACATCGCGGAGAACATCCGCGGCTGGGCGCGGTGGATGTCATTCCCCTGGTACCCATCTCCGGCGTCACGATGGACGAGTGCGTGACAGCTGCTCGAGACCTGGGGCGGCAGCTGTGGGAGTCGTTGCGGGTGCCGGTGTACTTCTACGCGGAAGCCGCCACACGGCCCCAGCGGCGCTGGCTGCCCGATATCCGCGCGGGCGAGTACGAAGGGTTGGTGCAGAAGATGGCCGATCCGTCCTGGGCGCCGGATGTCGGCGCGCCTACCCCNCATCCGACCGCTGGAGCCACCGTGGTCGGGGCGCGTCGGCCCCTGATCGCCTACAACATCAACCTGACAACCACCGACGTGGAGGTCGCCAAGACGATCGCGCGGACCGTGCGGGAGCGCGGCGGAGGATTGATGCACGTGCAGGCAATGGGGGTCGTGAGTGAGAGCGGTCGCGCCCAAGTGTCCATGAACCTGCTCGACTACGCGGCCACGTCGTTGGCCCGCGCGGTCGAGGTGGTGCGGACGGAAGCGGCTCGGTACGCCGTCGAGATCGAGGACAGCGAAGTGGTGGGGATCATTCCCCTCGATGCCGTGGCCGACGTCGCGCGCGCGTGCCTCCGGCTGAAGAATTTCCGCCGCGAGCAAATCCTGGAAGCACGGCTGATAGAGTAGCGGGGGCCCCGAGGACATGTCGCCCGCCGTGCCTCCTCGATGAAAACCGAAGTCGACTTGCTCATCGTGCATGCGAGCCAGCTCGTCACGCTCGCCGGCCCCAACGAGAGACCGCGCACCGGAGGAGACCTCGACACGCTCGGCCTTGTTGTCGATGGCGCCGTCGCGGCGGCGGAGGGGGCGATCGTGGCAGTGGGGCCGACGGCCCAGGTGCTCGCCGAAGTCGTCCCCNCGGCGTCGTGCGAAACGATCGATGCCTCAACGCATGTGGTCCTTCCTGGGTTCGTCGATCCCCACACCCATCTCGTCTCCGCGGGCTCGGGCGGCGGGTTCGTCGCGACCCTTCGAGCCACGCGCGCAGCGACGGAAGATCAGCTCGAAGCGCTCGGGCGCGAGCGCCTGCAGCACTTGCTGGCGCACGGAACGACGACAGTAGAAGCGAAGAGCGGGTACGGTTTAACCGTGGAAGACGAACTGAAGTGCTTACGGGTCGCCCATCGGCTCAGCGCCGCGCTTGAGGTCGATGTGATTCCGACGTTTCTGGGTGCATACGCCGTCCCGCCGGAGTATGCGCAGGATCCGGACGCCTACGTGAACGTGGTAACCAATGAGATGCTCCCCGCCGTGGTCGAGGAGGACCTCGCGGAGTTTTGTGACGTGATGTGCGCAGCTGGGGCCTTTACGCCTGAACAGGCCCGCACGGTGCTGGAGGCTGGCCTGAATGTCGGGTTGGATCCAAAGATCCACGCCGACGAGTCGTCAGATTTAGGCGGGGCCGCGTTGGGCGCAGACGTGGAAGCAATCTCGGCGGACCACCTCGTGTACTCGTCGGATGACGGGCTGCGTTCCATGGCTGAGGCAGGCACGATCGGGGTGCTGCTGCCCGGCCCAGTGTCGGGGCGTAGTGTGCCATATGCGCGGGCGCGTCGGATGGTGGATTTGGGAGTCCCCATCGCCTTGGGCAGCGACTACAATCCCCCGACCTCCCCGGAGTATTCCATGCCTACGGTGGTGGCGCTGGCGTGTCGGGACCTGCAGCTGACTCCAGAAGAAGCGATCGTGGCCGCCACGATCAACGCGGCACACGCGGTGAGCGCCGCGGAGGAAGTGGGGAGCCTGGACCTCGGGAAGGCAGCGGACATTGTGATCCTCGACCTGCCCGACTACCGTCAGTGGCCGACGCCGTCCGGGGGCAATCCCGTTGCCATGGTGGTCAAAAGGGGCCGCGTTGTGTTTGAAACGGAGACTGGACGGCGGGGGAGACGTTCCGATCGAGGGCGAAGGCGGCATGCCTGACCACGTGCTCCTCTCCGGCATGCGGTTTCGTGCCCACCACGGCGTGTTGGGGGAGGAGCGCACCGAGGGCCAGGACTTCCTCGTGGACGTAGACCTGGAGGCGGATCTCCGGGCCGCAGGACAGAACGACGACCTCGACCGGACCATTGACTACCGCCACGTCTACGGGATTGTGAAGGATGTCATGCTGGGCGCGCCCCAAAATCTCGTCGAGACCCTGGCAGAGACGATAGCGACCAGGATCTTAGCGCTCGACCGCGTCACGGCCGTCACGGTCCGCGTCCGCAAACCGCAAGTGAAGCTGCCCGGTCCCCTCGAGTCCGCAGGGGTGGAGATGCGTCGTGAGAAGCGATGACACAGCATGAGCTCCCTTCCACGGCCAAGCCCCTCTCACGAGGCCTCGGGTCCCTCGCCCGTCACCGCTTACCTGGGCCTTGGTTCAAACCAGGGCGACCGCGCGGCGATGCTCCGAGAGGCCCTGACCCGCTTGGAGACTTCCAAGCGGGTGCGGGTGAGGAAGCAGTCCTCGCTATACGAAACCGCCCCGGTCGGGGTCTCCGAACAGCCGTGGTTCCTCAACCTCGTCGTAGAAGTGGACACGGATTTGCTGCCGCTTCAGCTCCTGGATCTCGCGCTGACCGTCGAACGGGGCCTCGGCCGGGTGCGGACGCAGCGGTGGGGACCGCGGACGATTGACATCGACATCCTGCTGTACGCCGATCTGGCGATGACCACGCCGAGGTTGGTGATCCCCCATCCAGAGATGACCCGCCGGCGATTCGTGCTCGAGCCGCTGGTCGAGATCGGCCCAGACGTCAGGCTGCCCGGGGGCCAGCGAGTGGCGTCATTTCTGGACGGAGTTCGTGATCAAGCAATCCGCAAGGTGACGTCCTCGTGATCCCACCCGGCGTGGACTACCGTCCGCCCCGCACCCGCCAGCGTGCGTTGATCCCCGAGCTAAGCGACCGCCGCCTATTCGTCGCCGTCGAGGGGCCCATCGGTGTTGGGAAAACCACGCTGGCCCGACTGCTCGCCGAGCCCTTGGCGGCCGAAGTGGTGCTGGAGGTGGTCGAAGACAATCCCTTCTTGCACCACTTCTACCAGGACATCCGCGGGTATGCGTTTCAGACCCAGATCTTCTTCTTCCTGAGCCGCTACCGCCAACAGGAGGTTCTCCGCCGGGCGCGCGANCAGCATCGTCCNGTGATCAGCGACTACATCTTTGCCAAAGACCGGCTCTTTGCCCGCATGAATCTCGATGCTCAGGAGCTGGATCTGTATGATCGGCTGTTCCAGCTGATTGCCCCGATGACCCCTCAGCCGGACCTGATTCTTTACCTGACTGCGCGGCTGGACACTCTGCTGCGGCGGATTGCCCTGCGGGACCGGCCCTTTGAGCGCACGATCGCCCCTGACTACCTGGATCGACTGTGCGGGGCGTATGAGGAGTTCTTCGACGCTTTTGAAGACACGACGGTGCTCCGCGTCGATACCGATGCCGTCGATATCTTCCGCCCCGCTGACCTGCAGGGGATTTTGCGCTATGTGACCGAAGAGGTGCCCGGGTAGCGCCGGTCAGATGATTGCGGTCGGATGGAAGGCGCCGCCACACGCCCGATCTCCGGAGAGGGACTGCCGTCACGTGAAATGGTTTGTCGCCGTCAGCGGCAACATCGGGTCCGGGAAATCCACGGTCACCACATTGCTCAGCGAGAAGCTCGGCTGGACGCCGTACTACGAGGTGGTGGATGAGAACCCGTATCTCCCCGACTTCTACGGCGACATGAGCCGGTGGAGCTTTCACCTGCAGGTTTTCTTCCTCAGCAAGCGCTTCCAGCACCACCAACAGATCGTGCGGGCCGCGGAGTCCATCGTCCAGGACCGGACGATCTATGAGGACGCCGAGATCTTTGCCCGCAACCTGTACCTGCACGGCCAAATGGATGAACGCGACTTCCGCAACTACCACGACCTGTTCACCACGATGCTGCAGTTCTTACGGCCCCCGGACCTCATCCTCTACCTGAAGGCGTCGGTGCCCACGCTCGTGCACCGGATTAAGACGCGCGCCCGGGATTTCGAGCANCGGATTCCCACAGAGTACTTGGCGCAACTCAACGAACGTTACGCGGAGTGGGTCGAACACTTTTCCCTCTGCCCGGTCGTGACTATCGACGCAGACGCTCTGGCCCTAGGAGAGTTAGACGGCCTGGTGGCTGAGATGCAGTCGCGCCTGGGCTCCCTGTTCCCGTTGGTCGAGCGATGATGCTCGCCAGAGTCTTGCAAGGGCGCACCCCGAAGGGGTCGATACTCAAACGACGCGAGACGTGTCCTGAGAGGCCACCCCTGTCGGGGCAAACGGCCTGCCGCATCCCCGGGAGGCGGACGCAATGAGGGAGGACTTGGCATCTGCCATCAAAGCGGGGCTGCGGTCGCACCGGTTTGGACAGAGGTTGCATGTTTATCCCCAGGTGGGGTCCACCAACGATGAGGCCGCAACCCTGGCCGCGCAGGGGGCGGCAGAAGGGACCGCCGTACTTGCAGTTGAGCAAACCGGAGCGCGCGGGCGACGCCAACGAGCATGGCTTTCCCCGGCAGGGGGTCTGTGGCTCTCGGTCGTGCTCCGTCCTGCTCTCCCCGCCGACCAGTGGCCGTTGGTGGGGTTCGCGGCGGGCGTCGGCGCGGCGGGAGCCGTGGAGGAGATCGCCCACGTCCGGGTCGGATTGAAGTGGCCCAACGACCTGATGCTCGGTGAGCAGAAACTCGGCGGAGTCTTGACGGAGTCGCGCGGACCAGTGGTCATCGCGGGAATCGGGGTTAATGCGAATATCGCTCTCGACCACTTCCCTCCCGATCTCAGGCCCATCGCCACCTCCCTGCTCAATGTCCTGAAACATCCCGTGGACCTCGCGGCTCTGGCCCGGGCGCTGTTGGAACAGTTCGAACGTGTCTACGACCTCCTCGCTCTCCACGCCGAGGACGTGCTCGCCGGCTGGCGAGAGCGTGACCTCACGCGAGGTCGNCAGGTGAGGCTCTCAGGTGCACAGGAACTTGAGGGAGTTGCTGAAGGTGTGGACCGCANGGGGGCTCTGCTGGTGAGGACCGGCACCGGTATCCGCCGCATCGTGGCCGGGGAGGTATCCTTGCGCTCGGTCAGCGTCCAGCCCCCCTAGCNATGCCGCAAATCACTGACGTCTCGGGGATTACAGTCGGCCACGCCTCCGATGCGCGTGCCGCGACTGGCTGCACGGTCATCGTGTGCCGACAGGGTGCGGTAGGCGGGGTAGACGTGCGCGGGGCAGCGCCCGGCACACGCGAGACCGACGCGCTGCGTCCGATGACCCTGGTTGAACGTGTGCACGCGGTGGTGTTAACCGGGGGTAGTGCGTTCGGCCTTGCGGCCGCCGATGGCGTCGTCCGCTACCTCGAGGAGCAGGGGATTGGGTTCGACGCGGTGGTCGCGAAAGTCCCAATCGTTCCCGCGGCGGTGATCTTCGACCTGATGATAGGGAGTGCAACCGTGCGTCCTACCGCCGAGATGGGCTACGCGGCCGCACGCGGGGCGTCGGCGGGGCCGGTCGATGAGGGCAGCGTGGGAGCGGGGAGTGGAGCCACGGTGGGCAAAGTGTTGGGCCCCCAGACAGCGATGAAAGGGGGAGTCGGCACCTGGGCAGTCAGCCTGCCCGGGGGGGTAATTGTTGGCGCGCTGGTCGTCGTGAACGCCTTTGGGGACGTCATCGACGACCGGACCGGGCAGGTGCTCGCGGGCGCACGTGATCCGCACAC
>JGI25382J43887_10000379_pt1 | contig 14400 bp, 12 predicted proteins | sample GraSoi013_1_40cm_3_FD_43887 | JGI IMG/M metagenome (IMG submission 43887) | reverse complement strand
GTAATTTCCCTCGAGCGAACCAATTCCAGGATCGCGTTGTGCCGATGGCGTCTCATGGAGTGCGAAAATTATAACAACCTCAAAGTAAAAATGATTGACCCCTGCCCGGCGGCGCATGCATACTTATGCGCTTGTATGAATAACTATTCAGCTGCAACCGCAGTGGCAGTTCATTCTGACTTTTTATCGCTTTCGCACCTGCGCCGGCAGGAGTTTCAAGGGCTCCTGGTTTTATCTGCTGATTTTCGTTCGAGAAACGTGTTCGGGCCAGTCCTTCAAGGCAAGTCGGTCGCTCTGATTTTTGAAAAACCATCGCTTCGAACGAGGGTAACGTTTGAGGTTGGGATTCGGCAGCTCGGCGGGTGGCCGATCGTGTTGGGAACCGCGGAAAGCCGGCTGGGTGAGCGGGAACCAATACAGGATCTGGCCAGAAATCTTTCATGCTGGGTGGATGGTATTGTTGCGCGTGTGTTCAATCACCACGATCTGGAGGATCTGGCACTATTCGCGTCGGTTCCGGTCGTTAACGGGCTCAGCGATGCGGAACATCCCTGCCAAGCGGTTGCTGATCTACTGACCCTTACGGACGTCTGGCCGAGCTGGTCCGGAAAAGAGTTCGTCTACGTCGGCGATTGGAACAATGTATCGCGGTCACTATGGCACGCCTGCTTGCTAGCGGGTCTGCGTTTCAGAGCGATCTGTCCTGAGAAATATGGTCCGGGTCCGCTGGAGCCTGTGGAGTGGTCGACGAAACCATCCGACGTGAAGGGCGCCGACGCGATATATACGGATGTATGGGCCAGCATGGGCCAGGAGGACGAACTCGAAAGCCGCCTCGAAATTTTCCGGCCTTATCAGGTCAACGAGAAGCTGATCGCCAAGACAGGAAAACACACATTTTTTATGCATTGCCTGCCCGCTCATCGCGGTCAGGAAGTCACGGATTCAGTCATCGAATCGGATTATTCGCTCGTCTTTCAACAAGCAGCAAACCGGTTAGCGGTAGAAAAGGCGATTCTAGTAACGGTACTAGTCCCGGGCACACAAGCCGAAAGCGCGACTGTTAAGAGAAAAGACGGGAGGCAATTATGAAGGAACGAGTGAAGAAAGTCGTACTGGCGTATTCCGGCGGACTTGATACCTCTATCATCATTCCGTGGCTCAAGGAGAACTACGGTTGCGAAATTATCGCTATGGCCGGCAACATCGGTCAGGACGATGAATTGCAAGGTCTTGAAGAAAAAGCGATCCGTTCCGGTGCTTCCAAATGCTATGTCGAAGATCTCCGTCATGAGTTCGTAACCGAATACCTCTGGCCGCTCGTTAAATCCGGCGCCATGTACGAAGGAAAGTATTTGCTCGGAACCTCCATCGCGCGGCCTCTTCTGGCGAAGCGCCAGGTTGAGGTAGCGCTGGAGGAAGGTGCTGATGCCGTTGCCCACGGATGTACCGGCAAGGGCAACGATCAGGTGAGGTTTGAGCTCACATACAAGGCATTTGCGCCTCATCTCAAAATTATTGCGCCATGGCGCGAGTGGAATATCCGGTCCAGGCACGAAGCGATTGCCTACGCTAAAGAACGCAATATTCCTATTGCCGCTACAGCGGACAAGATTTACAGCCGCGATAGCAATATCTGGCATATGAGTCACGAAGGCGGGATCCTGGAGGACCCATCACAGGCCCCGCCGGAAGATTTGTTCATGCTGACTCTCGATCCGCGCTCGTGTCCAGAAGGGGAGAGCGAAATCACCATTGATTTTCAGCAGGGCGTCCCCGTCGGGCTGAATGGATACACGATCCGTTCCGTGCAGCTCCTGGAAGATTTGAACGAAATTGCGGGCACGAACGGCATCGGCCGCGCAGATTGCATTGAGAACCGCGTCGTTGGAATGAAATCGCGCGGTGTTTATGAAACCCCGGGCGGAACGCTTATCACGACGGCGCATCGCGAGCTGGAATCGCTGGTGCTGGATCGGCAAACCCGCTACCACAAAGACATCCTGAGCGTCACCTATGCGCAGCTGGTGTATGAGGGCCACTGGTTTACCCCCCTCAGAGAAGCATTCGATGCGTTCTTCACAAAGACCCAGGAAGTCGTGACCGGCTCTGTGACGATGAGCCTTTACAAAGGCACGATGGCCGTGAAGAGCCGCAAGTCGCCGTTCAGCCTATACCGGCAGGACATCGCCTCTTTCGATACGGGCAGCTACAATCACCACGACGCCGAGGGCTTCATCAATCTTCTCGGTTTGCCCGCCGCTGTCCGCTCGCGCCTGATGGTGAATCAGTATGAAACTTTGGCAAGGTCGGTTTGAGGAGGAGAGCGACCCGGTTTTCGAAAAGATGAACCGGTCGCTCGGAATCGACGCGGTTCTTCTCGAAGTCGACATCCGGGCCAGCCGTGCGCATGCGCGATCGCTGCTGGGTTGTGGCGTGCTCACCCAGGAGGAATGGACCGCCATCGACCAGGGTCTCGAACAGATTCTTTCCGAATACTCTCCCGAGCAGGTCAAGTCCAGCCCTTACGAAGACATTCATACGTTCGTTGAAGCGACGCTCGCCTCCAAGATTGGTCCGGTTGCCGGTAAGTTGCACACTGGCCGCAGCCGGAACGACCAAGTGGCAACAGATTTCCGATTATTCGTTCGCAAAGCAATCGGGCTCATCCTGGCGGATCTCGAGGCATTGCAACTCGCTTTGATCGAGAGTGGGGCACGTTACTCCGACATCATCATCCCGGCATATACACATCTGCGGCGTGCGCAGCCTGTCCGCTGGAGCCACTACTGCCTGGCCTACGTCGAAATGTTCCGGCGCGACGGGGAACGGTTTGAACAATCGCTCAGCCGGGTCGATATTCTCCCCCTCGGTTCGGGAGCCGTAGCCGGTTCCAATTTCGGCGTCGATCGTGAATCGGTGGCCAAGGAACTGGGCTTCAGCAAAATCTCAGCCAACAGTCTCGACGCCACATGTGATCGGGATTTCGTTCTCGAGTTTCTATCGAATGCCGCTATCGTTTTGACACACGCCAGCCGCTTGGCCGAAGACTGGATCATTTATTCAACAGAAGAGTTCGGCTTCCTGGAACTCTCGGAGAAAGTGACAACCGGCAGCAGCCTNATGCCGCAGAAAAAAAATCCTGATGGTTTCGAACTGATTCGCGCGAAAGCTGCTATGACGACGGGTTTGCTGGCAGGTTTCCTTGGTGTCATGAAAGGACTTCCAACCGGCTACAACAAAGATCTGCAGGAAGACAAAGAAGCACTGCTCAAGGCATTCGAAAACGTGCGACTTTCTTTGAGCGTGCTGCGCCTGTCGGTTCGTACGGTTACCTTGAGAACCGATCGCACCGAGNAGGCTGCGCGCGATACTTTTATGGGNGCCACCGACCTTGCAGATTTTCTGGTGATGAAGGGCGTGCCGTTCCGCAGCNCCCATGAGATCGTCGCGCGCGCGGTGCGCGCGGCGCTTCAGCAAAGGAAGCAGCTTGACGAAATCGATCTCACCACGTTTTCACCGTTATTCTCGGAACTGCCGGCGGACTATCTTGCGCCCGAGAACATCGTAAACCGCAAGAGCCAATCTCCTGCCCTTCGCTAAATGCCGCCGCGCGATCCGCTAGCCGGTGAGCGAGAGGCTGCGCTCTTTGCTCTTGGTGTCGTCACGATTCTAAATTTCCTCAACTACATCGACCGGTTCATTCTGGCCGCGGTTCTGCCGCGAGTGAAGAGCGAACTGGTCTTGACGGATTTTCAACTTGGCCTCCTGGCCAATGTTTTCCTCGTAACCTACTTCGTGACGTCCCCACTCTTCGGAGCTTTGGGCGACCGTCTGTCGCGTCCTCGGTTAATGTCCGCCGGCGTAACCGCATGGAGTATGGCGACGGCGGCTGCGGGCTTCACTGCCGATTTCGTTCAGCTGTTGATCGCGCGCGCCTGGGTCGGCATTGGTGAAGCGGCCTACGCAACGATCTCGCCCGCGCTGCTGTCGGACTATTTTCCGCGCTCGCAGCGCGGCCGAGCCTTTGCCGTTTTTTACGTCGCTATTCCCGTGGGATCAGCCGCGGGATTTTTGCTCGGCGGGACGCTCGAGCGCGCCTTCGGCTGGCGGGCTGCATTTTACGCCGTAGGCTTGCCCGGAATCGTATTAGCCTTGCTAGCGCTTCGTGTGCCTGATCCGGTGCGCGGCGCCACCGAAGAACCCTCTTCCCTTGGGAGAGGGCGGCGCGACAGCCAGCGGGCTGACGCGCCGGGTGAGGGATTCAGTACCCGGACCTTATCAGACCTATTCCGTAACAAGGCATACGTCGGCACTGTCCTCGGCTACGCCGCTTATACCTTCGCTCTCGGCGGGCTGGCGTTTTTCATGCCGACCTATTTCGAACGTGTTCGTGGCCTGGAGCTTGCGCGCGCTGATTTCATCGTAGGAGGTGTTACTGTCCTCGCCGGTCTCAGCGGCACATTTCTTGGGGGCTACCTAGGTGATTGGATGGCAGCGCGAGTCCAATCCGGCCAATTGTGGCTGTCGGGACTGTCGAGCATTGCCGCCGTTATTCCGGCATGGCTGGCGCTCACCGTCGCATCTTCGCCGACCTATATCGTGTGGTTTTTTTTGGCGGAGTTCCTTCTTTTCCTCAGCACCGGACCCGTTAATGTGATGATTGTGAGCGTTGTACCACCAGCCGCGCGCGCGCGGTCGATGGCGGTGAGCATTTTCACGATTCACTTATTCGGCGATGCAATCTCTCCGCCAATCATTGGATGGCTGGCCGACACTCACGGCCTTGCCCGTGCCGTTTTGATCGTACCCGTTGCTATCGCGATTTCAGGTTTCGTCTGGACGGCGACAGCGCGAATTCCTAATTGAGATCGAGCACCATTGCGATTTCGTCGCAATTGCCGTACTTGGGGCAGGCGATGCAATCCTTCCACACTTTCATAGGCAGGTGGGTGTGCTGAACGGTCCTGAAACCCATTTTCTGAAAGAACGCCGGCGCAAGAGTAAGCGCGAAAACATGGGCGAGATTCCCGGAACGGGCTTTTTCGATCAGCGCTTCGACGATGGCACTGCCGGTTCCACGGACAGGTTTGTTGGGCGATGTCGCCAGACCAAAGATCTCCGCTGTACTGCTCGAGTATTGTTCAAGACCACCGCATCCTACGATCTGGCCATCGAGATCGGCGACGACATAGTTCGATAGAGATTCTGCCAGCCCGCTATGCGAGCGCGGGAGCATGATGCCCTGTGCCGCATAATGCGCAATCATGCTAACGATGGTGTCGATATCTGCGTGTGTCGCAGGCCGAATATTCACGCCGCACCTTCGAAGATCGTCCGGCCCACACGCACCAGACCAACTCCTCCCTCCATGGCAGCCTTCACGGCTTTCAATTTTGGAATCATGCCGCCGCTGACGAAACTCGCTGCCAACAGCTCATTCGGATTATTCGAGCGTTCGATAACCGCACCTGCCGCATCCTTGACGCCCTCGACGTCGGTTAAGAATAGCAATTCGCTGCATTCGAGCGCTACTGCCACGGCAGCAGCGGTCTCATCTCCATTGACGTTGAGCAGCGAATTCTCCCCCATGGCCAATGTTGGAATGACGGGCATCTTACCCCGATCGAGAATAGCGTTTAAGGAGGTCGCGTCGGCGCGGACGTTCGCTCCAACGAAGCCCCATGGCCCAGATTTTTTTTGTGCGCGAACCACGCCGAATATGCCCACAGCTGGCAATCCCTGCTGATGCAGCGCCTGGATGAGCGCGGTGTGCACCTCGCCTAATAGTGCTGCACAAACCGCAGCCAACGTACTTTCGTCGGTAACGCGCAGGCCTTCGATAAAAGTGGAGGGAACGTTCGTCCGCTCGAGCATACGCGTGATCTGCATACCACCGCCGTGTACGATCGCAGTGCGGCCGCGGGCGAGACTGCGAATTTCATTCACCGCTTTGGCGGGATTCTCCAGTAGTGCCCCGCCTATTTTAACGACTTTTGTCACGAGACCAGTCCTGCCGTCGGCTCATACCCGAACATCAAATTTAAATTTTGGACCGCTTGTCCTGCGGCGCCTTTCACCAGGTTATCAAGAACAGAAACGATAACCGTGTTATCCCCTCTAGCGACAGTTCCGATGACGCAGAGATTGGTCTTGGTCACGCTGTGGACATTTGGTAGTTGGCCAGGGGACAACACCTGAACGAACGGAGTCTTGGCATAAGTTTCAGCCAGGATCGAGTGTGCCGAAATGCGATCCTGCGTCCGAAGTGTTATCGTATTTAAGATACCGCGTGATATTGGGACCAAATGCGCAGTGAACACGAACCGGTCGAAGGTTGCCCCAGGGAGCTGTGCCACCATTTCAGGTGTGTGGCGATGCTGTAGCACGCTGTAGGCGCTGATGTTTTCATTCACCTCGCAAAAATGCGTTTCAGGCTTCGGCTGCCTTCCCGCTCCAGAGACTCCTGATTTTCCGTCCACGACGACCGTGCACCCCGGGTCGATCGCATCGGCTTTGTATAGCGGTATAAGCGGCAACACGGCGGCCGTTGCATAGCAGCCTGGATTCGCCACGATCCGGGCACTCGCGATTGCTTCCGCGCGAAATTCCGGCAACCCATACACCGCTTCGCCCAGGAGAGCCGGGGCGGTATGTTCGAATCCATACCAATCCTGGTATAACTGTGGGTCCTTCAGACGAAAGGCCCCGCTCATATCAACCACACTGTAGCCGGCGTCAAGTAATTGCGGCACCAACTGCATCGAAAGCTCGTGTTCCGTTGCCAGAACGACGGCATCGGCCGAAAAGCCCCGCAATCGTTCGAAGCTGAACGCCTCGGCGCCTGATTTTTCATTGGCTTTCGAGGCGAACTTGCCCGCGATCTGGATTTTCGGATGCGAGGCCAAGAGCCGTTCCAGTTCCTGACCCGCATAACCGGTCACGCCGACGATGGCGACACCGTGTGCATAAATATTCATACGCTTGCATATTTAACCACAAAGACTCGGACCAAGGGAATCATAAAATGACAAACCACGCTGCGAAAGCCCAGCCTTGTACGAGAGCCGAAAAAATTGCGGCCGCGTAGGGGTCGGACGTGCTTTTATAAACAACGCCCGCGGCGAACCAGAGGCCGATCCAGAAGAGTGTGATGAGAGGTGCGATTAACACCAAAAACACGTTTTCACGATTCAGGATCAAGACGCCCGCGANCAGGAACGCCAACAGCAGTCCGCGCGTCAGCAGGGCAACACCGATGCACTTCCAGCGCGGCTCGAGATGCCGGATCATCCATTCGTCGGAGGCAAAGAACGGGAGGCCTGCAGCAAAAATCACCGGGAAGCGCCACCACCGGTTGCCGGAAAGCGACATGTTCAATACGTGGGAGCTCACGAGAAGGCCCAGAACGACAATAACGTATGCTGCCGCAGCGGCTGCCCTGAATACCGCACGGCGATTGAAACTGTAGGGGCGGTCTATGACCGCCTCACGGCGCGCACAGAGTACCGCTACAGTTAAAAAAAGGCCTGTCAGGAAAATAAATCCGATTAGATAATCCGTGGCGAACAGGCGAAGCCAGCCAAGGGGATTGCCGAGTTTTAAAATGATCAGGCTGGTCCCGCATGCCGCGATATAGCGGATTAACACGGCGCGCGGGGAAGATCCACCCTCTCCCTCTGGGAGAGGGTAGGGTAAGGGTCTCAAGGTTTGATTAGACTTCTCTTGAGGCTTCGCCCTATCGGGCTCGCGCTTCGCGCCACCCTCACCCGGCGCGCCAGCCCGCTGGCTGTCGCGCCGCCCTCTCCCAGAGGGAGAGGGACCTACTGTCAACAATTCGATTCCCAACACAAGCGCCGCAACAAACATCACAACTAGCCAAGCCATCCTCGCCAGTGTTCTCGTCCTTCGAGCATTCCCCCCAAGCCACTCGACGATGCGCCCGACGTAGACCGGGTTCAAAATCGCTGCGGAGTGAGCCGCCCAAGGCAACGTCCAGGTCTCAACGTGCGTTCCCCCGATATCCGCCGCGATTGGAACGAAGCTTCGAATGCGGGGGAGATCGATAGCTCCGGTGGCAATCAAGACGCGATCTGCCCGGATTTCATCAATCGCCACCGGCGGTGGCGACAAAAGCACGATCGTCGAAAAGTGGTGGTTTGCGGACAAATCGAGAAGGAGGCCGGCTCCCAGAGAATGTCCTAAAACGACCGTCGTTTCCCCGAGTGCCGCCGCTACGTTTCGAATCGCCTGCTCGGCAACCGCAGTCTGAAATTTCGCTCTCGACGCCCCATGACCTGGAAGGTCGATCGCGTATACCTCGAAACCCCCATCGGCGAGCCCGGCGGAAATGAAGGACATCACCTCGCGGCTGACATCCAGTCCGTGGACGGCTAGAACCTTGCCTTTGGGAACGTCGGGGGGCAAGTAATGGGTGTACGGCGTTGGCGGATCGATCAAAAAGGTTCCCAAGTCGTGTTTCGGAGCAAGCGCTGAATCTTCGATTGAAGCCAGCAGGAAGCAGGCCGCGGCTGCAAGTGGGAGCCAAAGACGGCGCACAGCGCGATGCTATCATGGTTGGATGGTAGGGTCGCTCGAGGAGGTTGCAGACCGCGTTCATCAGCTGAAAACTGCTGGAAGAAAGATCGTCTTCACGAACGGATGCTTTGACATCTTGCATTCCGGACATATCGGTCTCCTTCAAAAGGCGCGCGAATTGGGCGACGTGTTAGTCGTCGGTATCAACAGTGACGCCTCCGTCGCGCGTATAAAAGGTCCGAAGCGGCCAATCGTCTCGGAGAACGAACGTGCCGAGCTGATTGACGGTTTGGAAATGGTCGATTTTGTCTGCTCGTTCGATGAGGACAATCCTCTACAAGCGATTCTGAAGATTCTCCCCGACGTGCTTGTTAAAGGTGCCGACTGGACCGACAACATCGTTGGCCAAAGTGAAGTGGAGCGTTGGAATGGAAAGGTCGTAGCGCTTCCACTCATACCAGGTTGTTCCACCACGGCCATTGTGGAGCGAGTCTTGGCCCGATATGGAAATACTGGAAAAACGCATTCATAAGATTCTTGTGCGGATCTCCGGTATCGCCGATTTCCGGCGCATTGCCTCGGAGGCACTGCGTGGCGAGACCGACATCATCGTGTCGGGTCTGGCTGGCAGTGCGCGCGCCCTGTTTATTGCGGGCCTCTGGCAATTCTTGCGGCGGCCGCTGATTGTCGTCACTCCGCAGGATCGCGGCGTTCAAGCGCTCGCAACCGACCTCGCCTATTTTCATGGCGAACTGAATGCGAACGGTGCAGAGCGAGTAAGCCCCTTCCCGGCTTGGGAGACCGATCCATATGCCGGCCTGACGCCGCACGCCGATATTCAGCAGGCGCGCGCGACAACGCTGTGGCGGCTTCGCAACAAACGTGTCGATATCGTCGTCGGTTCCATCCGGTCGTTGGCCAGCCGCCTTGTAGTGCCGTCGCAATTCGATACCTACGGACTCCATATCGCAACAGGGGATGATCTTTCTCAGGATCTGTTGACCGAGCACTTAAAAAACGCCGGCTACCTCCGCCAGGAACCAGTCGGTGCGCCAGGCGAATTCTCGATTCGCGGAGGAATCGTCGATGTCTTCTCGCCGTTGATGCGTAATCCGGTGCGTATTGAATTCTTTGGCGACCGCGTGGATTCGATTCGCGAATTTGATCTCGATGACCAGCGATCGCGCGGCCCAGTTCAGCATATCGACATTCTTCCTATGCAGGACGTCGTCATCAGCCGGGAAATGCTTCGCGACTGGGGCGCGCGCGCTCGAGAGCAGTGGCGAGCCGAAGCTTTCGAAAAAGATCTCAACGACAAGCTCGTTTTTGCGGATAACGGCGAGTTTTTTACCGGCGTTCCCTACCTCATCTCGATCGTTCAACCAATGGAAGCCACGCTTTTCGATTATGCCGAAGCGGCCGTGCTGGTTCTGGACGAGCCCGAAGTTTTGCGGGAAACCTATGAAAAGTTCTTCTCCGCACTGGAGCAGCGTTTCCAGCAGACGGCAAATGCAGGTGGAGTGGCTCTTCCACCGCGCGAAATATTTCTATCGCCCGAAGACTTCCTGGTGCGTGCTTCCGCCGAACGGCGGGTGCAGCTCGAGGAACTTGGCGCATCCGGTTCGTCATTTCTTGTGAGGGGGCAGCCACCGGAAAAATTTCACGGCCGAATCAAGGAGATGGCTGCGGCCGTTGGGCAGTCGCATCAAGCNGGGCGGGACGTCATTCTTCTGGGAAGTACGCTGGGAATGGCGGAACGCCTGCGCGATATTCTTCACGAGTANGGAGTGCCGTTCCGGTGTGAATTCGGTGAGCAGCCGTTGAAGACGCTGGTGGGCGGAGATGACCGCAGCATACCGATCGTGGGAATCGGAAAGATTTCTTCGGGGTTGCGGCTTCCCGATGCCGGTCTGGAGATTTACGCCGAGACGGACATCTTCGACGAATCCGAGCACCTTCCACAGCAGCATCGGCGCCGTCAAAAAATTACGGCATTTGTATCGGACCTGCAGGATTTGAAAACCGGCGATTACGTCGTTCACGTCGATCATGGTATCGGCACTTACAACGGGTTGACGCTCGTCCACGACAAAGAATGCATGGTACTGCTCTATCAGGGCGGCGATCGTTTGTATGTTCCGCTGGAACGTTTGGATCTGATCCAGAAATATTCATCGACTGAGGGCGCCAGACCCGCGCTGGACAAGCTCGGTGGCACAACCTGGATCGCGCGAAAGACTCGCGCCAAGCGCGCCATCCGCGACATGGCTCAGGAATTGTTAAAGCTGTACGCCGAGAGGAAAGTTGCCCATGGATTTGCATTCTCTGCCGANACCGAGTGGCAGAAGGAATTCGAAGAAGGGTTTCAATACGATGAGACGCCGGACCAGTTGACCGCGATTTCGGACATCAAGCGCGATATGGAGTCGCCGTTGCCGATGGATCGCCTCGTCTGCGGTGATGTCGGTTATGGCAAGACCGAAGTCGCCATGCGCGCAGCCTTCAAGGCGATCGGCGACGGCAAACAGGTCGCGGTGCTGACCCCCACGACGGTTCTGTGTTATCAGCACTACGAAACGTTCAAAGAGAGGTTTGCCGCTTTCCCTGTCACAATCGCAATGCTCAGCCGCTTCGTCGCCGCCAAAGAGCAAAGGAAAATCATTGGCGATCTCGAAACGGGCAAGATCGACATTGTCATCGGCACGCACCGGCTGTTATCGAAGGACATTAAGGTTCACGATCTGGGTTTGATGATCGTCGACGAAGAACAACGGTTTGGCGTTGCGCATAAAGAGCGGTTGAAACACATCAAAAAACAGGTCGATGTGGTGACAATGACGGCGACACCGATTCCGCGGACGCTCAATATGGCGCTAAGCGGTTTGCGGGATATGTCCGTCATTGAAACTCCCCCGCGTGACCGGCTGGCGATTCAGACCGTCGTCGTCAAATTCAAGCCCGTTGTGATTGAAAATGCGATCAATTTCGAGCTCGAGCGCGGCGGCCAGGTTTACATTGTTCACAACAGGGTCGAATCCATTTACTCGCTCACCAATTTCATTCAGAAGTTGGCTCCGAAGGCACGCGTTGGTGTCGCCCACGGTCAGATGGGCGAGAAAGAGCTCGAACAGGTGATGACAAAATTCATGCATCATGAGTTCGATGTTCTGGTCGCGACGACTATCATTGAAAACGGTCTCGATATTCCGCTCGCGAACACCCTAATCGTGAACCGCGCAGACCGGTACGGCCTGTCGCAGCTCTATCAGTTGCGTGGTCGCGTCGGCCGCTCCAACCGGCGTGCTTACGCCTATCTATTGATACCGTCTGATGAAACATTGACCCAAATCGCGCGCCGGAGGCTTGCGGCTATCCACGAATTCAGCGAATTGGGCGCGGGGTTCAGAATCGCCGCTCTCGACCTGGAGTTGCGCGGCGCTGGGAACCTGCTTGGCGGACAGCAGCACGGTCACATCGAAGCCATCGGCTTCGACCTGTACTGTCAAATGTTGGAAAGAACCATTGAGGAGCTCAAGACAGGCGAGGTGCTGCCGGAAGTCGAAACGGCGATCAATCTTCGTGTCGACTTGAAAATACCGGCGGATTTTATCGACGAAGAGCTGCACCGTTTAAGGATTTACAAACAGATCGCATCGACTCGCACTGAAACAGAACTCGATGGCTTATATCGCGATCTCGAAGACCGGTTTGGTGAATTGCCGTTGCCGGTTCGCAATTTGCTCGAGTATGCCAGGTTGCGGATACTCGGCCGCGCGCGCGGGGTAACAAGCATCGAGCGGACCGCGCAGGGTATCGATATTAAATTTCATGAGACCGCCCGCGTCGATCCCGAACGGATTGTGGAACTTGTGGCTGCAGGAAACGGCGTGGCATTTGCGCCGCCCGCCACGCTCCGCCTGCAAGCGTCCGGCACCCGGATGGAGCTCTTCGGCAGTATTGAGAACGTCTTGCGCGAGATCGCGTGATAAAATTTGAGTAGGAGACCGGTATGTATCACAAAAGCGGCCATGTTTTCCTGTCCGCAATCATCCTGTTGATTGCTTCCAGCGCCCTGGCGCAGACGAAAACTGTAGACGAGATCGTTGCCTGGGTGAATAGCGACATTATTCTCAAATCCGAATTCGAGACCAGAAGGGCTCAGATTCGGAACGACCTCGCTGAGGCTCCCCCGCGCGGCCGAGGCTTACAAGGCGCGCAATTGGAACAAGCCTTCAACGAGCAGATTAAGTTGCTTCTGAGGGATCTCATCGACGAAACGCTGTTGCTACAGCAGGCAAAGGACATGGGGCTCAACGCCGACCTCGAAGTTGTGAAAACGATGGAGCAACTGCGCCAGGAAAGGCGGCTCGAGTCGATGGATGAATTGGAAAAGGCAATCGTGGCGCAGGGGTTCAGTGTCGATGAGTTCAAGCAGAATATCAAAACTCGATATCTCACCCAGCAAGTTCTCCAGCGAGAAGTGTATGGCCGCGTGGTTGTGACAACCGAAGAAATGCGCAAATACTACGATGCGAATGTCAAGAATTTCGACCGACCCGCCGGCATACGCGTGCGAGAGATATCGGTTTACACCGAGAATCGCGGCCCGGATGAAATTGAGAGTCAGCGAAAGAAAATTGAGGAGGCATTGGCAGCCGTAAAGAAGGGCGATAATTTCGCTGAAGTTGCCGCAAAGTATTCGGAATCGCAATCGGCCCAAGAGGGTGGAGACCTTGGATTCTTCGTCAAGGGGGAGCTGGACAAGCGTCTGGAAGACGTCGTATCGAATTTGGAGAAAGGTCAAGTCAGCGACCTCATCACCCTCAAGGGCGGGTTCATGATCCTCAAAGTGGAAGATAAACACGACGGCGGCATTCTTCCATTTGAACTCGGACAAAAGGAAATTCAGGACGTCCTGTGGCAGCAGGGAGTCCAGCCCAAGATTCGCGAGTACCTTACGAAATTGCGCACCGATGGTTTTGTCCGGGTCGCGGATGGATATGCCGATCTCGGCCAGCCCGCAAAAAACACGAAAGTCTCCGAGAATAAGAACTGACGGGAAAATTCGGGGTCAGACGGGAGAATTCCCTATTTTTGGACTGCAAAATAGGGAATTCACCCGTCTGACCTGATGGACCGGATGCGTCTCGACTTGTTCTTAAAGTGGAGTCGCGTGATTTTGCGTCGTAGCTTGGCTAAGGATACTTGTGATGCCGGCCGGGTTGTAGTGAACGGCCAGGAAGCGAAAGCGGGCCGCGAGGTGCGGGTCGGCGACATCATTTCCATTCGGTTTCCTCGCCGGACGATGACCTTTCGNATCCGGTGGNTCCCATCGCACGCCCCTGGAAAGGAAGCAGCGCGGGAAATGATCGAAATTACGGCCTCACAACAATGTTGACGCCGCTGGAGCTGGATATCATGAAGGCCATCTGGGACCGCTCGCCCATCACCGTCCGCAATGTGCAGGCTTTGATCCGCCCCGCGCGCGCGCTTGCCTATACCACGGTCCTGACGATTATGGACCGCCTCTACCATAAAGGATTTCTCAAGCGCGCTCTCCATTCCCGCACCCACTATTACGAACCGGCCATCGACTATACGGCCGTCCGCGATGAGGCCGTTAGCACACTCATCAACAGTTACTTTGGTTCGAAGGAAAACTTGCAAGAGTTCTTGAATGGTGAGCTGGCGGCCTCACAGCCAACCCGTCCCAATGGAGACGGCTCAACGCACGTCGCATTGGACGAAACGCTTTTGTGACCGAGTGGGCCCCAACGCCGGAGAACTTCGCCGCCTGGGGACCTCCGATTCCGGAAGAGATGCAGTTGTAGGGGCGGTCTGCGCCCGCCCAGGGCGCTCATA
>JGI25382J43887_10000378_pt1 | contig 14408 bp, 17 predicted proteins | sample GraSoi013_1_40cm_3_FD_43887 | JGI IMG/M metagenome (IMG submission 43887) | reverse complement strand
CGGGGGCGCGCGATACGCCGGGCTGCTCACGGGCGTCGCCGTCGCCTTCGCCTGGTCGGGCGTGCTGGTGGGGCCGCCGCTCTACGGCCTCGCGCTGGAGGCGACCGGCTCCTACGCGCCGCCCTGGCTCGGTCTGGCGGCGATGGCCGTGCTCGTCGCCGCCGCGCTGGCCCGCCTGCAGCCGCTGGTTCAGCGCGGCGCGAGCTAGTGTAGAGTTCCCCCGTGCCCTGCGGATCCCCGCGGCTCGTCCACGCCAACGGCGTCGCGCTTCAGGCCTACCAGTGGGGCGCGCCGGGAGGGTCGCCGGCGCTGCTGCTGCACTCGCTGGCCGCGCACAGCCACTGGTGGGACTGGGCGGCGCCGCTGCTGGCGGAGCGCTTCCACGTCGTCGCGCTCGATCTGAGGGGCCANGGCGGCAGCGCGTGGGTCGAGCCGCCGAGCTATCGGTTCACGGACTACGTGGCGGACATCGCGGCGGCGCTGGAGGCGCTCGGCTGGCGGGCGCCGCTGGTGATCGGCCACTCGATGGGCAGCTACCTCGGCGCCTATCTGGCCGCGCGCCATCCCGCGCGCGTCGGGGCGCTGGTGATCGCCGACATGCTCACCTCCTGGAGCGAGGCATTGAACGCGTACGCCCAGGCCCAGGCGGCTCGCCCGCGCGCGGAGTTCGCGAGCCCGGCCGAGGCGGGCAAACGCTTTCGGCTGGCGCCGCCCGACACGCGCGCGCCGGCCGAGTGGCTCCAGCACCTGGGCGAGACGGGCGTGCAGGAGCGCGCGCCCGGAGTCTGGACGCGCGTCTTCGACCCCCAGGTCTTTCTCCATCCTCCGATCGATCCGTGGCCGTTCCTGCCGCAGGTGGCGGCGCCCACGCTGGTTGTCCGCGGGCAGGGGAGCGTCGTGATGGACCGAGCGGCCTGGCAGCGCGTGGCCATGGCCGTGCGCCGCGGGCAGTTCGCGGAGNTGCCGAGCGCGTATCATCACCTGGTCCTGGACGATCCGCCGGGCTTCGTCGCGATCGTGACGAAGTGGCTGGCGGGAGCGCAGAAGGAGACGAGCCCATGAAAGCCAAGGCGGCCGTGCTCTTCGAGGTGGGACAGAGGCTCGACATCCGCGAGGTGGACGTGCAGGCGCCTCGCGCGGGCGAGGTGCTGATCCGGATGGCGGCGGGCGGCGTCTGCCACAGCGACCTCCACGCGATGACGGGCCACCTGGTGGTGGCGCTGCCGGCGATCCTCGGCCACGAGGGCGCCGGCGTCGTCGCCGACGTCGGGCCGGGGGTGACGTCGGTCAAGCCCGGCGACCACGTCATTCCGCTGTGGCGTCTGTCGTGCGGTGTCTGCGAGTACTGCAGCGATGGGCGGCCGGCGCTCTGCAACGCCGGGATGCAGGTGCGGATGACCGGACGCCTGCCCGACGGCACCACGCGCTTCAGCCTCGACGGGAAGGAGATCAAGCACTTTGCCGGCGTGTCGACGTTCTCCGAGTACTCGGTCGTGCCCGAGGGGGCGGTACTCAAAATCCCGCCGGAGCTGCCGCTCGACCGCGCGGCGCTGCTCGGCTGCGCGGTGATCACGGGCGTGGGCGCGGTGATTAACTGCGCCCGGGTCAGGCCCGGGAGCAGCGTGGTCGTCTTCGGCACGGGCGGGGTGGGGCTCAACGCCGTCCAGGGCGCCCGCATCGCCGGCGCGGAGAAGATCGTGGCCGTGGACCTGCTCGACCGGAAGCTCGAGTTCGCGAAGAAGTTCGGCGCCACCCACACGGTCAACGCCGCCCAGGGCGACCCGGTGGCCCAGGTGCGCGCNCTCACGGGCGGCCGCGGGGTGGACTACGCCTTCGANGTGATCGGGCTACCCAAGACGATCCGCCAGGCTTACGACTGTCTGGCCAAGCGTGGGATGGCGGTCGTGGTCGGCGTCACGCCGATGACGACGGAGGTCGCGGTGCCGGTGATGTCGCTGGTCTTCGAGGAGCGCGTGCTGACGGGCTCGATCTACGGCTCCAGCCGCCCGCGCATCGACATCCCGAAGCTGATCGACCTCTACCGGGCGGGCACGCTGAAGCTGGACGAGTTGCTGACCCGCACCTATCCGTTCAAGGAGATCAACGAGGCGTACGCGGCGCTGGAGCGCGGCGAGGTCGCGCGCAGCGTGGTGACGTTCTGACCCGGGCCAGCGGCCGTTTTCTGCTACTATCCCCGGGTCATTCGCCGCACCTCACGGCACCACCCGGCGTCACCACGCGGAGGAGTTGACGATGAGCGGACTGAGACGACGGGACTTCTTGAAGCTTGGTGCGGCCGGGGCCGCTTCGGCCCTCGGCGTCCCGGCCCGGGGCGGGGCCCAGGCCAACGAGGTCGTGATGCTCGGCCTCTGGTCCTTCACCGGGGCCTTCGCCGACGTCGGGCCGATCCTCGATCGGGGAATGCGGATGGCCCTCGAGGAGCGAGGGATGAAGGNCCAGGGCAAGCCGATCAAGTACGTCACGCGCGACGATGAGACCAAAGCGGGCTCCGCCACCCGGCGCGCCGAGGAGGCGGTGGACGGCGAGGCCGTGAAATACATCATCGGCCCCTGGTCCTCNGGCGTGGCGCTGGCGGTCTCCGAGGTAGCCAAGCGCAAGAAGGTCCTCCACTACTTCAGCGGCGGCACCGAGGACATCTCGGGCGCCCGCTGCCACCGCTACTCCTTCCAGTGGGCCGCCAGCCCCTACACGGCCGCCAAGACGGTGGTGGACACGTTCATGAAGGCCAACCCCCGGGCCAAGCGCTGGCACCTGTTGGTCGCCGACTACGCCTTCGGCTGGTCGGTNGAGAAGTACGTCAAGGAGGTCGGCAAGACCCACGGGATCGAGTTCGTGGGGGCCGATCGCCACCCGCTCGGCGAGCGCGAGTTCTCCAACTATGTGACCAAGGCGGCCGGCAACAAGCCCGACGTCGTCGCGATGGTCAACTTCGGCCTGGACACGGTCACCGCCGCCCGCGAGATCTTCAACTTCGGTCTCACGCCNAAGATCCCGCTCATCCTCACCTGGTCCTCGGGCGTGGAGGAGCTCGTCCAGCTGAGCCCCGAGATGCGCGAGAACATGTGGGTGGGCTCGAACTTCTACTACACGGCGGATACGCCGGTGGCGAAGGAGTTCGTGAAGAACTACCAGGCCAAGTTCGGTAACCCGCCCGGGTACGCGCCGGCCGCCGCCTACGGCATGACGCGGATGGTGCTNCACGGCATGGACAGGGCCAGGTCGACCGACCACGTGGACGTCATCAAGGCGCTCGAGGGCATCGAGGTCGAGGACCTCGTTGGCAAGATGCGCGTCGATGCCAAGACCCACCAGACGCTTCGTCCGTACTTCTTCATGCGCTGCAAGAAAAAGGATGCCATGCAGCACCCGACGGACTTCGCCGACATCGTGGCCACGGGCTCGACGCCGCTGCCGCCCGAGTACAGCGCCTGCAAAGATATCGGCTCGCTGTAAAACTCGGAGGGGGCCTCGACGGCCCCCTCCGACGGTCGAGCGCGGGCCGCGTGGCCCGCGCTTCGACCTGCCTCCCCCCGGGAGGATTGCGCGGGCGAAGCCCGCGCTCGAACCGGCGTCGCACCACCGCTTGACGCGGTGAACCCGAGCCTGCTGTTCAGCCAGATTCTGAATGGCATCGTGACGGGGATGCTCTACGCCCTCATGGGGATCGGGCTGTCGATCATCACGGGCATCCTCAACATCCCGAACTTCGCCCACGGCGCCCTGTTCGCGCTCGGCGCCTACCTGATCTACACGGTCATCCAGGCGCTCGGGAATTTCTGGCTCGCCCTGGCCGTCGCCCCGCTGGGGGTGGCGTTGCTGGGCCTGCTCATCGAGTACGCCGGCATCCGCCCGCTGTACCGGGCCGGGCACGACTACCAGCTCCTGCTCACCTTCGGCCTGTCGCTGATCATCACCGAGGGCATCATCGTCGTGTGGGGCCCGATCGGGATGAGCCAGCTCCCGCCGGCCCTCCTGCGCGGCGGCGTCGATCTGGGGATCACGATCTATCCGAAATACCGTCTCTTCGTCATGGCCATGGCCGGGCTCCTGGTGCTGGGCGCCTGGCTGTTCCTCGAGAAGACGCGCTACGGGGCCATCATGCGCGCCGGCATCGAGGACAAGGAGATGGTGTCGCTGCTCGGCATCGACATCCACCGGCTCTTCACCGCTGCCTTCGGCCTGGGCGCGTACCTGGCCGGGATCTCCGGCGCCCTCACGGCGCCCATCCGCGGGCTCAATCCCCTGATGGGCGTCGACATGCTGGGGATCGCGTTCGTGGTCGTGGCGCTGGGCGGGCTCGGNAACCTGCCCGGCGCCATCGTGGCCGGGCTGATGATCGGGGTGGCCCAGAGCCTGGTCGCCCTCGTCTGGCCCGAGGCGTCGGTGGCCGTGATCTTCGCCGTCATGGCGGCGGTGCTGCTGGTGCGCCCCCAGGGGTTGTTCGGGATCCGATGAGCCGCGCCTGGATCGCGATCCTGGCCGCGGTCGTCCTGCTGCCCATGCTGGTGCGGCACGCGATCGCGACGGAGATCTGGATCTTCGCGATCTTCGGGCTGGGCCTGAATCTNTTGTTGGGCTACACGGGCCTGCTCTCCTTCGGCCAGGCGACGTTCTTCGGCTCCGCCGCCTATGTCGGCGGCTACCTCCTCAAGCACGGGGGCGTCAACGTCCTGCTCGTGCTGGCGCTCGGCATCGTCGTGGGGGCGGTCTCCGCGGCGGCGGTCGGCTACCTCTGCGTGCAGCGGTCGGGGCTCTACTTCATCATGCTGACATTCGCGCTGAACCAGATGTTCTACTTCACCGCCTATCAGTGGACCTCGGTGACCGGCGGTGAGGACGGCATGCCCGGCATCCCGCGCCCGGCATTCCTGGGCCTCCGGCTGAGCGAGCCGCTGGCCTACTACGTCTTCGTGGCCGCCTGCTTCGTCATCGCGCTGGGGATCATGAAGCGCGTTGTGGAATCGCCGCTGGGGAAAATCCTCCAGGCCATCCGGGAGAACGAGGTGCGGGCGCAGGCCATCGGCTATGACGCGCGACGCTTCAAGCTCCTGGCTTTCGTGATCGGCGGCGCCTTCTCGGGGCTGGCCGGCGTCCTCTATGCCATGCTCTTTGGCATCGTGCCCCTGGAGGCCATCGGCTTCGTCTTCTCCGGCAACGTGGTGTTCGGGACCCTGATCGGCGGCAGCGGCTCGCTCTACGGTCCCGTCATCGGCGCCTTCGTCTTCATCTGGCTCTCGGAGTCNGTCAGCGTGATCTGGCAGCGTTGGCCGCTGCTCCTGGGCGTGGCGTTCGTGATCGTCGTCCTCTTCTTCCGCGGCGGCCTGGTGGAGGCCTGGGACCGGCTGGCGACGTGGTGGAGCGTACGGCGCCTGCGCGGCGTGGCGGAGACCTGATGGCGTTGCTGCGGACCGAGGACGTCACCAAGACCTTCGGGGCGCTCACGGCGGTGAACCGCGTGACGCTCGCCGTCGAAGAGGGGACGCTCCACTCGATCATCGGGCCCAACGGCGCCGGCAAGACCACCCTGTTCAATCTCCTGACGGGTCAGGCGCCGCCGACCTCGGGCCGCATCCTCTTCGACGGCCGCGACATCACCGGCACCCCGCCCCAGCGCATCGCCCACCTGGGGATCGCCCGCTCCTTTCAGCGCACGAACGTGTTTCCCGCCCTCTCCGTCCTGGACAACGTCTGGGTGGCGGTCTTCGCGCGCAGCCGCCGCCGCGGGCTCGGCTGGCGCCCGGCCGACCGGTACCCGGATCTCACCGAGCGCGCGNTGGCGGCGCTGGGGGAAGTCGGGTTAGGGGACAACGCCCGCCGGGCCGCCCGCGAGCTCTCGCACGGCGAGCAGCGCCAACTCGAGCTGGCCATCGCGCTGGCCGCCGCGCCCCGCCTGCTCCTGCTCGACGAGCCCGCCGCCGGGCTGTCGCCCGACGAGACGCGAAAGATGGTGGCGCTCGTGCGCGGCCTCAAGGGGCGGTATACGATCGTGCTGATCGAGCACAAGATGGACATCATCATGACGATCTCGGACCGAGTCTCCGTCATGCACTTCGGAAGCCTCATCGCCGAGGGTACGCCGGCGGAGATCCAGCGCCACGCCGAGGTGCGGCGGGCCTACCTGGGGGGGATCGTCGCGCCGTGATCCTGGAGGTGTGCGCCGTCGACGCCTACTACGGCCTCGCCCACATCCTGCACGGACTGTCGCTGCAGATCGGGGACGGCGAGGTGGTGGCGCTCCTGGGTCGCAACGGCGCCGGCAAGACGACGACGCTGCGCTCGATCGTGGGGCTCGCCCCGCCCCGCGCCGGCGAGATCCGCTACCGGGGCGTCGATATCGCCGGCCGGCCCCCGCACCAGATCGTCCGCCTGGGTGTCGCGCTGGTGCCCGAGACGCGCGGAATCTTCTCGTACCTCACCGCCCGCGAGAATCTCGACATCGCGCGCCGTCCTGGCTCCCGCTGGCGGATGGAGACTGTCCTCGAGTGGTTCCCGACGCTTCGCGGCGTCCTCGACCGCAAGGGCCGCTTCCTCTCGGGCGGCGAGCAGCAGATGCTGGCCATCGCCCGCGCGATGCTGACCGGTCCCGNGCTGGTGCTCCTGGACGAGCCCTCGCAGGGGTTGGCGCCGCTGGTAGTGGAGGCCGTGATCGGCGCGATCCGGGAGCTGAAGCGGGAGCGGGTCAGCATGCTCCTGGTCGAGCAGAACGCCGAGATGGCGCTTCAGCTGGCCGACCGCGTGTACGTGATCGATCACGGAACCATCGTCTTCGAAGGGACGCCGCCCGAGCTTCGCGCGAACACCCAAGCCACGGCGGCCTACCTGGGGGTGGGGGCCTGAGCGTCCCCACGCCCAGCCGACCTCGGGAGGGAGCCTCATGACGCTCCAGGAGAAGCTCGACGCCATCAAGGCGCAGTCGAAAACGCGGATTCCCCCGGAGGCCCAGGCCATCATGCAACGCGGCGTCGAGGACGTGCGCCGGTCGGGGATCCTGGCGCGTGTGCCGAAGGTCGGCGACCGGGCGCCCGACTTCACGCTGCCCGACGCTCACGGCCGGCCGGTGAGCCTCAGCGGCCTGCGGGCCAGGGGCCCCGTGGTCCTGAGCTTCTATCGCGGCCGGTGGTGACCGTACTGCGCCGCAGAGCTGGACGCTCTGCAGCAGGCGCTGCCCGAGATCGCCGCCGCCGGCGCCACCCTCGCCGTCATCTCGCCGCAGGCCCAGCGGACCACCCGGGAGCCCGAGNACCAGAAGCCGCTGCCCTTCACGATGCTGCGTGACCAGGGCAACAAGGTCGCCGCTCAGTACAGTCTGGTCTTCAAGCTCCCGGACGATCTCAAGCAGCTCTACCTGAAGTTCGGGATCGACCTCGCCCGGGCCAACGGCGACGACTCGTGGACGCTGCCGATGCCGGCCCGCTTCGTCGTCGACCGCCCGGNCATCGTCCGCGCGGCCGACGCCGACCCGGACTACACGCACCGGCCGGAGCCGGCGCGCACGGTGGAGGTGCTCAGAGCGCTGAGGGGCTGACGTAGTCGTCGCGCAGCAGCCAGGCGCCGATTTTGATGAGGGCCGTGCCCAGCGCCACCCGCAGCGGNCGGTNGGGCNTGCGGGCCAGACGCCGAAGNCGGTCGCGCTGCGCCTCGGCGTACAGATCGGCGAGACGGTCCTTGATCAGGTGCTCGGCGTAATACTCGTTGAAGTCCATCGCGACTCCTTTGCCTGCTAAGACCCCCCTGGAGTCGCTCGCGTGAAATTCCGCGCGCGTGGGTGATGGCGACGCCGGCGACGACGAGCGCGGCGCCGGCGAGGAGGCGCCCGTCGGCCGCCTCCCCGAGCACTGTCACGCCGAGCAGCAGCCCGACCACCGGTACGAGGTAGGTGACCGTGGAGGCGCGCGTCGCGTCCCATGCGCGGATCAGGTAGAAGTAGAGCAGGTAGGCGAGGCACGAGCCGAAGACGCCCAGCGCGATCAGCGCGACCCACGTCAGCGGAAGCGCCGGCACCCGGAGCGGACGCTCCAGGCCGAGCGCCGCGCCCCACGCCAGCCCGTCAGCGATCAGCAACACCATCGTGGCCTGGGCCAGCGCCGACTGACCGCGCAGGTGCCGGCGCGCGAAGACGGCGGCCGCCCCGTACGATGCCGCCGCCCCCAGGATGGCGATCTCGGCCAGCGCCAGCTTGTTCCACAGGAACGCCGAACCGANCAGCAGCGCCAGGAGCCCGAACGCCGCCCACGGCTTACGCTGCGCGCTCGCCGGCGGCATGACCGCGCTCGGNCTGGGGGATGAGGACGATCTCGACGCGCCGGCCGGCGATCCCGCCGCCACGGTCCAGGGCNCCGTGCGCCAGGGTGAGCACCCGGCCCACCACCGCCGGACGCTCGAGCGGCACGGCGATGACCAGCTGACAGCGCCCCCAGGNGCGCTTTCTCATCGTGGGCGNGACGATGGCGCCGAGCTCCTGGTGGATCGCGTCGGTCACGGCCACCTGGCACGCGACGAGCGCGTCACGCACGCGCTCCCTGCGCGTCACGAGGAGCAGCAAGGCGACGACGGAAGCGAGCGGAACGATCGCGACGATGATCGGCCCCAGCAGGTTCAGCATGGTGCGCCTCCCTCCATCCGGTACGACACCGCAGGGCGGGCGGCGTGAAATCGCGAGCGGGAGATCGCTACCGCGCGAGCGGGTGGAGGTCCGGTCGGCAGGTCGTGCAGGGCTGAAGCCCGGCCGCTTCGGCGCGCGCGCGCGAGCCGAAGAAGACGACCTGGTGCGGATGCTCCAGGGTGCTGAGCGAGGGGCAGGTCGGCAGGCAGTAGGAATCGTCGCCCGGGTAGCGCGCGTACATCGTGTCGCGGGGAATCTGGAACTCGTCGTGGGCNTTCACCGTCGGGATCCCCTCGGTGGCGAGCAGCCGCTGCTTGAGCTCGATCTTGTTGCCGGCATAGCCGGTGAGCGAGCCGGAGGTGCCGACGACGCGGTGGCAGGGCACGACGATCGGCAGCGGATTCCAGCGCAGCGCCTGGGCCACGGCACGCGTGGCCGCCGGCTTGCCGACCTCGCAGGCGACGCCCGCGTACGACATCACCGCGCCGTAGGGAATGCTGGCCGTGGTCTGGAGCACCGTGCGGTGGAAGTCGCTCCGGGCCAATCGGAGGTCGAGGGGCCAGTCGAGCCGCGTGCGCTTGCCCTCGAGGTACTCGAGCAGCTCGCGGGAGAGCGCCTCCAGCTCGGCGCCGTCCTCGATGGCCTCCACGCCGGCCAGGCGGGCCAGACGGGACTGGCTGAGCGTGTGCGCGCGCCCCAGGTACTCGATGAGGGAGACGCCCTGCTCCGATACGGCGATGAGGATGTTGCCGAGCGGGGAGGGGAACACGCGGTAGGTGAAGGTGCGGCGCTTGAGGTCGGAGAGCCGGGACTCGAGCCGCTTTCGCATGCGCGCGAGCGCCGCGACCGGAGTCGGCGCCTGGCGCCAGGCACCGGCCGCGCGATCGATGGCTCGGTAACGCTCGAACTCACCGCCGCAAGGGGGGCAGACACCCACGTGCTCTTGCACNCGACGGTCGGTGGCCGGGTCGGCCTCGCCCGTCGCCGCGGCGATGATGTCGGACTCGATGTCGGCGCAGACCTTTGGCAGTCGCATCATTGCTGGAGCTCCATCCGCGGCGGCGCGAAGGCCTGGAGCTCCTGGCGGATCTTCTTGAGCGCGTGGAAGACGTGCGCCCGGGCGCTCTCCGCCGAGCAGTCGAGGTTTCGCGCAATCGCATCGTAGTCGAGGTCATGAACCTTTCTCAACACGAAGGCCAGCCGCTGCTTGAGGGGCAGGCGGGCGACGGCGCGGTCGAGATGCGCCCGCGTCTCCTTGAAGAGGGTCTCGCCCTCGGGGCCGGTCCCGTCCGTCTCGGCCCGCGTGGCCCGCACGGCCGCGTGGGCGTTCCGCCGGCGCCGCTCGGCCCGGAAATGGTTCCGAGCCAGGTTGGTCGCGATCGTGAACAGCCAGGCGCGCACGTTCGCGTCCGGCGCCAGCGCCCGGTAGGCCTTGTAGGCGCGGAGGAAGGTCTCCTGGGCGAGATCGTCCGACTCGCTAGCGCGCGCGGTCACCCGGAGGAGGTAGCGATAGATCTCCGCGTGGTGTGCCTCCAGGATCGTCTCGAAGGGTTGTTGACCCATCCCGCTCTATAAAACACCGAAGTCCTACCGTTGTGAAAGCAGCTCGTCGGCCAGCCCGAGCAGGTGCCAGCCGTCCTGCGCGCGCTCGGTCAGCGACCGCCAGGCCGGCCGGGGACCGGTGTGGTGGAAGGTGTGGAAGAGGACGAGCCGGGCCGGGGTGGGGACGGCGGCGGCCAGGCGCCGGCTTTCGGTGAAGGGGATGGAGTCGTCGCCGATGCCGTGGGCGATCAGAAGCCGGGCGCGAAAGCCCGGCAGCACGGTGAGGGGTGACAGGCGCGCGAGCGCGTCGCGGGCGTCGGCGGGGAGCGCCGCCAGGAGCGCCGGGACCGCCTCTTCGCGGCGATTGACGACGAGCGTCAGCACCGCGCGCCCCTCCGCGCCCAGGGTGCTCTCCAACGCCCGGGTGTCGGCGAGGGGGTTGGCGAGCTTTCGCGTCACGAGCTCCTCGAGCTGTCGCCGGTCGCGCGCGTCATCGACGAAGCCGCCCAGGAGCGCCAGCAGCTTCCAGCGGTTGTACTCCTCCTGCCGCTCCACGTACCGCCGGCCCTGCCACGTGTGCACGCCGGTGGTGACGAACGTGATGACGTTGCGGAGATCGGCGTACCCGCCGAAGGAGCCGACCACGCCCAGGCCCGGTGTGTCGGCGGCGGCCAGCAGGGCGGGCCCGGCGCCGAAGGAGAATCCGGCGATGCCGACGCTCTGGCTCGTCCGGCGGAGGTGCTCGATCGCGGCCCGGATCTCGGCCACCTCGCGCCCGCTCAGCCGGAAGGCCGCGAGCCCCTCGAAGTGCGGGACAAGAACGAGCTGCCCCTGCCGGGCCAGCAGGCGTGCCAGGCGCTCGAGGTCGGGGTGACGGCGCCCAGCGAGTGACAGACCATGGACCAGCAGAAGCGCGCCGCGGGGCTTCGTGGGTCGATAGAGGTCGGCGTCGAGGGAGCGACCGTCGACCGAAAGGCGGATCTCCTCGCGCGTCCACTCGGACGCGAGCGGAGCCAGCCACGGCTCGGCGCCGGGCGCGGCCAGCGCCAGCGAGAAGGCCAGAGCGGGCCCGAAGCGGAGGGTCAGCCCTGCGGCGAGGACGGTGGCGGCGACCGCGATGCCGGCGATCCAGCGACAAGGGTGGCGCATGTCGTCTCTGTAGCATCAAAGGCAAGCGGCGTGCACCACCTGGGCTTCGGCCACCAGCGCCGCGCCGCGGGCGCCGTCGACACGGAACTCGAAGAGCCGCCCGGCCCCGGCGTTCCGCCTCAGCGTCCCCTCGGTCTTGGCCACGTTCTGCAGGAGACTCTGCACCGACTGGCGCAGGCGCCCCTCCCAGCCGTCGGCCTCGGAGTGGCGACCGTACGCCTCCAGCGCGTGGGCGCGCAGGAGCTTCGGCCACTGGCGCGCGAAGAGGCCGGCGTCCTCGAAGAGATCGAGGCCGGCCAGGCTCTGGCCCACGAACACGGCCGCCCCCCGCGCCCCCGGGGCGGCGCGATGATCGAGGGTCCGNTCGACCTCTTGCTGGTGCTCCTTGACCTCGGGCTTGTCGTAGATGGCCTGGTAGCTCCCCGTCTCCGAGGGCGCGGCGGCGCGGGCGGCGTACTTGCTCACCTCCGCCCAGACCCGTCCCTGGTCCGCGCGCTCCATGACGCGGGCGCGCAGCCCGGGCGCCGCGAAGCTGCCCTTGCTCTCGAAGTGCTGGGCGCGCCCCCTCCAGCGCCCCTGCTCGACACAGTAGACGGTGATGGTGAGCGGGCCNCTCAGCGGCGGCAGCAGGATGTCCTCGGTCACGACACGATTCTGCTTGCCGCCGAGCAGGATCTCGCCGGCGAGCAGGAGCGCGTGGATCTTGCCGCGGTTCTCCACGACGAGCGACGGGACCGTGGCCTGCTCGCGCTCCGTGATGACGAGATCGCCGCGCGAGCGCGCCTCCTCCAGTGTGGCCACTGCCAGCGGTGGCGCCGTGGTCACCGCGTGGAGCCAGAACACGAGCAGCGCGCCGTGGGCGCGCGCCTCTCCCACCCGCACGCTGGTGACCAACCGCTGGAGCTCGGGACTGACCATGCCGGTCGGGATGGGGCCGACGTCGGAGTCGGCGGGAAGGATCCGGATGCGCTCGGCCAGCGCGACCGCCGGCCTGGCGGTGAGGGCGGCAGCGCCCACGGTGAGGCCACGCANGAACTCTCGCTTGGTCATCGTTCCGTCTCCTCGGCAAAGAGTGTCTTCGCCTGGTTAGACAGGACNCTTCCGGGAACGTTTCGGACGCTGGGGCAGGGTGGCGCTCAGCGCGTGAGGCGGAGGACGACGCGCACCCGAGCGGGCAGCTCGGCGGGCTCGCGGTCGGGGGACCAGGCGCCCAGACGGCCGAGGGCCCGCGCGAGCTCCGGGTAGGCCGAGCGCGGGAGCTCGAGCTCCACGATCGTCGCCTCCTCGGCCCGCCAGCGGGAGACCTCGGTGGCGCCGACGCGCGCGGCGAGCTCGGCCAGCGCCAGCTCGGCGGTGTCGCGATCCTGCACCACGAGCCGCCCCGACACCGTCGGCGGAGCCGGCGCGCGGGCCAGGAACCGCTCGTGATCGCTCCTCTCCGGTGCCGCCGCGGGCCTGTCCCGCGTCTTGGGTTCGGGCGCCGTATAGCGCTGGATGGCCGCCTGGTCGCGCGCCGTTGCCGGCGCTTCCTTGCGCGCGGGGGTCGGTGCTCGCCGCTCGGCGGCGGGCTGGCTGGCGACGGCAGGCTCGTCGGCAGACTGGCGCGTCCGGGCCGGCTCGCGTACCGGCGCCTGAGCCTTCTCCTCGCGCAGCGGCGGTGGTGGCGTCTGCCGGCGCGCCGCCTGCTGCAGCTCCGGCGAGCGCTGCACGAGGTAGACGGCGCCGACGGCGACCAGGACGAGCGCGGCGGCCTCGAGGGGCAGCTTCACCGGCAGCGGCACGAAGAGCCTGCGCAGCAGGCGCCGGTGCCACGGCGTCGGATGGGCGGCGGCGAGGACGCGATCGGCGAAGCCTGCCGGCGCGCGCAGGCGCGGCATCCCGTGGAGGAGCGCCAGCATGCGCTGAAAGGTCTCCCACTCGCGCCGGCAGTCGGGGCACGCCGCCAGATGCGCCTCGCAGGCGGCACGCTCGGCGTCGGGGAGGGCCCGGTCGGTCAGCTCCGAGAACATGGCGCGCGCGTGGTCGCAGNTCATGGCAGGAACTTCTCCAGCCTCTCTCTGAGCTCCAGGCGCGCCCGGTGCAGGCGCGAGCGCACGGTGCCGAGCGTCAGCCCGAGCGTGTCGGCGATCTCCTCGTAGGACAGGCCCTCCAGATCGCGCAGGACGACCACGATGCGGCGCTCGTCGGGCAGCTCGGCGATCGCCCGGTGGAGCGCGGCCTCCGTCTCGCTCCGNTCCATCCGGGCCGCCGCGTCGCCATCGGCGCTCGGCAGACCGGTCAGCGTCTCCTCCGCCTCCCGGGCCCGCGCCATCCGCCGCTCGCCGGAGGCGAGCCGGTTGAGGCACAGGCGCGAGGTGATCGCGTAGAGCCAGGTGGAGAGCTTGGACTCCCCCCGAAACTCGGCGATCCCCCGGTGAACGCGGAGAAACACCTCCTGCGCGGCTTCTTCGGCCTCGGCGCGGCTGCCCAGCATGCGGTAGGCGATGCTGAAGACACGGTGCTGGTAGGCCACGACCAGGTCCTCGAAGGCGCGCGCGTCGCCGGCCCGGAGCCGCTCCAGCACCTCCGCCGCCGTTCCCTCCTGCATCCTTAGACCATAGCGCCCGGCGAAAGTTCCCCGCTACCGTTACGCGCCCGCGGAGGCAGCCAAAGAACATTTCTCCTTGTATCTCTCCGCGGGGCCTGGAAATCCTCTTGAATCAGCGGCGGACGGATTCCCAGGAATACCCAAGCCGCGAGGACAATGGCGAAGTCGCTAGCGGTTTTCTGCATGCTCGGCGCGGCCGTCATCCTCAGCGGGTGCGCCAAGAGCCCGGTCACGGATTGGTGGCGGGTCGCGACGTGCCTGATCATCTACGAGACGAATGGCACTGATCGGCAGATCGTGGTGGCCGGTCAGACGTGCGACATCAAGCGCGCCGCGCAGGGGGGGCTTCATGAGGCCGGCCGGGGACGGTTGTCGCCGTCCCTCCGCCGCCAGCTAGACCACGGCNGACATGCCACCGTCGAAGTTGATGGCGGTGCCCGTGATGTAACCGGCGCGCTCGGAGGCCAGGAAGGCCACGAGGTCGGCGAACTCTTCCGCCTCACCGAC
>JGI25382J43887_10000377_pt1 | contig 14422 bp, 9 predicted proteins | sample GraSoi013_1_40cm_3_FD_43887 | JGI IMG/M metagenome (IMG submission 43887) | reverse complement strand
TCGCATTACTCGGCGGTTGATGCCCTTCTTATTCACTCTCTACGCGATCGCTTACCTCGATCGAGTCAATATCAGCTATGCGGGGCTGGAAATGACTCGCGCCTTGGGGTTCTCCGATGAGGTCTTCGGTTTCGGCGCGGGAATCTTCTTTGTGGGATATTTTCTACTTGAAATCCCCGGAACGTTAGTCGTGGAACTCTGGAGCGCGCGCAAGTGGTTTGCCCGGATCCTGATTTCCTGGGGACTTTTTGCTTCATTGACAGGTCTCGTGAGGACGGCGCACCAGTTTTATTGGGTTCGCTTTCTACTGGGGGCGGCCGAGGCGGGATTCTTTCCTGGCATCATCGTCTATCGCACACACTGGTATCGCTACGAGGACCGGGGAAAGGCGCTGGCGTTGTTCCTGGCCGCGCAGCCGGTCGCCAACGTTTTCGGCGCGCCGATTTCGGGGTTGCTCATGAAGATTCACTGGCTCGGCTACGCCGGCTGGCGCTGGCTGCTAATTGTGGAAGGGCTACCGGCGGTCTTTTTCGGCATCATCACCCTCTATTATCTCGACGACTGGCCGAAGGATGCGCGCTGGCTCACGGACGCAGAGCGCGAATGGATCACCGTTGATTTAGAGCGCGAGAAGCAGAACAAGAAAGCACTTAAGCCGCTCAGCGTCGGCCAGGCGCTTCGCCACCGTGACGTCATCTTGCTGACCCTGGTGTATTTCCTTCGAGTCACGGGGAGCTACGGATTTACGATCTGGCTTCAGTACTGTCCCAATGTTGATTTCGAAAATTCCTGTAAGTGCAAGTTGCGCTGCGAGTTAGGCGCGAGAATGAGCAAAATCGATTTGAATCCGGATATATCCTTGCGGCGTTCCGAGAGTTGCCGAGGGATGGTGCATGAACAGTGGCCGCACGATTTTTGCTCAACTGATGGACCTGCTTCCGCTCGCCGAGTTTCGCCGTTGCGTGGACCGCTACGACGGCGACTACAAGGTGCAGAGTTTCTCCTGCCTCGATCAATTCTTGTGTTTGGCTTTTGCCCAACTCACATATCGCGAGAGTCTGCGCGACATCGAAACCTGCCTGCGCGCGCATCAGCGCCAACTTTACCACATGGGCCTTCGGGGCGGCATCTCGCGCAACAATCTCGCCAACGCCAACCTGCACCGCGACTGGCGCATCTACGCCGATTTTGCCCGCGTGGTCATCGCGCAGGCCCGCGCCCTCTATCAGCACGACCCGTTCGCGGTGGAATTGGAGCAGACAGTCTACGCGTTCGATTCCACCACCGTCGATTTGTGCTTGTCGCTCTTTCCCTGGGCGCAGTTTCGCCGGCGCAAGAGTGCGGTGAAACTCCACACCTTGCTCGATCTGCGCGGCAACATTCCGACCGCGGTTTATGTGACCGGCGGGCAGGTGAACGATGTGAGACTGCTCGATCAACTGGTACTGGAAGCCGGGGCGTTTTATCTCCTCGACCGGGGCTACGTGGACTATCGGCGCCTCTACCTGATCACCCAAGCCCTGGCTTTCTTCGTCACGCGCGCCGAGCACAACACGCGCTACCGTCGCTGCGTGTGGCGCGGGGTCGATCACTCCACCGGCCTGCGTTCCGATCAGACCATTCGCCTCACTGGACCCAAGAGCTCGCGTCGCTACCCCGCACCCCTGCGGCGCATTCACTACTTCGACGTCAAGAAAGACTTGCGCCTCATCTTCCTCACCAACAACTTTCAACTCGAGGCGCTGACTATCGCAGAACTCTACCGTGCCCGCTGGCAAGTCGAATTGTTCTTTCGCTGGATCAAACAACATCTGCGTATCCGCGCTTTCTACGGCACCTCGGAGAATGCCGTGAAGACCCAAGTGTGGGTGGCGATCAGCGTTTACGTGCTGGTGGCCATCTTGAAAAAGCAACTCCAACTGGACCTGAGCTTGTACAAAATCCTGCAAATTCTGAGTGTCACAATTTTCGAAAAAAGCCCGATTTTACTGGCTTTTTCGCAATACAACGACCGAATCCCAGAACCAGACCCTTGTATCCAACTGGATCTGTTCAACATATGATGGGACAGTACTGATCTGGCTTCCTAAAATCCTCCAGAAGCTGTCCGGGCTGACCACCTTCGAGGTGACGCTCGCGACCGCTATTCCGTATTTAATGTCCCTGCCGGCGATCTGGTGGGTGGGGTGGCACTCAGACAAAACCGGAGAGCGAAGGAGGCACGTGGCGCTTCCGACATTCGCGATGNCGGGTGCCCTNGCGCTGAGCCAGAACGTGGGCGAGAACGTCCCGGCAACCATCGTTCTTTTCTCAATTGCCATGATGGGGCTCTTCAGTGGACTGGCGAGCTTTTGGGCTGTGCGTCGCCAAATTAAAATCCGGCCGCAAACTCGCTAATTTAGCCACCTGACCTCCCGGCCGATGATCACGAGTAGTGGTGCAAACTTTCGCGATGCGCCGGCTCCTCTTGAGTTTCTTCCGGTGGTTCGCCGCCTTCATCCGCTCCCGACATGACCTCGGGCTTGAGTTCGTCGCCCTTGCGTCAGCAATTAGGCGTGCTAAGCGCAAGAAGCCACACCCGAGGCTGGGATCGGCTGTTCTGGGTTGCATTCTGGGGGTTGTGGTCGAGGTGGGCCGAGTGCACGAAACCCGCATTTTATGCGGTCGGGAGGGCCTTGAAAGCTCAGATTCTCCAGTTTCAGATGGACCAGTTTTGGGGGCGGGTCATCCAGTCCCCAGGGAGGGAGCAATCAAAATTCAGGGAGTTTTGTTACGGGCGATGTGATGAGTACGAGTTTTGTTACGGCCCCGATGAATACCAAGATACCTGCAAAACCCGGCATCGACTGTAGCCTCCTGATTGAAAGCGGGTTAGTGCTACGCTAGCGGCGATTCGAAACACCCAACCGCCTGCTTTCTAGGCAGTTTCTTTCCCCGCGCCGTAAGTCACTGAAATTCAGTGGGTTCTACTTTGGAAGATCAAAGATGGTGGCGTTGGTTATGATCCGGCGATGGCGATAGCCTGCTTAGTTAAATACTTCCACCGCAATGAGATGGTGAGCCGTGAGGGAATCGAACCCCCAACCTACTGATTAAGAGGCAGGCCAATCCTTTCCCACTCTCTACACTCATTCCTATCGTTTTCATAACCTTACACTAATTCAGGGATTCTGCTTTCGCTCAAAAGGCAGAACCCATTTTCTTGCAGTTAGATAGGCTGGGAGAAGGGTTTTGTTACGGTTTTGTCACGTTCCAAATCGGCGAGTGCGAGGCTCAACCCTCGCGGGAATTCGTTCTTCGCTCCGCTTCAATCCGCGTTGTCGTCCATTGGCCTAACATCAACGATTTCAATGCGGACGGAGTTTTCAGCAGGGACATCATTTCAAAAATTCGTCAATGTATGCGTCGTCTTGTGCGTCGGCAAGTTCCGTGGTGTCACCCAGGATATAGCGATACTGATATGGACCGCGAAGAGCAACAATCCGGTTCATCCAGTTCGCCGGGTCGGTCCACAACACCGGCCTGTTCCCCATGGCCTTGGTGAGATCTTCAAGATCCCAATGAAGCGCAAAGCCGGGAATCACGGCATCAAACAAATCGGTGTTCAGAGTGTTCTCGAGAGCGGCTCGCAAGCTATAGGGGCTTCGATCCAGCCAGACCTTGCTGATTCGCGGGTCGACCGCAGCCGCCAGCAAAAGCCAGACCCCTTTCACACCCCGGGCACCACAATGAATGGAGGCCAGTTCGACGTCACTACGCGCAGATACAAGATCGACTCCACGGAGAATGTCATGCGCCCGCATCGCCGGCAAATTGAGCCCAATCTGGTTGGCCCGTGAATTGGTGATCCAATTCCCGACAAATGGCGCGTGGGTATCTTCTCCCGGAGAGTCACGCGGTTCCAGCGAGAGGACGACGCGGCCCTTCTTTGCCATCCTTTTCGCCAAGGAATCCGTGGATGGAGCCTGGAAGTAAGGACCGTTATCCGCCACTAGCAACACCGCCGGCTTTCGACCAGAGGGTGAAGATGGGATGTAGAGATTTCCTTCAATCTCAACTCCCGGCTCACTGTCGAACTTGATGTGCTGGCGCCGAACTTCCGGAGTGTTCGACTCATCCAACACATTCAATTCCGGGGAGGAACCATCCGAGGGAATCTGCAGCCTACGCAATTCAGCTTGCAGTTCAGGGATTGTTCCCTGCTGTTTCTTGGCGTGAAAATCGTCAAGTGTCAGTTGGTAGAGTTTGCGGCTCCCCGGGATATCCTCGACACGGCCAGTGGGCGTGACCAGCAGTTCGAAATTGGTATAGAGATGTACAGGCTGTTCATGAAAATCACCTTGGCCGTCTTTGAGCCAGCGGATCATCCACTGATAGACGGCTTCTCGACTTACCAGGGGAGTGCCGTGGGGACCCGGTCCGACAAAGAACGCTAGCTTGTCCTCAGCACCGTAAATGCCGTACCAATGTCGAGCTTCCTCATAAACCAACCGAGCCCCCGCGGGCGTAAAGTAGTCACCCTCGGTTGCCTGGATGAGCCAGGGCGTGGGCGCCGATAATTCCACATAATCCGCTACATCGAGGCCCCGCGCAAGAAATTGGGGGAGGCTCATTTCGGTATCGGGGTCAGGGCCGGCAAACAATAACCGATAGGAATTGGGATAGCAGGCGGGAATGACCGCTTTAACCCTTGGGTCCAGAGCACCTATGAAGGTCGTCAATGCCCCACCCCCCGAGCAACCCGCGGCGCCAAGACGTGTGGCGTCCACGTCAGGCCGGCCGACCAGGTAGTCGATGCCTCGCTTCGCGTCCCAAATGAAGAAGCGGGCTGCACTCTCGCCAATCAGAATGCACTGGGCTCCCGCCTGGATATGCTCGGGAACTGACCACCCCCCCAAGGGTCCTGAGAGTTGCGGATCATACGACTGTTCCCTCTCACCTTGACCTATCGGATCGGTCGCCAACACCACAAAGCCTTTCAAAGCCAGATTGGCTGCTGCTCTCTGCGGCTCGGGCTTTCCCTCCTGTGTGTGGCCGGACTGAAAAAGAATGGCGGGGTAACGGCCCGGCTGGTTGGGCCGGTAGAGATCGCCGGTGACATAGAAATTCGGCAGACTCTGGAAAAGCACTTTCTCGATGGTGTAGCCCTCAGCCTTAATCTGACCCGTGATCTTGGGATTCAGCGGCCCGTTGTAGTCGGGCAGACCACCCAAGAGTTCCAGGAGTGTTGCGCGGAGCTTTCGTTTCCGACGCTCCGCATCGGCAATCGTGTGGATCTGGTCAATCGCCCTCTGCCGCTCTTGGAGTTGCCGCTGCGCAATCTGGTCCATCCAGTGGAGAAGGAGGTCGCGCTTGGGTTCCTGCGCAAAAAGGGAGTGGGGAATGAGAAAAGTTGCATACAGTAAGGCGATGTTTTCCAGTTTCATGGTGCGCTTCCTCGCATTTGGAGTCGCTGCGGCCCGCCGGACGCAGGGCTAAAGAGACGGGGAAATTGTGACACACAGCAGCGCCATGGTCGTCCGTTTCATCTGACGTTGGTACGATAAAGGCCCGCGCTGGCGGCTGGTCCCATGAGTCGCCGTGCGTTATCCTCGCATATGGCCCTTTGGGGAGCCTCGTCCAGGCCAGATTCTTGCACTTTGAGGAGAGCCGACTCAAAATAAAAGAAAGGATAATACGATCCGAAAAGCACTCGCGGAAGCGGAATCTCGTGCACGAGGCGACCGACTCCTGCGATCCCTTCCACCATAGAAATTTCAGCATAGACGTCGCCCGCGGAGAACGCCGCCCGATATTGCTCCTTGCTGATGCTTGAAGTGCAGTTCAAAAGCTCCAACCGCAGGCCCGGCGTACTTTTCACCACATCCACAAGCGCAGTAATATCAACTGGAGGAACACGCAGAAGCGGCGGCTGCGTACGCACGTCCTCCATGCATAAAGCCAACTGTACGATGAGCCGGCGGGCAGTCGCCAACTTCAATAACTCCGCAAAGACCGGATCGGCAAGGTTGTATCCCTGATAGTTGGGATGCAGGCGGATTCCCAGCATCTTATGCTTTTCCTGGCACCGCCGCACATCTTCCTGCCAGTCGGGAAGCTTGGGGTTTATTGATCCGAAGGGTACGAGCATGCCTTGGCCGTAGGCCCGGCAGGCCTGGGTGAGCCGGAAGTTTACGCTGGCAATATCCCTGTGCAACATCCCGCCGACGCTGCCCGCCCAAGCTTGCACTACGTTCCGCTTGCGCAGCTTGGCGACCAGCTCCGCGGGCTCCTCGCCCTCTAAGTGTCGAAATGGCCAGGCGGAAAGGTATACGTTGGTATCGATGATCATACTTTGGAACCTTTCCTTCGCAGCATCGGCGTCAATAACCGGCGCAGGTTCCCGCCCAGGATGAGTCTCTTGTCGGATTCCGAGATGTTGGCGCCTTCAACCTTTGCGATCTGCGAGGCGAAACTCCGGCCTCCCACATCACTGCCATAAATCACTCTTTCCGCACCCAATTCACGCACCGCCATCTCCACAAATCCCGACGTCGGATCAGATCCCGCGATTCCAGCGTACACATTCTTCGTATCGCGAATAGCGCGAATCCCCAGCTCCCAGTTTCCTCCCGTGTGGGCGCATACGATCTGGAGTTTGGGGTGGCGCTTGGCGAGTTCGACGACGTCGAACGGCGAAGATTCGCCAGGCTTATTGCCGCCGGCTTTGAGCCATTCGTGTTGCAGGATCGGCAGATTCATGGCGACAGCCCGCTCGGCGATGGGATCCATTTCTGGAACGTTGCAGCGCGCCTCAGCCTCGATCTCCCCGATGCAGACCATCGGGCCGTCCCGGACACAGCGATCAAACTCCTGCAAGCTGAAGTCGAGATAGGCTGGGCTTAAATACACAGAGCCATAGGCGCGGTCGGGAAAGGCCTTCACAGCTCGCATCACTCGATCGTTTTCCCCCCGAATTTGGTCCGGGGTCGGATGCTCGTCGGCCGAATACCCCTGGGAAAGGATGAGTCGCTCCACCCCCACTCGATCCATGCACTTTACCAAGAAGGCCATGCGTTCCTCGGGGGTATTGCCAGGCACCGAACCCAGATGGGCATGCTGGTCCCAGATCCGCATGTTCCTGCACAATTCCGAGTCGCCACGGAACTCCCAGGGCTTAGCCTGAGCAAGCGCCAAGGCGGAGCCTGCGCAAAAACTTTTCAGAAGGGTTCGCCGGTTTAGCAATACGGTGCTCCCGTCTAATGCCCTATGTTATGACAGAGATCGCAGTTCACAGGCGCCTTTCGCAGCTTGTGGCAATCAACGCAGCCGACCATGGAAACGTCCTTCTCCTGCCAGAGATAATCCCGGTCTTTCACCGGACCGTGGCATACCGCACATGCCACGCTTGCATTGCTGTGCTTCTGGTGACTGAAGAAAACAAAGTCTGGAAGCGTATAGACTCGGTTCCACGAAATGAGGTTGTCGTCTCTTTGGACTTCGGCCAGTTTCTGGATCGCTGGGCTATCGGTCTTGATACTCTGATGGCAGACCATACAATCCGCGACTCCGGGGATTTGCATCTTACCGTTGGTTCCCGCGGGTTGATGGCAAGAGTTGCATTTCATTCCTGCCTGAAAATGCTGCTGGTGACTGAACGGGATCGGCTGCGTGATCGCCTTGGCGGGCGCGGGAAGATCTTGGGGCTCACGGCCCGGACCCGCCGAAATCATTCTCGGGTAAGCTTGGGGTCGCATTCTTGCTGGACCCTGTCCTTTCGGGAATAGGGCGTATGCCGCCAGGACAGTCGGGGCAGTGGTGTCAGGATTGAAATATCCACCGGGCCCCACCGCAATCACCACGAATTGCTTCTTTGTTTTCTTCCCCAGATACGTCATAGGTGTGGCGTGCGCGTTGGATTCGAGCTTGTCGACCCAGAGTTCCTTCCCTGTCCGTGCATCGAACGCCCGGAAGCGGTGATCGACGGTGCCGCCAATGAAGACCAGGCCTCCCGCGGTGGCTATTGAACCTCCGAGGTTATAAATACCGGTTTTGGGAATCCCTTTTGCCTCCAGATCGTCCACGACCCCCAGCGGCACCTTCCAGGCGATTTCCCCGGTCTTCAAATCGATTGCATTCAGGTCACCCCAAGGGGGCTGCTGGCACGGATAATGGTGGTCATCCCAAAAGCGCGCATATCCTCCCCATTTGCTGCTGCGGACGTAGGCCTCCGCAGAGCCCTCCGGCTGCGGCTTCATAAAGCCGACAGCGCCCACTTCGCTCACATTAACGAAGAGATATCCGAGATAGGGGTTGAACGAGCTCCCTGACCAGTTGCCGCCTCCCAGAGTTCCGGGCATTTCCACGGTCATGTCCCGCAGACCCCAAGGAGTAAAGATCCCCCCGGGCAGGGAGGCACCGAAGTTGTCGAGACAGTATTTTCGAAACTCTGGAGTGACCGTTGTGATGTCGTCAAGCGTCACGGAGATCTTGGCGAGCGGCGGCGGCTTGACCGGAAAAGGTTGCGTAGGCCAAGTCGCTTCGCCCGGCACTTTACTCTGCGGAACTGGCCGCTCTTCCAGCGGAAAAAGAGGATTGCCAGTGAGCCGGTCAAGAATAAAAACAAATCCCATTTTGGTTACTTGCGCCACTGCCGGGATTTCCCTCCCCTCGCGTTGTACGGTAATCAAATTGGCCGGCGCGGACACATCGTAATCCCAGATGTCATGATGCACCATCTGGTAATACCAGAGAAGCTCGCCTGTGGCGGCATTCAATGCCACTAAGGAATTCCCGAAAAGACCCTGACCCTTTCGGTCCGCGCCATAAAAATCGTAAGAGGGCGACCCTATGGGGAGGAATATCATTCCACGCTCGTCGTCGACAGTCATGATCGACCACACGTTGGTTCCCGAGCGGTCTTCCCAGGAATCACCTTCCCAGGTGTTGTGTCCCAATTCGCCCGGTCTGGGGACGGTGTGGAATCTCCAGACCGGTTTTCCCGTCCGGACATCAAAGGCGCGAACATCTCCACTGGGCCCTTTCGACGGTATTTCCTGGACTTCAGATCCTGTGATGACCAGGTCTTTGTAAATGGTGGGAGGCGAAGTTGAGTCGTACCTTTCTTTGGGCCATTTATCCGCGACACCCACACGAAGATTAATGGCTCCGCCGTCGCCGAAGCCTTTGCACGGCTTGCCCGTTCGGGGATCCAAAGCGAAGAGGCGCGCGTCCAGGGNGACATAAAAGAGGCGCTTGTCGAGNTTGTGTTCCTCCCCTCCGCAGGGAACCGGCGAGTGTCCCTCCCAGTAGGCAGCACCGCGATTGGGCACGGGGCGGCGCGTGCCGCTCTCGCCTGGAAAGGGATCGAATATCCAGAGCTCTTTCCCCGTTTCTGCATCTACCGCAATAGCGAGGCTCGTTTGGGTCGTGAAGTAAAGCACGCCTTCCAGCATCAAGGGGGTGCTCTCAAAAGCCTCAATTCCACTATTGGGAGTTGGTGCTACCTCATATGTCCAAGCTCTTTGGAGTTGCTGGACGTTCGTGTTGTTGATCTGTTTCAGGGGAGAGAAGCGCGTTCCCCCGGGATCGTGGCCATAGTTCCGCCACTCCGTATCGGCAGAACCCGAAGAACTCTGCCCGAAGGAGATGCCGCAAGCCAGAAGAAGACATGCCCAAACGGAAAAGAGTCGACTCGTTGAGGTGTACCTCGTCGGATCCGCCTTCCCGCGAAGGCGGTCACTGATTCCGAGTTGATCTCGGCCAGCGATTCCGACGTCCTGCCGGTTAGCAAGGGAGCGAAGCGACAGTGGAGGAGTCATCGTGCTCGAATTGACAGGGGTCAGTCAACTGGAATTTCGTTTCGTGTTCATGCTTTCCATAGGTCTCTTTTAGGGGGACCTTCGCAGTGATATAAACTCTCTCACTTGCGGTCGTACTGAGACTCGTTCTGGTCATCTCGACTCACTTCTTCTCGCTCCCCGCTGGCAACCCAAAGCAAAGAATGTTGGGGCCGATGGCAATCGCCACAAACTGTTTGCCGCCCACCATGTACGTCATCGGTGAGGTTTTGTTTTCCGAGCCTGCAGGGAAGTGCCACAGGGGTTTTCCGGTTCGTTCATCCAAGGCCACGAAATCTCCAGGTGGGTCTCCATAGAAGAGCAGACCCCCGGCCGTCGCCAACACTCCCGCTTCTCTCTTGCCCTCGGAGGGCCCGGCTTGTGGCATTTCCCAAACGACCTTTCCGGTGTCGATGTCAAGCGCGCGCAGGTACTTCTTGCCAGGCTCTTCTCGCGGTGGTTCCTTTTTCCAACTTTCCTCCTTTAGGTTGACTGCGCATTTCTCCAGCGCCACTACATAATAGAGGCGGGTCTTCGGGCTGAAGGCTGTGGCGTTCCAATTGGTTGCAGTGTCAGGACAGGTTAGGTCACCTTCTTGTTGAAGCTGGGGACGCCCATCCGCGCCAATCCCGCTTGCCCACGTCAGCTTTTTCACGAAGGGCTTGGCCAGCAGGACTTTGCCATTGGTTCGGTCGAGCACGTAGAAGAAGCCGTTGCGATTGGCAAACAGCATGAGCTTGCGGTCTTGCCCCTGGAAGCGTGTATCAACCAGAACTGGCGGCTGATTCGCGTCCTGATCTTTAAGATCGTGAGGAGTGAACTGGTAATACCACTTCATCTTCCCGGTGGCAGGATCGAGCGCCAGGATGGAATTGGTATAAAGGTTGTCACCGGGTCGATCGCGATCGTCGGAGTCGGGCCACGGATTGCCTGTCGGCCAGTAGAGCGTGTCGGTCTCGGGATCATAGGAGCCGGTCAACCAAGTGGCGCCACCTCCCATTGTGGGTTCTTTGGGACCCCAAGTCTCAATCCCCGGTTCCCCTTGGGCGGGGATGGTCCAGGTCCGCCATACACGTTCACCCGTATCGGCCTTGAAGGCGGCGATAAACCCGCGAATGCCCCAGTCTCCACCCGCAACGCCCGCGACGACCATATCCTTGACGATCAACGGGGCCACAGTCGAGCCGTAGTGCTGAGGCTCATCGATCATATTCTGTTCCCAGACCAGCTTCCCGCTTATCCGGTTCAAGGCGATCAGGTGCGCGTTGTCGGTCACCATGAACACCTTATCTCCAAGGATCGCAACGCCGCGATTTGTCCCGAGGGAGGCGTCGCTAACCAGTCCCGGAGTGCGCGGGCGAGAGTAATTCCAGATCTCGCGCCCCGTCAGGGCATCGAGGGCGAAGACCGAGTGCGGGCCAGTGATGTACATGATCCCGTCGGCAACCAGCGGCGTCACCTCCAGCCCGAAGTACTTCATGTTCTCGTTAAAATAGGCTGTGTCAGGGAGCAGATTCCTCCAGAGAGGCACCGTGAAAATCCACTTCAAGTCCAATTTGTTTACGTTGGCGGTGTTGATTTGACTCAGCTCGCTGTACCGGTTGGCGTTCAGGGTTCCGTTGTAGGTCAGCCAGTCTCCGGGTTTGGGATGCAAAATGCGCTCGAAATCAATGTCACCCCCTTGGGGAGGCGGATAGGTGTCCAGGGCTCCGGGCTTCACACCTGTCAGCCGACTTAGGTAGGCGATGAGGTCTTGCAATTCTTCGGGAGTGGCTTGCACAGGGGGCATTACCGATTGCGTTTCCTCCACGATCGAAGCGATCTGCCCTTCCTCAAGCAAGTCCAACTTTCCCTGGAGGTCTTCCACCCGAATATCAAAATTGCTCCGGTTCCGGGCGAAACCGCGAAGGGTGTTCCCATCGCGTAACTTGACCGTGACCAATTCATAGCCGGGGGTGATATCCGCACTCGGGTTCTTCAATGCTGATTGTATTTCGTCAACGGTTCTTTCATCCGCTAAGTTCGACAGATCCGGACCTATGGCCTGACCTCTCCCAGAGACCATATGGCAGGAACCGCATTCTCCTTTGCCGAAGAAGAATTGCTCCCCGGCCGCTGGGTTGCCGGGCACGTTGCTTTCTGCCGCCTGGGAATTCAACGAGCGTACGAATGGCGCCAGAGCATCGAGGTCCTGAGCCGGGAGATCAAAAGGCGGCATGCCCGTATTTGGAATCCCGTTCTTAATAATGTTGCGCAACCGCTGAACAGACATTCTGCGCATCAGGGGGTCCCCTGTTAATCCCGGACCTTGGTCTGTACCCCGGAAATCAGCTCCATGGCACCCGACACAATGCTTCGCGTACACTTTCTGGCCTCGCGCCAGATCCGGCGGGGCAGCAGAAGGATTCTGCCCGAACAGCAGCGCCAAGCTGTAGATAAATGCCACCATTATGGTCGCTACGATCCGTCCACCGGATCGATTTTGGCCAAAAGCGTTCTGGTTCCGCTTCTTATTGTCATTTGCTACCAGCCCTGAGAGAGGAACTTAAATCACTCGTACGCTAAATGCTGCCAGAGTTGGGAAGCACCGGTGCGCTGCGGGCCTCCCATCCTCTGAGCCGGCTTATTCCCTACGGGGTTACCTGGGCATTGCCATCCTAACTCCGCGGCCCGCGATGGTCAATTACGTCATCTCGCGCAATATCTCGTTGACTTCATCGACATCGAACGCCCTGGCGTCGAACTCGCCTCCAATCCATTCCAGAAATTCCTTGTGCTCCGGATGATGAGGATCCCCGATGGCCTGCAGAAAGTCCTCGTAGCCCCCGATTCCTCCCACGTCTTCGGGCGGACAGGCGCGGGCCCCGGCAAGGCACACGGGGGAACGCATGTCTTGCTGCAGTGGAAGAATCTAGTGCACCTCTCTAAAACCGGACACGCGAATTCGGTATGCTCAGGGCCTCTTTCAACGAAGGTGAGATGAGCAGGAGAGCGCGTGTCGATCGAACCCCCGAACAGAAGCTGGAGATTGTCTTGGAGGGGTTGAAGAGTGGGAACTTTGCAGAGACTTGCCGTCGGTACGAGATTGGTCCGAATCTCTACTACCGGTGGAAGGATGAAGCCCTGCAAGGAGCCAGCTCGGCGCTTGGGGGGAGAAGCGCCGCGGCGTGAAACAGTAATTGACATTTAAACAATTTTGTTACGGTCGCTATACGTGAAATAGTTTTGNTACGTTTGACCGCGACAAGCGGACGATTCATCAGCCTAAGTCCTCACACATCAGCCGGCTAGAGTTGACAATAAGAGAGATCGACTGACTAGCGAGCAGTTGCTCTACTCCGGATATAAGTGATTGATTTTCAGCGACTTGAATTTCTGGCCATAGGAACCTGAGGCCGGAAACTGNCTGAGGTCGAGGGTTGCTTCTTGTACNTAAGCACCTTGTCTGCTATGGATTNGTGAGCCGTGNGGGAATCGAACCCTCAACCTACTGATTAAGAGTCAGTTGCTCTACCAATTGAGCTAACGGCCCAGAGNTTCGTCAGGAATTCTACCACAGCTTCCGAGCCTCCGCCCGCTGCAAGACCGCGACGCTGANCCCTCGGCTCCTCACACTCTCGGCTCGGCCGGGGTCATCGGAACCACTTTCTATANGTTCGTAACTCGGCGAAGTCCGGCGATTCGCCGCTGTCGAATATAATGTGCCGGCGATCCCGCATGGTGTCACTCGCTCGCAGGCTGCACTCGACGGANTATTTCACGCTCGCCTTTGGGACGATGGTGGGCGCGGGATGGCTCGTTGTGATGGACGACTGGCTCTCCCGAGGCGGCCCGCTGGGCGTCATCCTCGGGTTCGCCATTGGTGGGGCGCTTCTCCTCCCCGTCGGCTACGTTTACGGCCGCCTGGTAATGGCCATCCCTGACGCCTCGAGTGAGATCGCCTATACCGGAAAAGTCTTTTCCCCGTGGGTTAGTTTTTCAGCCGGCTGGATGATGGTTCTGGCCTACCTTCCCGTTTGTCCCTGGGAAGCCGTGGCGGTGGGAAAGATTGCTGCCTACATTTTCCCGTCGCTCAACTCGATAGAACTTTACCGGGTCTCGGGGCTGCCGGTGTATCTGCCTCGCGTGTTGATTGGCCTGGCGCTGACGTTGGCCATCACGACTTTGAACTACCGCGGGATTCGCGTCACGGCGACATTTCAGAACTGGATGACTTTCGGGCTGCTCGCGCTATTTGTGGTGTTTGTCTCCTGCGGCCTCGCCCGCGGGTCGTCGCAGAATCTCCGTCCCTTTTTCAGCCACGGAGGCCTTGTTTCGGTGCTGCTGGTGATTCAGATCGTGCCTTACTTTATGACCGGTTTCGAAGCCGTCCCGAAGTGCTCGGAGGAAGCCAGTCCCGACTTTCGCCGCCAGGGCTTCTTCCGGGCGATTCTCATAGCAATTGTTGCCGGAATTTTGTTTTACACGTCGGTGACTGCCGCGGTCGTATACGTGCATCCCTGGCGAGCGCTCACGACGGAAAGGTTTGCGACTGTTGTGGCCTTCCAGCGCGCCTTCCATGCCCGCTGGATCGAAGACCTGATCCTCGCTGCCGCGCTGGTCTC
>JGI25382J43887_10000376_pt1 | contig 14430 bp, 10 predicted proteins | sample GraSoi013_1_40cm_3_FD_43887 | JGI IMG/M metagenome (IMG submission 43887) | reverse complement strand
GTGGCGGAAAAGAGCGAGTTGAGGCGGGTGCCTCGGCCCGAGATGGCGGAAAAGTGCGGGATTAACAGCCTGGGTTGGCCCCCAAAGTCAGGACGATGATGCTTGTTGAGTGGGTGGCGTTGCGGGCGTTCCCTCTGAGCTGAGGAACCGCCCGTTTTCGCTTGACGAGGCGAGAGCGGCCGGAATTTCAACGAGCAGCCTGCGGGGCAAATCGTGGCAACGGATTGGGTCGCGACTTTATCGGTCGACTGGGGCTACCAAAGATCATTGGGCGCTTATCAAGGCTCACCAACGGATGCTGCCGGCCTCTGCGGTGTTCGTCGGTCGCACCGCGGCGTGGATGCATGGACTCGATGTTGAGCCGGCGAGCCCGGTTGAGATTGCACTGCCGGGCGACAACCATCTCCGGTCCCGTGCCGGCCTCCATGTGCGCCACTTCAACGTCACCGATGACGTAGTGACGATCAGAGGCCTGTCCGCGACGAATCTATCTCGGACGCTCCTGGACCTATGCGCGCAATTGCCTCCAGTCGACGCATTGGTGGCTATTGACATGGCTTGTCACGCCAGGCTCACAGACCACGACACCCTGCGCCATTACGCAGACGAGGCCAAAGGCCGCCGAGGCGTGGCGCGACTCAAGCTCCTCGTCGATCGCGCCGCCCCGGCAGAGTCGCCGATGGAAACGCGACTCCGCTGGATCCTGATCAATGCCGGGCTGCCGGCGCCCGAGGTACAGACCGACCTCTACGACGGAGAAGGCAACTTCGTCGGCAGGGCCGATCTCTACTACCCGCAAGCACATCTGGTGATCGAGTTCGACGGCGGGAACCACCGCGACCGGCTCGTCAGCGACGACCGCAGGCAGAACTCTCTTGTCAGCGCCGGTTAACGTGTTCTCCGGTTCACCGTCGCGGACGTATACGGCCGCCCCGAAGCCATCGTCGGACAGGTTCGGGCGGGGTTATTCTCGCGCCGCCCTGCTGTAGCGATCAAGCCAAAGTCCCCACGCGGTCTCTAGCGCTCGGGTCGGTAAGGCGCCATCGCTTCCAGGTTGCCGACGTATTCCGGCAAACGCCGCTGGCCGAGCATCTGACGGATGGCCAGGATCTCACCGAGGTGGAACCAGTAGTGGAAGGTCAGCCGGCGGATCGCGTCAGCGACCGTCTGGCCCGACGCTTTGCCGTCCCGCGGCAGGTCGCGCATCAGGTCTTTCGTCTTCAGCGAGTCGAGGTACGGTTCCCCCTCTTTGGTGAGCGTGTTCCACGCGGCGCGCATCGTTTTGAGCGAGGGCGTACTCATGGGCGCGCCCGAGGCGAACTCCGTGTTCAGGTGGGGAAAGAGGACCACTTGGCGCGGCCGCTGAAAGAAAGAGCGCTGCTCGTGCCATGCGAGGTGGCCCACGATCCAGCCGATCGAGTTCATCTGCCCGAGGTGCCGCTTGGCGTCCTCCTCGCTGACCCCACGCAGCCCGCGCAGCCACTCAGAACGGGTGAAACGCAGCTGATCGACGATCGGGTGCGCCATAGGCGCTATTTTGGCCGCCAGAGGACAATGCTCGCGCGATGAGCGATCAGATCCTGCGCCTCGCGCGCCTTGGCGTATGGGCGCTCCCGATCTACGCTGCCACCCTGTTCGCCGGCACGATCACGCATCAGCCCCCGCCGCAGACGCAGCTCGCCGACTGGTCTCGCTACGTGACCACCAACGAGTTCCTGATCGGCCACATCGTCTTCAGCATCTTCGGCTCGATCTTCGGCGCCATCGGTGCCGTGGCGCTGGGCACCCTGCTCATCGAACGCGGCTCTGTGAAGCTCGGACTGGCCGGCCTGCTCAGCGGTCTCAGCGCCAATGTCATCGGGACCTCGATCTTCGGCATCGCCGCCTTCGCCCAACCGGCGATTGGAAGGCTCTACCTCTCCGGCCAGACGCAGACCGCGCGCGACGTTTACTACGACGCGGCCCAGGGGACGCCAATGGTCGTCGTCGCCCTCGTCTTCATCGTCCTGCTGGTGGCAAGCTTCATCGTCTTCGGCGTCGCGTTCGCTCGCCTGGAGCTGATGCCGCGTTGGGCCGGAATCGGTTACGCGGTCTCCGGCCCGCTGTTCGCGGTCATCGGGTTTGCACTCGACAACTGGATCCAGAGCGTGGCGGCGATTCTAATGACCGCGAGCGCCGTCTGGATGGTCATTGCCCTGCGGCGTTTCGAATACCGACGCACCTCGCAAGGTTGAATTGAGCATGCCCAGGTCACCCCAGGCGGTTCTCGAGCGCGCGACGACGATCGCCGTGGTCGGCGCCTCCCGCGATCCGATCAAAGCCGGCGGCTCGGTTCCCGAAGGCCTCCAGCGCCGGGGCTTTCGCATCATCCCCATCAACCCATTCGCGGACATGCTCTTTGGCGAGCGCGTCTATCGCTCGCTGCTCGACGTGCCCGAGAAGATCGATATCGTCGACGTTTTCCGGCCCGCCGCCGACGCACCCGAGATCGCGCGACAGGCAGCGTCTATCGGCGCCAGGGCGTTGTGGCTTCAGCTCGACATCAAGTCCGACGAGGCGCGACACATCGCTGAGGACGCGGGAATGGACTACGTGGAAGATGAGTGCACCGCCGTGATCGCCTCGCTCTATCGAATCCGAAAGAGCGCGGCCTGACCCGCTAACCTCGTGGCCGTGGCACGGCGAAGGCTGCGGCCCAAGCGAGACCGCACCATCGAGTCGGAGCTCAAGTTTCGGGTCGCCGGCCCGCGTGACCACGCGACCCTGCGGACGATGCTTCGCAAACGCGAAGCCCAGCTGGTTGGACGCTACAAGGAAGAGAACTTCAGGTTCAGCGGACCCGGAAAATCCACGCGCAACACGACACTCAGGCTCAGGGTGCTCAACGGCGGACCTCGCGGCGTGCTGACCGCGAAAGGCCCGGCCACGTTCGTGGGTGGTGTGAAGATCCGCGAGGAGACCGAGGTCGAACTCGCCGACGTGCACGCCACGCTGGATCTCCTCCAGCAGCTCGGCTTCCGGGTCGGCTGGACGTATCCGAAGACGCGGTCGATGTGGATGCTCGACGGCGTCGCGGTCACTCTTGACGTCCTCGAATTCGGATGGTTCGTCGAGCTCGAAGGACCGACGACCGTGCTACCCGAGATGGCGCGTAGTCTCGGCCTCGACCCGAACAAAGCGCTCCGAGACAGCTACTCGGTGATGGCGAGAAAGCATCAGCAGCAGAAGCAACCCACGAAAGCGAAACCGACGCCGGTGGTTACTCCGCCCGCGGCGGGGGAGGCGCAGACTTAACGCCGTCGGTCTTGGCCGGTCCCACCCACACCGTCTGGATGTTCGTGAACTCCTTGATCCCATATTCCGACAGCTCGCGCCCGTAGCCCGACCGCTTGACGCCGCCGAACGGCAGCCGCGCGTCGGACGCGACCATGCCGTTGATGAAGACCAGGCCTGCCTCGACCTTCTCGGCGAGCTTCTTCCCGCGCTCGACGTCTGACGTCCAGATGTTGGAGCCGAGCCCGAAGTCGGTGTCGTTGGCGACCCGGAGGGCGTCGTCGGCGTCCTTGACGCGGATCACCGCGGCGACCGGGCCGAAAGTCTCCTCGTCGTACGCGGGCATCCCCGGCCTGACGTTCGCGAGCACCGTCGGCTCGTAGTAATAGCCATCGCCATGGATCCGGTTGCCGCCCACGAGCGGGCGAGCGCCGAGCCTGATGGATTCGCGGACCTGTCGCTCGAGCTCGTCGACGAGGTCAGCTCGCGCCAGCGGCCCGACCTGGTTCTGGCGATCCATCGGGTTGCCGACCTTGAGCGCGGCGACGGCGCCTGCGAACCGCGCCTCGAANTGATCGGCGACCGACTCTTCGACGATGAATCGCTTGGCCGCGATGCAGCTCTGTCCGTTGTTCTGGTTGCGTGCCCTGCACGCCACCGTCGCCGCCATGTCGAGGTCTGCGTCGGCGAGAACGACGAACGGGTCCGAGCCGCCGAGCTCGAGCACGGTCTTCTTGAGCGCTNTGCCCGCCGCCTCGGCGACCGTCATCCCGGCCTTCTCGGAACCGGTTAGAGTCACACCGGCGACGCGATGGTCGGCGATGAGTCCCTCCACCCTTGCTGACCCGATCAACAGCGTCTGGAAGACACCCTCCGGCACGCCGGCCTCGCGGAAGACCTCCTCGATCGCGAGCGCCGACTGCGGCACGTTGGACGAGTGCTTGAGCAGCATCACGTTGCCCGCGCTGAGAGCCGGGAGCCCGGCGCGAAACGCCTGCCAGAACGGGAAGTTCCACGGCATCACAGCGAGGATCACGCCGAGAGGTTGGAAGCGGACGTAGCTCTCAGTCGCTGTGCTTTCGACGGGCTCGTCGGCCAGCAGCCGCTCCGCGTTCTCAGCGATCCAGCCGGCCGTCCACGCGCACTTTTCGACCTCGGCCTCGGCCTCGACGATCGGCTTACCCATCTCCGAAGTCAGCAGCGCCGCGTACCGCGCCTTGTCCGCGCGAAGGACTCCCGCCACCGAGCGCATGAGAACGGCCCGCATCCCGACGCCGGCCTCCCTCCAACCATGCCGCACGGCCCAGCCGCGCTCCAGAGCCGCTTCGACCGCGGATTCGTCCGCCTCGGGGAACATGGCCAGCTCCCGACCTGTTGCCGGATCGATGGATTTCAGCACCCGCTCGAATCATGCCACGATTTGATCTGTGGCCCGAGCACCCGTGAAGAGGCGCGCAGCAGGCGCGTCCGTCAGGCCGGCAGGCAGCCCTTCCGTGGCCCCGGCCACGCCGACCGACGGGCTGAGGCGGGTCGCCATGGAGGCGGTCACACCGGAGATCGACGGCGGACGGTTCCCGGCCAAACGGGTCGTCGGCGAGACCGTGGTCGTCGAGGGGGATATCTTCACCGACGGCCAGGACGCCCTGGCCGCCGTCCTGCGCTATCGGCACGAGGCCGCGACGCGATGGATCGAGACGCCGATGGCTCCCCTGGTCAACGACCGCTGGCGCGGTGAGTTCCCGGTCACCGAGCTCGGTCGCTACGTCTTCACGATCGAGGCCTGGGTGGACCACTTCGAGACCTGGAGCCGCCAGCTCGCCAAGCGCCTGGCGGCGGGTCAGGATGTACGCCTCGAGCTCGAGGTCGGCGCTCGCATGATCGAGGAGACGGCGGCACGCGCGGACGGGACCACCGCCGACTCGGCGCGACTGCGGGAGCTCGCCAAGTCGCTGCGCATTCCAAACCCCCACCCGGCGGCTTCGCCGCCGACCTCCCCGGCGAGCGGGGAGGTGAACGGGGAGCTGACCACGCTTATGCGGCGCTACGCCGACCGCGCCCAGGCGACGACCTACGCGCGCGAGGTCGAGGTGTTCGTGGAACCTCAGAAAGCGCGCTTCAGCACCTGGTATGAGCTGTTCCCGCGCTCCACAGGCCCCGCCGGAAAGCACGGCACATTCAAGGATGTCGAGCGCCTGCTGCCGGAGATCGGGCGGATGGGCTTCGACGTCCTCTACCTGCCCCCCATCCACCCCATCGGCCGCACCCATCGCAAGGGCGCCAACAACAAGTCCGCACAGCCCGGCGAGCCGGGAAGCCCATGGGCGATCGGGTCCGAGGAGGGCGGCCACAAGGCGGTGAACCCAGAGCTCGGCACCCTCGCCGACTTCCGCCGCCTGGTCAAGACCGCCGCGGGCGAGGGCATCGACGTGGCGCTCGACATCGCGTTTCAGTGCTCACCCGATCACCCCTACACGCGCGAGCATCCCGAGTGGTTCAAGCACCGGCCCGACGGCTCGATCCAGTACGCGGAAAACCCGCCGAAGAAGTACGAGGACATCTACCCGTTCGACTTCGAGACCGAGCACTGGCGAGAGCTCTGGCAGGAGCTTCTGTCGATCGTCCTCTACTGGGCCGAGCAAGGGGTCAGCGTGTTCAGGGTCGACAACCCGCACACCAAACCCTTCGCGTTCTGGGAGTGGCTGATCGCCGAGTTGCGGCGTGCGCACCCCGAGGCGATCCTGCTTTCCGAGGCGTTCACGCGACCGAAGGTCATGTACCGGCTCGCCAAGGTGGGGTTCAGCCAGTCGTACACGTACTTCGCGTGGCGCAACACCGCGTACGAGCTGTACCAGTACTTCACCGAACTGTCCCAGCCGCCAATCCGCGACTTCTTCCGGCCGAACCTCTGGCCCAACACCCCCGACATCCTCACCGAGTACCTGCAGACCGGCGGCCGGCCCGCGTTCCAGGCCCGGCTGATCCTGGCCGCCACGCTCGGCGCGAGCTACGGAATCTACGGCCCGCCCTTCGAAGCGCTGGAGGGCCGTCCGCGCGAACATGGCTCCGAGGAGTACNTGGATTCGGANAAGTACCAGNTGCGNGACTGGAAGCGCGACCCGAGCATGAGTGAGCTCGTAGGGATCGTCAACCACATCCGGCGCGAGAATCCGGCGCTCCAGAGCGACCGCGGCCTGCGATTTCACTTCACCGAGAACGACCAGCTCCTGGCTTACTCGAAGAGCACGCCCGACAATGCGAATGTGATCCTGACCGTCGTCAACGTGGACCCCCACCACGTGCAGCGCGGGATGGTCAACCTTCCGCTCGAGGAGCTCGGGATCGAGATTGACCGGTCCTATCAGGCGCATGAGCTCATCAGTGGAGCCCGCTACCTGTGGAACGGACCGCGCAACTTCGTCGAGGTCAATCCGCAGTCGATGCCGGGCCAGATCTTTCGTTTCCGCCGTCGCGTGCGCAGCGAGCACGATTTCGAGTACTTCTTGTGATCACCACGCCCCAGCGCGCCAAGCGCAGGATCGAGACCTCGCAGCTCGAGGAGGATCCGCTCTGGTACAAGGACGCGCTCATCTACGAGCTCCACGTCCGGGCGTTCTACGACAGCGACGCCGACGGCGGCGGTGACTTTCGCGGCCTGGTCGAGAAGCTGCCCTACCTGCAGGAGCTCGGCATCAACGCGCTCTGGCTGCTGCCGTTCTATCCCTCGCCTCTACGCGACGACGGCTACGACATAGCCGATTACACCAACGTGAATCCGATGTACGGCACGCTGGGCGATGCCAACCAGCTGGTCAGAGAAGCGCACCGGCGCGGCATCCGGGTGATCAACGAGCTCGTGTGCAACCACACCTCGGACCAGCACCCCTGGTTTCAGCGCGCGCGGAGGGCGAAGCCGGGAACCGCCGCACGTGACTTCTACGTGTGGAGCGAGACCAACCAGAAGTACCAGGACGTGCGGATCATCTTCAAGGACTTCGAGACGTCCAACTGGACCTGGGACCACGTCGCGAACGCCTACTACTGGCACCGTTTCTACTCGAGCCAGCCCGACCTCAACTTCGACAACCCCAAGGTCAAGGAGGCGATCTTCAAAGCCCTCGACTTCTGGATGGACATCGGGGTCGACGGCGTCAGGCTCGACGCCGTGCCCTACCTCTTCGAGCGCGAGGGCACCAACGGCGAAAACCTGCCCGAGACGCATCAGTTCCTGCGCGAGCTGCGCCGCCATGTCGACAGCAACTACCGGAACCGCATGCTGCTTGCCGAGGCCAACCAGTGGCCCGAAGATTCGGTCGCCTATTTTGGACAGGGCGACGAGTGCCACATGTCGTTCCACTTCCCGCTAATGCCACGGCTCTTCATGGCGATCCGCATGGAGGACAGGTTCCCGATCGTCGACATCCTGGCCCAGACCCCCGCCATTCCCGACACCTCGCAGTGGGCGCTCTTCCTGCGCAACCACGACGAGCTCACGCTCGAGATGGTCACCGACGAGGAGCGCGACTATATGTATCGCGCTTACACGCAGGACCGCCTCGCCCGCCTGAACCTCGGCATCCGGCGCAGGCTCGCACCCCTGCTCGGCAACGACCGCCGGCGCATCGAGCTGATGAACGGGCTCCTTTTCTCGCTGCCCGGCACCCCGGTCCTCTATTACGGGGACGAGATCGGCATGGGGGACAACATCTTTCTGGGCGACCGCAACGGCGTGCGCACTCCGATGCAATGGAGCGCCGACCGGAACGCCGGCTTCTCTCGCGCCAACCGCCAGCGCCTGTACCTGCCGGTCATCACCGACCCTGAGTACCACTACGAGACCGTCAACGTCGAGGCCCAGCAGGGCAACCCGCACTCGATCTTCTCGTGGACGAAACGGCTGATCGCGCTGCGCAAGCGCCACCGCGCGTTCGGACGCGGCACACTCGAGCTGCTGCGGCCGGAAAACAGAAAGGTGCTTGCGTACGTCCGCAGCTACGAGTCAGAGCAGATCCTCTGCGTCGCCAACCTGTCGCGCTTCCTGCAGGCGCTCGAGCTGGACCTGACCAAGTGGAAGGGCCTCGTTCCCGTAGAGCTCTTCAGCAGCAACGAGATGCCAGCGATCGGCGACAACCCGTACTTCCTGACCCTCGGCCCGCACGCCTTCTACTGGTTTGCCATGCAGCCGCGCGCGGCGGCGAGCATACAGAGCGACGGCGCCCAGGCGGCCGCCGTGCTGCCCGAGGTGCGTCTTGCCGGCGGTTGGGAGTCGGCCCTGGCCGGAGGCGCGAAGGAGCGGTTCGAGAGCGTGCTCGTCCGCTACATCCCGCAGCGGCGCTGGTTCGCGGGCAAGGCTCGGCGCGTGAAGACCGCGACGATCAGCGACGTCATCACCGTGCCCGGAGCGGAGAACTACGCNTACCTGACCTCGGTCGTGATCGGCTACGCGGACGGCGACCCCGACACCTACATGCTGCCCATCGCTTACGCCAATCCCGCCGAGGCGTCTCACATCATCGAGCGCTGGCCNCATGCGGCGATCGCGTGGGCCCGCAACCCNGGTGAGGAAGCGCGCGGATTGCTCTACGACGCCCTTGGACCGGCCAACTTCGCCGAGGCGATGCTCGGATCGATCGCGCGCCACAANCGTGCCGCNGGCGGCGCNGGGACACTGGTTGGCTCGACAACNCGCGCGTTTGCGCGCCTGCGCGGGCCCGAGACGGTGCGCCTNGAGGCGCAGCTCTCGATCGCCGAGCAGAGCAACAACTCGGTGATCTTCGGCGAGCGCCTGATGCTGAAGGTCTTCCGCCGGCTTGAAGAGGGGGTGAACCCGGAGCTCGAGGTCGGGCGTTTCCTGACCGAGAAGACCAACTTCAGCCAGATCGCGCCGCTTGCAGGCACGCTCGAGTACCGCCGCCCGACAGGCGAACCGGTCAGCATCGCGATCCTCCAGGGCTACGTGCCGAACCAGGGCGACGCCTGGCAGCACACGCTGAACACGGTCGCGCACTACTTCAACGCGCCCGAGCTGGTGGGCATGCAGCCGCCCACGTTGCCCCGAAGCCTGCTCGAGGCAAGCCGGCTGGAGCCCTCCGAGCTGGCCGTGAAAGCGATCGGCGGCTACCTGGACTCGGCGCGTCTGCTCGGCCGCCGCACCGCCGAGCTGCACGCCGCGCTGTCCTCGGACCCGACCGATCCGGGGTTCGCGCCCGAGCGGATCTCGCCCCTCGACCAGCGCTCGATCTACCAGTCGATCAGCGGTCTGTCAATGCGGGCTATCGACCTCCTCCGGACGCAGGTGAACAAGCTGCCGGCCGACGCGAAAGAGGAAGCGCGGAAGGTGCTGGAGCTCGACTCCCGGATTGCCTACTTGCTGAAAGCCTTCCTGGCCCGCCGCCTGAACACGACTCGCATCCGCGTGCACGGCGACTATCACCTCGGCCAGGTGCTCTACACCGGGCACGATTTCGTGATCATCGATTTCGAGGGCGAGCCGACCAGGTCCCTGTACGAGAGGCGGCTCAAGCGCCTGGCCATGCGCGACGTGGCCGGGATGCTCCGGTCGTTTTCCTACGCAAGCCAGGCGGCGCTTCGCTCGCAAGAGATCGCCCCGGAGAGATTGCCCGAGCTGCATGCATGGGCGCGCTTCTGGGTCGACTCGGTGTCCGCCGTATTCTTGAGGAGCTACCTGACGACCGCGGGCAACGCGTCGTGGGTATCGCAGAACCAGGACGACCTCGAGCTCCAGCTCAACACCATGCTTTTGGAGAAGGCCCTGTACGAGCTTCGCTACGAGCTGAACCTGAGACCTGACTGGGTGCGCATCCCTCTGCGGGGCATCCTCGATCTTGTGACGCCTCCATGAGCATCGCGGCGCGTTCCTTGATCAGCCCCTTCGACCTTCATCTATTCAATGAAGGCACGCACAGCCACCTGTTCGACAAGCTGGGCGCGCACCCCGCGCACGACCCGGAGGGGACGTACTTTGCGGTCTGGGCCCCCAACGCGGACGCGGTCAGTGTCATCGGTGACTTCAACGGTTGGGACAAGAACGCCAACGGCCTGTACCCACGCGAGCAGTCGGGGATCTGGGAGGGTTTCATCCCGACTGTGCGCCACGGCGCCCTCTACAAGTACTACGTGCACTCGAAGGTCACGCGCAATGGAGTCGACAAAGCCGATCCATTTGCGACGTACTCCGAGGCGCCCCCGCGCCAGGCNTCCGTCGTCTGGGACCTCGACTACGACTGGGGTGACCAGGGATGGATGGAAAACCGCCGNNCCGCGAACCACACCAGCGCGCCGTGGTCGGTCTACGAGATGCACCTCGGCTCGTGGATGCGGGTGCCCGAGGAAGGCAACCGCTGGTTCAGCTACCGCGAGCTCGCGCCGCGGCTGGCGGATTACGTGAGCCGGATGGGCTTCACGCATGTCGAGTTCATGCCGGTCATGGAGCATCCGCTCTACGAGTCGTGGGGCTACCAGGTCACCGGCTACTTCGCCCCGACGAGCCGCTACGGCACGCCCCAAGACTTCATGTTCCTGGTCGACTACCTGCACCAGAACGGCATCGGCGTCATCCTCGACTGGGTCCCCTCGCACTTCCCCGCCGACGAGTTCGGCCTGCAGAACTTCGACGGCACGCATCTCTTCGAGCACGCCGACCCCCGCCTCGGGGTGCACCCGGATTGGGGCAGCTCGATCTTCAACTACGGTCGGAACGAGGTTCGCGGATTCCTGGTGAGCAGCGCATTGTGCTGGCTCGACCGCTACCACGCTGACGGCCTGCGCGTCGACGCAGTCGCCTCGATGCTCTACCTCGACTACTCACGCAAGCAGGGCGAATGGATCCCCAACAAGTTCGGAGGCCGGGAGAACCTGGAGGCCGTCGACTTCCTGCGCAGGTTCAACATCGAGGTCTACAAGGAGCAGCCCGACACGCAGACCGTCGCAGAGGAGTCGACTGCCTGGCCCCTCGTCTCGCGACCGACCTACGTCGGCGGCCTCGGCTTCGGCATGAAGTGGGACATGGGCTGGATGCACGACACGCTCTACTACTTCGAGCGGGAGCCGGTGCACCGCAGGTTCCACCACTCCAACCTGACGTTTCGCATGCTCTACGCGTTCGGCGAGAACTTCATGCTGCCCTTGTCGCACGACGAGGTCGTGCACGGCAAGGGTTCGCTGCTCGCGAAGATGCCTGGCGACGAGTGGCAGAAGTTCGCCAACCTGCGTGTCCTGTACGGCTGGATGTACGCGCAGCCGGGCAAGAAGCTCGTCTTCATGGGCGGCGAGTTCGGGCAGTGGAAGGAGTGGGACGTCGAGCAGAGCCTCGACTGGCACCTCCTGGACTATCCGATGCACGGCGGCTTGCGGCTGTGGGTCGGCGACCTGAACCGCATCCTCCGCGAGGAGAAGGCGCTGCATGAGATGGACTTCGACCCCCGCGGTTTCCAGTGGATCGACGTCACTGATGCCGACCATAGCGTGGTCAGCCTCATCCGCCGCGGCAGGATGCCGGAGGACGTCGTGGTTGCGGTCTTCAACTTCACCCCGGTGCCGCGGCACAACTACCAGATCGGAATCCCAGGCGCGGGCTGGTGGGCCGAGGTGCTGAACAGCGACGCTCCGCTTTACGGCGGAAGCGGGATGGGCAACATGGGCGGCGTTGAGGCGGTGCCCGTCAGCATGCACGGCCACTCGCACAGCGTCACCCTGACCCTGCCACCGCTGGGGGCGCTGTTCCTGAAACCAGCTCGAGGAGAACCTCCAGAAGCGCCCTAGCCATCGGCGGTCAGGGCTGCGGCGACGGCATCCCCGCGCTGAACTTGTTGGTCGCTCCGGTCTCGGCGTGGATCACGTGCATCACCGCGTTGATCAGGGCCAGGTGCGAGAAGGCCTGCGGAAAGTTGCCGAGGTGCCGGCCGCTGCGAGGATCGATCTCTTCCGCGTACAGCTGCAGTGGGCTCGCGTAAGACAGCAGCTTCTCGCACAGCTCCCGCGCACGGTCGAGCTCGCCGATCTCGCACAGCGCTGACACCAGCCAGAACGAGCAGATCGTGAACGTGCCCTCCTCGCCGTGCAGGCCGTCGTCGGTCTCCTCGGGGCGGTAGCGAAGCACCATCCCGTCGACCGTCAGCTCTTCGGCGATCGCGAGCACGGTCGCCCGCACACGCGGATCATCCGGCGGCAGGAAGCGGACCAGCGGGATCAGGAGCACGGACGCGTCCAGTGCCTTCGACCCGTAGCGCTGGACGAAGACGCCGCGGTCGTCGACCCCCTGCTCGCAGACGTCGGACTTGATCTCGTCCGCGACCGCCTGCCAGCTCTTGGCGAGCTCGAGATCGCCGTGCATCTCGGCCAATCTCGCGCCGCGATCCAGCGCCACCCAGCACATCAGCTTGGACGAGGTGAAATGCTGCGGCTCACCGCGCACCTCCCATATCCCACGGTCGGGCGTCTTCCAGTTTTCAATCGCGCACTCCACCGCGCGCTTCAGGATCGGCCACACGACCTCCGGCAGGTAGTCGCGCGACTTGGTGTGCAGGTACACCGAGTCGAGCACCGCGCCCCACACGTCGTGCTGCTGCTGGTTGTACGCGCCGTTGCCGATCCGGACCGGCTGCGAAGCCTCGTATCCGCTGAGGTAATCGAGAGTCTTCTCAGTTAACTCGTGCTCGCCGCCGATGCCGTACATGATCTGGAGGTCTTTCTTGCCGGCCGCGACGTCCGCGATGAAATAGAAGAAGTCGTTCGCCTCGCGGGCAAAGCCGAGCGTGTAAAGGCCCCACAGCATGAAGGTGCCGTCGCGGATCCACGTGTAGCGGTAGTCCCAGTTGCGCTCGCCGCCGATGGTCTCCGGCAGCGATGTGGTCGGCGCCGCAAGAAGCGCGCCGGTCGGGCTGTACGTGAGGCCCTTGAGCGTCAGCGCGCTGCGCTGGAGGTAGCTCTGCCACGGGTGTTCGGGGAAGTCGCCCCGGTTGATCCACTCGCGCCAGAAGTCCGCGGTGCGCTCGACGCGCTCGAACGCTTCCTCGACTGTGGCCGGCGCCGGGTGCTCGTCCCAGTACTCCTTGCCCGTCGAGTGGCGCGAGCGCGTCCACACCATGGCCACGTAGGCCTTCTCACCCTGGCGGAGGATCTTGGTCGCGTGGGCTCCAGGCCCTTCGAAACCGATCCGCAGGTCGGTGACCAGCTTGATCGGCACCTCGTCGGTGCCTCCGCTCGCGATGGCCTCGTTGTAGCTCTGCCCGGAGTACTCCCACCTGGCGGCCTTCTCGCCGTAGTCGAAGACCGGCTGGCAGTCGACGCTGATCTCGACGTTGCCGACCACGCAGCGCGCGGTGCGGAGGAGGATGTGCTCGGCCTCGTAGTCGGATGGCGGACGGCGGTAGGTACCTGACCGCCGCTGGCTGTGATACCAGGGCCCGATGCACATCGCGTCGCGCACGATCAGCCAGCCGTTTCGGGTGCGCCAGGTGGTCTCGAGGACAAGCGTGCCTGGGAGGTAGCGGCGCCCAGCGGGAACCTGGACGCCGGTCGGCCCAAAGCGGAAGCTACCCGCCGCCCGGTCGAGCATGGCCGCGAAGACGCTNGGGCTGTCCGGCCTCGGGAGGCACATCCATTCCACCCGCCCGCTTGGCGCGACCAAACAATTGACCTCGCAGTCGGAGAGGAAGGCATACCCGGCAATGGGCGGAAACGAGCTGGAGACCCGTGGTTCGGCGACCTGCGGGCCGATCTCGGTGACAGTCGTCTGGCCGTCACCGTTCTGCGACGGTGCGATCGCTTGACCCAAGTCAGCCTGGCGGGCTTTTCTGGCCACTTTCGTCCTTACCGAGAGGATATGACGATGGCCCGCCGTATGCGGTCGAAAACCTGCTCCGGCGTGCCCGTGCCGTTGATCCGCTCGAGCGCCACCCCCTGCCGGGCGTAGTGATCGAGCACGGCNTCGGTCAGCTTGTGGTACTCGTGCATGCGCTCGGTGATCGCCTTCCGGGTATCGTCGGCGCGGCCCTCGACTTNGGCGCGATGCAGCAGNCGCTCGATCAGATCCCCTTCNGGAACCTCGAGTGCGATGACCAGATCCACCCGGTGACCCTCCTCGGCGAGCATGGCGTCCAGGGCCTGGGCCTGGCGCACCGTGCGCGGGAAGCCGTCGAG
>JGI25382J43887_10000374_pt1 | contig 14453 bp, 16 predicted proteins | sample GraSoi013_1_40cm_3_FD_43887 | JGI IMG/M metagenome (IMG submission 43887) | reverse complement strand
CCGAACTACACAGCGGGTTCGGCGGGACCCCAACAAGCAGATGAGTTGCTGGCACGGGACGGGCGGCGGTGGCGAGCCGACTAGTTGAGCGGGCGCACCCGAGCCCGACGCCTGAGGGGGACCAGGCGGCGTGTCCTGCGTTGTTGCCCGTGGTTGACCTCCCGAAGAGGCCGGTGTAGGATGCAAGCCAACATTGGCAGGAGGACCGAAGAATGAAGATGCCCGTCGAGAGCTTCCAGCAAGCGTCGACCACGATGCGCAACGTCTTGGTCGAGATCAAGAAAGTCATCGTCGGCCAGGACCTCATGCTGGAGCGGATTCTCGTTGCCCTCCTCGCACGCGGGCACGTGCTGATCGAAGGTGTGCCCGGCTTGGCCAAGACGCTGGCGATCAAGACGACGGCCCGGGTGATCGAGGCGGAGTTCAAACGCATTCAGTTCACTCCGGATCTCGTTCCCGCCGACCTCATTGGGACCCGCATCTACAATCAGCACACGGGGACCTTTGATACCGAGCTCGGCCCTGTGTTCGCCAATCTCGTCCTTGCCGATGAGATCAACCGCGCCCCGGCGAAGGTCCAGTCGGCCCTGCTCGAGGCGATGCAGGAGCACCAGGTCACCATCGGCAAGCAGACGTGGGCGCTGCCCAACCCCTTTTTGGTCCTGGCGACAGAAAACCCGATTGAGAGCGAAGGGACGTACCCGCTTCCGGAAGCCCAGGTCGACCGCTTCATGTTCAAGGTGGTCATCACCTATCCCAGTGTGCTGGAGGAAGTGACGGTCGTCGACCGCATGGCTGTGCAGCCTCCAGAGGTCCAGCCAGTCGTCCGCGCCAGCGAGCTTCTGGANATGCAAGGCGTCGCCGACGCNGTGTANGTCCATCCCAAGCTCACCGAGTACGCGGTCACGCTGGCCAATGCGACGCGTCGGCCACAGGAAGTCGGGCTGGCGGAGCTGGCGTCATATATCTCCTACGGCAGCAGTCCGCGGGCGTCGTTGAATATGATCATTGGCGCCAAAGCTCTGGCGCTGATTCGAGGTCGGGAGTACGTGCTGCCCGAGGATGTCCGGGACATCGCCCCGGAAGTAATCCGGCACCGCCTCGTCCTATCGTACGAAGCGCTAGCCCAGAACATCACCGGGGACCATATCGTCGCCCGTGTCTTGGAGCGTCTGCCCGCGCCCCGCGTGCACTTCGGCGATCCGTACGATGCCGCCAAGGCCGCGCCCACGGGCTGATCGGGGCGGCTTTCCATGGAGACGCCTGAAAGCATCCTGCGGCGGCTGGAGTTCAAGGTCGTCCGCCGGCTGGACGGCTTCCTCTTCGGCGACTACACTGGCGTCTTCTATGGCCCCAGCTTGGATCTGGCCGAGGTGCGGGAGTACCAGCCCGGCGACGAGGTCCGCCGCATCGACTGGAACGTCACCGCGCGCATGGCCCGGTTGTTCGTCCGGCAGTACCGCGAGGAACGAGAGCTCACCGCATGGCTGCTGGTGGATCTGTCGCCCTCGATGGCNTTTGGCACCCGCCGCCAACTGAAACGCGAGACGGCGGCGGAATTCGCTGGCGTCGCGGGTTACATCGCGGCTCGCCATGGCGACAAAATCGGCCTGCTGGGATTCCCCGGTCGCGACGTCTATGTCCCCCCCCGAGGCGGTCGGGTGCATGTGCTGCGTATTTTGAACACCCTGCAGCAAGCTGCCATGCGTGGAGACGGACGTGGGCTTGGCGAGGGGCTACGGCAGGCCGCGCGGGCCTTGAAGCGGCGCAGCTTAGTATTTCTGGTCTCTGACTTCCTGGCCGCCGACGGCTGGGCGCGGCCCCTGCAGGAGCTAGCGCGGCGCCATGACGTGATCGCGGTGTGGATTACTGATCCGGCCGAGCACGAACTTCCTGATGTCGGCGGCTTGGTCATGCGCGATCCCGAGTCAGGCCAGGAGCTCTGGGTGGATACAGCGGATCCCCGGGTGAGGAGCGCGTACCGCGATTTGGTCACCCGGCAACGGGAGCAAGTGGCGACGACACTCCGACATTCTGCTGTGGACGCCCTCATGCTCTCCACGGCTGATACGCTCTTGCAGCCGCTGTTGCAGTTCATCACGTACCGACGGAGGCGAGGACGGTGGAGTTCGGCTGGCCGGTGATGCTGTGGGCCCTCAGTGCAGCGCCGTTGCTGCTGTGGGCGTACGTGCGCGCCCAGCACCTCCGGGCCCGTCAGGAAGTGGCCCTGGCCGACCCACACTTGCTCCCTCACTTGTGGACGCGTCCGTCGGCGGTGCGTCGGCACCTGCCCGCCGGTTTCTATGTGGCGGCGGTGGCGCTGCTGACCCTGGCCCTGGCGCGGCCGATCGCAGCCGTGCCCCTGCCGACCAACCGCGCGGCGCTCATTTTGGCGATCGACGTCAGCAAGAGTATGATTGGCGAAGACGCCAAACCGAACCGGTTGGCTGCCGCAAAGGCCGCAGCGGAGCAGGTGCTTGCCGCGGTGCCGGGATCGACGAGGGTCGGACTGCTCACTTTCAGCGATTATGCGCAGGTGCTGGTGCCGCCGACGACCGAAAGGACTGCCCTGCGCGAAGCGCTCGCCCGCTTGACGCTCCAACAAGCGACTGGTGTGGGGTCGGCGATTCTGGAATCCCTCAAAGCTCTGCCCGGGCGGCGCGAGTTTTTCGGTGATCGCCTGAACATTGGACCCGCTCAGCCGGGTGCCTCACCGCCTCCTCCCCCGCCATCTGGATCGAGTCCGGGACCACTTCCCCCGGCGGCGATTATTCTTTTCTCCGACGGGGTCAGCAATTTCGGTGTCGATCCGACGATGGTGGCGGCCCTGGCCAAAGAGGGTAATGTCCGTGTTTTTGGCGTGGGGGTGGGGACGATCGGGGGGAGTGTCATGCAGGTGGAAGGACAGCTGGTGCTGGTGCCGTTTGATCCCACGCTGCTCCAGCAACTTGCCCTGATGACAGGCGGCCAGTACCTCGACATGTCGCACATCGATGATCTGCGGCGTGCCGCCCAGCTGTTAGGCAAAGACATCGCCTGGGAGCGCCATCGGACCGAGGTGACCGCGCTGCTGACCGCAGTTGCGGGTGTGCTCATGCTGACCGGCAGCGCATTTTCGTTGGCGTGGTTTAAGAAGGTACCGTAGTGGACTATCGCACAATTACCGACGAGGTTAGACCGACACGACCATGACGTTTCAGTGGCCACTAATGTTGCTTGGACTGGTAGCGCTGCCGGTGTTGGCGGCGGTGTACGTGTGGGCGCTGCGCCGACCCGCGCGGGCTCCGGTGGCTCACACGCAGCTCGCCCTCCTCGCGCAGGCGGTCGCCACGTCCTCGCCGTGGCGGCGTCACATCCCGGCCGTCCTCGCGGCTCTCGCACTAACGGCCGTGCTGCTCGCGATGGCCCGGCCGGTGGCGCCGCTGCCCGTGCCCGCCGTGCAGAACACAGTCGTGCTGTCGATCGATGTCAGCCGCAGCATGTTAGCGGACGACATTCCTCCGAGCCGGATCGAAGCGGCCAAGACGGCGGCCCGGGAGTTTGTCCGCGCTGTCCCCCAGGGGCTGAAAGTAGGGTTGGTGTCGTTCAGCAGCTACGCGACCCTGATCATCCCGCCGACTGCGGATCGCCAGCGCGTATTGGAAGCGATCGACCTACTGTCGACAGAGTTCGCGACCGCAATCGGAGACGGTCTGCTTGAGGCGGTGTGGGCTCTGCCGGGCCGTCAACGACCCGCCCCGGGCGCAGCGGCTGCGCCTCCGCAGCCCCCGGTGCCCCCCGGAACTGTGGTGTTGCTCTCCGACGGCCAAAGCAACCGCGGCACGATTCCCCAAGACGCCGCACGTGTGGCCCGGGAACAGGACGTCAAGGTGTACACCATCGGCGTAGGAACCCCGGAGGGGACATTTCTGAGCCTCGGCGGTCGGAGCATCTGGGTGAGGCTGGATGAGGCTACGTTGCAGGAAATTGCGGAAATGACAGGTGGGAGGTACTATCACGCCACCTCAGCATCCGAGCTGCGCCGCGTGTACCGGCAGTTGAGCCGCACAATTGGGTGGGAGGCGCGCCCCACAGAAGTTAGTGCCCTAGCAGCGGGCGCGGCCGCACTTCTCTTGGTGGGTGCTGTGGGGGTGTCACTGCTTGGTGTGCATAGACTTCAGGGTTAGGTCTGCGCTAGCCGTCCCGAAGTTTGCGTTGTCATCCGACCCGAGCTTGGGCATCCCGCTGACTTGCTAGAGCTTGGCTGACTACTCCGGACCCTCAGGTCCCAGGAGTACCCTAATGGGTCAAGTGGAAGCGGTCGTCGAGCCATACTCGGCATGTCCGGTCGCGATATACTACTTGCGCGAGACGAATTCTCGCCGGTGCAGGGTGGGGCGTCGGAACATATTCGCTACGCCCAGCAATCCGCCCGAAGACCGTTGGCGGGATGTGCACACGGGTCGGGCCCGTAGCTCAGCGGACAGAGCGGAGACCTTCTAAGTCTCTGGTCGGGGGTTCGATTCCCTCCGGGCCCGCCATGAGTGGATGCCCAGGCCGCCTCGAGATTAACCCTTCGCTGGCTCCGGTGCGGGCCGCCGAGAGTATAGGCTGTTTCAGCCTGGCGCGTCATCCATTTCCACGGGCATGATCCGTTTAAGGATAGTCGGTTGTTTTCGGCAAGAGGTCGTTCGAAGCATACAGACACCGGTGTGCAACGCCGTGTCGAGGGAGTCATCCGGTATGCGGGCAGCGACAGTCGGCGTCATCGCAAGCTTGACTCTTGCGCTGTCCTCTCCACCCTCGCTGGCACAGATCCCCAACCCCAACCCTGAGTTGCTGAAAGCGAGTTGGGTGAATCTGAACAAAGTGGTAACTGCGCTAGAGAGCTACTTTGCGGACTTCGCCAGGTACCCCCAGAGTATCGTCGAGCTGATTGGCACCCGCGGGCGTCAGTACATCGCGGAGCTCCCCGTTGACCCCTGTACGGGCGCTCCCTTTGGCGGTCTAACTGGATACCAGTACATCCCTTTGGGAAACCCCGCCGGAGGTTACGTCTTGAGAACTAACTGGTCGTGGACGGGTTTCGGTAAGGAGTGTTACGAAGCGAACAATAACTTCAACATTATATACACTCCCAGCAGGGGCTTGCAGCTAACCCCGTAAGGTTACCTCGAGTCGGCGCTCCTGCGTGACCGTTGCTTCCCAGCGTGTGGCATCTTTTGCGTAGGATGGGGATTCGAGTCCCTGGTCCCTTCTTCAGATCGTCGCGGTTTTCTTGAGAGTATCCGTCTAACTTTCCCCTTGACGGCTGCGGGTCCTTCCGATANAGTCAGATGCGGACTCAAGTGAGAATAATTCTCATATAGAACGGTTATCCCCCTGACCTTCGGGCGGTCTGCGGATGCGCAATCTACTCGCNCTGCTCGTCGTCCTCACCGTGCTTCCCATAGCCGATCGCCGCGCATCCGCGGCCACAGACAAGATGGCCGTGGCGGCGTCGTTCTACCCGATGTANGAATTCGCTCGGCAGGTCGGTGGGGACCGCGTCCATGTTCGCAATCTCACCCCCGCGGGTGCCGAGCCGCACGACTATGAATTGACGCCCAAGGACATCATTGCGGTCAACGCATCCAAGGTGCTCATCTATAACGGGGCGGGGTTGGAGCCCTGGGCGCAGAAGCTTCTCCCGCAACTGCCCCCCTCTGTTCTGGTTGTGAACGCAGCCGGAGGAATTCGGATCGCGATAGCCACCTCGGGGGAGGACCAGGGGAAGCCTGATCCGCATATCTGGATGGACCCCGTTCTGGCTCAGAAGCAGGTGGACAACATTCTGACGGGATTCATCCGGGTCGACCCGATAGGCAAGGCCGTCTACGAAGCGAATGCCGCAAAGTTCAAGCAGGGGCTCGCCGCGTTGCATGAACGGTTCCAGCGGGCCTTAAGCACCTGCCGGGGAAAAATCTTCATCACCAACCACGCGGCCTTTGGATACTTCGCAGCTCGGTACGGTCTTACCCAGATCGGGATCGCCGGTCTCGCGCCGGACGCCGAGCCGTCCGCGGCCAAAATCAGAGAACTGATTCGCGTGGCGCGCCAAAACGACATCCAAGTTATCTACTACGAATCACTCGTGAGTCCGCGTGTGGCGGCGGCGATCGCGCGTGAGGTCGGGGCGCGCACGCTGGTGTTTGACCCCCTGGAGGGGTTGACGGATGAGGAGCTGGCGCAGGGCAGGAACTATCTGTCGGTCATGGGGCAGAACCTGCGTAACCTGATGCAGGGGCTGGACTGTCCGTGAAGGCGATTCCGCCCGGCGTTGACACAAAAGAGGTGCGCCCGTACGATCAGGGTGCCCTGTGCGGGCAATTCTCGCCAAACGAGTGAAGCGATGAGCAGACGTGAGGTGGTCGCACACCGGCGTGCGTCCTGGCAACGGGAAGCGATCCTGCGGGCCATGGAGGTGGCACGCTGCCACCTCACCGCGGAGGAACTCCACCGCCGCGTGCGGCGGACTCCTCACCCGATCGGCCTCGCCACCGTGTACCGGGCGCTGGAGACCTTTGTGCGTGAAGGCCTCGTTGAACCCATGCACGTCGGGGATGGGTCGGTGCGCTACGGATTGGCCGCGAAGCACCACGACCACCTCGTGTGCCTCGGGTGCGGGGAGTGGAAGCCTCTGCGGGAGTGTCTTGTCCCCCAGGCCCCCCGGCGCGTCACTGCTGAGTTTCGCATCACGGGCCACCAGCTCGAGATCTATGGCTACTGTGCCCGATGCCAGGCCTCGGCATGACCAGCCCGCCATGAGCCGCACCGGGGTCGTCCCGATGACTACGACTGCCGATCGCATCTCCACCATTGTCGATCTGGATCACGTCTGCTTCAGCTATGCCGGCGAGCGGGTCGTGGAGGAGGTCAGCCTGCAAATCCGCCGGGGTGCTTTCCTCGGGATCATCGGGCCCAATGGCTCGGGCAAAACGACGCTGCTGCGCATCATCCTCGGGCTCTTGCGCACGGAGTGCGGCCACGTCCGGCTCTTTGGTACCGATCTCACGAGTTTCCGCGACTGGCGGCGGGTCGGCTACGTGCCTCAGAGGGCCGCGTTCGAGTCCCGGTTTCCGGCGAGCGCCTTCGAAGTNGTGATGAGTGGGCGGTGTGGNGTCGTGGGCCTGGGACATCGGTTCGACGTGCACGATCGCGCTCTCGCCCTGGACGCCCTGGACATTGTGGGGATGGCAGGAGAGCGGGACCGGTTGATTGGTAACCTCTCCGCAGGACAGCAGCAACGCGTGTTCATTGCCCGCGCCCTGGCCAGTGGCCCGGAGCTGTTGGTGCTCGATGAGCCCACGGTCGGCGTGGATCTAGAGGCGCAGGAGCAATTCTACAGCCTGTTGCGACGGCTGAATCGCGACAGGAAGACGACGCTGGTTCTCGTCTCCCATGACGTGGCGGTGATCGCGAAAGAAGTCACCCAGCTCGCCTGCCTTAATCGGACCCTCATTTTTCACGGGAGCCCGGAAGACGCGATTGCCTCGGGTGCGATTGAGCAGATGTATCGGCCGTCCAGCCTGCTCGTCTCGCACCGACACTGANCTGAGCGATCGTCGCCCACTCTCCGGAGGTGTCACCTGTGTTTGANATGCTCTCGTATGGCTTCATGCAGCGCGCGCTGGCGGCAGGCCTGATGATCGGGATCATCGCCCCAATCATCGGTGTCTTCATCGTGTTGCGTCGACTCAGCTTGATTGCCGATACGCTCTCACACGTGGCACTCGCCGGGGTGGCCGCTGGGCTGCTTTTTCGGACCTATCCTGTGGCCGGAGCGTTGATCGCGTCGCTGGTCGGTGCCGTGGGCATCGAACGGTTGCGGGGCTCGGGCCGGCTCTTTGGCGAAGCCGCCTTAGCGGTCTTCTTGTCCGGCGGCTTTGCCGTCGCGGTAGTCTTGATTAGCCTGGCGCGGGGGTTCAATACCGACCTGTTTTCCTACCTCTTCGGAGCGATCACCGTCGTGTCGCCGGTGGACCTGTGGGTGATCTTTGCGCTCGGACTGATTGTGCTCGCCGCCGTGGGAATTCTCCATAAAGAACTCTTCGCGATCACCTTTGATGAAGAGGCCGCGCGGGTGCAAGGAGTCCCGGTGGAGACTCTCAACATGTTGCTGACCACGCTTGTCGCTCTGACGGTGGTGTTAGCCATGCGCATCGTGGGCATCCTCCTCACGAGCGCGCTGCTGGTCATCCCCACGATTACCGCGCTCCGGGTGGCGCGCAATTTCCGCCATACCGTGTGGATCGCAGTGCTCTGCTCGCTGGTTGCGGTCGTGGCCGGGATGACCGTGTCGTTCTACCTAGACATTGCAGCGGGAGGGGCGATTGTGCTGATGGCGCTGCTGCTGTTCGGTGTTGCGTCGGTCATTCCCCGCAGCAGGTTGGCTCGCCAAGAACACGCAACACGCTAGGTCCCCCGAGACGACCCTCCACGTGTTGTAGCACCCCCGCCGCTTGCCGGCGCACTGGCACTGGTGTGGATGGCAGAACCCCGCGGTCGAGTACCGCGCATGTATTTGGGGCAAGATGACCCTAAGGTCGTTCGTCACCTACCATCTTCGAGGAGGATCAGTATATGCGTCGACTTGGCGTGGTGATCTTGGGGGTATCGCTCGCGATCTTGGGTCTTGCACGACCCGTTGCGGCGGCCGCGCAGTTCACAATCTGGCCCGCCAACTACTCGTACGGGACGCCACCCCCGGCGGGTCAGTTCACGTGGAGCGCCACTACGTACGCGATCGCATTTGAGCAGTCGCTTGCGCCATTCACCTCGTTGCGGACCAATCTGGCTTATGGGCCTACAAACACCGTCAACTTAAACGGAAGCGCTCTCTCCGGTTTCTCCGGAGGAGTGTTGCTGGCTGATGCCGCGCTACGGGTGGGGATGCAGACTGGTCCCCTGGGGCTCACGGCTTACGGCGGCTATGGCGGTATGTTTTTCAACGCCACGGGATCCACGGCTTCGGACCGGGTCGTGCTGCAGAGCTCGGGCACCCGCATCGGCGTGGAGGCCAATATGTCTCCGGCACCCGGCGTTTCCTTTCGGGGCAGCTACACTGTGACGACGGGGCTGACCACCAACGCAAATATTTCGATTACCAGCCCTCTCGTGACTGGAGCGTTTTCTGGCAGCGGTACCGGCAACGAGTACGAGGTGGCCTTGGTGCTCTCTCCTGTCCCGATGACTTCCATGTATGCCGGCTACCGCAGCGGGACGCAGCAGATCACCTGGAGTGGAGGAGCAAGCACGACCAACACTTTCAGCGGCTGGATGGTCGGAGTGGACCTGCGGTTTTAATCCCTCGCAGGGAATGCGGGGGTCTATACACAAGACCACCGGCGATGGGTGCCGGGTACCGTTGAATAGTGTGCTTATCTGCCCGCCCAATGCCGAGGGCCGTGAGGGTCGCCACCCTTACGGATCTCGGTATCTTCCCTGACCCATTGTCCGGCCATGGTCCTCCCCCCGTGTCGCCGGATGAGGGCCGCCGCTCGCACGCCCCGTCCCCCACCTGGGCGCACACGCCTCCCACCTGACCCAGCGAGATATCCCAGTGCCCGCCGCTGATCTCGCCGGTCCTTGGCCAAGGACCGAAGACGAACTCATCGCCGTGCAACGGCGCCTCGNGGCATTGACGCCGGATCTCTGGCGACCTCCGCCCCTCCCGTACAGCATCGGTGCGTGCTTTGTGTGTTTCCCCAAAGGATTCGTCGGACCCGGAGGGCCCGGTGACCACGCCTGGGCCGCTGCGGTGGTCATGACCGGCGGGCGTCTTGACGCGCGTGCGGTACGCGAGGGGACTGCGCCCGCGGCGTACCGTTCGGGCCTCTTAGCTCTGCGCGAGGGACCCTTGCTCGAAGAGGCCATTCGCGCGTTACCCCGTCCCGCCGACGTGCTGCTGGTCGATGCCAGCGGGAGAGATCATCCGCGCGGAGCAGGGTTGGCTTTGCACCTGGGAGCACGACTGGGCGTACCGACGATTGGTGTCACCGATCGACCGCTGGTTGCCCAAGGAGATTGGCCGCCCGACCAGCAGGGTGCGGTCAGTCCTGTGCGCGTGCACGACGAGATCGTCGGCTATTGGGTGAGGACAGCCCAACGAGTGCGACCGCTGGTCGTCCACGCGGCGTGGCGAACCGATGCAGAAACCGCCGCGCGCGTGGTGCTGGATGCACTAGGAGGCAAACGGACACCCGAACCGCTCCGGTTAGCACGGCAAAGCGCGAGATCCGCGCGAGTCCAACAGAGATGAGCGGCGCCCCGCCAGAGGTGGGACGCGGTGGTCAGGTGAGGAGTCTGTCGTCAACTAGTGGATGCGATCGGCTGGTTGGCCGATCAGGGACTCGATGCTGGTGTTGACGGCCGAGAGGACGGTTTTGGCTGCGGCGATGGGCTCATCCCCCGTGATCTTCGCGATACCCAACAGAGTTTGCTCACCGGCGGGGGTGAGGAACAGTACCTTGACGCCGACAGCACGGATCGACTGATCCACTTCGGAGGCGACCGGCGTGATGTGCTCGAGGACCACGCCATAGCCTTTGGGCAGAAGCGCCGTGATCGCGCGGACCGTCGCGTCGGCCGCGACGAAGAGGTGCTGAGCCGAGTCGTTGCGCGCTACCGCCTTGCCGATCACCTTCTTGCCGTTGAGGACGAGTTCGACCGTTGCCGTGGCGGCGAAGCCAGAGGTATCGAGAGTCACGCCCTTCAAGATGACCCGACTGCCTGCCGGGGTGCGACGGACGATCTCCTGCACTATGGCCGCTGCGGGTGACTCCGCGCGCGCGGCGTGGGATGCGGGCTGCCCCTGTTGTGGCGCGGAGGTGATGTGTCGAGGCGCCGGTTCCCGCTGCCTCATCGGCACAGACGACGTGGGACTTGCCATCGGAGCCTTTTGTCCGCTGCGTGTCACGACGGGGGCGGCGACGGCATCGACATTCACTTGAGCCATCGTGCGGAGCTCGTGGCGCACTTGGGCAATATCCGTGGATGGTTTGGTAACGAATGCTACAAGCGAATTGTCGCCGACTGGGTCGACGATAATGCTTGAGCCGCTTTCGAATTCGGCCGTTACTCCGTCCACTCGGCCACGGGGCACGGCGTGCGACATCTGCAGGGTGGCGGCGGCGTCGGCCGCCAGGGTGTCCAGTTCGACGGGCTCGTCGTCACAGACGACAGAGTCGATCAGCAGCCCATCCCATGTTGCTACGAAGGCCGTGCGCACCCCCAGGTTCGACAGCCGCTCCTGGGCATCGGGGTCTCGAAAGAGGGACTGAAGGCGCTCCAGGTTCTCGAATTCGTTGGTTTGCACTATGGGCGTGGTGGCCATCGGTTTTGACCTGACCCCTGTCCTTAGTAGTGCCCTAATCCACTGCCAATACACGGAAGAGCAAGATCCGTGCCGTGAGGCNGTTCAGGCCNATCAANCACTGGCCACGTGGCTACCGGACGGATGCGGCCGGCGGAGGAGAGACGCGGGCCGCCCGGTCAGAGGGCAGTAGACAGATCCACACTCGTCCGGGGGGGAGCCGCATCCGCTGCCCTGCCAAATCCATCCAGGAGGTGACACTTGTGGCATCCGGTCGCAGCCACGTGCCGTCGATCTGGCGTCCGGCAGCAAACACGGTCAACTTTCCGTGGCCGGTCAGCTCCGTCCGGCTGGTGAGGACGGGTCCCTCATAGACCTGCCACCACTTCACGTACTGGACGACCACCCCGGCCACCTCGAGGGGATCTCCCGTCAGCGGGTCAATCGCACTCTGGTCCTGAATGAGCCTGCGGTATCGTCCTGTGGCCGGATCGTACTCGAACCGGACGGTGAAACCCCACCCGTAGGGAAGGGTGATCGTCATTGCATCTGGTGCGGGCGCGAGATTCGTGGTGTCCCACAACCGGTCGGCCGTGGGATGCGAGTCTGGGGCATACTCCCGCAGCTTCGTGACCGAAGTGAACAGATTGTGCGGCATCTGACGCGTGTGATCGCGGCGGAACGGCTGCGCCCTCCAGAACTCGTTAATGACGGGGCCGCCCCCGCGGGCGAGGGCCTCTAACGCGCTCTCACTGGATCCCGAGTGCGCGATGGTTGCCCCGTAGTCGCGGGCGATGGCCAAGAATTGCAGCCGCAGGCTGCGGACGGGCCCGAGCGTATCCGGCCCGCCGTTGCAGAACAGGGCGAGGAATCTCGTGATCATGCCTTCGGTCGGGACCTCATAAACAATATCCGCCTGGGACAAACCCCACTGCGGTCGCGCCGGAGGTGCGTTGTCGACGACGACCCCGAGCCACGAGCAAGACGGGGCTTGCGGGGGTGCGGGAGGGATCACCAAGCGGGCTCCCATCGGTGCGGCGCGGAATAGGTCCGCCTGCGGCCGGGCGCACCCGCTAGCTGAGAGTGCGATCAGGAGTGCGATGGTGAGGCGCGAGGGGAAGTCCATTGGTGTCTTCTGTCAGGTGCGTCCTAGAGAGTGTATGCGGATGAGGCGTGCCTTATCTGCTCGTGTCCTCCTGGGTTGTGCCCGAGCGCCGGGCTGCTAGACTCTGCCACGGCGGTTCCTCCAGCTGCTGCCGCAGCCACGCCGTCACGTCCGCCAGGCTCTCCTCCGATACATGGTGCCCCATGGAATATTCGCGATACGTCAGGGCCACCGGCAGGGAGGAGAGCCGGTCGCGGGCGGCGCGGCCGTGGTGAAGCGGAAGGACGACATCCTCGGTGCCGTGGACCACGAGAATCGGCAGTCCACGCATCGCCTCTACCGGAGCCATCTTCGGCAAGACTTCGGGCAAGACCCGCCCGCTCATAGCGACCACCCCGGCCAGCTTCTCGGGCCGCGTGAGCGCGAGTGACAGGCTCATGATAGCGCCCTGGCTAAAGCCAAGGAGATAGGTCCGCGACGGGTCAGTGTTGTACGCGGCGATGACTTCATCAATGAAGAGCAAAAGGGTGATCCGGCTGTGTTCCGCTTCCTCCGCGTTGATGTGCGGCTGGATCGGATCGAGCTGGACATGAAACCACCCATGCATTCCGGGTCCTATTGTGACCGGGCCGCGTGCGCTGACGATGAAGAAGCGTTCGTCCAGGTACGGGGCCAGTCCCATGAGGTCGCCTTCGTGGCTGCCGACGCCGTGGAGAAGTAGCAACAAGGGGGGACGTGGGGAGGAGGGGCGGCGGGGCGGCTGGGTCAGGTGCACAAGTGACAGCCGCCGAGACGCAGACATACCGAAGGGATTTTCTCCCCGACCCGGCATCTCCTTGACCGCAGCCGAGGCGACCGCGGTGTCCCTGCCCGAGTGGCTGGGCAGGGGAGGGTACCCCCGTGTCGAACAAACCCGAAAACCGGACCTGTCTGATTGTCTGACACATGTTAGCCTTCGTCGCGGGCCGAGGATGATCGGCAGCCCGATTGAACGACGCAAAGTCTACGCCCAGATCGCCGAGCGGCTCCTCGCGCAAATCGGCGCGGGTCATCTGCGGCCCGGAGATCCGCTTCCCACCGAACGGCAACTGACCCAGTCCTTCCGCGTGGGGCGTTCCTCAGTGCGGGAGGCCCTGCGCACCCTGGAGTCCCAAGGTGTCATCAAGCCGGTCGAGAGCGGCTCCTTCGTCGTCGCGGACGCAAGCAACCCGCTCAACCATTCGCTGGACCTGCTGCTTACCTTGCAGAGGGCGACACTGCGCGAACTGTACGAGGTGCGCAAGATCCTGGAGGCAGAGTCAGCGGCCCTGGCAGCCACACGGCGCACCGAGAGCGAGCTGTCGGCCATGGCCGGTGCCATCGACGAGATGAAAGAAAGCCTCCAAGCCCAAGAGCGATATATCGAGGCCGACCTGCGTTTTCACCTGACGATCGCCGCCGCCACCCGCAATCGCATGACGCTGCATATGATGCAGGCGATCCGAGCTCCGCTCCAGCGCGCCTTGGGATCTATCTACTACATTCCTGGCAGTCCCCAGCGGTCGATCGACCAGCACACGCAAATTCTGCAGGCCATTCGCCTCGGCGATGCTGCAGCCGCCCGGCAGCGCATGCGCGAGCACCTGGTTCGGGTGGAAGGCGATATTGACGACGTACTCTCCCCCCAGCCTGGACCCGGTCCTGACCGGGTACGCATGGGAGGTCGCCGTGGCTGAACTGGCGTTCATCGGTCTGGGGGTGATGGGAGGCCGGATCGCCCGCCGACTGCTGGCGGCTGGCCATCGGGTCACTGGCTACAACCGGACGCAGGCGAAAGCGCAGTGGCTCCTAGAGGCGGGGATGTCCTGGGCCGACACCCCGCGACAGGCCGCGCAGGCTGCCGACATAGTCTTCACGATGGTCACCGACACGGGAGCGTTGCAGGCGGTCACAAGTGGACCTGATGGCCTGATCGCGGGGTTGGGCGGCGGCAAGGTCTACGTGGACATGAGCACGGTCAGCTCGGCCTCCAGCCGC
>JGI25382J43887_10000368_pt1 | contig 14509 bp, 15 predicted proteins | sample GraSoi013_1_40cm_3_FD_43887 | JGI IMG/M metagenome (IMG submission 43887) | reverse complement strand
CGCGCTGCTCTTGCGGCTGATGCCGGCCTGGGACAATCCCCTGAGCGATGTGTGGGGCGTCGTCCTGTTGGCGGGGCTCGGATTCCTCATGTTCCGTTCCGCGCGCGAGCCGCAGTGATTTGACGCAGGTATCGCAGGTATCAGTTAGATTGACCGTGGACCCGGTGTGCATTACTCTACCGATGAGCAAAGAGGAGGGGAGATGTTTCATTTGATGAACACACGCTGGATGACACGGTCGGTGCTGATGACGGCCTTATTGATGTGTATCGGTGTCTTGAACGCTGCGGACCTGGATCCGAAGGCGATCGCGATTCAGCTTCCGAAAGATATCAAGTGGGTTTCAAATCCGAATGCCGGCGCCGAGACAGCCGTATTGTTGGGCGACCCGAGCAAGCCGGGCCTTTATGTAATTTTGCAAAAGTGGCTTCCGCATCATAACAGCCGTCCGCATTTCCATCCGAACGACCGTTACGTAACCGTCCTGTCCGGAACGTGGTGGGTGAATACCGGTCCTAAATACGATCCCGCCGGCTTCAAGCCCGTCCCCGCGGGCAGTTTCGTCATTCACTACGGCAAAGAGATACACTACGACGGCGCGAAGGACGAGCCCTGCGTGTTGCAGATTGTGGGCATGGGACCGGCGACCAACACTCCCGCCGAAGAAAAATAGGCCGCCGAGGCACCCGTGAGCTGGACGCTTCCAGGACGTTTGTGGCGCAACCCGCAGAACGTGTGGGCGCGCAGAGCGCTCTTTCAAATTCATCTGTGGGCCGGCGTTGGTGCGGGTATTTACATTCTTCTGATCAGCGTCAGCGGGAGCGTGATCGTCTTTCGTAACGAGCTTTATAAAAGCTTCGTGCGGCCGCCCCTCGTCGTCGAACCGTNCGGCACTCCGTTGACAGATGATGAATTGAAAGCTGCTGCGAAACGGGCCTATCCGGGTTGGACCATCGCGAACGTGTGGAGGGTCAAAAATCCGAACCAGGTTGTTGAAATCTGGCTCGAGCGTAACAAAAACCGCAAGCAGCGTGCTTTCAATCCGTACACNGGAGCAGACCTCGGCAACCCAGACCCGGCCGGATTGCGCTTCGTCCTCTGGCTCGTGGACTTGCATGACAATCTGCTGTATCAGGACATTGGACGCAAAGTGAATGGTGCGGGCGCGATCTTGCTTACNGTTTTGTGCATCACCGGCGCGGTCATCTGGTGGCCCGGCATTGTGAGCTGGCGTCGCAGCCTGGTAGCAAACTGGACGGGAAATTGGAAACGCTTCAATTGGGGATTGCACAGCGCGCTTGGATTTTGGTCGTTCGCCTTTGTTTTTGTCTGGGCGGTTTCCGGCATCTACCTCGTATTTCCCGATCCGTTCACCGCCGTCATTGACTACTTGCAGCCCGATGAAGCACAACGCGGTTTACGTGCGGGCGACGAAGTCCTTCGATGGGTTGCCCGCCTTCACTTTGGCCGCTTCGCCGGATGGCCCATCAAAACTCTTTGGTTCCTTATCGGATTCGCTCCGGTTATCCTTTTCATCACCGGAGCCATCATGTGGTGGAATCGAGTGATCATTCCCCTCCTCGCGGAGGAGGGGCAACTGCGGCGGAAACCAGCGGCTGAGGACGCAACCGCGGTCAGCCCGGCCGAAATCTTCACCGGTCTGACCACCCCGGCTGCGCCTTCTATTGAGGCTTCGCCCCATCGGGCTCGCGCCTCCGGCGCGGCGCATCTACCCCTCGTCTGCGAGGAGGGGAATATTTCGCAATTGGAGGACTGAGGCAATGAAAACGAATCGAGTCATATCNTTTCTCTCGGCCGCAATGGTTTTGAGCNCCGCCGTCGGCGTCGCCCAGCTGGCAAAGCTGGCGGAGCCCTTCGCCACACCGTCGGTCCGAAATACCGCGACGATCGTTGCAAAGCCCGACGCACTGCAGTTAGNAGCACCCGTGGGCTTCACCGTCACTCTTTACGCGGATAACCTTCAAGCTCCGCGGACAATGATGTCCGCGCCAAATGGGGATCTGTTCGTTGCCCAATCCCGAGACGGCTCGGTCGTCATTCTTCGCGACAACAACAATGACGGCATTCCCGACACGCGCTATACCTACGCCCAGGGATTGAACGGCGTCTTCGGAATGGCAATTCACGACGGCTATCTGTACCTCGGGAGAACCGACAGCATCATTCGCTACAAGTATAAGGATGGCGATACTCGAGCTCAGGGGACGCCGGAAAAGCTTGTGGATTTTCCCATGGGAGGCCACAGCACGCGTACCATCGTCTTCAGCCGCGATGGAAAGAAGATGTACGTTGCAGTGGGATCGATGTCCAACAAAAGCGACGGCGAAGATCCCGTCCGCGCGGCTATTAATGAGTACAACCCCGACGGAACAGGCCATCGGATTTTTGCATCGGGCCTGAGAAATCCTGTTGCGCTGACGCTTTATCCGGGCACGGATACGATCTGGACGTCGGTGAACGAGCGGGACACGCTGGGCGACGACCTGGTCCCCGACTACATTACCTCAGTAAAGGACGGCGGGTTCTACGGGTGGCCTTATTCCTATATCGGAAGTAACTACGATCCCGAACACAAGGGTAAGAGGCCGGACCTCGTCGCGCGCGCTATCGTGCCCGATGTCTTGATTCCGGCGCATTCCGCCGCCGTGGGTCTGACGTTTTACACAGGAACGCAATTTCCCGAGCGCTATCGCAATGGCGCCTTCATCGGTCTGCATGGATCCTGGAACCGCTCCAAACTTGCGGGCTATCGAATTGCGTTCGTTCCGTTCCAAAACGGCAAACCTGCTGGGCCTCTCGAGGATTTCGTAAAGGGTTGGATCCTCAATGGTGGAAACCCAGGCACAGCCTGGGGCCGTCCCGTGTCACCGTACGTTGCCAAGGATGGGTCACTTCTCATTACGGATGATGTTGCGAACAAGATCTGGCGAGTTCAATATACAGCTCGGCGGTGACGGCGAATTTTGAAATCGGACGATTCAGGAATCGTCCGATTTCAAAATTTTCCTAGTGTGTCATGGCGTACATCAGGTAATTCACGCCAAACTTCAGAGACGACGCCGCATCGCGGAAAGGTAGTTCGCCCCGGTCGAGCCATTCCCAGAATTCACTGAGATCGTTGTTATAATTGATCACCATCATCAACCGGCCGTGATCATCCTCCATCCCCAAAAACTCGACCGGACCCGGGCCGTAAGGTGCTCGCACATCCAACGTGTCGATCTGATAGAACGTGTTGAACATCGGGTGTCTGATCTCGAGCGGAACCACTTCTCGGTTTGGAAACACCTTCTTCAACTGATATAGGAGGTTGTTCAGGTGACGCGGTCCGCGGAAATCATCGAACATCACGAATCCACCGCGCTCGAAATATTCCCGGAGGTTTTTTGTATCTTTCTCATTCAGACTGAGATACCCGGGCTCGCACAAATACGCGAATGGATATTTGAAAAGATCGGGGTTGTCGATGTCGACGATCTGATATGCAGCCGGTTCGGTATGAACTCTGGTCACTTCTTTCACGAAGCCCGGGAACANTTCGTCGCCGAAGGGATAATCATGATGCCAGGGCACCTCGCGCACATAAATCGCTTCGGGCGTCATGTGGTAACGAATGCGGGCATAGGTGAACTCCGCGTCCTTCGGCGGAGGCGAATCGAGTTCGGTCACTGCCGGAAGCAGCGACACGAGACCCGACAGGAAGACCATGAGGCCAATCAAATGCCGCTTCATCGAATCACCTATGAGCAGAGCTTACAATGATTTGCCGCCGTTAGGAACTAATATTGGGTGACCCACTCTCGGGCGGTTCCCCGGCTGTCATCATCTGAGCGAGAATCAGTTGGCGCCCTTCCGCCCGAACCGCCGGCAGCTTCGAGCGGAAAATGGCGGCGCCGCCAACACACACCATGCCACCGATCGCGACGGTTAGTGGCGCGCCTAGCCGAGTGGCGAGGAGGCCGGCAAGCAGCGCACCAAACGGCGCCATTCCCATAAACATCATCGAATAAACCGCCATCACGCGGCCGCGCAGCCGGTCGGGAACCATGCTCTGGATGAGAGTATTCGAGGAAGCCAACTGCACCATCATGCAAAAGCCGACGGGTACCAGCAAAACTGTAGAGAGCCAGAATACTCGAGACGCTGAAAACAAGATCAGGCTCGTTCCGAAGCCCATGCAAGCCAGCATGACCCAGGTGCTCAAACCTCGAATGCCTTGACGGCCGGCGAGTGTAACAGCGCCAAGCAAAGCCCCGATTCCCGAAAATCCCATCAGAAACCCAAGTCCTTTCGCGCCGCCGTTCAGAATGTGGTCGGCAAAGATCGGCATCAATACGGAATAAGGCATACCCATAAGGCTAATAACACCGATCAGCATTAGCAGCGTGCGCACAGGCCGCGTATGCAATACAAACCGGAATCCTTCGAGAATGGCCTCCGTATGGGAAGTGTGCTCTTCCTGCGGAGCCTGATTCCCCGACGTGATGAATAGCAATCCAACGATGACCGCCAGATAGCTTAGCCCATTGATGAGAAAGCACCAGCCCTCTCCGATGGTGGCAACGACGATACCGGCGACCGCCGGACCTATGATGCGGGCGCCATTCATCATCGAGGAATTCAGCGCAATGGCGTTGACGAGATCTTCACGGCCAACCATTTCGGCGACAAACGACTGCCGGACCGGAATATCGAACGCATTAACGATACCCAGCAGCGCCGCGAGAACCAGGATGTGCCAAACCTGAATTCGATTCAAAAGCGTGAGCGCGGCCAAAGGAAAGGCGAGGAGCATCGCGGCCGTCTGAATCGCCAGCATCGACCGGCGACGAGGATACGTGTCGGCCACTGAACCTGCAATCGGCGCCAGAACCAGGATAGGAAACTGTGAGGCAAAACCCACAATGCCCAATAGCGCCGCCGACCCAGTGAGACGATAAGCCAGCCACGATTGAGCGACGGTTTGCATCCAGGTGCCCACAAGGGATGTGAGCTGCCCGGCAAAGAAGAGCCGAAAATTCCGGTGGCGAAAGGCGCGCAGGCTGGTGTTCAATCTTGATTGACTCATGATTCTTTCACGAAAAATCTACCCTTCCCAACGGGAGAGGGATCCAATTCATTCCCGCGGCCTTCTTGCGTCCGGCCGGTACCACCACGCCTTTTATTTTATAGTTAGTGTCTATGCCCGAACTGCCCGATGTTTTGCTCTATATCGAGTCGCTCGAACCGCGAATCTTGCGCCAACAGCTGGAGCGGGTACGCCTGGCGAGCCCCTTCGTTGTGCGATCCGTCGCTCCGCCCCTGTCTCGAATTCACGGCCGGACTGTGAGGACCTTGTCACGGCTGGGAAAGCAAATCATTTGGGAGTTCGATGGCGATCTTTTTCTCGTGGTGCATCTGATGATCGCCGGAAGATTTCAATGGAAAGAGCGATACGCAAAAATTCCCGGCAAGCTCGGTCTTGCCGCCTTTGATTTTCCAACCGGCACATTACTTTTGACGGAGGCCGGATCGAAAAAGCGTGCATCGCTGCATCTGGTGGAAGGCAAGGCCGCCCTCGCAGCCTTTGATCGCGGAGCGCTCGAAATCCTCGACTCAACGCCGGCAGCGTTTAAACACGCGCTCACAACTGAAAACCATACCGTTAAACGCGCTCTAACAGATCCCAGGTTCTTCAGCGGAATCGGCAACGCGTATTCCGACGAGATCCTGCATCGTGCGCGTTTATCGCCAATGAAGCTCACGTCCAAACTCTCCGGAGACGAAATAGTCCGGCTCCACGAAGCGGCGAAATCGACGCTTAAAGAATGGATCGAGCGGCTTCGAACCGAAGCTGCATCGGATTTTCCCTCGAAGGTTACCGCATTCCGGCCCGAGATGGCCGTTCACGGACGTTATGGCAAGCCCTGTCCCGCCTGCGGCTCGCCGGTACAGCGAATCGTGTACGCCGAGAATGAATGCAACTATTGTGCAACTTGCCAGACTGAGGGCCGCCTTTTGGCGGACCGTGCGTTATCCCGGCTATTGAAACGAGATTGGCCGCGTAGCCTGGATGAATGGGAAACGCATCTCGAGTCGCGCCGCTGAACACCTTCTCCCTCTGGGAGAGGGCAGGGTGAGGGTCGTCCTTTGATCTCTCCCTGGCCCACTAGAAGTACCACCGAAGGGAAGCGAAGTTTACGANGACCGTTCATACGCGGCNACAAATTTCGGTGAAAGGAGCCGCAGCTTTTCCAGATCGACGCGCCCGGAACGTTTGATATAGCTCATCGCGAATTCCATCGGTTCCAGTGCCATATGCTCCGCGAACCGCTCGTACCACCGCGCGCTCGAGTCTGCCGCCTCGAGAAGCTTCTCGACGATAGGTCTTCTGGCCGCTTCATATGCTTCCAGCGCCGCTGGAATGTCGTAGCCGGTCTTGTGGAGTGATCGTTCCAATGCAATGACGTCTTCCAACGCGAGGCGCGTTCCCGAACCGATCGAAAAATGCGCTGTCCTGAGAGCATCGCCGACGAGCACGTAATGGCCATGCGACCACTTTCTGTTGCGTACATTCGGGAACCTGCGCCAGATGGACCGGTTCGACACAAGCTTCTCACCGCCGAGGTCCTGTTCAAANACGCGCTCGCACACGGCCCGCGCCTCATCCTCCGGCATGTCACTAAAGTTAGCCCGCGCGAATGTCTCCGCGTCGACCTCGACTATGAACGTGCTCATGTCCGGCGCGAACCGGTAATGATGCGCATTGAAATGTCCCAATTCGTTCTGGCGAAATGTTTGAGTCAGGGTTTCAAATCGCCGGCGCGTCCCGAACCAGGCAAAGCGGTTGGAAAGAAGTGTCGTTCCGGTACCAAAAGCCGCTTCGAAGGCGCTGCGGACGAATGAGTTCGCTCCGTCTGCGGCAATAACCAGATCCGCCGGACCCAGTTCCTCGATTCTACGAATCAGATGATTGTATTGCGGGGCAACGCCAACCGATTGCAGCCTTGTCTGGAGAATGGACAGCAGCTTCAGGCGGCCGATCGCAGCGAATCCGATACCGTCGATAACAATGCTTTGGCCGCGATGAACCACTGTGATGTCATTCCACAGCTCCAGATGCGGCACAATGGCCAGCAACGTTTCCGGATCATCCGCGCCGAGAAACTCCAATGCCCGGTCGGAGAAAACGACGCCGAATCCGAAGGTGGCATCTCGCGGGTTCTGTTCGAAAATCGCGATCTCGATTTCGGGGCGGCGTTTTTTTATACGGTAGGCGCAGTAAAGGCCGGCCGGTCCGGCTCCGGCGACTACGATCCGCATGCTCAGTTGACCTTGGGCTGTTGCCGGTCGAGCGATAGTTTCGCCGATATGATTTGCCGCAGGGATTTTTTATCGACTTTGCCGACGCTTGTCAGAGGAAATGCATCGACAATCTCGATGCGTTCGGGATACATGAATTTCGCGATTTGGCGCGTCGAAAGGAATGCGACGATCTCCGGAAGATCCAGTGGCGCGCCGTCGTTGGTAATGATGAACGCACATGGGCGTTCGCCGAACTCCCGGTCCGGCATCGCAACAACGGCCGCATCACGGATTCGGGGATGCGCCAGGAGATGGTTTTCGACGTCCTCGGCCGAGATTTTTTCACCAGCGCGATTGATCATGTCTTTCGCTCGGCCTTCCACCACCAGATGTCCGGGCGGCAATCTTCGCACTACGTCTCCAGATCGATAAAAACCGTCGGGCGTAAATGCGCGCGCGTTGTGCTCGGCAGCCCTGTAATAGCCTCGAATCGTATATGGACCTCGCACAAGCAATTCGCCGGGCGATCCGGCCGCCACATCCACGCCGTTTTCGTCGGCAAAGCGCAATTCGTCGTCAGGACACATAGGCAAGCCTTGAGTCGAAACAATCGTCTCTTCGTCGTCTTCAATTCGTGTGAAATTGAGCAGTCCCTCGGCCATCCCGAACACTTGTTGAAGCCGGCAGCCGAGCACGGGGCGCACTTTACGCGCGACTTCTTCCGCCAGCCGTGCTCCACCGACCTGCAGTACGTGGAGAGTCGATAGACTCGCGCCTCGGCGTTCAGCGAACTCGATCCAGCGGAGAGCTATCGTGGGCACGACGGAAGTGTGAGTGATGCGGTGGCGCTCGATCAATTTCAGAGCGCTCTCCGGCGACGGATCGTTCGCGAGCACAACCGTCCCGCCGCGTTCAAATACTCCCAATGCTCCCGGAGAACCGAGCGGAAAATTGTGTGATATCGGAAGCACCGCCAGATATCGCGTATTTTCATCGAAGCCGGCTATTTCGGAGCTTCGGCGGAAATTGTACGAGTAGTCGTCGTGAGTGCGCGGAATCAATTTCGGAAATCCCGTCGTTCCGCCTGAAAGCAGGAAGAGCGCAACGTCATCAGGCTTTCCAAGATCCTTAATGGGTTCCACCGTACCGGCGTTGGCCAGGCGGGGCAATGAAAGTTCGCTCGTGTACTCGTCATCGACGATCACGCGTTGAATTGAAGAAACACGCTGGCACACGGTTCGCGCGAGTGCCACATAATCGAAACGGCCGCTGCCCGGGACCACATATGCGAGGGCACCCGAAAGAGAAGCAAAGTGAGCCATTTCGCTTTCACGGTGGGCCGGGAGCGTCATGATCGGGATGACGCCGGTGCGAAAGCACGCAAAGATCAATGGAAAAAACTGCGGGGAGTTGGTGAGCTGAACGAGAATGCGGTCCCGGTCATGCAATCCGAGCCGGCCCAGGCTCATGGCGAGAGAATCCGCGTGCCGGTCCAGGTCTCGGTACGTGAGCTGCTCTTCTCCGGCAATCACAGCGACGCTATCCGGCCGCTCGGCAGTCCACCGCCGGAGGTGCGCGCCAAGCGTTTCACCTTTCCAGTAACCCTTCGCTCGATATCTCGCGGCCGCATCCGCCGGCCACTGTACGCATCCTTCCAGCAAACTGCACCCGGTCCCACGCTTTTCTGTGCTGAACGGCGGCATGAGTACCAGATCGGATCATGGCTGTCAAATGGAAAGGTGCGCTTGTAGAATCAGTACGGGCAATCCATGACAGGAGAATCACCAAAGGAAGATCCTCTCGTCGAGTGGCTCGCCTGGCTGATGGACGAATCAATTCGCATCGGACCGTGGGCGATTGGACTCGATCCGCTGATTGGCCTGATCCCGGGCTTCGGCGACATGGCGGGCGCGGTCGTTTCCACTCTCATCATCACGCGTGCCATGCAGAGCGGAATCGCGAAGAGCGCCATCCTGCGTATGGTCATCAACGTTGCCCTGGACTCGCTGGCCGGCGCAGTTCCCTTTTTCGGCGACGTGTTCGACTTTGCATTCAAATCCAACGTTTACAACCTCCGCATCTATCGCGAGGCCTTGCGCGGCGAACGCAAGCCAGTGAGGGATTGGTTCTTTATCCTTTTCGTGGCCGTGGTCCTGCTGGCGACCATTGTTTTGCCGATCATTGGATTGATCTATCTGACGAGATTCCTGATCTCTTATATATAGGCAGCGCAATGGGTTGCTTCCCGACTGAGCAAAGAATTCCTTTAGCGGAAAACTGTGGTCGGATGCAGCTTTCCCGAAGCGACTTCTGAGGCTTTGAAGCTACACAAAAGCATTCTGTGGTTTCTGTGCCTCTTTGTGGCTATTCCCTAGTTTTCGATGTTCACAGCGTAATACGCGATCGTCTGCGTCGGAATTTCCTTGAACCAGTGCGGCGTGTTCGCCGGGATCGTAATGACATCGCCTTTGGTCAGGTGATGCGTTTGGCCGCCCTGAGAGCTTTTCGCGCGAATCTCGTTGGGAGCGGTCTCCTTGGAATCGACCAATGTGCCGCCGGTGATGAACGTCGCCTCGCCTTCCACGATGATGAAAACGTGATTCGTCTTCTTGTGGACTTCAACCTCGCCGGTCCCGCGACGTTGAGCCAGGACTCTCAAACCACCTTTGTCCTCGATGATCGGTCCGCCTTTCGCCATGGTTGCGGTGACTTTATCGTGCGGAATGTAGGTGACAGCGGTCGGCACTCCGGCTGCAAAAATCAAACCGGCTAGCATTAGCGACATAGCCATTAGAACAAACACAATCTTCATAAACCCTCCGGGAAGTTAGCGTATCGGGACACGCTGCTTCAGTTCTTCCAGCCAATTCAACACAACAGCCTTGACCATTTCGATAAAACCAGCACGCTCCGCCGGAGCGCACTCCCGCGCGGCATGGTAGATCTGTTCAACTTGTTTCGACCGTTCCGCGGACATGGCCTCGCTCTCTCACTTAGGGTAAGCGGATGAGGATGCCACTGAGCAGGACAGATTATATGAAGGAATTGCTGGAGACAGATATGCAATTCGTGCTCAAGTTCACGATCGCCGGATCGCCGCGAGGATTCGCGTAGATCGACGTTCAAGTTGACGTAATTGCGCGTACCCTTCACTTAACATCCACCGCGACTTGTCCAGATAACCGACTATTTGTCCAAGTGGGCCGAATGTGAAGCGAGGAACTTGCGCAATTCGTCTCTGGCTTGTGCTTGCCTCAATTTCCTCGTTGGTCTCCCGGGCGACCGTGAGTGGCGCCCTCGACGATTAACAGTTGCATATCAGGCCGCAACTTTTTCTCCAACACGACCACGTTGAGTCCGCTGCGTGTCGTAATTTCCTTGGCAATGGCGAGGCCGCTCCACCTTCCGCCGACAATGGCCACATCCACGGGTTTGAGATTTGTCATGTTCCTAGCTTTCGTTCGCCGCGTTAAACAAGTCCGTTCAGCCGGTAGCACCGCGCCGCGGAACCGGCGAACAGATCGGCTTTCTCGCTGCTGCTCGCGCCCTTCGCCATCAGCTTGCAGGCATTCCAGAAGACGGGATAACTGTAGGAGATTTTGTCGACAGGGAAGTTACTCTCAAACATGCAGCGCGACGCCCCGAAGGCCGTGATACAGGTTTCAACGTAGGGGCGGAATCGCGCGGCCACCTTTTCCGACGATGGCGGTTCTGCGTCCCCATCGAAGCGCAAGGCAGTGTAGCTTTGACCGAGTCCGCCGAGCTTGACGAACACGTTGGGCCGGGCAGCGAGGGCCTTGATCGATGACGCCCAACGCGAAAACACTTCCTCTTGCTTGCTGCGGTATGAGCCTAGCCCGAGAACGCCGCCGACATGATTGAGGACGATTCTGGTATTGGGTAACGCACCTGCGAGATCGGCGACTTCGCCGATCTGGGTATGATAGAGCGACACATCGTAGGAAAGGCCAAGACGGCCGACCACCGCGATGCCTTCCCGGAACTTTTTGTCGGCCAGCATCCCCGCGTGGGTATTTGGATTCGGTCTAAGGGTGGCAGCCTCGGCCTCCCATGAGACGCCGTGGCGGATCCCGCGAAAGCGATCGCCCCCCGCGCGCATCAGCGCGTTCAAGACCGGCTCGACACGGCTGCCCAACATCATGTCCGCGTGCCCGACGATGCCGGCGGCTACCCTGGTTTTTCCGAACACGCCGCTGCCGCACATCGCCGCGACGCCGTTGGCGAACTCCACCTCACCGACAGGCCGCATTTCCTCGGGGCCNCNGTCGCGATACATCGANCTCGCTTCCATGTACACGGTCGCGACGATATTGTGGCCGCTGCCGGTATCCGTCAGCAGGTCATCCAGCAAATATCGCCATCCGGGGCGCTGCCATAAATGGTGATGCGGATCGATGATCGGCAGTNCTGGTTCGAGAATCGGTTCTTTGTGCCGCGCAAGCCAATCCAGGCGAGGCGCCGGGTTCCCTGGCGCGGCCTTCTGTTGTTGTGCGGACGCCCGTTGCGCCCACCTGGCGGCCGCGCCGCCGACNAGCATAGAAAATTCGCGTCGATTCACTGGTGACCTCCGTTGCTGAGTGGGATGAGGAACTTCTTCAATTTACCTCAGGCTGGGTTCGGCGCGAAGGGCAAACGTACGACGTTGCGAAACCCCGGCGGGGCCGCACANCAGGCGCCGGTGCGGTCGTGAAACAGAATGAAGCTTCTCATGCGCCAGCCCCAAGGGAGACGAGCACCCCCGGGGGGAGAGGGAGCGGTCGTCCTGTCTTCCCTTCGCTCAAATGCGCGGGCCAAAAATGTACGCTCGCAGCCGTCTCTAGAGCTTGTTACAAAAAAGAGCCGCGGCGTCAGCGTAGCAATAAGCTCTGGAAGGTCGGCCGCAACTGGTGAGCAAACGACGTCCGTTAGTGGCAGGCGCTCGACGCTTCACTAGGCTACAAAGAATTTGAAGAAACGATCGAGACACTGCTCGGGCATTTCCTCTTGAATGTAGTGTCCGGTGGCAAGCGGCTCGATGGTCTCCAGATTGCTGGCGAATTTCCGCCAGACCGTTGGATATTCGTCCGTCGGCGGTGCGCCTCTTGTACCCCACAAAACGAGGAGCGGAGTCGCGATCTTTTTGTCTTTGTCGGCCGCGTCCATCTCGAAATTGATGGTCGCGCCCGCGCGATAATCGCGGCAAGCGCCGCTGATCGTCTTCGGCGTGAAGCAGCGTATGAATTCGTCCATCACGATTTTGGGTCGCTGCCGCGGGATGCCGCCGCGGTTGGTGAGAAACCACTCCGGCGTCACGGCATTGATCATGGTCTGGGGGAACGGCTCCGGCTGGGCTAAGAACGCCCAGTGCCAAGTGCCGAGCGCCCACTCCCTGGTCGTGTTGGTCCAGACATAATAGGTCGGCAACATGTCCAGGAGGCAGAGCTTCATCACCCGTTCCGGATGATCGAGACACATGCGATGGGAAACGCGCGCGCCGCGGTCGTGGCCGATCAAGAAGAACCGCTGATGGCCGAGTTGTTCCATCACTTCGATCATGTCTTCGGCCATCACGCGATGGCTGTAATTGATGAGCCTCGCGCCGGGATCGGGTAGCGAGGAATCGCCGTAGCCGCGCAGATCCGGACACACAACGTGGTAGCGCTGCGCCAGTTTTGCAGCGACCGCGTGCCAAAGCACATGATTGTTGGGATAGCCATGAAGCAAGAGCAAAGGCGGCCCCGAACCTCCATGACGCACGCGAATGACGGCGCCCTTCGTCCGCATATCGAGATGCTTGAAGCCGGGAAACAGCGCCGCGACCTCCGGACTGCCCCATCGCGTCGGATCGCGCACATAGTCTTGGGGCGAGGCTTCGCTCATGGAAGATGTCTGCTGCGCGAATGCAGGTGTACCGGCGGTCGCTGCGACAGCTCCCGCAGCTAAAACCTGAGCCAACGTGCGGCGGCTAATTCCCTTTCCAATGGGATGCTCGGATTGCGATTGCGCGTCCATGATGTTCTCCTGGGTTAGCAGCGCTTAAGCCACGAAGAATTCGACAAATGACCACAGACGAAGGTCGAGAATTGCTCTGCAACATCCAAGGCCCTATTGCCGCCCGGCTGATCGCAATTTCGCAAGCAAGGTTCGCTGCCGGCGGCTCTACGAACATCATATCAATTTTTCGGCGATCTTCTCGCCCGATTTGCCGTTCTCTCGACAGCCTGCAGGAAATGGCCGGGCCACCGCCATCCCCCTGTGCTTCGCATAGCGAAGTATCCGGGAGACTGGGAACGAGGAAATTTGACCAAATGCGAATCAAAATTTGCTTCTCCCCAATCAAGCCCCTCCAAATCCTGCAACGACCTGTCTCGTACGGCTCCTTGTTCCGAATCTCTGCTCATATAAGCGGCTGGCCAACGGCGCTGTGAAAATAATAAGCGCAAAGCGCATTTTGGCATTCGATTGGTCAATGGGTTGCCCGGAATGGTGGCCTTCATGATGCTCGTCCCTGGATCCGGCCAGCGTTGGAAAACCGCGTTCAAAACTCCTATGATTGCATCGGGAGGTACCGCTAATGAACTCCATGGTTGATTCATTGTTTGACCAGTATGACCGCGGTCGGATGACGCGTCGGCATCTTGTCCAAGCGTTGGCGGCACTTGTATTGCCGACGCCTACCCTGGCGCAGGACGGCGCCCGGACTTCCGGTCCAATCGTTCGCGGCTTGTCCGTCAACCACGTAGCGCTCACGGTCAGCGATGTTCCACGTTCCTTCGCGTTTTATGAACGACTTTTCGGGGTCACAAAAGGCTGGCCGGCCACGGACGCCGGTACGGGTATCCATATGGACTTGCCTGACGGGTACATCAGCATCGATTCAGTGGCCGGACAGAAGGGCGTGATCACACATTTCGCAGTGGCAGTCGACCATATGGATCGGGTCGCTGCCAAACGCCTCGCTGACAAAATCAACAGCGAGTTGCCGGACGCCAAAGCGAGAGATGCGTATCAGGCCAATACAGGCGGCTCGACGGTCAATCTCAGGGATCCCGACGGCTTCTTCGTGCAAATCTCGTCGAAGGACGGGCGCTAATCGACGATCTGGAGATTGGTCGGGGGCAACGGCAGTGTGTCGCCCAGCGGCGGCGCGAACGGTGTACTAGAAGTGCGTGACTACTGGAATCGCTGGATTGCAATCCCATTC
>JGI25382J43887_10000366_pt1 | contig 14532 bp, 14 predicted proteins | sample GraSoi013_1_40cm_3_FD_43887 | JGI IMG/M metagenome (IMG submission 43887) | reverse complement strand
CTAGAGGAAGATGCCGTACGCGGTGAGCTGGAGGTCGGGCAGCACCGACGACTTGATCGCGTCCGGACCTTTGGCGACGCGCTCGATCGGCGTTGCGCCGGTGAAGTCGATCACCGTGACGCTGTTGCCGTAGAGATCCACCAGCCAGCATTCGCGCACGCCGTACTGGCGATACCAGGCGAGCTTCTCACCACGGTCGTGTTTCTTCGTCCCGTCGGACAGGACTTCGGCGACGAGATCGGGCGGTCCCCAGACCTGATTTCGGATGATCGACAGCCGTTCGGTCGACACGTAGAACACATCCGGCTGCACGACGAGGTTCTTCTCGCGATCCAGGATGACGTCGACCGGCGCCACCGCCACGGACCCGAGCCTGCGCGGCTCCACGTGGTCGACCAGCACGCGGGCGACTTTGAGCACGAGCTGCTGATGCGAGAAGAACGGCGCCGGCGGCTCGCGTAGAACGCCCATCGCGAGCTCGCGGATCCGATTCGTTTCCTCGGTGTCGTACAGATATTCGTCCGTGGTCATCGTTGACTCCATGACGCGCTTCGACCCTTCGAGAGCCTCAGGGTCGTCCCGGGCCGCGTCTAAGGACGACGATGGCATCGTCGTCGCGATAGAGTCAAGGGGTCATGGCCCTCGAGCACATTCGCGGCGCAGACGATCCGCGGATCGCGGCGTATCGGGACGTGCCGGATGCCGAGCTCGTCCGATCGCGCGGGCTGTTCGTCGCCGAAGGACGGCTGGTCGTGCGGCGCGTCATCGAGGCTGGCCGCTACCGCGTGCAGTCGCTGCTCGTCAGCGAGTCGGCGTGCCGAAGTCTCGCGCCGGTGCTCACCACTGTCCCGTCGCACGTGCCGATCTACGTCTGCGACCCCGGCGATTTTCTCGGCATCACGGGTCACGACATTCATCGCGGCTGTCTGGCGCTCGTCGACCGGCCGCCGGCGCTGTCGATCGACGCGCTGCTCGCCGGCGCACAGACGATCGTGGTGCTCGAAGCCGTCACGAACGCGGACAACGTCGGCGGCGTGTTCCGCAATGCCGCGGCGTTCGGCGCCGCAGGCGTGCTCCTCAGTCCCACCTGCTGCGATCCCCTCTACCGCAAGGCGATTCGGACATCGATGGGCGCCGCGCTGCGCGTGCCGTTCGCGCGCGCGGACGACTGGCCCGCTGCGCTGTCGCAGGTGCGCGCGGCGGGATTCACCATCGTCGCGCTCACTCCGCGCGAGCCGTCCGAACCGCTTGACGCGTTTCGGTCGCGCCCGCGTCCGGATCGTGTGGCGCTCGTTGTTGGAACAGAAGGCGCGGGCCTCACCCTGTCGGTTGAAGCGACGGCCGACTATCGCGTGCGGATTTCGACGAGCGACGGCGTCGATTCGCTGAACCTCGCCGTCGCCGCCGGCATCGCGCTCTATGTGCTGAACGCGACGTAGCGGTCGCTTACCGCCGCAACCTCTCCACCACCGAGGACACGGGGGACACAGAGGCAATGTACTTTTTCTTCAGGTTGAACCGCGGTAGGAGCCGGTCTTTAGACCGGCCCTTCTAGAACGAGAGCCGCGTGCCGACTTCGATGCGGCGCGGCGGAGCGGCCGACGTCGCCTGACCAAAGAAGGGCGACGTGATCACGCCGCTGAAGTTCAGCGCGTTCATGCGGTTCAACACGTTGAACGCCTGCACGTAGAGCTCCAGCCCGTACTTCTTGTTCTGCATGTCGGTGCCGGCCATATCGCGCAGCGGATCTCCGCTGTCGCCGCGCACGATGCGAATCTGCGGACCCTGCACGCCTGTCGCCGTCCTCGTGCCGAATCCGATCGAGTAACTCAGACGCGTGCTGAGATCGACCTGTGTGCGGCCGCGGCCCGTGTTGCGCGTGACGCCGGCCGGCCGATCGTTGCTGATCGTGTCGCCGTTGTCGTCGCGCCCAGTCGTGATGTTGTAGGGCAGCGCCGACTGCACGCGAATGGACGACCCGAGCCGGAACCGGCCGGCCAGCGGCGTGTTGACCAGGCTCATGAATCGATGCCGCGGGATGGTGAGCGCCGGACCGCGCTCGGCGGCGAGGTTGANACNGTCGGCCGGCAGGCTGAACGGGCTGTCGGTTTCGTCGATCGCGCGCGCGATCATGTAGTTCGCGGCGAGGAAGAAACGCGTCTGCGGCCTCACGTAATTGAGGTTGACGCTGAGGCCGTCGAAGCGCGACGAAGCGATCGAGTTGATCTCGGTCATCGGCCCCGACTGCGGATCGGGCCGCTGGCCCCGCTGGTCGTCATCGAGCGGCGCGTTGACGTTCACCCCACGCAGCAGCTCCGATCCCTGTCGATGGATGTACATCGTCTGCAGGCGCACGTCGTGTGGCAGCTGCTGCTCCACGCCGACGATGGCTTCGCGGAGCTGTGGCTGCGTCAGGCTTGGCGAGAGCTGCACGCGTCCCGGTGGAAGGACGAGCGCGCGGCCGCCGACTGTCGGATCGGGATAACCGGGCTGCACGATCGTCTCGATCCGCTGATGCGTGCCATCGAGCTGCACCGCCTGCTCGTACGCCTGCGCGTCGAACCAGTCGAAGAACACGCCGCCGCCGCCCCGAATCGTCGTCTTGCCGCTCTTGAACGGCGACCAGACGATGCCGCCGCGCGGCGCGAAATGGAGTCCGCCGACGTGCGACTGAATCTCATGACGCACGCCACCGCTGATCGTCAGATCCTTGCGCGCGCGGAAGTCGTCTTGCACGTAGACGCCCGCCTGCACCTGTGACACCGCGACGTTCGGATCGCCGGCGTTGCGCGTGAAGGTCGTCGGCGTTCCCGCGGCGTAGGCCGCCAGGCTCGCAAAGGTGAACGTCCCGCCCGCGTTGCGGAGGACGTTGGTGTTGTAGCGGCCGCCCTCGAGCAGGAATCCGGTGCGGATCGCGTGACGGCCGACGGCGACGTCCAGGTCGTCGGCGATTTCGAACGTGTCGACCGCGCGCGTGCCCGACATCTGCGCTCCGCCGGCGTCGAAGGCGTTCAGCACGAGCACCGCAGGAGCGGTGCTCACGGGTGTGAACGCGATGTCGTCGCGGCGCCACTGCAGGCGCAGCGCGTTGTAAAGCGCCTTGCCGATGGAGCCGGCGATGGACCCGCGGAGAATCTGCTCGTCGCGCGTCTGTCCGTAGCCGCGCTCCGGGAGATCGAAATCGCCGACGCCGAGATTCTCCAGCCGCAGATGATTGCGCTGCGCCTCGGCGCGGAGCATCAGCGATTTCGTCAGCGAGTGTTCGAGGCGAGCGGTGACGTTGAGCATGTCGTTCGGCTTGCGGATCGAATCGGCGAAAAGCCCGGTGGGCGTGGCGGCGACGATGGTCTTCGTGTCGAACGAGTCGACGCCATCGACCGACAGCGACAGCGACGTGTGCTGCTTCCACAGCGGACCGTTCAGGTTGAAGCCGTAGCGCTCGTGCCGCTCGTCGCCCTTGACCGGCGCGAACACATTGCGCGCGTTGAGCGCCGAATCGCGAAAGCCGATGTTCGTCGAGCCGCGCCAGTTGTCGATGCCCGGCTTGGTCGTGATGTCGATCGACATGAAGCCGGCCTCGTGCACGTCGGCGGCGAACATGTTGCGGCGGAAGCGAACGGATTGAATCTGGCTCTTGGGCGGAAGCTTGCCGCCGCGGAATCCATTGACACGCAGCGTGGCGCCCGGNCCTGCCATGTCGCGCAGCACCTGCTCCATCTCGTCGGGGTCATCGGGCAGCTCGTCGATTTGCGCCTGGCCGAGGACGGTGGCGAACGCGTCGCCGCGCGGATCGCTCGCACGCTCGCGCGGATCGCGGCCGACCTGCACCGTTTCCGCCAGCTTGGCGATCTCGAGCTTCGCCTCGCGACGGTTTTCACCCGCGCGCAGACGCACGTCGCTCGCCTCGTAGGACTCGAACCCGGCCGATTCGACGTGAATCGAGTAGCGCCCGGGCTCGAGCGCACCGAAGAAGGCATCGCCTCGGCCCGACGTGACATTACTGACATTACTGACAGGAGTCACAGGGGACACGGGGCCGGACGCCGCGTTGGGTTTCACGGTCACCTGCGCGCCGACAATCACGGCGCCGCTCGGATCGACGACGGTAACGCGAAGCGTCGCATCGGGGCGCTGTTGCGCAACAGCCCACGTGGGCAACAAACAGACGACCAACAATCCGACGATCGCTCGCATGTGATCCCCTAACTTTTCTCACTGGCGCTGGGGCCCCACCCCCAGCGCGAGCTATCGCTGACACCTCGCCTCGGATTTTCCCGTCCTCGGCTCGGTGTGGCCACAGGCGCTTCCTACTCGCCCGGCCTACCTGCCCTACCCGAACCTACTTGCCTGAAAACGTGTCCGGCTTGAACGCGGGATTCACCTTGATCGTCTTGAACGTCCACTCTTCGTTTGGCTTGCCGTCAATCGATCGCGAGATGTGATGCGGCAGCATCACGCCGTCCACCGACTTGTAGTCGTCGAGAAACATCTGAATGTCGACGATCTGCGGCGCGGCTGCGGCATCTGGTGGCGTCCGGCTTGAGCCGGACCCTGCCGGAGCTTCGTGATCGCCGCGTCCCTGCGGAGCGTTGCCGGCGGGCGGCGGTCCACCGCGCTGCGTCTGCATCACGATTCGTGGCGCCGCGCCGCGGTACTGCAGCATCAGCGGACGATGGCTCTTCTTGTCGAGGAAGATGCGGGCGGCGAAGCTGCCCTGACCTTTCGCGTCGACGACATCGGCTTTCGCCACATCGTTATCGGGGGCCTCCGCTTCACCGCCGTACGTGAACTCGACCGGCATGGCCGATGGCGACGTGAGAAGAAACGCCAGCGCGAATCGGGCCATGTCCGCGCGCTGATTGCGCAGCGCCTGCGCTTCACCGTCGCTGCCCGCCGCGGGCGGCGCCATGCGGACGACCATCCCGGGACCGCCGCCGATCGTGCGCGAGTGACGCAGCACCTGATCGCCGTTGACGCCTTGCAGCACGACGATGGTCGCGTCGCCCATCGGGTTCATGCTGTCGGTGCGGACCATCTTGTCCGGCAGCTGGAAATCGATCGTGATCTCGCCGGTGATCTGACGATCGCCCATTTCGCGCTGATACGTTCCGCTGGCCGACAGTCCCTGGACTTTCGACAACTTGCTCTCGCCGCCGAGCGCGGCGCGCGCCTGCGCGAGCAGGTCGGCCGCTTTGGTATCGCCCGCCGCGCGTGCGGCGTAGCCGCCGAGCGTCAGCGCGAGTGAGACGAGATAAATGCCTAACCGCTGCATGTCCATCACCTCATTTTTTCTATGCTCGCGGGGACCCCACCCCCGCTCGTTGTCGCGCTGCGGCGGTCGACTCTTTGTGGCCGCGGACGCTGACTCGCTTTCGGCACCCCAACGCGGTTGCCGCGTTGGGGACCCCGCTTCGTCGCGAGGGCCGCAGGCGCTTGGTCGTGTCGAGTATGACGATGAGCGGTGCGCGAAGTTGTTATCTCTCGGCAATCGTTTTGTAAGAAATGTAAACCGCGATTTTTCCTCGGGATTGTTCGCATACACTGGCTCGTATGACGCGCCGTTGGCCGTGGCAGCTGTTGGTGGCCACGATCCTTGTCGTGCTGCTCGCCACGCTGGCGACTTTTCAGTACCGCTGGCTCGGCGAAGTGAGCCAGGCCGAGCGCGAGCGCATGCGCGCCGGCCTGCGCACGCGCGCGTTCGAGTTTGCGCAGGAGTTCGACAGCGAGCTGACGCGGACCTACGTCGCATTTCATGTCGACAGCGAGCGAATCGACAGCGATCCGGCCGCGGCGCTCGCCGACGGCCACGTGCGATGGCGGTCGTCCACGATGGCGCCGGCTCTCGTGCGCGGCATCTACCTGCTGGAAGGGCGAACGTTCGACGCCGGCACGCTCCGTCGATTCGATCCGGATCGCCGCACGCTCGAGCNNGNTGAATGGCCGCCGGAGCTCGCCGCCTCGCTTCANCGCACGCAGCACGCGGTGCCGCGGATCGCCGGTGCCGCGCCGGCGATGCTGATGGCCGACGCCATCGACTCGCGGATTCCGGCGCTCATCATCCCAGTCCCGCGCGTCACGCGGATGGCGGACGACGGTATGGTGAACGTGTTCACCGACTCGGCGGCAGTCCCGCGCGTCGTGATCGTCGTGTTGGACGCGGCGCGTCTCCAGCAGGACGTCGTCGAACCGCTCATGGCGAAGCATTTCGGCGATCGCGTGACCTCCGATTACGCCGTGACGATCGTCCGGCGCGACGAGGCGGGCACGGTGGTTTACAACTCGAGCGAACGGCCGGTGGACGCGGCAACCGCCGACGTGACACAGGGCGTGTTCGATCTTCGGATGGACGAGTTGAACCGAATCGCCAAGGAGCGTATTCCCGGTGTGTCGGGCCCGGCCGGCGCAGACCAGCGCGTCGCGATCACGATCGTGAGACGCGCGAATGGGCCGGACGGCCCGCGCATGCTGATGGCGGGCGGCCCCGCCAGTAACGGCCAGGGCGCCTGGCAGCTGCGCGTCCGCCACCGCAGCGGATCGCTCGACGCGATCGTGGCGCAGTCGCGGCGGCGCAATATGGCGATCAGCCTCGGCGTCCTCGGTCTGCTCGCGGCGAGCGTGGTGCTGATCATCGCGGCGGCGCAGCGTCAGCAGCGTCTCGCGCGGCAGCAGATGGAATTTGTCGCCGCCGTGTCGCACGAGCTGCGCACGCCGCTCGCCGTCATTTGTTCCGCCGGCGAGAACCTCGCCGACGGCGTCGTGGCGGATGGTCCGCAGGTCAAACGCTACGGTTCTCTGATTCAGTCAGAAGGGCGACGCCTGCATGACATGGTCGAGCGCGTGCTCGAGTTCGCGGGCGTCACCTCGGGTGCGCCGCCGCGCCCGCATACCGCCGTCGACGTGACGCGCGTGATCGCGGATGCGATCGGCGGCCTTCGAGCGGAGGCGAGCGATCGCGGCGTCACAATCAACGTGCACATGAATGGGTCGCTGCCGGCGGTCCGCGGCGACGCCGACGCGCTGCGGTCGGCGGTGCAGAACATCGTCGGCAACGCTGTGAAGTACAGCAGTGCGGGGACTACTGTCGACGTCGGGACGGACGTGAGTGGATCGAGCGTGCAGATTCGCGTCGCCGATCGTGGACTCGGAATCGATGCCGACGATTTGCCGCACATCTTCAAGCCGTTCCGTCGAGGGCGACGTGCGATGGAGGCGCAGATCCAAGGCACTGGCATCGGCCTCAGCGTCGTGCGCCACGTCGTCGACGCGCATCACGGCGAGGTGCGAATCGACAGCCGTCCGGGCGAGGGCACCACCGTCATCGTCGAGTTGCCGGTGTCAGAGGTGTCAGACACCGGTGTCTGACACCGGTGTCAGACACCCGCTCGTCACGATTCCCCGCGTTCTGGTCGTCGAGGATGAAGCCGGCCTCCGGCTGACGCTGACCGATCGCCTGGTCAGCGAGGGCTACGCGGTCGAGACCGCCGACGATGGTGCGAAGGGGCTCGAACGGGCGACCAGCGAGCCGTACGATCTCATCGTCCTCGACGTCATGCTGCCGCGGATGAATGGCCTTGATGTCTGCCGCGCGGTCCGGCAGCGCGGCGTCACGACGCCGATTCTCATGCTGACGGCGCGCGGACAGGTGGTCGACAAAGTCGTCGGCCTGAAGCTCGGCGCCGACGACTATCTCACCAAACCGTTCGAGACCATCGAGTTGATGGCGCGGCTCGAAGCGCTGTTGCGCCGCCGGCTCTCGAGTCCGCAGCCTGGCGGCGATACGTACCGCTTCGGCGACGTCGTCGTCGATTTTCGGCGAGCGGAAGTTTCGCGCGGCGGGCGGCCGATCGAGCTCTCCGCACGCGAGTTCAAGCTGCTCCGGCACTTCATCGAGCATCGCGGCGCCACACTGTCGCGCGACGAGCTCCTGTCGGACGTGTGGGGGTACGACGAGATGCCGCTCACGCGGACCGTCGACGTCCACGTCGCGGGGTTGCGGCAGAAGATTGAGAGCAACCCGAAATCGCCAGAGTACATCGTCACCGTCCACGGCCTCGGCTACAAGTTTGCCGGCTAAAAATCATTACTAGTCGTACTCAAGTCCGACTTCAGTCCGACTTCGGTTGGTGGTCGGTCGATTGCAGAAGCGCGTCTTCGTTCCCGCGCGATCCCGCGCCAGACGGAGGTGCGTATGCAGATTCTGCCCACTGTGCTCGTTGCGGCCGTGGCAATAACTCAAACGTTTTCGTTCGGCTCTCGACCCAAGCGATCCGATCCCGTGGTCGTAACCTCCGTCACCGACGGCGACACAATCACCGTTGCGCGGTTTGGTCGTATCCGTTTGCTCGGCATCGACGCGCCGGAGATGGGCCATGGATTCGATACGGCGGCGCCGTTCGCGGAGGAAGCCCGCGACAGATTGAGGGAGATGGTCGTTCATCGCTGGGTGCGCCTCGAGCAGGAGGGCGCGACGTTCGACGTCTACCATCGCCGGCTCGCGTACGTGTTCCGCGAGGACGGCGTGTTCATCAACGCCGCGCTCGTGCGCGACGGGCTCGCGCGCGTGACCGCTCGTGAGCCGCTCGCCCGTCTCGATGAATTGAAGCGCGCGGAAGCGGAAGCAAAAAGCTTTCGCCGCGGGATGTGGGGCGGCGCGCCGCGGATTCCGCGCCCGGGTTATACTCGCGACCCGGCGCAGCCTTGAGCATCCCTGTCGAGTACGCATCCCAAAGGAAGATCCGGGAGCGAAACAAACTCTATTACCGCTTGAACCACTGGCCGATCTGGATCTTCGTCTTCTTCATCGCGCCCGGTCCGCTGACCTTCGATCTATTCGAGCGCGGGTTCGACGCACGCATGGCGATGTGGCTCGGCGCGGTCCTCGCNGGCACCGCCGTCGCGGGTCTGCGCGGACGGCTGCCCGGCGTCGAACCGAAGCCGTACATCATCCGGTTCACTGAGGATCGCCCGAATCCGCTGTATCGGCGTATCTGCTACACGTTCGCGTGGAGCGAAGTGATCACGTTCGCCGTGCTCAACATCACCGGTCTCGTCGTCGCGATGGCGACCGGTCGCTGGCATTTGAAGGAGATCTACCGCGACGGGTATTTCCCGCTCGCCGTGTCGATCTGGATCCTCGGCGCCATCGGATTGCTGCCGCGCGTGAAGGCGTCGACCAAGGGCGAGGGACACGAGCGGCGTTACTTCTACGGATCGGTGTGGGCCGTCTGCTTTGCGCAGCCGGCGCTGTGGCTGATGTGGAAGGGGCTGCCGCGGACGCGCATCGGCGACACGGTCAAGCTGCTCGTGTTTCTCGGGATTCTCGTCTTCGTCGGCCACCTCGCGCGCCTCGGCCGCCTCCCGCGCACGCGTCCGATTGTCCCCGGCGAGATCGCCGTTTCGGATTAGCGCCTTTTTCTCGTCGTCGGCGTGCGTGATCCGCTACGCTGATCAAACATGTCCTTCGTGTCCTTTGTGTTGATTCAGCGCCGCTACACCGAATCGAAGACCACTTNAGCTGTCACACGGCAACCGCTTCGCTCGTCTTGAGGGACGTATGCGAACGAACACGCNTTCTCAACGNCTGCTTGCGGCTGTCGTCGTTGGCCACTTGATCGTCAGCATCGTGCACGGCGCCGCCCATTCGGAGGCGCGCATCCCGACGACGCTCGCGGCCAATCTCTTCATCTGGATCGTCATTCTCGCCGGACCGCTCGCCGGTTTGTGGATGTCCCTCTCGCGTCCGGTCGCCGGCGGATGGATCGTCGCGGCGACGATGGCCGGTTCGCTCGTGTTCGGGGTCGTGAATCACTTCGTCATCGTCAGCCCCGACCACGTCAGCCACGTCGCCCCGGAATGGCGGACGCTCTTCGCGGTCACCGCTGCGTTGCTGGTCGTATCCGAGGTCGCGGGTGTCGTGGTCGGGATTACCAGCGCACGACGTGCAGTCCGCGGATTTTCGGAAAGCTCCGCAGATCGCGCGTCGCGATCCGATAGTCCAGCCAGACTGCGGTCGCCGCGATCATGAGATCGGCTGTCCCAATCGAAACGCCACGCATCGCCAGCTCGGCCTCGAGCCGTGCATGCACGCGCGCGATATCAATATCGAATGCGATNACGCGGAACGTCGCGAATGTTGNTTCTGCGACTCGCTCCGCGCGGGTGCGAGCCACGGCATTCTTCAGCCGATGAACTCCGTGCAGAAGCTCCGATGCGGTGATCGCCGAGAGGACGACCTCCTCGTCATCATCTTCCCCGTCAAGACGCGCCGGATCGAGCTGCCCGCGCTCGACAGCGATCAAGACACTCGTGTCGACTACCGTTCCCACGGATTGTCGGGCACACGCGGCCTATTGTGCCGACGCACGGCGTCTTCTACCGCACGCAGGTACTCCTCGTCGACGTGAGGTGCATTCCTGACGAACGCCTTGAAATCCGCCATCGTCGAACGTTTATGTTCGACGGGACCAATCCGGGCCACCGGCTTCCCGCCGCGCTCGACGATGTAGGTCGCACGCTCCTCGCTTACGCGGCTGACGAGGCGGCCGAAGTTCTTGGCGGCCTCAGTCGCGGCGATGCGTGCCTCTCGCTCGAGAGCCTTCCGGCCGCGGAATTTGTCTTTGATCTCCGCCATTTCCGTATTTTACGGAAAATATGCTTTAACGGCAAGTTAGACCGATCAGGTCACGAGCGAGCGGTGGCCGCCGGCGTCGTAGTCCTTCGTCGCGACGATCGACTCGATCTCCGCCATGATCGCGTCGACCTCGTCGATCGTGTTGTAGAAGTGCGGCGAGATGCGGACCCCGACCGGCGGCCGATAGTCGACGATGAACTCGCGGGCTTTCAGCGTGCGCGCGACCAGCGCGGCATCCGGCACGCTGACGGCGACGGTGCCCGCCAAGCGCTCGGGATCGCGCGACGCCGCCGACGTGAAACCGCACTCGTCGATGCGCGCGAGCAGCCGCGCCGTCAGCGCCTTCGACTTCGCCCGGATGCGATCGACGCCGACCTCGTTGATGATGTCGAGTCCCGCCAGCGCCGCGTAGTACGCCGGGATCGCCGGCGTCCCGTTCATCATGTGCAACGCATCGTCGCGCAGGGCGGTTTCGTCGACATCGAACGCGAACGGATTCGGATGCGAGACCCATCCCGTGAGCGCCGGCCGCATCGTCTTCACGAGATCGGGCCGCGTGTAGAGAAACGCGTTGCCCGGTCCGCCGCACAACCACTTCAGGCAGCCGCCGACGGCGAAGTCGACGCCGAGGTCCGCGACGTGGACCGGGATGATGCCGGCGGATTGGTACGTGTCGAGGATGACGGCGGCGCCGACCTCGTGCGCGCGCGCGACGATCGCAGCGGCGTCCATGATGTACGAGGTCCGGAACAGTACGTGCGAGAAGGCGACGACCGCAGTCGTCTGGTCGATCGTGTCGAGCATGCGGTCCGTGCGGATCGTGAGATCGTCCTCCGCCGGCACGACGCGCAGCTCGAAGCCGTTCGCCTCCTGCCCGCGGAACAGGTACACCATCGACGGAAAATCCATCGCGGTGCAGACGATGCGGCGTCGTATGGCAGATGGTCGCAGACACGACAGCGCGACCAGGTGCGCCGTCGTCACGTTCTCGTGCATGCTGACCGATCCGCTCGCGGCGCCGATGATCCTGGCGATCCGGTTGCCGACTTCCGCCGGCATTTCCCACCAGCGGTCCTCCCAGGCGCGCACACCGCGCGTGGCCCACGCGTCGGCGTACGCCGCGAGGTTGCGCGCCGTCTGTCGCGGCATCGCGCCGAGCGAGTTGTTGATCATGTAGACGCTGCGCGACAGGATGGGAAACTCGTCGCGCCAGCGCTCCAGATCGTCCATGAACACCTATAATACGCGCCGCTCATTGTGTGAGTTGAGTCGGAGAGGGGACGCGGCTCGACGTACACACCGAATGCCTGACGATTCACGCTGAAGGAAGAGCTCAACTGGAGAGTAGTATTTCTGCGATAACCTTCCCGTGTTTCTTTTTGAAGCTGAGCGGATCAATAAGCCCCTTACGGTCATCGCGTTCGATCTTGTAATATGGGGACGATCTTCAATCCAAGTGGCGTTCGAAAAGAATCGCGCGAGCGCGTGGTGCGAGAAGGCAAAGCGACGTACTCGTTTCCTGATGCGTATTCCGGTCGATTCGAATTCTTCAAGGATCGCCCCATCGAGATCGGGCGTCCAGACGACCCTCAAAGCCGGACCGATCGAACCGTCGAGACAAAACCGGGTCGCTAAAGCGTCGGAGCTCGCGGCTACTTCTCGATCCGTTCGACCATTCAGTGCATACGTAGACCGATCCACACGCAATTCCAGCCTTCAATTCAAACCCCTCATACGACCCGCCGCGTTGAACGATGCCTCGTGAAGGCTGGCAGGGGTGGGACGAATACGCGCCCTTCTACGACTGGGAAAACGCGCGGACGCGCGGACGCCGCGATGTGCCGTTCTGGCGCCGGGTCGCGGCCGACGCGAACGGTCCGGTGCTCGAGCTCGGATGCGGGACTGGTCGCGTGACGCGGCCGCTCGCGCGCGCGGGCATCGACATCGTCGGCGTGGATCGATCGGACGCCATGCTGGCTCGTGCAGCGCGCAGGGCCAAAGCCCTGCGCCACATTCGACGATCGCGCGCCATGACACTGGTGCGCGGCGACATCCGTCAGCTTCCATTTGCGAGCGCGTCGTTTCCGATGGTGATCGCGCCGTACGGCATTCTGCAGTCGCTGATTCGCCCGAACGATCTGACGGCGACGCTCACATCGGTCGCGCGCGTCGTCGCTCCCGGCGGAATCTTCGGCGTCGATCTCGTGCCGGACGTGCCGAACTGGCGCGAGTACCGCGACCGCGTGCAGCTGCGCGGTCGCAATGGTCCCGCGCATCTCACGCTCGTCGAGTCGGTGTCGCAGGATCGCAAGCGCCGGCTCACCACGTTCGAGCAGCGGTATATCGAACGGCGCGGCCGCCAGCGGCGCGAGCATCGCTTCGAACTGACGTTCCGTACGCTGACCGTGCCGCAGATGACGCGCCAGCTCGAACGCGCGGGGTTCGTGGTGGACTCAGTGCTCGGCGACTACCGTGGCCGGCCGTGGGACGCGCGCGCCGACGTCTGGATCATCCTCGCGAAAAGGGTGTAGAATTTCTCGGGTTTTTCAGTATTTTTCAGGGAGTTTCACATGTCCGGCCATTCCAAGTGGGCTTCCATCAAGCACAAGAAAGGTGCCGCGGACGCCAAGCGGGGCAAGGTGTTCACGCGCCTCATCAAGGAACTGACGGTCGCGGCCCGCGCGGGCGGCGGCGATCCCGACATGAACCCGCGCTTGCGCACCATCATCGCAGACGCCAAGGCGAGCAACATGCCGCGCGAGAACATCGACCGCGCCATTCGGCGCGGCACCGGCCAGGAGCCCGGCGTGTCGTTCGAGGAGGCGCAGTACGAAGGCTACGGGCCGGGCGGCGCCGCGCTGATCATCGACGTGCTCACCGACAACAAGAACCGGACGGCCGGCGAAATCCGCCACCTGCTCGAAAAACACGGCGGCAACCTCGCGGCGCCGAACGCCGTCGCCTGGATGTTCCACAAGAAGGGCTACATCGTCGTCGAGAAATCGAAGGCGGACGAAGACACGCTGATGAACGCGGTGCTCGATGCCGGCGCCGACGACTTTCAGGATGATGAAGACAACTGGGAAGTGTTCACCACGCCCGACGCGTTCGCCGCGGTGAACGACGCCGTCAAGCAGCTCGGCATCGAGCCGGTGACCGCCAAGGTGTCGATGATTCCGCAGAACTACGTCAAGCTCGAAGGCAAGCCCGCCCAGCAGATGGTGAAGCTGATGGAGGGTCTCGAGGATCACGACGACGTGCAGAACGTGTCGTCGAACTTCGACATCTCGGAAAAGGAGATCGAGGCCTCGCTCGCGTGAGAATCTTTGGGATCGATCCGGGCTCGGAACGCACCGGCTACGGCTGCGTCGAGACCGACGGCTCCCGTCACCGGATCGTCGTCTGCGGGGCCATCAGCACGCCGGCGTCCGCATCGTTCCCCGACAAGCTGCTCCACATTCACAGTCAGCTGACCGCGCTCCTCCACGACTGCCGGCCGGAGTGCGTCGCGATTGAAAATCTCTTCCATGCGGTCAACGTGCGCAGCGCGCTGAAGCTCGGGCACGCGCGCGGCGTGGCGATGCTCGCGGCGGTCGAAGCCGGCGTGCCGGTGATGGAGTACACCCCGGCGGAAATCAAACGCGCGGTCGTCGGCTATGGACGCGCCGAGAAGCATCAGGTCCAGCAGATGGTCAAGCTGATGCTGGGCCTGCCGGCGGTCCCTTCACCGCACGACGCCGCCGACGCGCTCGCCGTCGCGATCTGTCACGTGCACTCCCAGACGATATCGGCGCCCGGCCGCATTGCGAGCGCGATGCTGGCACGCAGCAAAGCCACGAGCTGGCGGACGTATCGACCCGCCTCCGCGCGTGTGGCGCTTCGGCGAGGCAAGCCTGCACGAT
>JGI25382J43887_10000365_pt1 | contig 14534 bp, 14 predicted proteins | sample GraSoi013_1_40cm_3_FD_43887 | JGI IMG/M metagenome (IMG submission 43887) | reverse complement strand
ATGATCATCGGATTGGCGCTGATCGAGTCGCTCGCGATCTATACGCTGGTCATTGCACTGATCTTGCTGTTCGGGAAGGGCATCTCGTTCGCGTGAGGTCCAGCGAATAGTGGGCTGATGGAGGGCCGCGCGCGCTGAGCGCGCGGCCCCTCGCGACGACGATGACGCCGCGCTCGAACTATCGCCTCCCGAGAATTCCCGAGATGACGATCCGTCGTCTCTCGGTCTATACGCGCTGTCTCCTCCAGCTGGAGGAGGACGGCGTGAAGACCGTTTCCTCCCAGGAGCTCGCCGATCGATTCAACCTGAACTCGGCGCAGGTCCGCAAGGACCTCGCTTACTTCGGGGAGTTCGGCGTCCGCGGCATCGGCTACTACGTGTCCGGGCTGAAGGCCGAGCTCCAGAAGATCCTCGGGCTCGACCGCGAGTGGGCGGTGGTGCTCGTCGGCTTCGGCCATCTTGGCTCCGCGCTCTTCCGCTACAAGGGGTTCGGCCGCCAGGGCTTTCGCATCGTGGCGATCGTCGACGACGATCCGGCGAAGACCGGGCGCGAGGTCGACCACGTGCCCGTCATCGCGAGTCGCGACATGGCCCGGGAGATCAAGGCGCGTGGCGCCCACATCGCGATCGTGGCCGTGCCCCCCGAGTCGGCCCAGACCGTTACGGATCAGCTCGTGGCGGCGGGGGTCAGGGCGATCCTCAACTTCGCGCCGGCGCGCCTCATGGTCCCGCGCGACGTCCGGCTCAAGAACGTCGACCTCTCGATCGAACTGGAAACGCTCAGCTTCTACCTCGCGAAGGGCTCGCGCTCGTAGGGCGAGGCGGTGCCGTGGTAGGGTAGGCTGGCTCGTTCGATGCTGAGGGACTGGTCGGCCTTTCACGTCNTGGCGAAGACCTTCGCCGAGGGACCCGTGTGCCTGCGCATCGCCGGGCTGACTGGAGCCGCCCGCGCCCTTGCCGTCGCCGAGCTCCTCCAGGCCCACCCGCGTCCCGCGCTGGTCCTCGTGGAGTCGATGACCGACGCCCATCACTGGACCCAGGACCTCAAATTCTTCGGCGCGCCCGCGCTCGAGTTTCCCGNGCGCGAGCCCCGGCTCTGGCGCGGCGGGCGTCAGCGGGAGGCGGACGCCGAGCGCGCCGTCATCTGCCGGCGGCTCGCCGCGGGCGAGCCCGTGGTGGTCGTCGTGACCCCCGAGGCGCTCGACGCCGAGATCGTCGCGCCAGGCGANTTCGCGTCGCGCACGCTGCGGCTCGCCAAGGGCGACTCCCTGGACCGCGAGCTCCTGCTCGAGGCGCTCGAGCGCGCCGGCTACGAGCGCGTCGACACCGTGGTCGAGGTCGGACAGTGGAGCCCCCGCGGCGGCATCGTCGATGTGTTCTCGCCGAGCCACGCGAGCCCCGCACGGGTCGAGTTCTTCGGCGACGAGATCGAGTCGATCAGGCTTTTCGACCCGACCTCCCAGCGGTCCAGCACGCCCCTCGACGAGCTCCTCGTCCTGCCCCTCGTGGCCCAGCGCGACGGCTCGGCCCCGGCGGGGCTCACCGACTACGTGCCGGCCGCGGCGCCGATCNTCGTCGATGTCCCCCGCGTGCTCGACGCGACCCGCGAGGACGCGCCGGCGAGCCCGCCTCTCCGCGAGCGACTCGCCGGGCGCCAGCTGGTCGAGCTCTCGCTCGTGGCCGGCACGTCGAGCGCACAGGTGGGAGCCCTGCCGGAGGCCGTGGAGGTAACGCTCGAGACGCACGCGGTTCCTCTCTTCGGCGGCCGGTTCGCACAGCTCGCGGGCGAGATCGGGCGATGGCGCGCTGAGGGGTTCAGGATCCGCCTCGTCGCGTCCGACGAGCGGCAGGTCGAGCACCTGCGCCAGATTCTGCGCGAGCACGCGCTCGAGGCCCTCCCGGCGGCGACCCCCGACGGGGATGCGCCGCTCGCGATCGTCGTCGGAGACGTCTCCGCCGGGTTTTCGATCCCCGCGCTCGGCGTCATCGTCCTCACCGAGGCCGAGATCTTTGGCGCCCGCCGGCGCCTGCTGCGGCGGCCGAAGTACCAGCGCGGTGCCGAGCTCACGGCGTTCACCGATCTCGCGGTCGGTGACATCGTGGTCCACGAGGACCACGGGCTCGGGCGCTACCTCGGCCTCAAGACGATGACCGTCGGCGACCGCGAGGGCGACTTCCTCGTGCTCGAGTACGCGGAAGGCAACCAGCTCTACCTCCCCGTCGAGCGCCTGGATCTCGTCTCGAAATACCTGGGCGCCGACGCAGGCGCCGTCCGCCTCGACCGCCTGGGCGGCGTCTCGTGGCCACGCGTGAAGGAGTCGGTGCGCGCCGCCCTCCGGCAGATGGCCGAGGCGCTGCTCCGCCTCTACGCCCAGCGCGCGGTCGCGGACGGGCACGCCTGCTCGCCGGACACGTCCTGGCAGCGCGAGTTCGAGGCCGCTTTCCGCTTCGAGGAGACGCCCGACCAGCTGCGCGCGATCGAGGAGGTCAAGCGTGACCTGGAGGCGCGTCGTCCGATGGACCGGCTGGTTGCCGGCGACGTCGGGTACGGGAAGACCGAGGTGGCGCTCCGCGCCGCGTTCAAGGTGGTGGCCGACGGCATGCAGGCGGCGGTGCTCGTGCCCACGACGGTCCTGGCCCAGCAGCACTGGACGACGTTCGCCGACCGGTTTGCGGCCTTCCCGGCCCGTGTCGAGCTCCTGTCGCGGTTCCGGTCGCCCAAGGAGCAGAAGGCGGTCATCGAGGGCCTCCGGCAGGGAACGGTGGACGTGGTGATCGGCACCCACCGCCTGCTCTCGAAGGACGTCGCGTTCAAGCATCTGGGCCTCCTCGTCGTGGACGAAGAGCACCGGTTCGGCGTCGTCCACAAGGAGCGCATGAAGGAGCTCCGCGCGTCGGTGGACGTGCTCGCGCTGACCGCGACGCCCATTCCGCGGACGCTCTACATGTCGCTCTCGGGCGTCCGAGACATGTCGGTGATCGAGACTCCGCCGCTCGACCGGCTGCCTGTCGAGACGGTCATCCGACGGTTCAGCAAGGCGGTGATCAAGGAGGCGCTCACGCGCGAGCTCGAACGCGGCGGCCAGGTCTTCTTCGTCCACAACCGCGTGCAGTCGCTCCCCTCGGTGACGCGCTTCGTCCAGGAGCTGGTGCCGGAGGCGCGGGTGATCATGGCGCACGGCCAGATGAAGGAGCGCGAGCTCGAGGCCACCATGGTCAAGTTCGTGAGCGGCCAGGCCGACGTGCTCGTCGCGACCGCGATCGTCGAGTCGGGGCTCGACATCCCCGCGACGAACACGATCGTCGTGAACCGCGCCGACCGGTTCGGCCTGGCCCAGCTCTACCAGCTTCGGGGCCGCGTGGGGCGCGAGCGCCAGCAGGCGTACGCGTACCTGCTCGTGCCCGCGGACGGGCGGGTGGACGAGCAGGCGCAGCGTCGCCTCCGGGCGCTCCAGGAGTTCACGGAGCTGGGCTCGGGGTTCAAGCTCGCCCTGCGGGACCTCGAGATCCGCGGCGCGGGCAACCTCCTCGGGGCCGAGCAGCACGGCCACATCGCGGCCGTGGGCTTCGATCTTTACGCGAAGCTCCTGGGCGAGGCCGTGCGAGAATTGAGGGGCGAACCGGCCGCAGCGGCCGTCGAGCCTGTGATCAGCGTCGCGGCGGAGGGCTTCTTGCCGGACGCGTATGTCCCCGAGGTCAACCAGCGCCTCGCCTTCTACAAGCGGCTCGCCGGCGCGGTCAGTGACCCCGAGGTCGACGACCTGCGCGGAGAGCTCGTGGACCGGTTCGGCCCGCTCCCCGAGGAGGCCGAGCAGCTCCTCGACATCGTCCACTTGCGAGTGGCCGCGCGCCGGCTGGGCGTGGAGAAGCTAGAAGCGGGCGAGGGCGTGGCGTTCGTCACGTTTGCGCCGGGGACACCCCTCGATCCCCGGCGGCTCGTCCGGGCGATTGAAGGGAGCCGGGGGCGGCTCAAGATGAAGCGTGAGTTCACGATCGAAGCGGTTGTGGAACGGGGGGAGTGGGCGCGGGTCCGCGGCTCCCTGCTGCGTCTCCTCGAGAGCCTCGACCGGTCATGATCCGGGGGCTCGCAGCGACCGGACTGCTGGCCCTCGCGCTCGGCGGCTGCGCGGCGGCGGCGTCGATGCCAGGCGTCGGCGGGACGAAGGACGGCCCCACGCCGACGCCGGCCCCCGCCACGCCAGGCCGGGGAGAGCCGCCGAAGGAGGAGCGGTCGCCGGAGCCGCGGGCTACCGCGAAGGCCACGGACGAGGATGTGGCCGACCGCGTCGTCGCCGTCGTGAACAACGACGCGATTACGCTGGGCGAGCTCCAGGAGGCCCTCAACGATTACCGGTCCCAGACGCGCCAGGAGACGCCGGTGTCGAACGAGTTCGTCCAGCAGTTTCTCACCAAGATGATCGAGAAACGGCTCCAGGTCCAGGAGGCAGAGCGCGAGAAGATCACGGTGGATGAGGCCGAGGTCGAGGAGGAGCTGGCGGAGCGGATCAAAAAGCTGGGCGCCCCGACTCGCGAGGAGTTCGAGCGGGCCCTCAAGGCCCAGGGCGTCACCATCGACACGATCAAGAAGCGGTTCCGTGACGAGATGCGTGTGGCGCGCGTGATCAACCGGAAGGTGCGGCTCCGGATCTCCGTGACCGAGGCCGAGATCAATAAGTACCTCGACGCCAACCGCCAGAAGCTTGAAACTGGCCTCGCCTACCATGCGCGGCACGTCCTGATCGTGCCGGAGGGCGAGCCCGCCGACGCCGCCTGGGAGGCCGCCCGTATCAAGGCCGAGATGCTCCGTGCCCAGCTGCTCCAGGGGACCGACTTCGCGGAGCTCGCCCACCGGCACTCGCGCGACGCCAGCGCGAAGGACGGCGGCGACCTCGGCACACTCAAGCGGGGCGAGCTGGCTCAGGACATCGAGGCGCAGATCCTGAGCCTGGAGCCGGGCACGGTCTCCAAACCGTACCGGTCGTCGCTGGGCTACCACATCTTCCGCCTCGAGTCGAAGGAGACCCTCGAAGGGGAGGCGCTGACCCGGGCCAAGGCGCAAATCCGCGAGATCCTGTTCCGGGAGAAGTACGATGCGCGCCTGGAGGCCTGGCTCAAGGAGATCAGGCAGCGGGCGGTCATCGAGGTACGGCTGTGAAAAACCGTTGACAACCCCTGGCATGGATGGGAAGATACCGCCGGGCGTTATCGCTCCAACCCCGCAAGAAATCTGCTGTCGTATCATAACCAACTCACTAGCCCGCGGCCTCTAGAAGCCGCGCCCGGAGCCCGTTGATGAGTGCCCGCCGAGAGCGAGGTCAAGGAAACCCGGCGCAGACCCCTGAAACGAACGGTCTGAACCTCTCCGAGCTGAAGGAAAAGACGATCGGGGACCTGAACCAGATCGCCCGTGACCTGAACGTCCAGAACATCGGTGGCCTGCGCAAGCAGGAGCTGATATTCAAGATCCTCCAGTCGCAGGCGGAGAAGGACGGGCTCATCTACGCCGAGGGCGTCCTCGAGGTCCTCCCCGACGGCTTCGGCTTCCTTCGGGCGCCGGACTACAACTACTTGCCGGGGCCCGACGATATCTACGTCTCTCCATCTCAGATACGGCGATTCGACCTGCGTACCGGCGATACCATCTCGGGCCAGGTCCGACCGCCGAAGGACACGGAGCGGTACTTCGCGCTCCTGAAGGTCGAGGCGATCAACTTCGAGACGCCCGACCAGGCGCGCGAGAAGATCTTCTTCGACAACCTCACGCCGCTCTATCCGATGGAGCGGCTTCGTCTCGAGTACGATGCCGAGAACCTCACGACCCGAGTGATGGATCTGCTCTGTCCGATCGGCAAAGGGCAGCGCGGGATGATCGTGGCGGCGCCGCGCACGGGCAAGACGATGATGCTGCAGTCCATCGCCCACGCGATCGCGACGAACCACCCCGAGGTCTACCTGATCGTGCTGCTGATCGACGAGCGGCCCGAGGAGGTCACCGACATGCAGCGGTCGGTGAAGGGTGAGGTCATCTCCTCCACGTTCGACGAGCCGCCACAGCGGCATATCCAGGTGGCCGACATGGTCATCGAGAAGGCCAAGCGGCTCGTCGAGCACAAGCGCGACGTCGTGATCCTGCTCGATTCGCTCACACGCTTTGCCCGCGCTCACAACGCCGTCATCCCGTCGTCGGGCAAGGTCCTCTCGGGCGGCCTCGACGCCAACGCGCTGCAGCGACCCCGGCGGTTCTTCGCCACAGCCCGCAACATCGAGGAGGGCGGCTCGCTGACCATCATGGCCACCGCCATCGTCGACACGGGCAGCCGGATGGACGACGTGATCTTCGAGGAGTTCAAGGGCACGGGCAACATGGAGGTCCACCTGGACCGCCGCCTGATGGACAAGCGCATTTTCCCGACCATCAACATCGAGCAATCAGGCACCCGGAAGGAAGAGCTCCTCCTCGAGAAGGACGAGCTGCAAAAGGTCTGGCTCCTTCGGAAAGCCCTCTCCCAGCTCAACCCCGTGGAAGCCATGGAGCTTCTCCTCGACAAGCTCAAGCTCACCAAGACGAACAAGGAGTTCCTGGCCTCCATGCACAGCTTGGGGTAGGGCGACCCCGCTCGAAGTCCCCGGGATTTTTGCGCTTTCCCGTCCGGGCTGGTATCCTTGTTTCCTCTCAGGAGGTGGCGATCGTGAAGGTGGGTATTCATCCGGAGTACGTGGAGACGACGATCACGTGCGCGTGCGGCGAGGTCGTTCGCACCCGCTCGACCCGGCCCGACATCCGGGTGGAGATCTGCTCGAAGTGCCACCCCTTCTACACCGGCAAGCAGAAGCTCGTGGACACGGCCGGGCGCGTCGAGCGCTTCCAGCGGAAGTACAAGCGGCAGAGCGTGTCGTCGTAGCGAACGCTCCGCGACCGGCTGGGGTGGGCTCCAGCCGGGTTTCTGTTGCGGGAGGCGCTGAGCCCGATGCTGTTTGACAAGCTCCGTCAGATCGAAGAGCGATCGAACGAGATCGCCCGTGCGCTGTCCGATCCCGCCATCCTCGCGCAGCCCGTCGAGTACGCGCGCCTCCGCAAAGAGCACGCCGAGACGGTCGACATCGTCGACCGGTTCACGGANTATCGTGAAGTGCTCAGGCGGCTCGGCGAGGCGCGCCACCTCCTCTCNGAGGGCGGCGACCGNGAGCTCATGGANCTNGCGCAGGCCGAGGTGAACGATCTCACGGCCCGCCAGACGGCGCTCGAGGACGAGCTGAAGCGCCTGCTCCTNCCGCGCGATCCCAACGACGCGAAGAACGTCTTCGTCGAGATCCGCGCTGGCGCGGGCGGCGAGGAGGCCGCGCTGTTCGCCGCGGACCTCGTGCGCATGTACACGAAGTACGCGGAGCGCCAGCGCTGGAAAATCGAGGTCATGGACGCCAGCACGACCGGTACGGGGGGCGTCAAGGACGCGATCCTCTTCATCCAGGGTCGCGGGGCGTGGAGCCGCCTCAAGTTCGAGCGCGGCGTCCACCGCGTCCAGCGGGTCCCGGTCACGGAGGGGAGCGGGCGGATCCATACCTCGACCGTCACCGTCGCCGTGCTGCCCGAGGCGGAGGACGTCGACGTCAAGATCGACGAGAAGGACCTCAAGGTCGACGTGTACCGCTCCTCAGGGCCGGGCGGCCAGGGCGTGAACACGACCGACTCGGCGGTGCGCGTCACGCACCTGCCGACGGGGCTCGTCGTCACGTGCCAGGACGAACGCTCGCAGCTGAAGAACCGGGCGAAGGCGATGCGCGTGCTCAAGGCCCGGCTCCTCGAGCGCGCGCAGCAGGAGCAGCAGGCGGCGATTGCCGCCGACCGGCGGAGTCAGGTGGGGACCGGCGAGCGGAGCGAACGGATCCGCACCTACAACTTCCCCCAGACGCGCGTCACCGACCACCGGATCGGCCTGACGCTCCACCGCCTTCCCGCCGTCCTGGAGGGCGACCTCGACGAGCTGATCGACGCGCTGACCGCAGCGGAGCAGGCGGAGCGGCTCACGCGGGTGGCGAGCTGATGCGCGCGGCCCCCGGGGCGCCCACTCGCCGCGCCGAGCTCGCGGCCGCGGTCGATCGGCTCTCCGCTGCCGGGATCCCGTCCGCGCGGGTCGACGCCGAGTGGCTGCTCGCCGCGGTGCTCGGGGTCGGCCGTGTCGAGACCCAGCTGGACCTCGATCGCGCACTTCCCGCGGCGGTCGCCGCGCGCTACGAGGCGGCGGTCGGGCGGCGTGCGCGCCGTGAGCCTCTGCAGCAGATCGTCGGCTGGGAGGCGTTCCGCGGGCTGCGGGTCCGCTTGACGGCGGATGTCCTCGTCCCGCGGCCCGAGACCGAGACGCTGGTCGAGTGGGCCCTCGAGCTCTTGCCTCCACCGCGCCCAGGCGTCCGACTGCTCGCTCTGGACCTGGGCACGGGCTCTGGGGTGATCGCGTGTGCGCTCGCCGCGGAGCGACGCGACGTCGACGTGGTCGCGATCGACATGTCGCGGGCCGCGGCGGCCGTCGCACGAGAGAACGCGCGACAGCTCGGTCTCGCGGAGCGCGTCACGGTCGTCGTGGGTGACCTCTCCGACCCGCTGGGCCGAGGGTGCGCCGACCTGCTCGTGAGCAATCCGCCGTACCTGCCGAGCGCCATCCTCTCCGGCCTCGAGCCGGAGGTTGGCGCTCACGAACCCCGCCTGGCGCTGGACGGCGGCGGCGACGGGCTGAGGGTCATCCGGCGGATCGTCACCTCCGCGCGCGAGGTGCTCCGTCCGTCCGCGCCGCTGCTGCTTGGAAACCGCAGGCGGCAGCCAAGCCGGCGCCGTCGCCGGGCTCTTGCGCGCAGCGGGGTTCACGGGTGTGGGCGTCCGCGCCGACCTCGCAGGCATGGACCGGTTCGTCGCCGGGAGGGCGTGATGCCGGCGCGGCTCGAGATCGAGGGCGGCGTCCCGCTCCGGGGGACGGTGAAGGTGAGCGCGGCCAAGAACGCCGCGCTGCCGGCGATGGCCGCCGCGCTCCTGACGGCGGAGCCGTTGACGCTCGCGAACGCGCCCGACCTCGCCGACGTGCGTACCATGACGAGGCTCCTCGAGACCCTCGGCGCGACGGTGTCCCGCCACACGGGGGGGCTCGGTGTGCAGGTCGCGCACGTGTCGAGTGACTGGCGCCGTACGAGCTCGTCTCGACCATGCGGGCCTCGGTCCTCGTCCTCGGTCCCCTCGTCGCCCGCCATGGCACGGCGCGCGTCGCCCTACCGGGCGGCTGCGCCATCGGCGTGCGTCCGATCGATCAGCACCTCAAGGGGCTCGGGAAGCTCGGCGCCGAGATCGCGATCGAGAACGGCTACGTCATCGCGCGGGCGAGCCGGCTCAAGGCGGCGCGAATCACGACCGATCTGGTGACGGTCACCGGGACCGAGAACCTCATGATGGCGGCGGCGCTGGCCGAGGGCACGACCGTCATCGAAAACGCGGCGCGCGAGCCCGAGGTCGTCGACCTGGCGGCGCTGCTCACCGCCATGGGCGCGCGGATCCAGGGCGCCGGCACCGCGCGCATCGAGATCGAGGGCGTCGCCGAGCTCCGTGGGGCCGTGCATCGCATCGTCCCGGACCGCGTCGAGGCGGGAACTCTCATCGTGGCGGCCGCCATCACGCGGGGCGACGTCACCGTCACGGACCTCGTGCCCGACCACATCTCCTCGGTGCTCGCCAAGCTCGACGAGATCGGCGTGGTCCTCGAGACGGGGCCGACGTGGGTCCGCGCGCGGGGCCCCGAGCGGCCCCGCCCGGCCGACGTGACGACGAGCCCGTTTCCGGGCTTTCCGACGGACATGCAGGCGCAGGTGATGACGCTGCTCGGCCTGGCTGACGGCCAATCGCGCGTCACGGAGACCATCTTCGAGAACCGGTTCATGCACGTCGCCGAGCTGGCGCGGATGGGCGCCCGGATCGAGACCGACGGCGCGATCGCGGTCATCCGCGGCGTGCCGTGCTACCAGGGCGCCCCGGTCATGGCCTCGGACCTGCGCGCCTCCGCGGCGCTCGTGCTCGCGGGGTTGGCCGCGCACGGAACGACCGTCGTCTCGCGCGTCTATCATCTCGATCGCGGCTACGAGCGGCTCGAGGCCAAGCTCGGGGGGCTGGGCGCCCGGATCGAGCGCCGCGCATGAAGGACGTGCTGACGCTCGCGCTCCCCAAGGGACGGCTGCTGGACCCTGCGCTCGCGCTCCTGCGCGACCTCGGCGTGGAGGGGATCGACGGGGACTCGCGCCGGCTGATCTTCACCGACCCGAAGCGGGAGCTGCGCGTGCTGTTTCTGAAGCCCGCCGACGTCCCGGCGTATGTCCTCTACGGCGCCGCCGACCTCGGGATCGTCGGCAAGGACATCCTCCTCGAGCAGGAGCCGGACGTGTACGAGCCGCTCGACCTGGGGTTCGGCTTCTGCCGCCTCGTCGTCGCCGAGCCGCGCGAGCTCAGGGAGCGCGACGACCCGACGAAGTGGTCGTGGGTGCGTGTGGCCACCAAGTACCCGCGGCTCACGGAAGCCTACTTCTCGAACCGCGGCATCCAGGTCGAGATCGTGAGGCTCGACGGGTCCATCGAGCTGGCGCCGCTGGTCGGGCTCGCCGAGCGGATCGTGGATCTGGTCCAGTCGGGGGAGACGCTGCGCGCGAACGGGCTCGTGGAGGTCGCGGAGATCGCGCGCTCCACGGCCCGGATCATCGTGAACCGCGCGTCGATGAAGACCGAGCACGCGCGAGTGACCGGGCTGATCGAGGTGATGCGCGCCGCGCGGGGCCGCCAGGCACCCGTCTCGAGCCACTCACCGGGCGCGCGGACATCGGTCGAATGAAAGCGCCATGACGGCGATTGGTGTCGCCCGCAACTTGATCATNGGCTCGCCTCGGCCGGCGGGGCCCCGATCACAGACTCGNCTCGCCTTGCGGCTGCGGCTCGCACTGCGGCCCCGCGACGGCCTGCGGCTCGCACTGCCATGATCCGCGTGCTCGACGCACGGCAGCTGGGCGTCGAAGCCGTCGTCGCGGCGCTCGCGCGCCCGCCGGCAACCATTCCGTCCGAGATTCTCCGTGCCGTCGACGCGATTCTGGCCGACGTGCGCGCCCGCGGCGACGCGGCCCTCCTGGAGCTGACCGCGCGCTTCGACGGTTTCACGGCGGCGACCCCGACGGAGCTCGTGATCACCCCGGACGAGTTCGAGATGGCAGAGCGGCAGGTCGCGCCAGACGTCCGCGCGGCCCTTGCGTACGCGGCCGAGCGGATCGAGCGGTATCACGCGGTCGGGGCGCCGAAGTCATGGCGTCTGACCGATGAGCACGGTTCCGTCCTCGGCCAGGAGGTCCGGCCGCTCGATCGGGTGGGGATCTATGCGCCGGGCGGGCGCGCCGCCTATCCGTCCACAGTCCTGATGACCGCGGTGCCGGCGCGTGTCGCCGGCGTCCGCGAGATCGTGCTCGTCACGCCGCCGGGCCCCGGCGGCCGGGTCGAGCCCGCCGTGCTCGCCGCTGCCCGCCTCGCCGGGGTCACCGAGGGCTACCGCGTCGGCGGTGCCCAGGCGGTAGCCGCGCTCGCCTATGGCACGGCGACGATCCGGCGCGTCGACAAGATCGTGGGCCCCGGAAACATCTACGTGGCCCTCGCGAAGGCCCGCGTGTTCGGCGAGGTCGGCATCGACATGGTGGCGGGACCGAGCGAGATCGTTGTCGTCGCCGACGCTGCCGCCGATCCCGCCTGGGTGGCGGGCGACATGCTCGCGCAGGCGGAGCACGACCCGATGGCCCGCGCGGTCTGCATCACGGACGCGACCGAGCTGCTCCCTCGCGTCGCCGCGGAGCTTGAGCGCCAGCTCACCGCGCTGCCGCGCCGTGAGATCGCCTCCCGGGCGCTCGAGGCCAACGGCGCGTTGATCCGCGTGGCGTCGCTCGACGACGCGGTCGAGCTGGCCAACCGCCTGGCGCCGGAGCACCTCGAGCTGATGGTGAGCGTCGCCGCGGCCCTGATCCCGCGCGTGCGCCATGCGGGCGCGGTCTTCGTGGGCGGCCACACCCCCGAGGTGGTTGGCGACTACGTCGCCGGACCCAACCACGTCCTGCCGACCGCGGGCACGGCGCGCTTCGCCTCGCCGCTCGGCACGGAGGATTTCGTCAAGCGCTCGAGCGTCATCGAGTACTCGCCGCGTGGGCTCGCCGCCGCCGCGCCGCATCTCAGGGTGCTCACGCGGATCGAAGGGCTCGCCGGACACGGGCGCGCCGCCGAGCTACGGCTCGGGAGCGACCCGGGGAGGGCCGTATGAGCGCGGAGACGACGGCACGGCAGGCGCGCGTGGAGCGCAAGACCAAGGAGACCGAGGTCTCGCTTCAGCTCAACCTCGACGGCACCGGCGCGTCGAAGGTGCAGACGCCGATCCCGTTCTTCAGCCACATGCTCGAGGCCTGGGCGAAGCACGGTCTTATGGATCTCGCCGTCGAGGCCCAGGGCGACGTCGAGGTGGATCAGCACCACACGGTCGAGGACGTCGGCATCGTGCTCGGGCAGGCGCTCCGGTTAGCGCTCGGCGACAAGAAGGGCATCGTCCGCTACGGCACCGCGTTCGTCCCGATGGATGAGGCGCTCGTCTCGGCGTCCGTGGACCTGTCGGGGCGCCCGTTCCTCGTCTTCGGCGTGCCGGTGGCGCGGACGCGCGTGTCGAACTTCGACCTGGACCTGCTCCAGGAGTTCTTCCGCGCCTTCGCAGTCAACGCGGAACTCACCCTGCACGTGACGATGCACTACGGCCACAATCTCCACCACGTCACGGAGGCGGTGTTCAAGGCCGTCGGCCGCGCGCTCGCCGACGCCACGCGGGTGAACCCCCGCATCGCAGGAATCGTCCCGTCGACGAAGGGCGCCCTGTGAGCCCATGATCGCCGTGATCGATTACGGGCGGGGCAACCTCGGGTCCGTCGAGAAGGCGTTCGGTCGCGTCGGCATCCCGGCGGTCGTGACCCAGGATCCTGGCACCGTGGACGGCGCGGACGCCGTCGTGCTTCCGGGCGATGGGGCGTTCCACGACGCGATGGCGAACCTCGAACGCCTCGGACTCCTCCCGGCCCTCGGGCGGGCGCTGGACGGCAGCCGGCCGTTTCTCGGAATTTGCCTCGGCTACCAGCTCTTGTTCTCGACGAGCGAGGAATTCGGTGAAGGGCGCGGCCTCGACGTGATCCCGGGGACTGTGCGGAGGTTCCCGCCGGGCCGGAAGTCCCTCACATGGGCTGGAACCGCGTCCGGCACGCGGGGGAGTTGCGCCTCTTCGAGGGCATTCCGGCGGGCGCCTACTTCTACTTCGTCCACTCCTATTACCCTGTTGTCGCGACGGCCGCGAGCTCAGCTCAGATCGAGGGTGGTCCGAGGCAGGCGCACGGGGCTCCGGGACGCCCGATCCTTCGCGTCGCGTGGTGCGAGTACGGGATCGAGTTCGCCGCGGCGATCGAGCGGGGGCTGATCTACGCGACCCAGTTCCATCCGGAGAAGAGCCAACGCTGGGGGCTCCGGCTCCTCGAGAACTTCGCGGCGATCGTGAAGGGCGGCGCCCGATGATCGTGATCCCCGCCGTCGACCTCCGCGACGGGCGATGCGTGCGGCTCCGTCAGGGCCGCGCCGACCGAGAGACCGTCTTCTCCGAAGACCCGGTCGCGATGGCCGTGCACTGGAAGCAATGCGGTGCCGAGCGGCTCCATGTCGTGGACCTCGACGGCGCGTTCGCCGGCGAGCCGCGCCAGACCGCGCTCGTCGCGAAGATCATCGCGGCTGTCGCGCCGGTGCCGGTCGAGGCGGGCGGCGGGTTGCGCGACGTGAGAGCGGTGGAAGCGGTGCTGGGGGCCGGGGCGTCGTGGGCCGTCGTCGGCACGCGTGCGCTCGACCCCGAGTTCCTCGCCGAGGTCTGCGACCGATTCCCGCAGCGGATCATCATCGCGGCGGACTCGCGCGACGGTCGGGTGGCGGTGAAGGGGTGGGTTGATCTNTCCGAGCTGGCNCCGGTCGAATTCGCCCTGGCGCTCCGCGATCAGCGCGACGTTGCCGCGCACCTTGCCGCGCTCCTCTNCACGGACGTCGGCCGCGACGGCACGGCGCAGGGGCCNAACGTCGAGGCGACNGCGGAGCTCGCGCGTGCGGCCGGGGTNCCGGTCATCGCCTCCGGCGGTGTCGCGCGGCTCGCCGACTTGAGGCGGCTGGCCGCGGTCCCGGGCGTCGTAGGCTGCGTCGTGGGCCGNGCCCTCTACACCGGCGTGATCGACCTCGCCGAGGCCCGGAAGGAGTTGGCGAAATGACGCGAGGTGCCTTGGTCGGACGGAGCCGCGCCGTGCCCACGGCACGCCACCTACGGAGTGCACCGGCCTCACGGCACTCGTGACAATAATGTTAGCCAAGCGCGTCATCCCATGCCTCGACGTCAAGGACGGCCGCGTCGTCAAGGGCGTGCGCTTCGTGGACCTGCGCGACGCGGGCGACCCGGTCGAGGCCGCGCTCGCGTACGACA